>Ga0209236_1000024_pt1 | contig 63278 bp, 57 predicted proteins | sample GraSoi013_1_40cm_FD_185819 | JGI IMG/M metagenome (GOLD analysis project Ga0209236, IMG submission 185819) | Grasslands soil microbial communities from the Angelo Coastal Reserve, California, USA - Sample 09_27_2013_1_40cm (SPAdes) (version 2) | ecosystem: Environmental > Terrestrial > Soil >... | reverse complement strand
CTTCGCCACCAGGAGCTGCGCGCCCTGCGCCGGCGTGATCAGCGCGACCGTCGCCGTGTCCACTTCGGGAGCGAAGAGGCGGCCGCCCAGCGCCCTCCAGCCGATCAGCGCCAGCACCGCGGCCAGGGCGATCGCCGCCGCCACCGGGACCCAGCGGGGCAGCGATCGCCTTGCCGGACCGCGGTCGATGCGGAGGCTTTTCAGCTCGTCCGCGAGCGACGGAGGAGGGCTGGCCATGATGGCGCGCTGTCTACCACAGCGGCCCCCCGAGGCGGGAGGAGGTCCACCCTGCGTCAGTGATGCGCCTGCGGCGCAAGCTCCGGCGCCGGCAGCGTGAACGACTTGCGCGCCTGCGCCAGCTCGAGAAACCCCTTCGCGTCCAGCGCTCGCGAGAACCAGTAACCCTGCGCGGAGTCGACCTGCAGCAGCTGCAGCTGTCGGGCCTGCGCGGCGTTCTCCACGCCTTCCGCCACCACCTCCATCTGCAGCGCGCGGGCGAGGCTCACGATGGTGCGGACGATCTCCGTTTCCTTGCCCGACTGCTCCAGCCGGGCGACGAAGCTGCGGTCGATCTTCAGGGTGTCGAACCGGAAGTTGTGCAGGTAGCTGAGCGAGGAGTACCCGGTGCCGAAGTCGTCGAGGAGCAGCCCGACGGAGAGCGCCTTGAGCTGGGTCAAGAGCAGCGCGGCGGGGCCCGCTTGCTCCATGATCACGCTCTCCGTCAACTCCAGCTTCAGGCGGCGCGCCTCGAGTCCGCTGGCCGCCAGGGCGCCGCGCACGTCCTCCAGCAGATCGCTCGGAAGGAGCTGCTTGGCGGAGAGGTTCACGGCCACGTAGACCCCCGGTCCGCGGGCGAGGGCGTCGTTCCATGCCTTCGCGTCCTGGCAGGCCTGCGAGAGGGCCCAGCGGCCGATGGGGACGATCAAGCCGGTCTCCTCGGCGGTGGAAATGAAGTCGCCCGGCGGAATGGTCCCGCGCGTCGGGTGCTCCCAGACGACGAGCGCCTCGCAGCCGACGATCTGGCCGGAGCGCAGCGAGACCACCGGCTGGTAGCGCAGCCGCAGCTCTTCCCGTTCGATCGCGCGCCGCAGGTCCGTGTCCAGCTGGAGGCGGGCGCGCGCGTGCAGGTGCATCGCGGGGTCGAAGACTGCGTGCCGGGCCCGGCCCAGGTCCTTGGCATGGTACATGGCCGTGTCCGCGTCCCGCAGCAGCTCCTCGGCCTGCGTGTAGGCGCGCGATCCCACCGCCAATCCGATCGACGCGGTGACGAAGACTTCGGTCCCGTCGAGATCGTAAGGGGCGGCGAGCGCCTCCTGCACGCGGCCGGCGGTGCGCACCGGTTCGTCCGGGTCCATGAAGTCGCCGAGGAGAAGGGCGAACTCGTCGCCGCCGAGGCGCGCCACGGTGTCGCCGGGGCGGGCGATCGCACGCAGGCGACGGGCGACCTGCACCAGGAGGACGTCGCCGATGGTGTGGCCGAGGCTCTCGTTGACGGTCTTGAAGCGGTCCAGGTCGAGGAAGAGAACTGCGAAGCGGTAGTCGGCGCGCCGCTGCTGGAACGCCAGCGCCTGCTCGAGCCGGTCCATGAACAGCGAGCGGTTCGGCAGCCCGGTGAGGCCGTCGTGCAGCGCGTCGTGCAGCAACTTCTCCTCCGCGAGCTTGCGCGCGGTGATGTCGGTCTGCGATCCCGCCAGCCGGTACGCCCGTCCTTCCGCGTCCCGCACCGCCGCACCGCGCACCAGCATCCAGCGCCAGTTTCCGTCGAGATGGCGCACGCGGTGCTCGACCTCCAGGTGCGGAGTGCGCCCCTCCAGGTGCAACGAGAGGTCCCCGAACAAGCGCTCGCGATCGTCGGGATGGACGCGGTCGAACCATTCGTCCGGGTCGTCGGTGAGCTCGCTGTCCTTCGCCCCGAGCTGCTCCTTCCAGCGGGCGGAAAAGAAGATGCGGTTGGCCCGCAGGTCCCAGTCCCAGAGCCCGTCGTTGCTGCCCAGCGCGGCGAGCGCGTAGCGTTCCTCGCTCTCCCGCATCGCTTCGGCGGCCCGGCGGCGCTCGCTGATGTCGCGCGCGATTCCCTGCACGCCGATCGGCATGTGCCCGCGATAGACCAGCCGGCTCTTCAGCTCCAGCGGGATGCGCCGGCCGTCCTTCGCCACCACTTCCACTTCGAACGTCTGCATCTCGCCGGAGAGGTCCTTCTCCATCGCGGCGCGATATTCGGGCGCGACCAGGTCCCAGATCCGCAGCCGCAGGGTCTCGTCCCGCGTATAGCCGGTGATGCGCTCGCAAGCCCGGTTGACCCACGTGAACCGGCCCTCGAGATCGTGGGCGTAGATGACGTCGCTGGCGTTCTCCACCAGCTCCCGATAGGTCGCTTCCTCCACCGTTGGGAATGGTATCTGCGGCGCTGCGCGTCGGAAAGCAAAGGATGGTACACACCGCTGAAGGTGAACAGCCGGCGGCGCTCCAGATGATCAAGGAATGGCTCAGCTTCAGCCTGCTGTCGCTCTCGGCCATCTTCTTCGTCGTCGACCCGATGGGTGCCATTCCCGTCTTTCTCGCCATGACGCGCGACGACTCCCCCCAGAAGCGGCGGGACATGGCACTGCGCGCGTCGATCACCGCGTTCTTCGTGCTCACCACCTTCGCGGTGGCGGGCACGCTCATCTTCAAGGTGTTCGGGGTCACCCTCGGGGCGTTCAAGGTGGCCGGTGGGGTGCTGCTGCTGCTCACCTCGATCGAGATGCTTCGCGCCCAGCCCCAGCGCACGCGGGTCACGCCGGAAGAGACCCAGGAGGGCTTCGAGAAGGAGGACGTGGCCATCTTTCCTCTCGCCATCCCGCTCCTGGCAGGCCCGGGCTCCATCGCCACCGTCACCGCCCTGATGGGACGCGCCGGCCGCAAGCTGTTCGCCGTGCCGGTGATCCTCTCCATCGCGCTCACTTGCATCGCGAGCTACCTGATGCTGGTCGCGGCCGACCGGATCGCGCGCGTCCTCGGCGTCACCGGCCTCAACGTGATGAACCGCGTGATCGGGCTCGTCATCGGCGCCCTCGCGGTGCAGTTCATGTTCGACGGCGTGCGGGACACCTTCCCGGGGCTCGCCGGGTGAGAGCGGCGTTCGTGGCGCTCTGTTGCTGCGGATGTGCGCTGCCGGTGGTGAGCGCGGGGACCTTCCTGCCGGCGGGCGACCTGGAAACCGGCGACATCCACGCCAGCATTTCCCTCGAATCGGGCAGGGTGCTCGCCGGACCGAGCGATGTGCACGATCTGCCTGCGACCCCTCCGGAAGCGGAGCAGTACGACGTCTCCACCTGGGTCGCCTCGGACATCTCGGTGCGCTGGCAGGCGGCCTCGCGGCTCACGCTCGAGGCGCAGCTCAAGCTCACCAACCCGGTGGTGCCGTTCACGCCCCTGGTCTCCGGCGCAGCGCTCGGCGCCCGGCTGCGGGTGCACGAGCGGTCTCCGGAAGGGGGGCTCTCGGTCGAGCTCGGCGCCCGCGTGGTGGGGGTCGGCGCCGAGCAGCGGATCGAGCGCTCGGCGAGCGGCCGGTCGCAGACGGACGTCTGGGCCTACCGATCCATCGGCATCGAGGTGCCCGTCATCGCCACCTACCGCGTGAATCCGCTGTTCGCCGTCACCGCCTCGCCGTTCCTGCGCGCGTACTGGATCCGCGCCTGGCACGACAAGATCGTCGGGCTCACCACGTCGCAAGCCGTCCTGCAGTGGTCCCCGGTGCTGTCGGCGGGCTTTGGCGCGGCCGCCGCCTTCGATCTCGGCCCGGTGCAGCTCTCCCCCGGGGCGGCGATCGAGCTGGCCACGAAGCCGGGTCCGAACGCGGCGACGCGCTTTCTCTTCGAGCCCGGCGTGTGCGTGGGGACCCGCTTTTGACCTGGGCGGCGATCGCCATCGAATACGTCGTCTTCTGGCTCATCCTGCCGTTCTTGCTGCTGCACCCGCGCGTGCGGCAGGGCATCCGTTTGCGGCTCGGCCTGTACCGACCCGCCCCGGTTGCGCAGGGCAGGCCGCGGGTGTGGCTGCACGGCGCGTCGGCGGGTGACGTCCTCGGCCTGGTGCCGATCGTCCAAGAGCTCAAGGCGCTGCGGCCCGACGCGCGGGTGATCGTGTCCGCGATCACCGACTCCGGCGCATCCATGGCGCGCCAGCGGCTCGCCCCTCAGGGGCTCGCCGAGCTGGTGACGTTCCTTCCCTACGATCTACCCGGAGCCTGCCGGCGGGCGATCGCGGCCGTCCGCCCGGACGTTCTCGTGCTCGAGTACACCGAGCTCTGGCCGCAGCTGGTGGAGGCGGCTTCCCAGGCAGGGGTCAAGCTCGCGCTGACCAACGGCCGCCTCCGCCCGCGCAACGTGCCGCGCTATCGGCTCCTATTCCGGCTCACCGGAAATCTTTTGCAGAAGTTCGACGTCCTGATGATGCGCGCCGACGACGAGGCCGAGCGCGCGCTGCTGCTCGGCGCGCCGCCGGAGCGCGTGCATGTCACCGGAAACACCAAGTTCGACGCGCTCGCCGTCAGTGTTCCGGCGGCGGAGGACGCCTCGCTGCGCCGGGCCCTCGCGCTGGGCAGCGAGCGGCTCTGGGTCTGCGGATCGACGCACGAAGGCGAGGAGAGCGGCCTCTTGCGGACGTTTTCCATCCTGCAGCGAGAGCACGGCGATCTGCGCCTGCTGATCGCGCCGCGATACATCGAGCGCGCGCAGCGGGTCCTCGCCCTCTCGCGCTCGATGGGTCTTCGCGCGCGCCTGCGCTCGCAGGCCGGCGGGGCGGAGCCGGTCATCATCCTCGACACCATCGGAGAGCTGGTGCGAGCCTACCAGCTGGCGACGGTGGTGTTCGTGGGCGGCAGCTTCGGAAGGCGCGGCGGGCAGAACATCCTCGAGCCGGCGGCGTGCGGAAAGCCGGTCCTGTTCGGGCCACGCATGGAGAACTTCCAGGACAGCGTGCAGGTGCTGGTCGGGCGGGGCGGTCTTCAAGTCAAGGATCCGCTCGCGCTGCTGCGGCTGATGCGCGATCTGCTGGCGCGCCCGGAGGAGATCCGGAAGCTCGGGGAGCTGGCGCGCGAGGCAGTCTCTTCCGTGCGCGGCGCATCGGCGCGCGATGCCCGGTTGATCGCGGAGCTGCTGCCGTGAACTTCTGGTGGCATCCGGATCCTCCGGCATGGTCGGTCCCGCTGCGGGCGCTGACTCCGCTGTATGCGGCTGGAGCGGCGCTCCATCGGGCCGCGTCCCGGCCGCTCAAAGTGCGCGTGCCGGTGATCTCGATCGGCAATCTCACCGTCGGCGGAGCGGGCAAGACGCCGGTGACGCTTCACCTCGCGCAGCGCCTCGCTGCTCGAGGCCGCAAGCCGGCGGTGCTCAGCCGCGGCTTCGGACGGCGCTCGCGCGAGCCGCTCGAAGTCGGCCCGGAGGCGATCGTCGAAGCCGCCGGCGACGAGCCGCTCCTGCTCGCGCGCCGCGGATGCAAGGTCTTCGTCGGACCGCGAAGGTCGGCGCTCGCGCAGCTCGCCATCCAGCGCGGCGCCGATGTGCTGCTGCTCGACGACGGGCTACAGCATTACGGCCTCGCCCGGGACCTGGACATCATCGTCGCCGATGCGTCCAACCCCTTCGGGAACGGACGCCTCCTTCCGGCGGGGCCCCTGCGCGAACCGGTGGCGGCGCTGCGCCGCGTGCGCCACGGCCTGGTCTGGTGGACTCGCTGCGAGCTGCCGCGCGATCCGCGCACCGCCGAGCTGCGCGCATTTCCCGCCGTCGAGAGCGCCTACGACGCCAATGCCGAGCTGCGGGGCAAGCGAGTGTTCCTCTTCGCGGGAATCGCACGTCCGGACGGCTTCGCCAGGACGGTGCGCGCGCTCGGCGGCGAGATCGCCGGCGCGCGCTGGTTCCGCGATCACCATCTCTTCACCGCGCGCGAGCTCGCGCAGCTTCATCGTCTCGCGGCGGGGGCGCTGCTCGTCACCACCGAGAAGGACCTGGTCCGGATCGCCGATCCCGCAGGCGTCGCCGCCGTGCGCATCGACGTGCGCATCCTCAGCGGCGCCGACGTGCTCGACAGGGCGCTGGAAGCCATCCTGTGAGGGCGGCGCTGCTGCGGCTGGGCGAGTGGCTCGGAGCGCTGGCCTGGCTCCTGCGCCTGCGGCGAGCGGTAGCCCTCGACGGGCTGCGCCGCGCGTTTCCCGATCTCACCGATGCGCAGAGGAGGAAGATCGGCCGCGCGAGCTACCTGCAGCTGGGGCGCAGCCTCGCCGAGATCCTCCTCCCGTTGCGCGACGAAGACCTGGCGAGCGTCCAGAACGAGGGCTGGGAAATCCTGGAACGGGAGCTCGCGCGAGGCCGGGGCCTCGTCGCTGCCGTCGCGCACTTCGGCAATTTCGAGCTGCTCGCGCGCGTGAGCGTCCGGCGCGGGTTGAAGCTCTCGGTCATCGTCCGCCGGCTGCGCGATCCGTTCGGGCGCTGGCTGCTGGCCGATCGAACGCGCATGGGCATCGGCCAGCTCTTCGAGCGCGGATCGACGCGCGAGGCGCTGGCGGTGCTGCGCCGCGGCGAGACGCTCGCCATCGCCGTCGATCAGAACATGCGTCCGGCCCGCGGGATCTTCGTGGACTTCTTCGGCGAGAAGGCCTGCACCACCCCCGCCGCGGCGGTGTTCGCGCTCCGGAGCGGCGCTCCGCTGGTCGGGGCCTTCTCCATCCGGCAAGCGGACGGCACGCACCTGATCCGCATCCGGGGGCCGTTCAGCACAGCGCTGTCCGGCCACGCGGCGGTGGCGGATCTCACGCAGCAGGTCACGCGAATGGTGGAGGAGGAGATCCGGCAGCATCCCGACCACTGGTTCTGGGTTCACCGGCGCTGGAAGACGCGGCCTTCGGCGGCCGCGACTGGCCCACCGGAACAAAGTGTGAGAGGAAGCGCGCGATGAACGCCGATCTCGCGCATCTTCTCGGCCGCTTCTCTCGCGCGCGCATCGTCGCCGTGGGCGATCTGGTCGCGGACGAGTTCGTGTACGGCGAGACGGATCGCATCAGCCGCGAGGCGCCGGTGCTCATCGTCCGCTACGAGTCCGCCGAGCTGAAGCCGGGCTGCGGGGCGAACGCGATCATGAACCTCTGCGCCCTGGGAGCGCGGGTGCAGGCGATCGGCCTGATCGGCGACGACGAGATCGGCCGCCGGCTGCGCGCTCAACTGGTCGACGCGGGCGCCGACGACTCCGCCATCTTCGCCGTCGACGGACCCACCTCCACCAAGACCCGGGTGCTCGCCGGCGGCAAGAACACCCGACGGCAACAGATGCTGCGCATCGACCGGGACGGGCCGGCGCCGCCCGGGCAGGCGCTGGCGCAGAAGCTGGTCAAGGCGCTGGCGCAGGCGGCGGCGAAGTGCGACGCGATCATGATCTCCGATTACGGCCTGGGGTTGCTCACGCCTTCGCTGGTCGAGGCCGTGCGCACGTTGGCGGGGCAGGGCCGCACCGTCTGCGTCGACGCTCGATACGGGCTCGCGAAGTACCGGGGCGTGACCGTCGTCAAGCCGAACGAAGTCGAGCTGGAGCAATCGGTCGGGCGCGGGATCGGCGACGACCCCCTCGCGCTCGAGGAAGCGGGCCGCGAGCTGCTCAAGTCGCTGCGCGCGCAAGCGCTGCTGGTGACGCGAGGCCGCAGCGGGATGGCGCTGCTGCGGCCGGGAGCGCCGACGGCCCTGGTTCCCGTGCACGGATCGGCGGATGCGGTGGACGTGACCGGCGCGGGCGATACGGTGATGGCCGCCGCCACTGCCGCAGTCGCCGCCGGCGGAGATCCGGTGCAGGCGATGCGGATCGCCAACGTGGCTGGCGCCCTCAAGGTGCAGAAACCGGGCACCGTTCCCGTCTCCGCCCAGGAGCTGCGCACCGAGCTCGCCCGCGTCGAAGTGGCGCAGCCCACGCTCGTGGTAGCGCCGCGAGCCGCATCGCGGGGGCGACGGTGATCTGCACCCTCGCCGAGGCGCAGGCGTTGCGCGAGGAAGCGCGCAAGCGCGGCGCGCTGGTCGCGGTCGCGAACGGCGCGTTCGATCTGCTGCATGTCGGCCACCTGCGCTACCTGGAGGGCGCGAAGCAGGCGACGGCAGGGGGCCTTCTCATCGTCGGGGTCAACACGGACGCTTCCGTGCGGGCCCTCAAGGGGCCCCGCCGCCCGTTCGTGCCCGAGCAGGAGCGCGCGGAGCTCGTCGCCGCGCTGCGGTGCGTGGACCGGGTGGTGCTCTTCGGCGAACCGACCGCGGCCGGGCTGCTCACGGCGCTGCGGCCGGATCTGCACGTGAAGGGGACGGACTACACGGCGGAGACGGTGCCCGAGCGCGAGCTGGTCACGAGCTTCGGCGGCCGCACCATCGTCGCCGGCGATCCCAAGGACCACTCCACCACCGATCTGATCGCGAGGCTGAAGACGCTCTTGTGACGCGGCTGTCGGCGACCATCATCGCGCAAGACGAGGAGCGCGATCTGCCGGACTGCATCGCGTCGTTGCAGGGCTTCTGCGACGAGATCCTGATGGTGGATGGCGGCTCGCGCGACCGCACGCGGGAGATCGCCGCCTCGCTCGGCGCACGCGTGCTGGAGCGGCCCTTCGACGATTTCGCGCGCCAGCACGAGTTCGCAAGGGTGGAAGCGCGCGGCGAATGGGTGCTCTCCATCGACGCCGACGAGCGGGCCTCGCCCGAGCTGCGCCGCGCGGTTTTCGGCGGAGCCGCGGCCTACTCGCTGCCGTTCAGGAACCACTTCCGTGGCATCTGGCTTCGCCATGGAGGCTTCTGGCCCGATCGCCACGTGCGTCTGTTCCGGCGGGAAGGCTGCCGCTACGACCCCGCCCGCACCGTCCACGAGAGGCTGATCGTGGACGGTCCGATCGGCAGCCTCGACGCGCCGATCCTGCACTACACGTTCGAGTCGCTCCAGGACTGCCTGGTGAAGATGGAGCGGTACGGCGAGCAGTCGGCGCGGATGCTGCATGCGCGAGGGGTTCGCGCCACGGCCTGGGACGTAGCGGCGCGGCCGCTGTGGCGCTTCGTGCGCGGATACGTGCTGCGCCTCGGCTTCCTCGACGGCGCGGCGGGCGCGGCGATGGCTTGGGCACGGGCGTACGAGGCGTTCCGGCGTTACTCCCGCCTCTGGGAGCTGTCGCATTTTTCGTGATATCCAGGCCCCGATGCCCATCGCGCCGGAGCTCAAGGAGATCCTCGCCTGCCCGAAGTGCAAGGGCGAGCTCGAGTTCCACGAGGAGAAGCAGGAGATCGTTTGCAAGACGTGCAGCCTGGTGTACCGGATCGAGGACGACATCCCCGTCATGCTCGTGGACGAGGCGAAGCCGCTGCGGACGTGACGCTCGCGGCGAAGCTCGCCGCGCACCCGCCGGCGCGAGTGCTGGTGATCCAGACGGCGTACCTGGGCGATACCGTCTTCTCCTCCGCGCTGTTCTCGGCGGTGGCTCGCAGGTTTTTCCCGGCGGTGATCGACGCCTGCGTCGCGCCGCGCGGACTCGACGTGGCGCTGGCCTTTCCAGGGATCGGGCACGTCCACGTCTACGACAAGCGCGGGCGGGACCGCGGACTGCGCGGTCTGCGCCGCGTCGCCGCGCGGCTCGCCACACGGCAGTACCAACTTGCGGTGCTGCCGCATCGATCGATGCGCACGGCGCTGCTCGCCTGGCTGGCGCGGATTCCGGAGCGGATCGGGTTCGCGGGGACCCCTGCTTCGCTGCTCTACACTGCGCGGGTGCCCACGCGCGAGAAGGCCTTCCTGCGCCGGGAGGCGGATCTTGCGGCCGCCCTCGGCGCCCCGCCGGGCGCCATGCAACTCGTGCCTCGCGCCGAATGGTTGTCCGCGGCCCGCTCGGCTCTCCGGGAGTCCAGGGAAGAGAAGCTCGCGGCCATCTGCCTGGGGTCCGAATGGGCGACGAAGATCTGGCCTGCGCGGCATGTCGCGGATCTGGTGCGCCGGCTCGCCTCCAACGGCTTTCGCCCCGTGCTGCTCGGCGGACCGCGCGAACGCGCGCTCGCGCAAGAGGTGGGCGCGGCAGGCGGCTGCATCGACACGACCGGCAATTCAGTCGGGGAAGCCCTGGCCATCCTCTCCATGTGCGCGTTCGCCGTCGGGGGCGATACCGGCCTCGTTCACGCTGCCCGCGCGCTCGGGATCCCGACGGTGGCCGTGTTCGGGCCCACGCCCTCGGACGTTCACCTGTTCGGGCCGCGCGAGCGCGCCGTATCCCTCGGGCTCTCCTGCTCGCCTTGCACCGTGCACGGCTCGCAGCGGTGCCCCCTCGGGCATCACCGCTGTCTCGACGATCTCGACGCGGAGCGGGTGGCGTCCGCCTGCCGGGAAGTCCTCGCCTGATGGACCCGCGTCTGGATCCTCCTCCGGGGGCCCTGGTGCGGGCGGTCGCGCGGATGGCGCACGCGCTGTTTCCGCTCCCGGCGAAGCCGCCGCCTTTGGCACGGATCCAGTCGGTCCTGGTGGTCCGCACGGACGACCGGGTGGGGAATGCGCTGCTGACGCTTCCGCTCGTTCGCGCTCTGCAGGCGGCTCTCCCGCAGGCCCGCGTCGACCTGCTGGTCGCGGCGCGGCGTGTGCACCTCGTCGAGGGGTTGCCGAACTTGCGCGCGATCGGTTTCGAAAAGCGCGCCGGGCCGCTCCGGTACCTCCGGTTCCTGCGCGGGCTGCGCGCGCGTTACGACGTCGTCATCGACGCCGCCCACTGGCACGCGTTCTCGCTCACCTCGGCATTGCTCTCGCGGTGGGCGGCGCGGCAATGGGTGGTGGGAGCCGACCGCGGGCCGTCGCGGCTGGTGTACTCCGGGATCGCTCCGCTTCCGGACCCAGGCACGCCGGACGTGGTGGCGAAGCTGCGGCTGGGAGCACCGCTCGGCCTGCGCCTTTCTCCCGCGCCCATGGAGACGGCGCTCGGGCGCGGACCGTCTCCAGTGGCGGGGAGGTACGCGGCGCTCAATCCCGGCGCGCGCAAGCAGGACCACCGCTGGCCGGCGGCCGGATTCGCCTCGTTCGCGAGGAAGCTGCAGCGGACGCGCGGGATCGATTCGGTGGTGTTCTGGGGCCCGGGCGAAGAGGCGCTCGCGCGGGAAGTCGTCGCGGCGGCCGGAGGGGCCGCGGCGCTCGCGCCGCCGACGGACCTCGATCAGCTCGCTGCCGCTTTCCGCGGTGCCGCTCTCGTCGTGACCAACGACACCGGTCCGCTGCACCTCGCCGTCGCTTGCGGTGCAGCGGTCATCGCAGTGTTTCTCGACGATGCCGGATTGCGCTGGGCGCATCCGGGTCCACGTTTCGAAGCGGTGGTGGCCCCTGCCGACGAGACGCCGCTGCTGGCCGCGGCGGGGCGTCTTCTTGACACGGCCCGTCCGCCGGAACAACCTCCCAGGTCTCGGGAGGACACTCCTTGATCCGCTCCATGACCGGCTTCGGCGCGGGACGCGGCGAGGCCGGCGGAGAGACGGTCTCCGTGGAGTTGCGCGCGGTCAACGCCAAGTTCTGCGAGGTGAAGGCGCGGCTGCCGCGGGAGCTCATTCCACTCGAGGCCGAGCTGGTGAAGAGCATCAAGGCGCGCATCAGCCGCGGCGTCATCGAGGCGTTCGTGCGCCGCGAGACCGCGCCGGGACCCGCCTCGTCCCCGCGAGCCGATCTGGTCCTCGGGGCGGCCTATGCCAAGGCGCTGCGCGAGCTGAAGGATTCCCTCGGTCTCGCCGGGGAGCCGACGGTGCAGGACCTCGCGGCGATGGAAGGGGTGATCTCGCTCGGCGAGGCGGCGCCCGACGCCGAGGCGGCTGCGTCCGCGCTACAGAAGGCCCTCGACGCCGCCATCGAGGCGCTCGACGTCATGCGGCGCCGCGAAGGCGAAGCGCTGGCGCACGATCTTGCCGCCCGGTTCGACACCGTGGAAAAAGGCGCGCGCGAAGTGTCCCGTCTCGCGCCGCTGCAGGTCGATGCAGTGCGCGAGCGGCTCTCCGCGCGCATCGCCGAGCTGACGCGCGGGGTGCCACTCGACCCCTCGCGCCTCGCGCAGGAAGTGGCGCTGTTCGCGGACCGGACCGATGTCGCCGAAGAGCTCACGCGTCTTGCCAGCCACCTGGCGCAGGCGCGGGGGCTCATCCGCTCGGAAGCGCCCGCGGGACGCAAGCTCGAATTCCTCGTCCAGGAGCTGAACCGCGAGATCAACACCATCGGCTCCAAGTCGCAGCACGCGGCCATCGCCGCGGCGGTGGTGGAGCTCAAGGCGGAGCTCGAGCGCATCCGTGAGCAGGTGCAGAACGTCGAATGACGCCGCTGCTGCTCATCCTCAGCGCACCATCGGGGACGGGGAAGACCACCCTCGCGCGCCGTTTGGTCGCGGCGCACCCGGGGGCGCTGTTCTCCGTCAGCTACACCACGCGTCCGCCGCGCGGCGACGAGAAGGACGGGGTCGATTACCACTTCGTCAGCCGGGAGCGCTTCGAAAAGATGATCGCCGCAGGCGCATTCGTCGAATGGGCGCAGGTGCACGGCCATCATTACGGGACGCCGCGCACGTCGATCGCCAGTGCCGCGAGCCTGGTGGTGTTCGACATCGATGTGCAAGGCGGTCAGGCGATCAAGAAGCAGCACCCGGAAGCGGTGCGGGCGCTGATCCTGCCGCCGTCGCTGGCGGAGTTGGAGCGGCGCCTGCGCGCGCGCTCGACCGACGACGACACCGCCGTGAGGCGCCGCCTTCATGCAGCCCGGATCGAGATCGGTGTCGCCATCGCGGCGGGCTACGAATACTGGGTGGTGAACGAGGACCTCGATCACGCCTACGCCGATCTGGACGCGATCGTCCGGGCGGAGGGATGCAAAGCGGGAAGGCGCCCCCTCGCCCCGGACCTCGGCATCCCCTGAGGGCGGTTGATCTGAACCGCGGCTGGCTTTCCCTGCTACTGTGCACCGGTGCCGCGGATCCAGGTGCTGGATGCGACCCTCGCGAACCAGATCGCCGCCGGAGAGGTGATCGAGCGCCCCGCCGCGGTGGTGAAGGAGCTGGTCGAGAACGCCCTGGATGCCGGCGCGAAGCGGATCGAGATCGACCTCCAGGACGGCGGCCGCCGCCTGATGCGCGTCCGCGACGACGGCTGCGGCATGGGACGAGAGGATGCCGGGCTGAGCCTGCAGCGGCACGCCACGAGCAAGCTGCGCCGCAAGGACGATCTCTTCGCCATCTCCAGCTACGGGTTTCGTGGAGAGGCGCTCCCCAGCATGGCCGCCGTCAGCCGTTTTGCGCTGCTCACCTGCGAGCCGGGAGCGCTGGAGGGCACCCGGATCGAGGTCGAGGGTGGCTCGATGGTCCGCATCTCCGGCGCCGGCGCGCCCGCGGGAACCACCGTCGAAGTGCGCGACCTGTTCTGGAACGTCCCCGCCCGGCGCAAGTTCCTCAAGAAGGCGCAGACCGAGCAGGCGCAGTGCCTCGACGCCGTGCTCCGGCTCGCCCTGCCGCGTCCGGAGGTCACGTTCGTGGTCCGCGAAGGCGACCGGACACTCGCGCAGCTCCACGCCGGGGCCGACGTGCTGGCCGCTCGAGCCGAGGAGGCCCTCGGGCGCGAAGTCCGCAATCGCCTGGTGCCGTTCTCCGGCGGGTCGCGCTCCATCCGGGCCCACGGGCTCGCGGTGTCTCCCGCCATCGAGTACGGCAGCGGGCGCAACGTCTGGCTGTTCGTGAACGGCCGCGCCATCCGCGACCGCTCGCTCATCCATGCCGTCCTGCGCGCCTATGGCGAGCTGATGCCCCACGGGCGCTACCCGGGCGCGCTCGTCTTCCTCGAGGTGCCGCCGGCGGAGCTGGACGTGAACGTCCATCCGGCGAAGGCCGAAGTGCGCTTCGCCGACGCCAAAGCCGCCTGGGACGCGATTTACGAAGGCCTGACGCACGTGCTGGCCCGAGGCGAATGGATGCCGCGCCGCCAGGGCGCTACGGACGCCGTCCAGCCGGGTCGCGTGTACGCCTTGGGCGATCCGGTCGAGCGCGTCGCGGAAGCGATCGAGCGCTACGGCAGCCGGATGCCCTCGACGTGGTGGATGCCGCCGGCGCACGCGCCGAGCCCGCGCGAGACGCAGCCGGACCTCGTCGTCCGCCCGCCATATTTCCGCGGGTTGCGATATCTCGGCCAGCTGCATCGCACCTATCTCGTCTGCGAAGGCCCGCAGGGGCTGGTGCTCGTCGATCAGCACGCCGCTCACGAGCGGGTGAATTACCAGCGCCTGCGCGGCGCCGCCAAAGCACCCGCGCAGCCGCTGCTGGTGCCGCAGGTCGTGCAGCTTGCCGCCGCCGCGGCGGCCCGTGTCCTGGAAGCGACGGACATGCTCGCCTCGATCGGCGTCGAGCTGGACTCTTTCGGCGCGAATAGCGCGGTGGTCAAGGCTCTCCCGCACGCGCTCGCCAGGCTGGACGAGGCCGGCCTCGGCGCGCTGCTCACCGATCTCGCCGACGAGTTGGCCGCGCACGGCCGCGGGGAGTCTCTCGACCGCCTGCGGGATGCGCTGCTCGCGCGCGCCGCCTGCCACGGGAGCATCCGCGCACACGACGCTCTCGCCCCGGCCGAGGCGCAGGCGCTGCTCGATGCGCTGGACGAGACCGACTATGGCGCCCGCTGCGCGCACGGCAGGCCCGTGGTCGCGGAATGGACAGAGGCGGAGATCGAGCGCCGCTTCGGGCGCGACTACGCATCTCACGCACACGCGGCGCCGCCCGAGGCCGTCTGAAATACGACGTCCGCGCGCCGCCGAGCGCATTATGATGGGGACGAAGGAGGGCCACGCATGCAGGTCGCGGTCGAGGGTATCGTCGAGACGCTGCGCGGAGTGCCGCCCGCCCGGTTCCAGCCTGGAGAGGTATGCGCGCGGTTGCGCGGTCTTCTGCTGGATCCGCGCACCCTGCAGCCCTACCTGCACTTCGCGCCGCGCCGCTACACCAGGAACCTGATCTATCGCGACGCGATCTTCGAGCTCATCGCGCTCTGCTGGGAGCCGCACAGCCAGAGCCCGATCCACAACCACTCCGGCCAGCTCTGCTGGCTGTCCATCCAGCGCGGGGCGCTGCGCCTGGAGAACTTCAAGAGCCTCGACGGCCCCGGACCCGGCGACGGAATCCGGCTGGTCCCGAATGGCGGCCTCGCGCGCGCCACGGAAGGCGCGCTGGACCTGCAGCAAGGCGAGAACGCGATCCATCGCGTCTCCAACCCGTTCGAAGAGCGCGCGGTGAGCCTGCACGTCTACTCTCGCCCCTACGACACCTGCATCGCCTACGATCCGCCCTCGCGGACCGCACGGGTCATGAAGCTGTGCTACCACTCCATCGGGGGGAAACTCGTGGACGATCCGCCGGAGCAGCTGCAGTGAAGCACGCCGCGGCGCTCGCGCTGGCGCTGCTCGCCTGCGCGCACGCGCCGGCGGCGAAGGAAGCGCGCGCCGCCAGCCTGGAGGTGCAGGACGCGGTGCACGGTGTGCGGTATGCGCTTCCGGCCGCATCGGAGACGTGGCAGGTGACGCGCGAGGGCACGGCCCGGTCTCCGTCGGGCGTCGAGACGGAGATCAGCTCGTTCCCGCTGCCCAGGCCGGGCACGCCGCAGCAGTGCCGCGAGTACGCCCGCGCGCGCCTGTCGGGAAAGAACGCCGCGCCTGCGGACACGGGCGGCGCGAGCGCGGAGGCTCCCCGCGAGCAGGCTTCGTCCGATGCGCCGGTGGTGGCCTGGAGCTTCACCAGCGGCGCCGCGTCTGCGCCGGTGCGGAACCGGTGGGCGTTCTTCACGCGCGACGCGGATTGCCTGGTCCTCTACGTCACCGGCCCCAAGGGCGACGCCTTCGCCGACCAGACATTCGACACCGCGGCGCGCAGCTTCCAGGTGCTGCCCCTGCCGCCGGAGCGGCAGCGCGACGTGGATCTGCTCGCCGGGATGGGTTTCCTCGAGCGTCGCGAACCCGCCTCCGCGCTGGAGCGATTCGAGGCGCTCACCCACCGCGAGCCGGACAATGCGAAGGCGCATTTCGGCGCCTTGATGGCCGGCTTCGAGCTGGGCCAGGAGGCGTACGCGCGCGCCCTTCCTCACGGAAAGCTGGCGCTGCGCTCGGAACGCGATCTCACGCCGGAGCAGCGGCACCTTGCCCTGCGCGCGGTCGGCGTGATGCAGCTGGCGGAGAACCAGGTGCGGGAGGCCGCGGACACGCTGGCGGAGCTGGTGGTGCGCGCGCCCGATCTGGCGGAAGCGCAATACAACTATGCCTGTGCATTGGCGCGGCTGGGCGACGCACAGGCCGCGATGGACCACCTCCGCACCGCGCTCCGCCTCGACGGAGAGCTGGCCGCGCATGCGCGGCAGGACGAGGACCTCAAATCGCTGCGCGGCAGCGCCGCCTTCGAGCAGCTCACGACTCCCGCGAAGTAGCCGCGGAATCCAGCTGGAACTCGATCTCCAGCGCTTCCGGGTCGACTCCCGGCCAGCGCGTCGCCACTTCCAGGCGCGCCAGGTCCGGTGGCATCTCCACCGGATCACCTACATGCGCCCACTCGCCGCCCGTCGGAAACGGCGCGCCCTCCAGGACCAGCGCGAGCCGCTCGGCGACGGGCTCGAAGTAGAAACCGGTCTCGGGCGCGCGGGCCATCACACTCCGACACGAAACGAAAATGGAAGAGCGGCGCAACTCCTGTATCTTACCGCAGATGCGCCTTGCGCTCGCGCTGCTCCTCGCCGCCTCGTCCGCCGCAGCCGCCGTGCCGGAGAAAGGCGAAGGCACGATCACCCTCCTCGGAGGGGTCCGCACACTGCTTCCCGGCAACGGCGATTACCTGACGGAGCAACTCGCCACGCACCGGACGCTGCAGCCCGGTGGGCTCGCTTCGTTCGGCTACCAGTACGACGAGGAGCTGCATTTCAAGATCGAGGTCGGATACCTCTGGGACCGCTACCGGATCGCGGGCGGCGATCTCGAGGTCAAGAGCATCCCGGTATTCCTCGCGCTCGACACCGTGCTCGTTCACGGGCGCTCCTTTACGTTCTACGGAGGCGGCGGCATCGGCTATTCGCTGAACACCGGCACCCGCAACGGCGTCAGCAACGAGGCCAACTCCACCGCTGGTTACGTCGCGCTCGGACTGCGCTACCAGCTCGCCGGCCCGGTCTCGCTGGTGATCGAGGAGCGGTACACGCTCGCCAGCGCGCAGGTCGATCCGCAGAGCACCCAGAGGCTGAACGTGGGCGGTAATCTTTTCTCCCTCGGATTCATGTTCCATTTCCTCGAACCGGACGAGGCCGGCAAGCCGAAAGCGCCGTAGGCAGCGCCAACAAACACGTGCACGGAAGTCCCCGCCATGGGATGCTCTGCCGCACCCCAGGCGTTCAAGGGAGCATGATGCCGATGACCGACGAGACCTCCTCTCCGCGCAGCCTTCCGCCCCATGCAGAGGGAGGCCGCGACGGCGACATCTCCACGCTGCGCAAGGAGCTGATCGAGGCACGCAACCTCGTCATCAAGACCGACAACCTGCTCAAGAACCTGCATGCCGAGCTCAAGCAGATGGGCCGCAAGCACGAGGAGCAGGAGAAGCGGCACTGGATGACCAGCGTGACCGCCTATATCGGTTTCGCGGTGATCGCGGGGGTGGGAGCGATCGCGTACGCCAACGCCGAGGTGCGCACCGCGCGCAGCGATGCGCAGGCGAACGAGGCCCGGGCCGCGGCGCTGCAGAAGGATGCCGAGAAGATCAAGGCTGTCGAGCAGACGCGTCGCGATTCTTCGGAAAAGGCCCTCCGCGTCTACGAGCTTCTCGGCAGCGAGAAAGAAGGACCTGCCCTGAACCAGGCCATGACGCAGGCCATGCATCTCGACCGCGGTCAGCTCTCGGCGCTCGAGGGCAAAGCCATCGACGACCGGGCCGCCGGCATGAAGCGCCAGCTCGCCGAGGCGGCGCGTAGCGCCGGCGAGTCCGCGTACCGGCGCCAGGATTGGAACGCGACTTCCCAGGACCTCGGCCGCTACGTGGAGCTGGAGCCCAAGGTGAGCGACAACATCATCTGGTTCCACCTGGGCAGCGCGCGCATCCAGACCAAGGAATTCCAGGGCGCGCTCCACCCGCTGGAGACGTTCCTCAAGAGCGCGGGTGGCACCAAGACCGCCCAGTACGCGGGTCTGCTGCTCGGCCAGGCATACGAAGAGGTCGGCAACGCCAACCGCGCGCGCGAGGTGTACGAGCGCGCCGTTACGCTCTATCCCGGCAGCGAGTTCGCGCCCCAGCTCCGCAACCGGCTCAAGCGGCTCGCGGCAGCGGCCGCGCCCCTCGGTACGCCGCCGGCCACGGCGGCGGCTCCGAAGCCGCAGTAGTCGCGGCTGCTACACCTGTACAGTCCAACAACATTAGCCGCATACCCGCGCCTCGGGAGCGGCTAATGCACCTTCAGCTCCTTTCGCGCCTGCGCGAGCGCGTCCTTGACCCGGCGCGCCTCCTCGGCGGCATCCGCTCCTGACTGGGAAAGCCGCCGCCGCAACTCCTCGATGCCGTCCAGCGCGTCCGCGATCGCCCGCGAGGCCGCTTCGTTGTCGGAGACGAGCCGGCAGCGCTGACTCACCCGATCCAGATCGTCGTCCCACCGCCGCGACCACGCGTCCCATTCCCGGGCAAGCGCTCCACCCTCGAGGCCGCCGGGCGCGGGCTGCACCGCGCGCGCCGAGATCTGCGCGTAGAGCCGTTCGACGTCGTCCAGGCAGGCGGTGGGAGTCTGTTCCGCGGCCGTCTGCGCTTTGCGGCCGTACAGGTCGGCGACGACGCTGCGCACGAGCTGGAAAAAGAGCACCGCGCAGAAGGCCCCATAGATGCAGTACACGGCGATCCGGAATGGCTTCAGCGCAGGGTCGCGCGGCACCCGCAGGGTCTAGCTTGGGCGAGGCGGGTGTTCAAGGGCCGGGCTGCGCGACGTCCGGCAGGTACGCGTCGTAATGACCCTGCGCGTCCGTCCGGCTGCCGCCGAGGAAGACGCTGTGCTGCCCGTTCAGATCGACGGAGAAGAAGCCCACCATCGCGTTCGCCACCAGCGTATCCGCCGCGCCCGGCGACAGCCGTCCAATGACGGTTCCGCCGACGTGCAGCGCATTCGAGATCCGCAGCGGCCCCATCTCCGACTCCCCGAGGTCCGCTCCGTCGAGAACTACGCCCACGATGGCGCGGGGAAGGGCAGTGCCGGCCGGCGGCACGATCTCGAACCGCCAGTTCCCGGCGTCCGCGACGAGGTGGAAGACGCCAAAGCCGTCGGTCGGGGTGGTGAACGCCGTCCGCGTGGGCACGAGGGCGTCGGCGAGGCGCGTGGCGAGGATCTGGAAGTTGGCGCCCACCGGCATTCCGTCGGGGCCGACGACCTTGCCGAACCGCTTCACCTTGGGAGGACAGGAGAGCACGACCGGCGCCGCCTGCGGCAAGGTGATGGATTTCGCATCGGACAACGCGGGAGCGCTGGCGTCGGAGGGCGGTGCCGCTTGCACCAGGTATCCGCCCTCGCGCAGCGAAATCGTCGAGACGCCGCCGTCCGCGACCACCGAGCGCGCGAGCGTCCACGACGTCTCCACGCTGCGGACATAGACGCGCGCGGACTGCACCGGCGCGCCGGCCGAATCGATGACGTTGACGTCGAGCCCTGCCACGGGAGGCAACGGCAGCGTGAGAACGTTCGCGTACATCAGCGGTGGATAAACGGGAAGCGGGTCGAGCGGAAGTCCCCCATCGGCATCAGGAGGCGGACCGACTTGCAACAACGGATCGCCCGCATCCGGCGGAAGCAGCAGGGTATAGCCGCCGTTGGCGTCCGAGATCTGTGGCGCTGAGAGCGCCGCGCCTTGCGCGTCGACGGCAATGACGCTCGCGCCGGCAGCGGGCCCACCGTCCGGTACGAGCAGCCCACCGCCGATCGCCTTCAGCGTCGCCGCTCCGGGAAGCGCGAAATCGAGGATCGGAGAGGATGAAGACGAGTCGATCGGGCCGGCGCGTAGCGGCGGGTTTGGCGCGGCCGGCTGGACCAGCACGTTCCATGTCCGCTGCGGGAGCTGCGCCCGGTACGTGCCCGACGTATCCGTGACCGACACCACCTGATCGACGCGGTCCGGAATCACGGGCGCGGAATCGGTGAACGTGACCGTCGCGCCGCCGTCCACCGCGGCGCCGTCCTGCGTCACGCTGCCCGTGGCGGCCAGCGGAGCGGCCAGGGAGAAGTCGTTCAGCACGCCGTGGCGCAGATCGATCTGCAGCTCCTTCAGCGCGAATTGCGAACCGCTCGGGGGACGCACTTCGACCTGCACCACGGACAGGTTCGCGGCGGGGGCGCGGCACTGTCCGAGGAAGCAGACGTTCGCGCTCGAGCATTGGCTGCTGGCGGAGCATGCGGTGTAGCTCACGCGCGGTTCTCGCAGCGAGCACGCGGCGAGGGTGGCGACCAGCGGGATCGCGCGCCTCACTGGCACACCCGGTGCGCAGGCGGGCTGGGAGAAAAGGTGGGGCCGTCACATTGGCCGGAGAACTGTTCGAGATGGACGTCCACCACGAACTTGTATGTGCTGGCCGTGAAGCCCTGCTTCATCGCGCGATTGGGGAGCGTGGTGGAAGCGGGGTCGAATCCGGTCGTCTCTCCGATGACGACTTCCACCACGTGCACGCCGCTGCTCACGATTCCAGCGGCCGCGGCGTCGAATGCGAACGTGCGCAGCGGTCTGATCGTCTGCGTGACGTTGTCGAAGTTGGGCGCGATCTGGTCGGAGAACGCAATCCGCGTCGAGGGAATGTTCGCGGTGTCGTAGTCGATGAACCAGCGCGCCTCCAGCGTGACCGTGGAGTCCTGCTCCTGCACGCTCAGGCTGTCGAACTCGAGCCGGCAATGACACTGGGGCGACGCGGCGAGGTCGGTGGAGCCCTGCTGATAGAGGGTGAGCACGCGGGCGAGAAGGTAGGGCTGTATGCTCTCGAGGACGATATGCGGCGCCGGGTGCGGCGATTCGACGATTGCGTCGATCGTCTGCGGCACCATGCAGGAGACCTGTGGACACACGACCACGCCCAGGATCGACGCAAGGGCTGCGCCACGTACAAAGCGACGGAAAAACAGCAGCCTGAACGACGTGCAAAGGTGCGCGAACGTCTCCCGGCGCGACATTCCTGTCACTGCTCGTCCAGCGCTTCGTCGGGGGGAAGCGTCTCCCCGCGTTTCTCCGCCTCCATCCGCTCGAGGTGGCGGAAGATGGTCCGCGGATCCACCCCCAGGTCTTTCGCCGTCTTGGTGCGGTTCCCGCCGTTTCGCTCCAGCACCTCGTTGATGTAGCGCTTCTGCCACTCGTCGCGCGCCTCGGCGAGCGCCAGGATGGGCTCGAGCTGCTCGGGCCGCAGCTCCAGATCGTCCGGGCTGATCAAGGGCTTTTCGGCGAGCACCACCGCCTTCTTGATCCGGTTTTCAAGCTGCCGGATGTTCCCGGGCCAGCGGAACCGCTTGATCGCGACCAACGCCTGCGGGGAGAAGCCCTTCACCTTGCTCCCGAGCTCGCGAGCCGCGCGGCCGAGAAACCACTTCGCCAGCGTCACGGCGTCCTCGCCCCGATCGTGCAGGGGCGGCAGGTGCAGTTGCACGACGTTGACCCGGTAGTAGAGGTCCTCGCGGAAGCGGCCCCCCTTCATCTCCTCGTCGAGGTCCTTGTTGGTCGCCGCGACCACCCGGATGTCGACCGGCTCGGCCTTGTTCTCGCCCACGCGCGTGACCGCATGCTCCTGGAGGGCGCGCAGCAGCTTCACTTGCAGCGCGGCCGGCATCTCGCCGATCTCGTCGAGGAACAACGTCCCGCCGTGCGCCGCCTGGAACCTTCCCGGGCGCGACGCGACCGCCCCGGTGAACGCCCCTTTGGCGTGGCCGAACAGCTCGCTCTCGAGCAGGGTCTCGGGGATGGCCCCGCAGTTGATCGCCACGAAGGGGCCGTTCTTGCGCGGGCTGCGCCGGTGGATCTCGCGGGCGATCAGCTCCTTGCCGGTTCCGGTCTCACCGGTGACCAGGACGCTGATGTCGGTGCCCGCCACCTTGTCGATCTTGCGGAAGATGTCCCGCATCGCCTCGCAGGCGCCGATGATGTCGCCGTACGCATGCTCTTCGAGGCGCTCCAGGAGCGCCCTCTTGTCCGCGCGCAGCTCGTCCAGTTGGCGGCCCAGCTCGACGAGGAGGACCGCCGTGCTGCAGAAGCTCGTCGCCACTTCCAGCTCGCGGTCGGTGAACAGGTTCGTGAGCTTGTCGTTGCCGACGTAGATGGCGCCCAGCAGCTCGCCGCGCATGACCAGCGGCAGGCACATCACCGACGCCAGTTTCAGGTTGACGACGCTCTCGCTGGCGTTGAACTGCGAGTCGTGGAGCGCATCCTCGATGCACAGCGGCTGCCGCGTCTCCAGCACGCGCCGCACGATCGTGTCGGAGAGCCGCTCGACCGCGTCCGCCACGTTCTCGCGCTGGAAGTTGCGCGCCTTGAGGACCTGTGGGGTGCCCTCGTTCACGACGAGGACGAATCCCTTGTCCGCCCGGACCACCTCGATCAGTGCGTCGAGCAGCCGGGTCAGCGCCGTGTCCACGCCCGGTTCGCTCGCGAGCTGTCGCGCGAACTCCGCCAGCCGCGCGGTCGCCAGCGATTGCGGATCCCGCTGCTCGTTGCGCTGGACCTGCGCCGGCGCGGGGACGCGTTCGCCGCTCTGGAACACCAGCTGGGTGCTGCCAAGCTCCATCGTGTCGCCGTCCGCCAGCGTGTGTTGCCCACGCCGTTTGCCGTTCACCACCAATTGGGCGCCTTCGAGCGCCGTGGCAGTGAAGGACTCGCCATCGAACTCGATGGCCACCACGCCGCGCAGGTTGGGGACGCGCACGTCGCTGTCCGGCGCCGCTGCCAGCGTGGTCAACGGCTTGACCAGCGTCACGAAGGAGGGCGCCGCGCCCGCGGCGTGCACCACGAGCGTCGCCATCAGCGCCCCTGTCCTTGCTGGAGGAGACGATCGGGGAGCTGCTCTTCGCCTTTGAAATTGATCGCGGCGTGGATCGCGCCGCCCGCCCAGAGAGCGTAGAACAGCCCCGCGCCGACCCACTTCACCACGTTGAGGCGCGTCGCCGTCTTGTACGGCGTGCTCCCGGGGCCGTGGTCGTCGAAGCGGCCGGTGGCATTGTCGCGGAGCTGCTCGATGAGCAGCGCGCTCCCTGCGCTGGCGGCGCCGGCGATGAGCTGGGAAGTGGCGAGGAAGATGCCGAGCTTCCGGTCGCCGTTCTGGAGCTGCCCGAGCCCGAACGGCATCATCGTCACCCAGAACTCGTGCTGGACCACGCGCCGCTCGATCGACGGCGAGATCTTCTGCAGGCGCCTTTGCTCTTCCTCCAGCTCGCGCTGCCGCCGCCGTTCCGCCTCTTCGGCCGCCGCCTTCTTCTGCGCGTCCTGCTCCGCCCGCTTCTGAGCCCGCAGCGGGGCGAGCCGCGGCTCGGCCTCCTTCTTCACCTGGGCGAAAAAGGAGATCGCCGCCGGCGGGACGTAGAACGGGTCGAGCTCGGCATCCGGATTGATGTAAAGGTACTCGAGGAAGGCGCTGTACGCCTCGCCCTTGCGCCCCTGGTAGAACAGCGAAAGCCCGAGCAGCCGGTAGGCCTCGGCGCGCATCTGCAGCGACTCGAAGCGGCCCGCCTCGAGCAGCGCGGCAAGGAGCTTGGAAGCCTGGGCGTAATCGCCGTACTCGAACGTCACGCGCGCCCGGTTCATCGCCTCGATGGCCGCGCGCGACTCCTCGTCCGGCGGCTGCGCGGGCTGGGCCTGCGAGAGGAGGATGACGGCGAGCAGGGCGATCATCAGGGCGTGGCCTGCGCGTAGTCGAGCGTGTTGACCGAACCGGCCTTCAAATCGATGGACAGCGTGCGATCGCCGATGGTCACGGTGGCGGGCTGCGAGGGGGCCGTCATGGAGTAGGGCAGCGGATTCGACGCCGTTCCCACCAGCACCGGTCCCCTACCGAAGACGTCCACCACCACCCGGGCGTCGCGGGGTGCATTCAGCACCTTGAACTGCGCTGGCCTCGGGGGGCCGTACTCGAGCTTGTACACAGGCTGGTTCTTCGTCACCACCAGAACGAGGTCGTTGTCTTCGCAGCAAGAGTGGCGCACGACCACGCGGTGCGGGCCGGGGGCGACCTTGATGGAGAAGGCGTTGCTGTCGCCGAGGTCGCGGTCATCCACGGTGACCTGCGCATGCTGGCGGACCTGCAGCTTCACATCCAGCGCCTCCGCTGGCTTCGCCGGCAGGGGGGCCGTGCGCTTGCGGCTGTTCTCGGAGGTCGGGACGCTGGCAGTTGCGCTTGGCGGCGGCGGAGGCGGCGGAACGATCCTCGTGCTGGCTGCCTCTGCCTGCTGCCGTGCGCTGCGCTCGGCCGCAGTCTTCTCTCGCGCAACTCGCTCGGCGGCCGCTGTCGCCCGAACCCGCCGGATCGCCGCGCGCAGCTCCCAACCAACGGCTACAAGTACGGCCAGGACAACCATGGCCACGACCGCGCGCCGCGCCACCTTGACGAGCCGCTCGCGGCGGCGGATGCGATCGACCCTCCCTCGCGCCTGCTCATTCTGTGGATCGAGCGCCAGCGCGCGCCCGAACGCGGCCAATGCCGCGCTGGTGCGCTTCTGCGAAAGCTGCTCCTCGCCCGCGCCCAGGCTGCGCGCGACCAGCCGCGCCCGCACGTTGGCGGCGTGCGCTTGCGGCGCCCGCACGAACGCGGCCAGCTCGCGCACCGGATCGTCGATGCCCGAGTCCCGGAGCAGCTGCGTCAGCTCCAGCTTCACCTCGGCGGCGCTCTGGTAGCGCTTGGCCGGATCGTTCTCCAGGCAGCGGGCGATGATCCTCGCTTGCCCGTCGCTGATCGACGGCCGGACGGCGCGCGGGTCGCGGCGGGTGCCGTCGAGGATGCTGCGCAGCAGCGCGGCCGGCGAGGTCCCCTGGTAGGGAAGCTTCCCGCAGGACAGCCAATAGAAGATGGTCCCGAAGGAGAACAGGTCGGCGCGGGGATCGGCGGGCTTGCCCTCGATGGTCTCCGGCGCGAGGTGCGAGGGGGATCCGAGAATGCTGCCGGTCACGGTGAACTTCTCGTCCGGATCGAGGAGCGCGGCGATCCCGAAGTCCGTCAGCTTCACCACGCCGTCGTCGCGGACCATGATGTTCTCGGGCTTCAGGTCGCGATGGACCACGCCCGCCGCGTGCGCGTGCTGCAGCGCTTCCGCGATGGGGAGAAGGCAAGCCGCCGCGAGCTCAGGTGGATCGAACGGATGCTCGTCGGCGAATGTCCGCAGCGTCTGCCCGCGGATGAACTCGGTGACGAGATAGCTCGGCTGCGCCTGCGGACCGGAGAAGTCGTAGACGTCGAGGATGTACGGGTGATGCAGGCGCGCAACGGCGTGCGCCTCGCGATCGAAGCGCTTGCGGATCTCCTCTCGCGAATGGAGGTGGGCGTGCAGCACCTTCACGGCGACGGTGCGCCTGAGCTGGGTGTCCCAGCCCCGCCACACCACGGCCATTCCGCCCTGCCCGACCTGCTCCTCGAGCCGGTACCGGCCCAGCTCCACCGAACCTCCGCGGGAACCCTGACGCGCGTGTCGCGTTTCTACAGCGAAATGCCTGGCGATGCCATTCGGCGCAACCCGGACATTCCCGTCAGCCGCGCCGCCCTGTCCGGACGCGCTCGAGCAGCTCTTCGAGAAGCTCCTTCGGCTCCCGGGGGAGGGGGCGGGCGTGCGGCAGGGGCGCGAACGAGGCGGCGTGTGCTTTCTCGGAGCGCCCGCCCGGTCCGGGCGAGCCGCCGCCCGGGGCCGCCGGAGAGGTATCGAGCTTTTCCGCGCCGTCGAGGTCGGCCGTGCGCGGTTGATCGACGAGGGCGCGCAGCTCGGCGAGACGCTCGCGCAAGAGAGCGTTTTCCGGATCCTTCCCCAGCGCTCGTTGGTATGCCTCCGCGGCCTCCGCGAACCGCCCGGCGCTGGCGTGCATCTCGCCGACCTCGGCGCTGCTCACCGGCGCGGCGCGCGTCTCCGGCTCTTCCGGCTCCGGGCGGCGGCGACTCACCAGCTCGCTCGGCTGCAACAGCGCCCGCACGGCTTCCATGCGCACGCGAATGCGTTCGTCGTCCGGTTGCTGGGCGAGGTACGCCTCGAAGTGCTCGATGGCCGCGAGCAGCTCGCCGCGCCGGACCGCCCTCTCGGCCTTCTGCTCGAGTTCGGCGGGACTCATCGGTACGGATTGTACCGGATGCTCGATCAGGGCGCGAGCGCAGGCTGCGCCGACGGCAAGAGCCCATGCGTCCGGCTCTGCAGCGCAAGCTGCTGCAGGCCCTCGACCGCGCTGGGAAACCGGGGCGCGAATCCCAGCGCGCGCAACCGCTGCGTGTCGTACCACCGGTCCGCCGAGAGCTGCTCGAGCAGATCCGGCTCGAGCCGTGGCGGCGGCACCGGCGGCTGGCCTCCGAACGCCATCCGCCAGGCCCGCGCGATGCGCCGGTTGAGAGGTGCCCAGAGGACCCACTCCGGCAGGTGCTTCGCGAGCCAGAGGACGAACCGCGCGGGCCGCGGCGAGTAAGGCAGCCTGCCCGCCTCGCGCGCGCCGGCGGCCTGCAGCACGGCTCGCGCCAGCTCCTCGAGCGGCAGCGGCACGTCGTCGGCGACGTTGAAGGCGCGGCCATCGAGGGTGCCGGCGTCGGACCCGACCAGCACCGCCGCCTGGGCCACGTCCTGTGCGTGCACGGTATGCACCACCGGTCCGCGCCGCGGGAGCCAGAGGGCGCGCCCGGATCTCGCGGCCAGCGCGGCGATGGCGAGGATCACCGCCAGGCCGCGGCGCTGCCTGGGACCGTAGGTGAGCGCGGGCCGCAGGACCGCCAGCTCGAGCCCGCGCGTCCGCCGCCAGAGGAACGCCTCGCGCTCCACCGCCCAGCGGATCGCGCCGTGCCTGTCGACGGGCAGCTTCACCTCGCCTTCCTCGCAGGGCAGGTTGCGCGGGCGGCCGTAGACCGACGTGCTGGAGAGCAGGAGGAACGACGCGCGCGCCTGCAGCGCCGCCGCCATCGCTGCCCGGGCGGACGCGAGGGCCTCGTAGAGCTCGTTCGGCCCGGGGTAGGCGGCGTGAGCGATCAGCCGCGCCCCGCTCGCCAGCTCCGCCGCGGCGAGGGCGCCGTCCGGCTGCGCAAGCTCGGCGGCGGAAACCGTCGCGCCCGCCAACCGCGCAGCGGTGCAGTCGCTTCCCGGCTTGTCGAGCGCGCGCACCTTCCACCCCGCCTGTGCGAATGCCTCGCACAGGTGCGAACCGATCAGCCCGGCTGCGCCGGTGACGAGGACTGCGCGCACGAGCCGGATCTGTCACGGCCGGCCCGCGCCCGCAACCCGCTGAGCTGCCGTTGGAATCCGCGCTTACAGTGTGGGTGGCCAGACTGCAATTCGTACACTTCGCGGAGCGCTCTGGCCCCGATATGCTGTCCAATCAACGCCGGGGAGCCGCCGCACGTGCAAGGTCTCGACGCACTCCTGATCGAGCGTTCGCCGGATTTCCTCGTGATTCTGGACGCGGAGATGCGCGTCGTGAGGGCGAGCGCTGGCTTGCGCTCCGCCGTCCCGGTGGTGGCGCCGGGCGAGGATTTCCTCCGTTCGCTGGACCAGGCCTCGCAGGAGCGGCTGCGGCAGTCCCTCTCGCTTCACCACGATCCCGCGTTCTCGCTCTCGCTCGAGCTGGTCCATCGCGGCCGCGAGCGTCTGATCAGCACCGCGTATCGCTTCTTCGGAGTCGAGCGGCCCTATCTCGCCGGAGTGGGCCGCGAGTCGGCCACTTCGACCGAGCTCGTCGATCAAGTCGACGTCCTGCGGCGGCGCTACCACGAATCGGTCTCGCAGCTGGCGTCGCTGACAGGCCGGCTGCGCGAGCTCGCCAGGGTCGACTCCCTCACCGGAGTCCTCAACCGCCGGGCGTTTCTCGACCATGCCGATAGCGAGTGGGTCCGCCACCGCCGGCACAATCACTCGCTCGGCTGCGCGATGATCGACGTGGACGGCTTCAAGAACATCAACGACACCTTCGGCCACGCCGCCGGCGACGCCGTGCTCCAGCACATCGGCGCCCTGATCCGCGCCACGCTGCGCGCCAGCGACCTGCCGGCGCGGCTCGGAGGCGACGAGTTCATCGCCCTGATGCCGGAGACGAACCTGGACGGCGCGGTAGCGACCGCGGAGCGCCTGCTGGCGCGAGTGGCTTCACGGCCGCTGACCGTGCTCGATCAGAGCTTCGCCACCACGCTCTCGATCGGCGTCGCGAGCGCGGAGCAGTGCGGGACCCTCGAGGAGCTCATGGCGAGCGCCGACCGCGCGCTGTATCGCGCAAAGAAGGAGGGGCGCGCGCGGGTGTGCAGGGCAGAGAACACGTCTCTGGAGCCGGTACAGCCTAAGAACAGTAGTCGCTAAGCCGCCTTCGGCGGCCGCGACTATCAAGGCAGCGCCACCTTGCGGATGAGGCCGTCGCCGAGCTCATATCGGACCCAGCCCACGTCCCAGGGATCGGGCCGCTCGGGGCCGCGGCCGGTGACGATCTCGTGGTCGACCACGGTGTTCGTTCCCTCGATCTTGCGCTCCGCGATCCGGACCCGGTTGGCCGGGAACCGGGCGAACATGCTCCCGTACCGCTCGCGCATGGATTGCTTGCCGGCCATGAGCGTCTCTCCCGTCCCGGCGCGCACGATCACGGCGTCGTCGGAGTAGGTGGAGAGGAACGCCTCCAGGTCCTGAGCGTTGTACGCGTTCACCTGCGCCTGGACGATCTCCTCGGCCGTGCGCGGAAGGATCTCGTCCGGGCGACGAGGCACGCCGTCCTTCACCACCCATTCGATGCGGCGCGCGTTGCGGATGTCATCGAGAGGGCTCGCACCGAGCACGAGCATGTCCGCGAGCTTCCCTGGCTCGATCTCGCCCAGGTCCGCGCGTCCCATCACGCGCGCGGCATTCGCCGTCGCCGCGGTCAGGGCCTCGGCCGGCGTAAGCCCAGCCGCGACGAGCTCCTCGAGCTCCCGGTGCAGCCCTGCCGCGTGGAAGGTCCCGATGTTCCCGGCGTCGCTGCCCGCGGCGAGCAGGCCGCCGCCGTCCCACACACGCCGGACGTTGCGGCGCGCCGCCGGACCGGGCGGCCCGCGGTAGCGGCTTTCCGGCACCGTGAACGGTTCCAGCACCGTGGCCACCACCTTCGGATCGGCGAGCTCCATCTCCGCCGCGATCAATTGCACCTTGTGCGAGAGGACCCTGGGGTAGCCGCCGAACACCGCCAGGGTCGTGACGTACCCGACGTTCCCCTCACGAAGGAGACGGATGAACTCGTCATCGACCTCCGCGTCGACGACGCTGTGCACGAGCACGTCCGCTCCCATCCTCAGCGCCAGCCGGGCCACCTCGAGCTCGGTGGCATGGATTGCCACGCGAAGCCCGAGCGCGTGCGCTTCGTCGACTGCGGCAGCGGCAACCGGCTGCCACGTCTGCGGGGTGTGGCCAGGTCCCAGCGGCCACCAGAGCTTGATGAAGTCGGGCTTGCGCGGCGCTTGAGCGCGGACCATGGCGCGGGCTGCCGCGGGTTCGGTCACCTGCCGGATGGGCGGGTCGCCCAGGTCGAGCTGAGGGCGAGCCAACGACGAGAGAAGCGGACCCGCCGTTGCGACCCGCGGGGCGAAAGGGGTGCGGGTGGCGAGGTCTCGCATCTCGAAGTTCCATTCCGGACCGCCGAAATCGATCACCGACGTCACGCCGGCACGAAGGTAGCGACGAAACGTCTCGGGCAGCGCCTCCCGCACCCGCCGGGTTTCTTCCGCGTACGGTACGCGAGAGGTCAAATCGATCACGTCCGGCCGCGTATAGAGGCCGCCCGACTGGAAGAAGTGCACGTGCGCATCGATCAACCCGGGGATGATCCACTTCCCGGGCCCACCGATCACCGCCGCGCCCGACGGAATCGGCATCTCCCGCGCCGTCCCAACGCGCGCGATCCGGCTTCCTTCGATCGCGACCACGGCGTCGTCGACCACGCTGCCGTCGGCGCGCACGAGCATTCCGCGAACGAAGGTCGTCCCTCCCTGGCCCGTGTCCGGCGACGGCCCGTTAGGGTGCGCACTCCGGCACCCGCAAGCGAGGAGAATCGCGAAGCACGCCACGCGCTGATCACGCGACATGAAGGCCTCCGGCGCCGCGCAGCATAGCTCTTTGCCTTCAGCTCCAACGACATGCAATCTCTCCCGTTTCAAGTCGCCGCCCGCTGGGAGCGCGGCGGGAGGGCCTGAGGGAAGAGACGCGCGCTAGTAGCCGACGGGCTGCATGGCCGCGGCGACGCTGTCATCAGAAACCGCGCTTCCTGTACCCGGTCCACCGGCCGCAACATCGCCGGCGGTTTCTGCCTCCGGCGGCGCCCGGCCATGCAGCCCGGCGGCGTCGTTATCGAGCGATATCCGAGCGAGTTGCTCCCGCCCGCCTCTCGGCGAGCGGGCGCTACGCGTGCGCCTGCGGCTCGGGTTGCTTTTGCTCGCCGCCGGACTCCGGCGGAGGCGGGTTCTTCTCCGCCTTGACGAACGGATCTTCCTCCAGCGCCGAGCGGAGGACATCGTCCATCGAGTGGGCAAAGATGAACTCCATCTCCTTCTTCGCCTGATCGGGGACGTCCACGAGGTCTTTCTTGTTGCGCTCGGGCAGGATGATGCGCTTGATGCCGGCCCGGTGCGCGGCGAGGACCTTCTCCTTGATGCCGCCGACCGGCAGCACCAGTCCGCGCAGCGTGGCCTCGCCGGTCATGGCCACGTCGCCGCGGACGCGGATCCCCGTCAGCAGCGAGGTGAGCGCGGTGAAGATGGTCACGCCCGCCGACGGACCGTCCTTCGGAATCGCTCCGGCCGGGAAGTGGATGTGGATGTCGTTCTTCTCCAGGAAGCGGGGGTCGATCCCCAGCTTCTGCGCCTTGTTGCGGGTGTAGCTGAGCGCCGCCTGGCACGACTCCTTCATCACGTCGCCGAGCTGGCCAGTGAGCGTGATCCCGCCCTTGCCCTGCATGCGGGTGGCCTCGATGAAGAGCAGATCGCCTCCCGCGGAGGTCCAGGCGAGGCCCGTGGCCACCCCGGGCAGCTCGGTGCGCTCCGCGGTCTCCGAGTAATGCTTCTCCGGCCCGAGGATGATCTCCAGGTCCTCCGGGATGATGGTGCGCTTCGCCGAGGAGCCCTTGGCCACGTCCACGGCCACTGCGCGGCAGACGTCCGCGATGGTGCGCTCGAGAGTGCGCACGCCCGCCTCGCGCGTGTAGCCGCCGATCACCTTGGCCAGAGCGTCGTCCGTGATCTCGATGTTCTCGATGGAGAGGCCGTGCTCGCGCACCTGCTTCGGGATCAGGTGGTTGCGCGCGATGTGGATCTTCTCGTCGAAGGTGTAGCCGGGCAGCTCGATGACCTCCATGCGATCGCGCAGCGGCGGAGGGATGGGGTCGAGCTGGTTCGCAGTGGCGATGAACATGATCTTCGACAGATCGTAGGGCACGTCGAGGTAGTGGTCGGAGAAGCTGTTGTTCTGCTCCGGATCCAGCACCTCGAGCAGCGCCGCGGAGGGATCGCCGCGGAAATCGGCGCCGAGCTTGTCGATCTCGTCGAGCATCATGACGGGATTGATGGTGCTCGCCTTCTTCATCGACTGGATGATGCGGCCGGGCAGGGCGCCCACGTACGTGCGGCGGTGACCGCGGATCTCCGCCTCGTCGCGCACGCCGCCGAGCGAGAGGCGCACGAACTTGCGGTTCGTCGCCCGCGCGATGGACTGGCCGAGCGAGGTCTTGCCCACGCCCGGAGGCCCGACCAGGCAGAGGATGGGGCCCTTCATGTCGTTCTTCAGCTTGCGGACCGCCAGGTACTCGAGGATGCGCTTCTTCACCTTCTCCAGGCTGTAGTGGTCCTTCTGCAGGACGCCGCGCGCGTTCTCGACGTCGAGGTTGTCCTCCGTCTTCTTGGACCAGGGCAGATCGGCGATCCATTCCAGATACGTGCGCGCGACGGTGTACTCGGAGCTGGCGGTGGGGATGCTCTTGAGCCGGTTCAGCTCCTTGTTGGCGACCTTCTCCACCTCGGGCGGCAGGCCGATCTTCTTCAGTCGCTCTCCGAGCTCGTCGAGCTCCTCCTCCTCCTCGCCCAGCTCGCCCAGCTCCTCCTTGATCGCCTTGAGCTGCTGGCGCAGGTAGTACTCGCGCTGCGTCTTGGACATCTCGCCCTTGACCTGCGAGTCGATCTTCGAGCTCAGCTTGAGGATCTCGCGCTTGCGGTTGAGCAGCTCGAGCACGAGCTTCATCCGCTCCTTGAGGTCCACCGTCTCCAGGACCTGCTGCTTCTCCTCGATCGGCACGTCCACGTTCGCCGCGATCAGGTCCGCCAGGTGGCCGGGCTGGGTGATCGACTCCACCAGCTCGGTGGCGGCGGCCGGCAGCTCCGGCATCATCTCGATCACTTCGCGGGCGAGCTTCTTGAGGTTGATCCCGAGCGCCTCGATCTCCACCTCGTCCACCGCGGACTTGTCGTCCACCGGCTCGATCCGCGCCTTGAGGTAGGGATGCTCCTGGACCAGCTCGACGACCCGGAAGCGCGCGAGGCCCTGCACCACCAGCGAGTAGTTGTCCTCGCCCATCTTGAGCAGTTTCACGATCCGGGCCACGGTCCCCATCTTGTGGAGGTCCTCGGCGCCCGGATCCTCCTCCTCCGCCTTGCGCTGGGTCACGACGCCGATCACCTGGTCGTCGCGGACCGCATCCTTGATGAGCGCGATGGTCTTCTGCCGTCCGACCGCCAGCGGCAGCACGCCGCCGGGGAAGAACACGCTGTTGCGCAGCGGAAGGATGGGCAGGACCGCCGGGATGTCTTCCTTGTTGATCAGGCCCGGGGCAGCCGGGGTGACGACTTTGCCTTTCTCGGACATGTCTCTTCTTCTCCCCATCCTTTGAGAAACTTGATTCCGCGTGTCTAACGGCGAGTTCGCAATGTAGCCACAGCAGAGACCCTGACAATAGCTCAGAGTCGGGGGGGTGGCATGCAAGTTGCCGCAACCTTGACGGCACGGCGCGCCGTCCAAACCTTGCCGAGCATCCGGGACCCGACCTGCATGCGCTTCATCGGTTCGCTTACGCTGCTCGCCTCGCTCTGGGCCTGCCAGAGTTATGTCGCCGTCCCTGTGCAGCCGGTGACACTCGTCGCCGTCTCGCAGCGCAACCGGGTGCGCGTATTCACCAAGGCGGACGTGCTGCTGGTCATCGATGACAGCTTTTCGATGTCCGGCAAGCAGCAGAGGCTCGCGGCCGCCCTGCAGAACTTCACCGACGACCTCGACGCGCTCAGACCTTCAGTGGACTACCAGGTGGCGGTCACGACCACCACTGTTTCGGAGCGGCTCGGCGCATGCGGCCCCGCGGGGGACGCGAATGCGGCGGCGCGCTGCGACAGCGAGTGGGAGGCCGCGGGGTTCTCCTGTGACCCGGGGCTGGCCTGTTTCCGCTCCTTCCCCAAGGCTGGACAGCTCGACCAGGGATCCGCGGCGCCCGCGCCGGTCCTGCGCCGATCCGACTATACCGCCCAGGACTTTGCCCGCTATCTCGCCTCGTCCGTCCAGGTCGGTGTGAACGGCGCCCGCCAGCCGCAGGGCATGGAGGCGATGAAGCTCGCGCTGCAGCAGAGCGGCTTCTTGCGCGACGCTTCGAAGATCGTGGTCGCCTTCTTCACCGACGCGGAGGACTGCTCCGATCCAGGACATCGGCTCGCCATGCTGGTGAAGGATCCGAAGACCGGGAACATCGTCGACCAGTGCGCGATCATGGCGCGCGGCGGCGCGCCATCGGCCCTGGAACCGGTGGCGAACTACGTCAACTACCTGCGCGGGCTCAAGGACTCGGACGGAACGCCCAAAGAGGTCGAGATCGGCGCCGTGGTGTCCCTGCAGGACGGGACGCTGGACCCCGGCGTATGCGCCAACCCCGCCTGCGACGCGGCCTGCGACGCGCCCCCTGCCGTCGCCGCGTGCGACAGCCGCTGCAAGAACTCGCCGACGTACCAGATCTGCATGGCGGACTGCGCTTCCGAGTGCCACACCTTCTGCGGCGGGCAGGTCCCGGGCCGCCGCTACCTCGAGCTGGCATACGCGTTCTCCGGCATCGCTGCCAACGTCTGCAGCGACGACGCGAGCCCATCGCTCTCCCGCCTCTCGTCGGTGATCGGCATCCCCGCGCAGGTCCTCCTGCGGGCCCCGCCCTCATCGCCCGAGGTGCTGGTGGTACGGCTGGAGCGGGGCGGGCAGACCTTCGAATGCGCCGCGGGGCAGGGGTACGACATCGTCTCGACCGCCGACGGGCCCGCTGTCCGTTTCGCGGGGAATTGCCTGCTTCAGCCCAACGACATCTGGGACCTGCGATACCTGACGAATCGGTGAGCGCGTCTCGCGATCCGTACAGTCCAAGAACATAGCCGCAAAGCCGCACTTCGTGCGGCAGCGGCTAAATCCGGAACCCGAGACGGACCCCGAGCTGCGTCCGGTCCGGGCTGACGAAACCGATTTCCGCTCCCAGCTCCAGGTCCCTTGCGAGCAGCCCGAATCCGACTGCGGCGTGTCCGCGCACGGTGTCCCCGCCGCTGAAGATGAACCAGGGTCCTCCCACTCCTTCGAAGTAGACCCGGGGAAAGCGCAGGCGAAGGAATACGTCCAGCGGGATGCCTCCGCTGGTGGGAGAGGTGGTGATGAGCCCGCCGAAGCGGGCGCCGACCGATACCCGCCTGCCCAACCCCGATTCCACCCCTAGACCCAGCGAGAAGACGCCGGGACCGCCATTCAGCAGCGCGTCGGCGCCGAGGCGCAGCGAGAGCGGTGGGACGGCGCGGGCGGGAAGCGCAAGGGCCAGGGCAGCGACGCAGACGGCGACCGGAAGAGCTCGACGCATCAGATCCCTCCTCAGGATCCGGAGTGTGCCATGGCATGGGGGCGCCGCCGATTTCCTTGGCGGCGACCGCCGCTTCGGGTTGCCGGTCGTGTGCGGCGGTGGTACGCCTTTGTCTCCCATGCTTTTTTTTGCGTTTCTCCTCCTCGCGCAGCCGACGCCAATCGGCCCGCCATCGGCGACGCAGCGCCCTGCGCTCGCCGCGGAAGGACCGGCCGGCTGGCGCGAGGAGTTCGACGAGCTGTGGCGCCACCGCGACGAGAGCGGCGCCGAAAAGAAGCTGGAGCAGACCCTGAAGCAAATCCTCGCCGTGGACCCCCGCTCGTTCGAGGCGAACTGGCGCCTCGCCGCGCTCTACAACTGGGAGGCGGACGCGAAGGAGACGGACGAGAAGGCCGCCCTGGGAAAGAAGGCCTGGGAGGCCGCGGAGAAGGCCGTGGGTGCGAACGCCGGCGAGGTCCGCGGCAACTACAACGCAGCGGTGGGAATCGGCCTCTACTCCGAGGGCGTCGGGATCATCACGGCGCTCTCCCAGGGGCTCGAGGGGAAATTTCGCGATCGGATCCTCGCCGCGCTCCGGATCGACAAGGACTACCTGAATGGAGCGCCGCAGGTCGTCTGGGGCCGCTATTTCTTCAAGCTTCCCTGGCCCAAGCGCGACGTCGACCAGGCCACGAAGGTATTGACCGAGGCCGTCCGCGCCCACCCGGAGAACTTGCGGGCGAAGATCTACCTCGCCGATTGTTATGCCGACGGGGACAAGGTCGACGAAGGCACCAAGCTGGTGCAGCAAGTCCTCAATGCTCCGCCGGGCGACGATCCCCCGGAGGAGCGGCGCTTGAAGAAGAAGGCTCGCAACTGGATCGAGGCGCACGGACCGCCCAACACGGCGCAGTAGGAGATTTCTCATGGCAACCGCAGAGAGCCACGTCAGCGCGATGCAGAAGCAGCGCAGCGAGCTCGCGAACATCCAGTCGGTGACGCAGCTCTTCCGCCAGCGCGCCGGGATCGACGGGCAGCGCACGGCGGCGCGGCGCAAGGTCTCCGGCCGCTGGGAGGACGTCACCTGGGCGCAGCTCGCGAAGGACGGAGAGGAAACGGGATGGGGGCTGATCGCCGTCGGGGTGAAGAGGGGCGACATGGTCTCCATCCTCGCGGGCACTCGCGTCGAATGGACCGTTGCCGACCTCGGCGTCGCCGCCGCCGGCGCCGTGGCCGTGCCCATCTATCAGTCGAACACGCCCGAGGAGTGCCAGTACATTCTCGAGAACGCCGGCGCGGTCGTGCTCTTCGTGGAGGATCAGAAGCAGCTCGCGAAGATCCGCCAGCAGCGCGCCAGGCTGCCCAAGATCCATCATGTCGTGCTGCTGGACGGCGAAGGGGACGGCGAGTGGGTGCTCTCGCTGGAGCAATTGAAGGCGCGCGGCCAGGAGCACCGGGGCAGGGTGCCGCGGGAGTTGGAGGAGCGCATCCAGTCGCAGACGCGCGACGACCTCAGCACGCTCCTCTACACCTCCGGGACGACCGGCGTCCCGAAGGGCGTGATGATCACGAACGACAACATGCTCTTCGCTTCCGAAGTGGCGGTCGGAACGCGATTGCTCGCGCGCGAGGACAGCCATCTGCTCTTCCTGCCGTTCGCGCATTCCTTCGCACAGATCATCAAGGCGGCCTGGTTCGGGAGCGGGCTCACGATGATCTTCGCCGAGTCCGTGGACAAGCTGGTGGACAACGCCGGCGAGACCTCGCCGACGATCCTCTCCGCGGTCCCGCGCGTGTACGAGAAGGCGTTCAACTCGGTGGTTTCGGGCGGGACGGCAAACCCCGGCCTGCAGGGCGCCCTGTTCCGCACGGCCATGCGCGAGTTCGAGCTGTACGCGAAGGCGAAGGCGAACGGGCAGCCGTACAACTCGCTCGCCTTCACGGTGGCGAGGAAGCTCGTCTTCCCCAAGGTGAAGGACAAGCTCTGCAAGCGTTTCGGCGGCCGGATCACGAAGTTCGTGTCCGGCGGAGCGCCGTTGGCGAAGAAGATCGCCTACTTCTTCGACCTGCTCGGATTCGACATGCTCGAAGGCTACGGCCTGACCGAGACCATCGCCGTCACCAGCGTGAACCTGCCTGGGCAGAACAAGCTCGGCACGGTGGGGCGGCCGTTTCCCGGAGTGGAGGTGAAGATCGCGGAGGACGGCGAGATCCTCATGCGCGGCCGCAACATCATGCGCGGATACTTCGGGCTGCCCGAGGCGACGGCGGAGGTGATCGACAAGGAGGGCTACTTCCACACCGGCGACATCGGCGAGCTCGACAAGGACGGATATCTCAAGATCACCGACCGCAAGAAGGACCTGATCAAGACCAGCGGAGGCAAGTACATCGCGCCGCAGTCGATCGAAGGCGCGCTGAAGACGGCCAGCCAGCTGCTCAGCCAGGTGGTGGTGATCGGCGACCGGCGCAAATACGTCTCCGTGCTGGTGACGGTGGCGGAGGCGGAGGCGAAGAAGCTGAGCGGCGCGAGCAGCTACGCCGAGGCGACGCGCAGCCCGGCGGTGCGGCAGGCGGTCCAGGAGGCGATCGACAGGGTCAACGCCACGCTGCCTTCGTACGAGACGATCAAGCGGTTCACCATCCTGGACCGCGACTTCTCGCAGGAGACCGGCGAGCTCACACCCACGCTCAAGGTCAAGCGCAAGCTGGCCACACAGAAATTCAGGAAGGAGATCGACGCGATGTACGAGGGCGAGAGCGTGGACTAGACGCCCGCCAAGCGCCCGCGGCACGAGAGTGCCGCGGAACGGTACAAGATCGCAGCCTCGATGAACGGGCTTCCGCGCAGTGGCCGGCGCGGCGACGGTTCCGTGGTTCATCCTCGGAACAAGGCTGCTGGGAGGAAACCATGAACACGTCACGGCGTGGGTTCCTTGCGATGAACGGCGCCGGCCTCGGCGCCTCACTGTTGCCGCGCAGGCTGCTCGCCGCCGTGGAGTCCCGCTCGTCGCCGATGCCGCGCCTGGACGACTGGGCAAAGGTCCGCGCCCAGTTCCGCCTGGCGCCGGACTACGTGCATCTCGCGGGGTTCTACATCGCGTCGCATCCCGCGCCCGTGCGCGCCGCCATCGACGCCTTCCGGCAAGCCATCGACGAGAATCCGTTCCTGGTCGTCGAGCGCGGGATGTTCGAATCGCAGGCGCAGAACCTCCAGCGCAAAGTGCGAGAAGACGTGGCCGCCTATCTCGGCGGCAGCCAGGAGGAGATCGCGCTCACGCCCAACACCACGACGGGGCTCGCGCTCGTGTATCACGGCCTGCCGCTCAGGCCGGGCGACGAGGTCCTGGTCACCACGCACGATCATTTCTCCCACCACGAAGCAGCAGATGGGCCGTGCCCGCGTGGCGGGGCGCATCCGCGAGTTGAACGGGCGCTGCAAGGCCGGGCTGCAGGAGATCCGCGGGGTGAAGCTGCATACGCCTCTCGACCCGGAGCTGTCCGCCGGGATCTGCTGCTTCGAGGTGGAGGGGCTTTCACCGGACGCGGTGGTCAAGGCGCTGCTGGCGCGCAAGATCGTCGCGAGCACGAGTCCGTACAAAGTGAGCTACGCGCGGCTGGCCGCGGGCCTGTTCAATACGCCGAAAGAGGTCGACACGGCCGTGGCCGCGGTGCGCACGCTCGCCACGGCGTAGCCGCGCCCGCCGAAGGCCGGATAGCGGCTATTCTTGAGCGCAAACACTCGCAGGCAGGTCATGAAATGGGTTCTAGTCGCATAGCGACTACGGGTTCGAGTCGACGTTTCAGCAGGTCAGCGCTGGGGCGCGATGAACAACCTCCCCGCCGTGAACGACTACCCGCGCATGCTCCACCCCCGCGTGGTAGGGGAGGTGCGCCGCGTCGGCGCAGGAGAAGAGCACCAGATCGGCGCGCAGGCCGACCCGGAGGACCCCGCGATCGTTGAGCCGGAGCGCCTTGGCTGCGCCGGCGGTGCACGACCAGAGAGCCTGGGCCGGCGTGAGCCCGGCCAAGAGACAGCCCGCCGCCAGCAGCATCGACACGCTCTCGATGCGCTGGGTCCCGGGATTGATATTGCTGCCCAGCGCGACCGTGATGCCGGCGTCCAGGAAAGGCTGGGCCTGCGCCGCGCGGTCTCGCAGGAACCAGGCCGCGAGCGGCAGCAGCACCGCCGTGGTTCCCGCGCGCGCGAGCGCCTGGATTCCCTCCCGCGTCGCCCGCTCGAGATGGTCGGCGCTGGCGCATTCAAGCTCCGCGGCGAGCTGTGCGCCACCCGAAGCGGACAATTGATCGGCGTGTAGATGGCAGACGAGCCCCGCCTGCCCGCCGGCCTCCAGCGCCGTCCGGCACTCGTCCGCGTCGAAGGCGCCCTTCTCGAGAAAAGCGTCGCAGCCGCGCGCCCCCTCGCGCGCCGCCTCCGGAATCAGCTCCTGGACCACGGCTCGCAGCCAATCGATGCGGTCCGAGTCCGGCGGCACCGCGTGCAAGGCGAGCAGGGTAGGGAGCACTTCGCATCCCGCCCGGCGGCCGGCGGCGCGCGCGATGCGCAGGAGCCGCAGCTCTTGATGGACGCTCAATCCGTAGCCGGTCTTCACCTCGACCGTGGTCACGCCGCTGCGCACCAGGCGCGCGAGTCGCTCGCGCGCGCCGGCGAGCAACTGGTCATCGGAAGCCGCGCGCGTGGCCTCTACCGTGCTGCGGATTCCGCCGCCCGCCTGCGCGATCTGCGCATACGTCGCACCCGCCAGCCGCTGCGCGTGCTCCCGGGCGCGGTCGCCGGCGAAGATCAGGTGGGTGTGCGGATCGATCAGCCCGGGGGCGAGCAGGGCGCCCTGGGCGTCGATGCGCTCGCCGCCGGACGGCGCACCGCTGGCGCGTCCGACGTACGTGATGCGATCGTCCTCGCAGGCCACCGCGCCGCGCTCGACGATCGCGAGCGGCGCATCCGCCGCCCCGGCCTGCGGCCCCGTCATGGTCGCGACGCGGGCGTGTTCGATGACCAGCATCAGCGCGTCAGACCCGGGATCTGCACGCCGCGCTCGCGCGCCACCTGGATCGCGTCCTCATATCCGGCGTCGGCGTGCCGGAGGATGCCCGTCGCCGGATCGCTCGTCAGCACCCGCTCGAGCCGCCTCGCCGCCGCCGGCGTCCCGTCCGCGACGATCACCTGGCCCGCGTGCAGCGAATATCCGATGCCCACGCCACCGCCGTGATGGAAGGAAACCCAGGAGGCGCCGTTCACGGCGTTGACCAGCGCGTTCAGGATCGGCCAGTCGGCGATGGCGTCGGAGCCGTCTCTCATCGCTTCGGTCTCGCGGTTCGGGCTGGCCACGCTGCCGCAGTCCAGGTGGTCGCGCCCGATCACGATCGGCGCCTTCACCTTCCCGCTCGCCACCAGGTCGTTGAAGACCAGGCCGGCTTTCGCCCGCTCTCCATACCCAAGCCAGCAGATGCGCGCGGGCAGGCCCTGGAACTTCACCCGCTTCTGCGCCATCGTCAGCCAGCGGCGCAAGTGCGCCTTCTCCGGAAAAGCATCCAGGATCGCCCGGTCGGTGGTGAAGATGTCCTGCGGATCTCCGGACAGCGCCACCCAGCGGAAAGGCCCCTGCCCCTGGCAGAAGAGAGGGCGGATGTACGCGGGCACGAACCCGGGATACGCGAAGGCGTCGCGGACGCCGCCCTCCTGGGCGAAGGCGCGCAGGTTGTTGCCGTAATCGAAGACGTGGCTGCCGCGGCGTCGCAGCTCGAGCATCGCCTCCACGTGGCGGGCCATGCTGGAGAGGCTCCGCTTCTGGTACTCGGCCGGATCGCGCGCGCGCAGCTCCGCGGCCGCCTCGAGCGAAAGGGCCGATGGGATGTATCCATTCAGTGGATCATGCGCCGAAGTCTGGTCCGTGACCAGATCCGGCTTCACTCCCCGGCGCACGAGCGCCGGCAGGATCTCCGCCGCGTTCCCCACCACTCCGATCGAGCGCCCTTCGCCGCGCTCCACCGCCCGCTGCGCCTCGCGCAGCGCTTCGTCGAGCGACGGCGCGAGCGCGTCCAGATATCCCTGCTCCACACGCCGCTGCGCGCGCGCCCGGTCGACTTCGATGCCGATGAACACGGCGCCGCACATCGCCGCCGCAAGCGGCTGCGCCCCGCCCATTCCGCCGAGCCCGGCGCTGACCACCAGCCGCCCGGAGAGATCGTCCGACCCGAAGTGCTGCCGCCCCGCCGCCGCGAACGTCTCGTAGGTGCCCTGCAGGATTCCCTGGGTGCCGATGTAGATCCACGACCCGGCGGTCATCTGTCCGTACATGATCAGGCCGGCGCGCTCGAGCTCGCGGAACTTCTCCCAGGTGGCCCATTTCGGGACCAGGTTCGAGTTCGCGATCAGCACCCGGGGCGCGTCGGCATGCGTGCGCAGCACGCCGACGGGCTTCCCGCTCTGCACCAGCAGGGTCTCGTCGTCCGCCAGGGTCCGGAGCGTCGAGCAGATCCGCTCGAAACTGGGCCAGTCGCGCGCCGCCTTGCCGCTGCCGCCATAGACCACCAGTTCTTCCGGCTTTTCCGCCACCTCCGGGTCCAGATTGTTCTGCAGCATCCGGAGCGCCGCTTCCTGCACCCAGCCCCGGCAAGAGAGGGCGCTCCCGCGGGCGGCACGGATCGCGTGGGCCATGCGCGCTTCTATGACACAGTTGATACATTCCGGGGATGGAAGACTGGCGCCGGAACCTGATCGAGGACGACGAAGAGCAGTTGCTCGGGCTGCTCCGATCGGCGCGGCGCATCGCCGTGCTCGGCATCAAGACGGACGCCGCGCGAGGGCAGCCGGCGTACTACGTGCCGCAGGCGCTGCTGCAGATGGGGCTCGAGATCGTTCCCGTGCCGGTCTACTACCCGGACGCCACCGAGATCCTCGGGCAGAAGGTGTACCGGCGCCTCGCCGACGTGCCCGGCGAGATCGACATCGTCGACGTGTTCCGCCGCTCCCGCGACGTGGCCGCGCACCTTCCGGACCTGCTTGCCACGCGGCCACGGGCGGTCTGGCTGCAGAGCGGCATCCGCGACGACCGCACGGCGGAGGCGCTGGCGCGCGCCGGCACGCTCGTGGTGCAGGACCGCTGCCTGATGGTGGACTACCGCGGAGTCGCGCGCAGCCGCTGAAGCGCCCGCAGGTGGTCGGCGTTCGTCCCGCAGCAGCCCCCGAGAAGCCGCGCACCCGCGGCCCGGCTCATCACCCGCCGGGCCCAGGCTTCGGGAGCAAGGCCGGCGGCATCGGGCTTCAGCACCTTGGCGCCGGCAGCGTCGGCGGGCCAAGGGGTGCAGTTGTACCCAGCCGCGTCGGCGCCCACCCGATCCAACTCCGCGAGCGGCGCCTGCTCCATCGCGCAGGTGATGACGATGGGAATCGAGGTGGCTTCCCTCGCGATCGCGACCGCGTTCAGCGCCTGTGCGGCGCTGGTCGCCGACTCCAGCCAGATGGCGTCGGCGGCAGAGAGCTGCGCGATCTGGCGCTGCAGATCGGGCAGGCCGGCCCAAAGCGAGCCGGCGACGAACTCTGCGCCGCTCTCGCGCGCGAGCCGCAGCGCCGCCGCGGACTCTTCGGCCGTTGCGCCGACGAATGTGTTGCTGAGAACGACCTGTGCTCCGGCCTCGACGTGGGAGCGATGCAAGGCGAGGACCTCGCGCGGATGCGTCAGGTTCCATTCCGGCGCGCGCCCCTGCAGCCCGCGGTCGATCAGCGCGGTTCCCGTCGCGGCGTCGAGGAGCAGTGTTCGCGAGCGCAAAGCCTCCGCGAATGCGCTCACAACTGCACTTCCTGACCCGGCTGTGGCGCCTCGACGCGCCAGCCCTTCGCGGCCAGGCGGGCCCGCTGCGCCTCGATCGCGGACGGCTCCCCATGGACGAGGAAGACCCGATCCGGCGGCGACGGAGCGCGCGCCAGCCAGCGCTCCTCTTCCATCCAGTCTGCGTGCGCGGAAAAGCCGGTCATCTGCACGATCTTCGCGCGCACGGAAACCACCGTCCCGCGCAGCTTCAGCTCCCGCGCGCCCTCCAGCAGCCTGCGGCCGCGCGTCTCCTCCGCCTGGTACCCGACCAGCAGCACCGTGGTCGCGGGGTCGGGCAAGTGCGCCTCCAGATGGGCGAGGATGCGGCCGCCGGTCACCATGCCGCTCGCGGCGATGACGGCGAAGAACCCTTCCCGCTCGAGCAGCTTCGCCGATTCCGCGGCGCCGCGGACGAACTGCAGGCGCGCGGGATGGAGCGGGCGCACGTTGCGGGCCAGCAGCGACCGCACGCCGGCCGACTGGTCCTCGGGATGCTTGAGGTAGAGCGGCGTCGCGTCCGTCGCCATCGGGCTGTCGACGAACAGAGGCACCCTGGGAATGCGGCCTTCGTGCTCCAGGCGGCGCCAGAGGAAGAGGATCTCCTGCGTCCTGCCGATGGCGAAGGCAGGGATCAGCAGTGGGCCGCCGCGCTTCATCGCGTCGAGGATCGCTGTCTCCAACTCGTGATCCGGCGGCTCCGGCGGATGGGTGCGATCGCCGTAGGTGCACTCGAGAAGCATCGCGTCCGCCTGCACGGGATTGTCGGGATCCGCGAGGAGCGTCGTGCCGTATCGTCCGAGATCGCCCGAGAAGAGGATCCGCTTCCCGTCCGCGCGGACGTCGAGGAACGCGCTGCCGAGGATGTGGCCGGCCTGGTGGAAGGTGACCTGGACGCCGTCCACCACCTCGACGGGGACGTCGTAGCGGAACCCTTCGAGGCGGCGCGCCGCGGTTTCCGCCTGGGCGGCGGTGTAGAGGGGCAGCGCCGGACGGTGCTTGCTGTACCCGTGCCGGTTCGCGTAACGCGCTTCCTCTTCCTGGAGATGTCCGCTGTCGGGAAGGAGCAACCAGGCCAGGTCGCGCGTCGCATCGGTGCAGAGCGCGCGCCGCACCAGACCCTGCGCGCACAGGCGCGGCAAGAACCCCGTGTGATCGATGTGCGCGTGCGTGAGGACCACCGCGTCGAGCTGGCCGCTGGTCCAGGGCGCCCAGTTCCGTAGCCGCAGCTCCTTTCGCCCCTGGAACAGCCCGGCGTCGATCAGGACGCGCTTGCCCGACGCAGTCGTGAGCAGGTGGCGCGACCCCGTGACGGTTTGCGCGGCGCCGAGGAAGGTGAGCGAGGCCACTGCGGCACAGTGCCACATCGGCCGGCTGCGCGCGCGGGAGCTACAGGCCGCGGCGGGAATCGACTGTCGTCCTCGGTTCAAGATGTCAGCGACGCAGCTGGTCCGCATCCACGTCGGTCAGGTGACCGATATCAGCAGGTAAATGATTGCGGGAATATGTCCCCAATCATGAGAAATGCCCAACTCGCATTGAAGCTCCCTCACCGCGGCGGCAAGCGTCGCGGTGCTGGCCGCAAGCCGAAGGCGCAGCGGCCGCAGGTCTCGCACAAGGCGCGACCTCGTTTTGGTAAGCCTTCCCCGGTCCACGTCACTCTTCGCGTCGGTCGTCGTGTCTGGAACCTGCGCAGCCGCCGCTGCTTCCGGCTGATCGAGGCCTCTCTCGAGGACGCGCGGGAACGGTTCGGGCTGCGCGTGATCGAGTTCACGGTGCTCGGAAACCACCTGCACCTGCTCGTCGAGGCAGATTCCGACGCGTCGCTCTCGCGCGGCATGCAGGGCCTCGGCGTGCGCATCGCGAGGGCCCTCAACAGGCTCATGGGCCGGCAGGGGTCCGTCTTTGCGGACCACTACCACTCTCGCGTGCTGCTCACGCCAACTGAAGTCGTCAACGCGCTCGCGTACGTGCTGGGGAACCGCGCACACCACTTCGGGGGCGCGTCTTCCGGCGATTCATTCTCTTCCGGCGCGTACGGAGCTTCCACCAGGCGACGCGTTCTGGCCATTCCCGTTGGCTGGCTCCTCCGGGTCGGCTGGCGACGTGCGCGGCGCGCGCCCGAGTGGCTCGCAGATTGGTCCTTCTCACCCAGCGGAACGGACGCGCGGTGAAGCTCCTCGAGGCTGAGTTACGAACCGGAATGCACTTGATCACGTCGTCGGCAATTGCTCGCTCCTTGTACTCTCTGGTTGGCCAGTCTACGCGGCCGTTGCAGGGCGGCGGCCATCCGCGACATGTCGAGGTAGCGCCGGTCCGCCCAGATCGCGGTGACCTGGAGCGTCACGGCGGCGATGAGCGGCAGGGCGCCCGCGCGGCCCGGGGAAGGCACCTGGCGCGCGCGTGCGCCGTCGCCCCAATCATGCGCGTCACGTAGATGCCTTGGAAGCATGCGTTCATCCCGCCGCACCGGCTGTTGTCTTCGACGGTGAGGAGCACGGCCGTTGGCTAGAAGCCTCGTCCGCGCAGCTCGCGGAGCAGCTCTTCGTAGAAAGAGACCGCGTCGAATCCGCGCCCCCAGCCGATCTGAGCCCAGTGATCCGCCTCGATCTCGCGCAGCACCTCCCCGCGCGCCTGCGACGTCGTCGGAACCACGCCGTCGTTGGGCCCGGAGCACTCGGCGAGATACAGGTGCGAGGGCCAGAGCAGGGGATTGGTCTTCAGCCGCCCGCTGCGTCCCACCACGCTCGCGTACGCCACGCCCTGCGCGTCTGGCACCTCGAGGTTGAACATCGCCATCCCTTCGGTCGTCAGGTCGCCGAACCCGGTCAGGTCGACGAGCTTGCGCAGCAGCCGCGTGATGCGCCCGAACACGGCATGGCCTGCGTCCGCGAGCGGGGTGCCGAGGTGTGGCGCGCCGATGGTGACGAGCGAGGCGACCCTGTCTGCCAGACCGAGCCGGGAGATCGCGTACCGGGCATCGAGACCGCCCATGCTGTGCGCGACGATGTTCACGCGCGGCTCCGGGACCGCGCGGATCAAGTCGGCCAGCCGCGCGGCGCGGGCGGAGATCGAGGAGGCCGGCGGCACCCTCGGGCAGTAGAGCTGCGCACCCGCCCGTTCGAGTTGCTCGCCGATGCCTCGGAAGTAGGGATGCTTGCGGTTGCCGACTCCGATCTCGTCGAATCCGAGGAACCCATGCGCGAGCACGACGGGGAGCCGCGGCGCCGCCGGCTTGCGGGCGCGTCGGAGCTTTCGCGACTGCTTCCAGTGCTGCAGCGCGAGCGCGACGACGATTGTCGCCGCGAGGGCGAGGAGCAGCCAGGAGAGCATGCGCTAGCCTAGAGCGCGTTTCCGACCGCCCGCAAGGATGTTTCCGCGCTCGCGGAAAGGACTTCAAGCTGCGCAGGCACTACCCCGTCTGTGGCGGGCATCCCTGAGCGGCACCTCATCACCCGTACAGTCCAAAAACATAGCCGCATAGCCGCACTTCGTGTTCATGACCGGTACAGTCTAAAACGTAGCCGCAAACCCGCACCTTTCGGCTCTCTAGGGGCTGGTTCCGGTTTCCACCGGCGACACGGCGGCGGCAGCCTGTACCCGCGCGACGCCGAAGTTCGCCCGATCCGCCTCGAAGGCGCAGGTATTGAGGAGCTCCTTCTGCTCCGGGGTGCGCTTGCGGATCCGGGCGCGCGCGGCCTGCGCCTCGGCGAAGGCATCCGCGCTGAGCCGTCCCTTCGCCAGTCGCGACCGGTAGTCCGCTACGCCGAGCACCTGCCGCCAGAGCGACTCGTACAGCTTGTCGAAGTGCTCGTGCACGTCCCCTTCCAGCGCTTGCACCGGCGCCTCGGTCGACTGCCCGTCGACGGGCACGACGACGGAATCGAGGGTCCCGAATCCGTTCGCCCCGCGATCGACCAGCGCCATCGCCTCCCTGGTGGAGAGCGGATAGTCATCGTCGAGGATGGAGAAGCGGATGGTCTGAGGATCGCTCAGCGCCACCACCACGGAACGTCCGCCGAAAGGAAACGTCAGGCTGCGTGTCGTCTCGGCGAGGAGCTGCTTGATCAGGCGATCGCGATCCTGCGCGGTGATCTCGTTGTGCACCCCCGCGGGATCGCGCTTCGGCACCTTCAGGGTCTCGAGCTCCTCGCGCAGCTGATCGACGGCGACCACCGCGTTCAGCGCCGCCGCGTCCGTGTAGCCGGCATGGTAGATGCCGACCAGCTCCGGCTCCGAGGTGCGGCAGGAGATGGCGAACACGGGGCTCCCGCTGTTTCCCGAGGCGAGCAGGGCGTCGATCATGAAGTCGACATGGTTCCAGCCGCGCTCGGTGTCCTGGGTCAGCGGATTGAGCACCTTGCCGGTGTTCAGGGCCGCAAAAGCGCCGAGCGGGAAGCCGCGCACCTGGACCAGGTTGCCCGCCCGCAGCGCGCCTGACCGCCCGATGCGGTACGGCATCACCGGGAGCAGTTTGCGCGCCTTCAGCACCGCGACGTCGGCCTGCGCATCGACCAGCAGCTTGGTCAGCGGCACGTGGCCGGGCTCGTAGTCGTCGGTCTCGTCCCGCACGATCTTCAGCTGCTCCCGCACCTTCTTGGAGCCCATCGGCACGCCGTCGACCGGGTGCTCTTCATCCGTCACCTCGGGCTGGCTGGCCACATGCTCGTTGGTGACCAGGTGCGTCTCTCCGTTCACGATCCGGTACGCAAAACCGCTCCCGTGGACGAGCGACCGCAGGTACGCGCGGCGCAGTTTTCCGTCGCGGCCGTAATAGACGCGCTCGTAGGTCGCGGTGTTGCGGATGGCGAAGACGAACGCCTCGCGGGGCGTGTCGAGGATCGCCGACGCCTTCTCGGGAGGAACAGCGTCCGCGTAATCTCCGGAACAAAGCGCCGGATGCGGCGCCGGCGCCGCCGCAGGCTTCGGTTGCGTTTTTTGCGGCTTGTTCTTGCCCTTCGCCAGGGCCGGAAGGGCCAGGGCGAGCGCCAGGGCGGTGAACAGAGCACGCATGGGAATCTCCGTTCCCAAGGTTAAGCCACCGCCCTCGGTGTGCAACTAACCTGGCGGACGCCTTGCCGCGTGCTCCACCCGGGTCTATCGTCGGTTCTCATGCCACATCGGATCCGTGTCGTCGCCGCCATGATCGAGAGGGACGGCAAGTACCTCATCACTCAGCGCCGCCCCACGGCAACCCTGCCCCTGCTGTGGGAATTCCCCGGCGGCCGCGTGGAGGAGGGCGAATCCGACGAGGCGGCGCTCGCCCGCGAGCTGAAGGAGGAGATGGAGATCGACGTCGATGTCGGAGACCGCGTCATCCACGTGCAACACAGCTATCCCCACTACGACATCGACTTCCGCGTCTACCGGTGCAAGCTCACGCAGGGCGACATCAACCACAAGAAGGTGCACGACCACCGCTGGGTCTCGCCACAGGACATGGATCAATACGAGTTCCCGGCAGCAGACGAGAAGACGGTCGCTCAGCTGCTCGATTTGACGCACTGACGCAAGCTGCCAATTCTGCCCGCCATCGTTAATGTTTCCCGGGGGACTTTGCACCTTCTGGGGGAGGGGGCCCGTTCGATGGCGATTCGGAAAGCCGAATCCGCGCGGCAAGAAGCTCGACAAGCAGCCTGGGTCGGGCCCGCGCTTCGGGTCGCCGCTCATCTACGTGCTTCTGCTGCTGGTCGGTTTCCTCCTCTTGCGCTCGCTGTTCCAGGACGTCGGGTTCCAGCGCGTGCCCTACCGCCGCCTGCTCGAGCGCGTGCAGCGCGACGGCTGCCAGAAGGTCGTCCTGAGCAATGATTGGGTGAAGTGCTACCCGAAAGCGGGCGACGCGCAGTCCAAGGGCGAGCTGCCTTGGTTCGCCGTGCGCGTCTCCGGCGACACCACGCTGATCAAGACGCTGCAGGACAAGCACATCGAGTTCGACGCCGTCTCCGAAAGCGGGATGAGCGAGATGATCTGGATGCTGATCGTTCCCATCGGCATCGGGCTCCTCTTCGTCTCCTGGCTCACGCGGCGCATGTCCGGCGGCATGCCCGGCGGCCCGCCCGGAGTGATGTCGTTCGGCAAGACGAAGGCGCGCGTCTACATGGAGTCGAACACCGGGGTCACCTTCAAGGACGTGGCCGGCGTGGACGAAGCCGCCGACGAGCTGAAGGAGATCGTCGAATTCCTCAAGATGCCGTCCAAGTTCCGGCGGCTCGGCGGCCGCATCCCCAAGGGGGTGCTGCTGGTCGGCCCCCCGGGGACCGGCAAGACCCTTCTCGCGCGCGCGGTGGCGGGCGAGGCGGGCGTTCCGTTCTTCAGCCTTTCCGGTTCCGAGTTCGTGGAGATGTTCGTCGGCGTCGGCGCCGCGCGCGTGCGCGATCTGTTCCAGCAGGCGGCCGCGAAGGCGCCCGCGATCATCTTCATCGACGAGCTGGACGCCATCGGCAAGAGCCGCAACGCGGGCATGTTCGGCGGCCACGATGAGCGCGAGCAGACGCTGAACCAGATGCTGGCGGAGATGGACGGCTTCGACTCGCGCACCGCGCTGATCGTGCTTGCGGCGACGAACCGACCCGAGATCCTCGATCCGGCGCTGATGCGGCCGGGTCGATTCGACCGGCAGGTCCTGGTCGATCGCCCCGATCGGAAGGGGCGCGAGGAGATCCTCCGCATCCACTCGCACGAGGTGAAGCTGGGGGCCGACGTGGACCTCAAGCTGGTGGCCGCCCGCACACCGGGATTCGCCGGCGCGGACCTGGCGAACGTGGTCAACGAGGCGGCGCTGCTCGCCGCGCGCAAGGATCGCGACAAGGTGGTGATGGCCGACTTCATGGAGGCCATCGAGCGCGTGGTGGCGGGGCTGGAGAAGAAGACCCGCCGCATGAACGAGAAGGAGAAGGAGATCGTCGCCTACCACGAGTCCGGACACGCGCTGGTCTCCACCCTGCTCACGCACTCCGAGCCGGTGCACAAGATCTCGATCATCCCGCGCGGCCTGGCCGCGCTCGGGTACACCATGCAGCTCCCCCTCGAGGACCGGTACCTCATGTCGCGCGAGGAGTTGCTCGACAAGATGGCGGGCCTGATGGGCGGCCGGGCAGCGGAGGAGATCGTGGTCAGCTCGATCTCCACGGGTGCCTCCAACGACTTCAAGCAGGCCACCGAGATCGCCCGCCTGATGGTCACCGAATATGGCATGAGCGAAGCGCTTGGACCGGTGAACTACGCCGAGCGCGGCCGGTCGCCCTTCCTGGGAGGCGCCGACGGCATGGCCGGACTGACGGACAAGGCGTACAGCGAGCGGACGCAGCGGCGCATCGACGAGGAGGTATCGCGCCTGGTGGAAGAGGCCATGCAGCGCGCCCGCGAGCTGATCGTCCGCCACCGCGAAGCGCTGGGCCGGGTGGCCGCACGCTTGCTCCAGACCGAGGTGATCGAGGGAGATGAGTTGCGGAGGATCCTGACCGAGTCGGGTGCGTTGCCAGCGGAGAAGAAAGGGCCTGCCGCCGAGGCCGAACGCGAGCAGCGCGAGAGCGCTTAGTCGCGGCCCTCGAATGCGGCTCAGCGACCATGTTTTTTTGGCTGACACGCCATGGGAGGTGTTCTAAGCCGTTGCCGTACGAGGAACCCGAATGTCTTCGCTGAAGACCGGCCGATCGCACAAGGCGCGCAAGGCGCTGTTCACGCGGGGCATCCGCCGCGGGTTTCTCACCGTGCAGGAGATCGACGAGGCCTTGCCGCCGGGCAGCCTGACGGACGCGGAGCGCTGGCTGCTGTACTACTCGCTGCACGCCTCGCGAGTCGAGGTCCTCGACCAGCGGGGCAAGTGCGTCGAGCTGGAGGATCTGCGCTCTTCGCGGGACGAGCTGCAGGGCGCTCCCGAGTCGCACTGAAACGCGACCGCTACACAACTGTCTTGACGCGGGGAGCCACGGCGTTACGTTGCTTCGCATCGCGGGGTTCGCCGCGAAAGATTTTCGCTCGTGGTCCGTCGAAAGAAATAGATGGGACGTATCGCTGTTCAATCTGGCGACCGCTCCCTCGGAGGTTGCATGCATCGCCGGTTTACCGTCATCACCGCATTGCTCGCCGGCGCCTTCGCCGCGATCGCCGCCCTGCCGCTGGTCTCGTCATGTCAGCGCAGGCCGTCGGACACCTCTTTCCTCGCCGCCGACGCGCAGGCGGCAGCGCCGACCACCACCGCCGAGACGGTCAAGCAGGTCGGACCCATGCCGTCGCTCGCTCCGTTGGTGAAGCAACTGCGGCCCGTCGTGGTGAACATCAACTCGCGCATCAAGCCCCGCCAGGGCCGCGTCTCGCAGAGGTTGCCGCAAGGGCATCCGCGGGTCCGCCCTCCGCAGGACGAGGAGGACGGAAGCGGCGACGAAGAAGACTCGCAGGACCCGATGGAGAGGTTCTTCCGCTACTTCGGGCAGCCGACGCCCAACGAGCAGGAGCGCCGCGGGCTGGGGTCGGGCTTCCTGATCGGCGACGGGCTGGTGCTCACGAACAACCACGTGGTGGAAGTGCAAGACGAGTCGCGGCCCGGGCGGTACCGGCCGATGGACGAGATCAAGGTGATCACCGATGAGACCGCGCCGGGCGGCGCCCGTGAGTTCTCCGCCAAGGTGATCGGCAACGATCCGAAGAGCGACATCGCGGTGCTGAGGATCGAGGGCAAGGAAGTCGAGAAGCTGAAGTACGCGACGCTCGGGGACTCCGACTCCGTGGAGGTCGGGGATTACGTGCTCGCGATCGGCGAGCCTTTCGGCCTGCAGGCCACCGTGACCTCCGGCATCATCAGCGCGAAAGAGCGGACGCAGTTCGGCGGTCCTTACTCCGACTATCTGCAGACCGATGCGTCGATCAATCCGGGCAACTCCGGCGGACCGCTCTTCAACCTGAAGGGCGAAGTGGTCGGAGTGAACGCGGCCATCATCAGCGGCGCCAACACCATCGGGTTCGCCATTCCGGTGAACGTGGTCAAGCAGATCCTGCCTCAGCTCAAGCAGACGGGGCGCGTGGTGCGCGGATTCCTCGGAGTGCAGCCGCAGGCGATCACCGCGGACATGGTGGACAACCTCGGTCTCAAGTCCACGAAGGGCGCGCTGATCGCGGACGTGGTGAAGGACAGCCCGGCCGAGCACGCCGGGATCAAGCCCGGCGACGTGGTGGTCGGACTGAACGGGAAGCCGGTGAACGACAACAGCCAGCTCACGCGGGACGTGGGCGTGATCCCGCCGGGCAACACCGTGAAGCTGGACGTCGTCCGCGAGGGCAGGCCGCGCACCGTGGAGGTGAAGCTCGCCGAGCGTCCCGACGAGCGCGAGCAGACCGGCCGCACCCCGAGCCGCAGCAGCGGTGAGAAGGAGCAGGGCGATCTGCTCGGCCTCTCGGTCCAGGACGTGACCCCGCAGCTGGCGAGGCGCTCGCAGCTCGACGCCTCCACCAAGGGCGCCGTCGTCGTCGACGTCGCCCCGGACTCCCCTGCGTCGGACGCGGGCCTCGAGCCGGGCGACGTGGTCGTCGAGCTGAACCGTCGGTCGGTCAACTCGGCGGCGGATTACCGCAGCGCCGTCAAGACCGTGAAGAAGGGCGACACCGTGCTCGTCCGGGTCAAGCGCGGGCAGGCGACGCAGTACATCCCCGTCCGGGTCAAGTAGGGCCGCTGCAGAGTTGTCTACGCAGTCGCCTTGCGGACTGCCTGGGGGCCTGGGCGGGGAGGCGTCCCGCGGAAGCGGGAAGGCGGTGGAGCGCGATGCTCTTCCTGCTGGCGCCGTTGCGGAGAGCGGCCCTCCGGGTCCTCGGGCAGCGGCGCCGGCTTGTCCGGCGCCTTGTCTGCCGGCACCCAGGGAATTCCGGCCCGGCCGCCGGGCGCCGAATAGCGGTTGCTCTGTCCAGTGCGGACGGCGGTGACGCCCTGCTGCCTCGGCGCGCCGTGCGCGACCACGACCGCCTGGAAGAGCGCCAGCGCCACGGCCACGGCCGCGAGCCCGGTCGTCAGAGCGGCGCCGAGATGGCCCCTCATGAGTTCAATCTAAGCTGGAGCCGTTCGCCGCGCGACCAGCCGCCACCGCTTTCTTGACGCAGTGTTCGCCCGCACCTAGGGTGCGACCGTCCCGTCAAGCCCGGAGCGCTTCGGAGCATGTCCAGTCGTACCGACAAAGTACAGTCTGAACATAAGCCCCCGATCGGGGTCGGAAAGTTCGACAAGGCCTTCCCGGTGTTCCTGGAAGGCGACCGGGGCATGGCCAGCGGGATCGGACGAAACATCACGGATAGCGGGATGTTCGTGGAGACGCGGGAACCTTTTCCCCTCGGGTCCCGGGTGAAGGTGACGTTCTTCTCTGCCCAGGGTGGCGCCGAGATGACACTCGAGGGCGAGGTCCGCTACCAGTGCTACATCAATTTCGCGCGCACCGATGCGAGCCGGGCGGGGATGCGCGGGATCGGTCTGAAGTTCGTTTCTCCACAATCGCCGCAGACGAGCCCGCGCGGTTCAATTCATTAGCCGCGCCGGCCGAAGGCCGGTTAGCGGCTACTCTTGAGCGCAAACACTGCACGCTCAATCTTGCTTTTCGTAGAGCGCCCATCGGCCTTCTCGCACGAGCAGGCGCCAGTGCGGACCCGGCTGCGGGTGTCCGAACGGATCGACCAGGCCCCCGACGAGGACATAGTCATAGTAGTAGCCGTCGAGATCGTTCCGAAACGCATTCGCGTGCCACTCCCAGCCGGCGGGGTGCGGCGGAGGCGCATTCTCCGGCCGGTAGCGGAGCGGCGACTGCGGGAGCTCGGCGAACGAGAACGACGCCACGCCGCCCATCCGCGCGCGGTAGTAAGCCTGGAAGTGGAGGAACGCGCTGAACTTCGCATAGCGCGAGTTCTGCTCGAAGATCATCCCGATCAGGCGCCGGCCCGGTTGAGCGCGCGCGAGCACATCGTCGAACGGACCCACTTCGCGCTCGAAAGCGCGGATGTTCGCCAGCGCGGTGCCCGCGGCGAAGAAGGCCGTCGCCGCCACCAGCAAGAGGGGCAATGCGCCGCGCAGCCCGCGCGCCGGCCGCAGGAGCGCCGGCACCAGCAACGCGAACAGCAGAGCGTAGCGCTCGTTGAGCTGCCACATCCATCCGATGGAGACGGGAAACGCGAGGTACAGCACCGCCGCCCATGCCAGCCAGACGGCGACCACCCCCCGGCGCCACGGATGCTCTTCGGGCTCGCGCCGCTGGGGCCAGGCGATGAGCGCGATGGCGGCGAGCAGCGCGAGCAGGCACCACTCGTCTTCCGGACCCCGCCAGATGTCCAGCAGCGCGTCGGTGAGGTTGCGGAGCGAGGTCGCCGGGGGTTCCCAGGTCACCGCCATCGGCTGCCGCCACCCGACCGATTCGGGGTGCACCACCGGGCTGTTCAGGAGCCAGAGTACGGACAGCACGGCGACCGGTGCCAACCAGAGCAGCTTGCGCGGCCATTCGCGGAGCGGCGCGAGGCGGGGCACGCCGATGGAGACCAGCGCCGCCGCCGGCGCGAGGAAGATGAACGCGGACAGGTGCAGGTAGAAGAGCGCCACGGCGGCGGCTGCCAGCGTCAAGAGCGTCCGCCGCGAAGGCGTCCCGGCCTGCCGCAAGGCGAGCGCGAGCGCCCAGATGGTGAGCGGCATCGCCGCGACGTAGTTGAAGAAGCCGATCAGCAGCGCCTGGCTCCAGAAGAGCGCGCATCCGAACAGCGCCAGGCGCGTGTCGACGCCCAGCGCCCGCAGAAGCGAGCGCAGCGAGTATGGATACGAGATCGCGATGGCGGAGAGCAGGACGAGGTTCGCCCGCTCCGCGCTTCCGAACGGGAACGCCAACGCCGCGCCGGCCAGGTAGTAGAGCAGGTACTGCGTCTGCCCGAGCTCGAGGGTGAAGTACTGCTGCGACTTCCAGGCGGGGTCCCACCAGTGCCTCAGGGTCGCGATGGCGGAGACGTGCTGCGGCAGATCGGTGAAGGGCAGGTGGCCCGCGGACCAGAGCGGGACCACGATCGCCGCCGCGCACGCGCGCAAGAGCCAGGTCCAGAGCGGGTGGTCTTCTTCGGTCCAGTGCAAGGCAGCGGGCGCCAGTGTAACTTCGGGGGCGTGAAGTTTCGCCTTTTCGCGCTCGCGCTGCTCGCCTGCAGCGGTCCGACGCGAGAGCCGTTCTCCTGGCCGCGCAACATCGACGATGCCCGGGCGCGGCTGCTCGTCTACATCCCGGTGGGCCGCGAGATCGAGGGTGCGAGACAGTGGATGGGCGAGCACGGCTTCGCCTGCGAGGCGCCGATGCCTTCGGCCACCGACGCGCACGCGCATCTCTGCCACGGTGGACCCTCGGCTCCGCCCGACGCGGGCTGGCGCCGGTGGACGATCGTCCTCTACGAGCGCGGCGGCCGGCTCGCGGACGTGTCGGCGAAACGTGAGCCATGAACTGTACAACCAAAAGCATAGCCGCAGAGCCGCACTTCGTGCGGCAGCGGCTATTGAGAGAACCCCTCCAGCTGGTAGTGCGCCTCGATCCGCTTGAGCGCGAGCACCATCGCGGCGGTGCGCATGTCGAGGTCCTTCCCGATCGTGTACCGCGAGCTGTTGTGCGTCGCCGTCCTGCGCGGCATGTTGCGGGCGATGTCGCGGATGATCCGGTAGTTCGACTTGATCGCCTGCTCGAGACGGCCGTTCACCTCCGTCTCGCTCCAGTGCTCCATGCGCTTGTTCTGGATCCACTCGTAGTAGCTGACGGTGACGCCGCCGGCGTTGGCGATGATGTCCGGGAGCAGCTCGATCCCGCGCTTCGCCAGCACCCGGTCGCCCTCCGGGGTGGTAGGGCCGTTCGCGCCTTCCGCGACCAACTTGCACTTGAGCCGTTCGGCGACGGGACCGGTGATCTCGCCTCCCAGCGCCGCCGGGATGCAGATGTCGGCGTCGATGTCGAAGAGGTCGGTCTTCGAGATCTGCTGCGCCTTGGGATATCCGCCGACGGTGCGCCGCAGGTTGCGCGGGTTGTCGTAGACGTAGGAGACGAGATCGCTCACGTCCATGCCCGCGGGATTGAAGATGGTGCCGCCCGCGTCGTTCACCGCCAGCAGGCGGGCGCCGAGGCCGCAGAGGATCTCCGCGGCGTTCGAGCCGACGTTTCCGAATCCCTGCAGGATGAAGGTGCTGCCCGCCGGGGTGGCGCCGCGCTCCGCAAACCATTCCTGGATGCAATAGGCGAGCCCCTGTCCGGTGGCCTTCACGCGCCCCTCGGATCCGCCGATGCGCGTGTCCTTGCCGGTGACCACGCCGCGCAGCTTGTGCCGCTCGCGCTCGCCGTCGGTGTACTGGCGCAGCAGCAGGCCCATGATGGTGCCGTCAGTGCCGACGTCCGGGGCGGGGATGTCCAGGTCGGGCCCGATGAGCGGCTTCAGCCGGTACATGTACCGGAGCGTCAGCGCTTCCAGCTCCTCGGAGCTGAGGGTCTTCGGGTCGACCTTGATGCCGCCTTTGCCTCCGCCGAACGGGACGTCCGCGATGGCGGTCTTCCAGGTCATCTCCGCCGCCAGCACCTTGAACAGATCGAGGGAGACGTCCTGGTGGTAACGGGTCCCACCCTTGTAGGGCCCGCGGGCCTGGTTGTGCTGGACGCGATACGCCTTGAACCGCTCGGGCCGCCCTGGCACGACCTTGTAGAGTCCCTTGCCCTTCAGGCGCACGACTCCGTCGCGCATGGAGAGGTTGGCGCCGATCAGCGCGCGCCGCTTGAAGACGAAGCTCCCGTCGAGCAGCGGCTCGAGCCCGTCAGGGAGGAGCTCGCTGTCCGGGAGGTCCTTGAATCTGTCCGTGTCCTGGGTGAGCGGCGCGAGGCGGGTGTGCAGCTTCACGGTGACGTAGAAGATGTGCTCGTAGTCCGGCTCCTCCAGCTCCATCCGGACGCGGCGATCGAGCCCGATCAGGTCGGCGGCGCGATGGAAGACCTCCATCGCCTCCGTGTAGATGGTGGACTTCGTCTCGCTGGTGGCTGGTCTCGAAGCCAATCTCTCCTCCGGTCGGGCGGGGCGCACGGATCAGTGCGTCATCGCCAAGGGCGCGCGTTTCTAGGGGGCTTTCCGCGGCCTGTCAATGGGCGTCGCGTCACTTTTTTCCGAAGGCGCGCACGAAGGGGACGAGCGCCTGGATCTCCTCGGGCGAGAGCTTGTTCTTGAAGGCGGGCATCTTCTTCTTCCGCAGGCCGTTGGTGATCGCGTCGACGATCTCCTTGTCGGTCGTGTGCTGCTGGAACTTCGGCTTGGTGAAGTCCTTGGCCTTCAGCTCCCGACCCTTCTTCGTCTGCGCCTTGCCGTCGCTGCCGTGACACTTGGCGCAGCGCTGCTCGAAGATCTCCTCAGGAGTGCGCACCCCGGTCACCGGGGCCGGACCTGGCATGGTGGCCTGCGCGAGAAGAACGAAGGCGAGCGCGATCATATGATCTCCTGCGAACGCCGCAGCGCGCGCTCCACCTCGTCGCGGAGAGCTTCGCGCGCGTGCTGGGGACCGGCGATCTCCGCTTCGCCGGCGAGCGAGAGCGCGAGCTGCACGGCGTACCCGGTCCCGGCGCTCTCGATGGAGACGTCCACCCGCCCATCCTGGAGCTGTCGCGCGCGCGAGCCATAGCGCTGCAGCGCCCAGGCGGCTGCCGCGGGCGAGAAGCGCAGGGTGATCGCGTGTTCGTGGCCGCTCGGGAAGAAGAGCTGCTCGCGCTGGAAGCGCGCAGGGTCGAGCGGGCCCGGGTCGGGAAACGTCTGGCCGGTCTCGCGGACCGAGAGGATCCGGTCGACGCGGAAGGTCCGCTCCGCGCCGCGGCCCACGTCGTGCCCGATCACGTACCAGACACCGCCGTGGTCGATGACGCCCTGCGGACGGAAGATGCGCTCGCCCGCGGCACCGCGCCCTTCCTTGTCGTATTCGAGCGCCAGCTCGCGGTGCTGCTCAGCGGCACTGCGCAGCTGCGCAAGGATGCTCCGCACGCCCCGCGGCGCCGGCGTGGAACCCGCGATCCTCTGCGCGAGCTGCGCGTAGAGCTGCCGCGCTTTCGGCGTGAGGTTCCGGGTCAGCTTCGCCAGCGCCGAGGCGACGGCGGGATCGGCCGGCGCCGCTTCCAGCGCGGCTGCCGCCAGCGCCAGCGCCTCGAGGGGCGTCAGCTGCGGCGGGCGCGAAAAGCTCTGATCGAGCGTCACGCTGACCCGATCGCGCTCGTCCACGCTGATGTCGATGAGATCGTCGGGCGAGAAGGGCGGCCGGCCGACGAGGCCGAGCAGGTCGATGTCCTCGCGCAACTCCTGGGCCTCGAGGCCGAGCTCCAGCGCGAGCTCGGGCAACTTGATCCCGGGCCTGCGCCGCGCAGCGGGCACGATGAGCAGCAGCCGGCGCAGCCGCTCGCGCTTGCCGTCCTGCTCGGCCGCCTGCCGCGGCTCGGAGCGCTCCTCTTGCGCCGGCAGCCGCGCCGGCTCCGGCTCGGGCTCGACGGGGCGCTGCAGCGCGAGCAGGATGCGCTCCAGCGCGCCGCGGACCTTGTCGCGAGCAGAGGCGGGCGACTCGACCAGGACGCGATCGCCGAGCGAGAGGATCTCCGGCACCAGCCCGTCGATGTTGCTGACGGTCAGCGTACGGTCCCCGATGCCGAAGACGCGCTCCGCGATCGCCTCGCTGCCCGGCGCGAACCGGAGAGTCACCTCTTCGGGAGCGTGGTGGGCCCACCGCCAGGGCTTGCTGGAACGGTCCGCTTCGACGGCCGCATCGAAGCCTTCGGCCGGCTCGAAGTCGGGCGTGTGCGGCTTCTGCGCGTTGATCTCGACCGACTCGATGCGATCGACGAGAAAGACGCGCTGCTCGCGCTTCTCGTGGCACCAGCCGACCAGGCGCCAGGCGCGCCCGCGGAAGGCGAGGCCCCAGGGATCGACGTCGCGCTCGCTGCGCTTGCCGGGCTTTCCCTCCAGGTTGGGGGGCGACTCGTACCGGATGTGGACGCGTTTTCGCCGCGCGACGGCCTCGCCGAGCGCGCGCAGCTTCTGCGCCCGGCCCGGATCGCCGGGGCGAACGACGAGGAGCCGGCGTGCGGCCGCGCTGCCCACCGCGTGCGTGTCTCCAGCGAGCGAGATCTTCCGCAGCGCGTGCTGAAGATCCTGCGAGAAGGGGAAATCGCGCGTGGCCAGCGCCGCGGCTCCCGCTGAGTAGAGCGCCGCCGACTCCTCCGGCAGCAGCTTCGGATCGGGCAGGAAGAACGACTTGCGATCGATGCGGTATCCGCCCAGCTCCCGCTCGTCGAGCCGCTGCGGATCGACGTACTCGATCGGCACGCCCAGCTCGAGCAGCTCGGCCTTGTCGCGCTCGAGCTTGCGCTCCGCCGCTCCGCGCGGACCGCCATATTCGTCGGGGAACAGATCGCGCAGCTCCGCGAAGGAGACGGGCTCCCGCGCGTCGAGCAGAAGCGCGACGAGGTCCAGAAGGCGCTCCGTCTTCTCCATCAGCTGGTCTTGATCGCAGGCTCGTCCAGCGCCCACTGGACGGCGGCGACGTTGTCGCCAGGGATCTCCACCTTCTTCCCCGCCAGCGGTCCGTCCTCGGTGCCGATCACGAAGTAGCTGTCCCCTTCCTTGTCGATCCGCTGGATGCCGGGGCCGATCTGGATGACGGTGATGTTCGGATGCACCGGGAAGCGCAGGTAGAGAATCTCGATCGACGCGGCCACGCGAGCACCCCCGGATGGAGCAGTGGGCGTTTCGTAACCCTTGCGGGAGCAGACGGTCAAGCGCCGGACCGCGAGGCCGGTCCCACTGGAAAACTTCGGCGCCCTATGCTTAATGCCGCTCCGACCAACGCTGGAGCGCACATGCAATTTGCCCGAATCGCACTCGCCGGCGCGACCATCTTCGCCACATCGGCGGCCGCGGCCCCGGTGAAGATCGGCGTCATCAACTCGCTCACCGGTCCGGAGGCGCCCATCGGCGAGGACCTGAGCAACGGCATCAAGCTCGCGATCGAGGACCTGAAGAAGAAGAACGTCGAAGTGCAGGCGGTCTGGGAGGACGACACCGGAAAGCCCCAGATCGGCATCAGCGCGATGGAGAAACTGGCCACTCGCGACAACGTCGCCGGCGTGGTCGGCGCGTACACCTCGGCCGTGACCAGCGTGGCGGCGAAGACCGCCGAGCGATACAAGGTGCCGCTGGTGAACCCGGTCGCCTCGAAAGAGGAGATCACCCGGCAGGGCTACAAGTACGTCTTCCGCGTCTCGGCCACGACCAACGATTACGCCCAGGTCCTGCTCGACATGGCCACCACCTTCGGGCAGCCGAAGACCATGGCCATCCTGAACGAGAACACGGACTTCGGCGTCTCCGGCGGCAGGAGCGCCAAGGAGTACGGCGAGAAGAAGGGCCTGAAGATCGTGTTCAACGAAGCGTATTCGAAGGGCTCACCCGACTACCGCTCGACGCTGGTCAACGTGAAGAACTCGAATCCGGACATCGTCTTCATGGTCTCCTACGTCGCCGACGCCATCCTGTTGATGCGGCAGTCGCGCGAGATCGGCCTCTCGCCGACGGCCTTCCTCGGCGCGGGCGCCGGATTCTCCAATGCGCAGTTCGCGAAGGAGACGGCCGTGTCGCACGGCATCTTCTCCAGCACGCAGTGGACGCCGGCGGTCTCCTGGCCGGGAGCAAAGGAGTTCGCCAAGGCCTATCAGGACAAGTACGGGAAGCAGGCCAGCTACCACGCGGCGACCGCGTACACGGCGATGTGGATTCTCGCCCAGGCCGTCGCACAAGCGAACGGCGACCGCGAGAAGACGCGCGAGGCGCTCGACAGCGGATCCTGGGAGACCATCGACGGCACGGTGAAGTTCGCCGACTACGAGGGCTACACGAACCAGAACAAGCACCAGATGCTGGTCGAGCAGATCCAGGACGGCAAGTTCGTCACCGTCTGGCCCAAGGAGCTGCAGACGGGGAAGCCGCTCTGGCCGTTCCCGGGCTGGAAGTGACGCCGGTGAGTTCAAGACATAGCGGCAGACCCGCGCCTCCGGCGCGGGAGCGGCTGGTCGCGGCCGCCGAAGGCGGCTTAGCGACCATGTCTTTAGCGTAGCCTAGCCGCGCGTCTGCCGCTCCAGCGCCTTCTGGGCAGCGCGACGGCTGCTGCAGGAGAAGATCCCCGGAGTCTTCGGCTCGTCCTTGAAACGGCCGTGCGCCAGCGTCTTCAGCGCTGCCTTGGCCTTCTTGCCGCGCAGCGTACCGAGCGCATCGGCGGCCTCGGAACGGGCCTCGCACTTCCTCGCGTGCGTCATGGCGACGAGCTTGCCCAGGGCGCGCTTGTTTCCCTGCCGCGCGGCAGCCGCGTAGCTCTCGGCAGCGGCCCGGTACGACCCGCTCGATTCCTCCGCCTTGCCCGTCGCGTAGCTGCGCGCAGCCTGCCGCGTTTCGGCAGGAGCAGGGCGGACGTCGGCGGTGCGCACCACCGGACGTTCCGGCGCGGGCGCGGCCGTCTTTCCGCGAACCGCCACGCCGCCGACGAACAGCGCGATCGCGGCCACCGACGCGCCCACCTTGATCTTGGTCGCCCGCGGCCACGCGCGAATGTTGCCGAGCGCCGGCAGGCCGTTCTGCACGGAAGCGAGACGCTCGCGCGCGCGGTCGGCAGTGTGGCGCACCATGTGCTTCAGATCATCCGAGAAACTCGTCTCCGGCATGTGCGAGCCTCCTTCCGTCGATCGATTTCGACCCGGAAGTCTCGCATTCGCGCAATGTGCGCCTACAAGGCGGGCGGGTAGGGCGTATGCCTTCAGAGGTGCGATGAAGTCCGCAGGATGGGGAAAGGCCCGTCCTCCGCAGAGAAGACGGGCCTCCCGACGGGGCTACACGGGCGAATGCAGTGAATCGTCCGTCCGGGACGACTCCATCGTCTCGGCGGGCCGGCCCGTCGCCTTCTGGTTCGTCCTGCTGAAGTGGAACTCTTCAGTCAACGCCCTTTTTCGACGAGCGCGCCGCCGCCATCGCACCGAACAGCGCCGCGATCAATGCGAGGAAGGCGCCTCCAGCGGCCGCGCCGCGAACTTGGTCGGCGCCCCACAAGGCGCGAGCGGGACGGGGATCGCCTCTCCGTACAGCGGCGATACCCTTCGGCAGCTCGATCGCCGAGCGCCTCAACGGGATCGCAAGTGCGCCGTGAGCAGCTGCGAGACTGTCCTCGGGTCCTCGAGGATCGGCAGGTGGCCGGCGCCAGGGATCACTTCCAGCCGCGCCCCCGGGACCGAGGCGGCGATCTTCTCCATCTCCGCGCGGGGCATGAGCTGATCCTGCTCGCCCGCGATCACCAGCGTCGGAGCGCTCCAGCGCGGCAGGTCCGGCGTCGAGTCCGGCCGCTGCGCCATGCCGCGGAGCGCATCCGCGATCCCCTGCGCCGTCGCCCGCGACGCCAGCTCTTCGACGCGGCGGCGCACGGCGGGTGCCGCGTTCGGAGCGAGGAGCTTCGGCGCGAACTCCGCGATCACCGCTTGCGCGCCTTTGTCCAGCGCCAGCGCCGCCTGTCGCTCGCGGTTCTTGCGCGCTTCGTCCGTGTCGGGGCTCGCCTTCGTCGCGATCAGCACGGCCTTCGTCATCCGGCTCGGGAACCTGCGCGCGAATGCCATCGTCGCGTAGCCGCCCATCGAGCACCCCACCAGGGCGGCTCGCTTCGCCCCGAGCGCGTCGAGCGCCACGGCGCCGAGCTCCGCCAGGTACTCCATCGTCAGCGGGCGTCCGAGCGGGGGCGTCCCCCCGAACCCCGGCGCGTCCAGCGCCGCCGCGCAGATTCCCGAACCGGCGCAGGCGGCGAGCATCTCCTCCCACGCGTCGGCGTGGAGCGGAAAAGGATGGAAGAAGAGCGCGGCCGGCGCCCCGATCGGTCCCTCCACGCGCAGAAGCGCCGGCCGGCCGTCGTGCAGCAGCGCGAGATGCATCCGGACCTCCTCTACTGCGCGACCACCACGATCGCGCCGCGGTACATGTTCATCGGGCAGGCAAAGGCGAGCTGGCCCGACTGCGGCGCAGTCACCTTCACGTCCACCGGCGCGTTCAGCGGGAGCATGTGGCGCACGGGATCGCCTTGGACTTCGACGGCGTCCGCGCAGGTCTGCGCCACTTTCCGGGTGAACCGCAGCGTCACTTGCTGCCCGGGCGCGGTCTCGATCCGATCGGGTTCGAACCCTTTCTCCGTCACCGCGATCTCAGTGACGTCGCCGGATTGCCGCGCCGGTTGCGCTTGTTGCTTGCAAGAGGCCGCGAGAAGCATGGCGATCAGAGTGACGCGCATGTGCGTACTTGTCATCCAAACCCACACCTGCCGCAATCCTTTCGGCAGGCGGGGTTCGGAGTGCCACGAAATCTTCAACGTCGATCTTCTGTGCCAGACTCGAGGAGTCCGGAGGGGGAGCGCCGCTTCATGAGCGA
>Ga0209236_1000022_pt1 | contig 63772 bp, 65 predicted proteins | sample GraSoi013_1_40cm_FD_185819 | JGI IMG/M metagenome (GOLD analysis project Ga0209236, IMG submission 185819) | Grasslands soil microbial communities from the Angelo Coastal Reserve, California, USA - Sample 09_27_2013_1_40cm (SPAdes) (version 2) | ecosystem: Environmental > Terrestrial > Soil >... | reverse complement strand
GACGGACCCCCATTGCGTGTTTGTGCAGTATATTCCCCTCCTACAAGGGGGTGCCCAATGACCTGGTACCCAACACGCTTCCTGCCGTCGGTCGCCATGCTCAGCGGCTTGTTGCTCGCGTGCACACATCGGCGCGACACCAGCCAGTTGAACCCGGGGCCAGACTCGATCGCTTCGCCGCCGGCGCCTTCTACCGTCACGTCCGACGAGCAGGCGCGTCAGCCTGCCACCTCACTCGAACAGTTGTTGGCGGGGCGGATCTCCGGGGTCACCGTGACTCCTGCACCCGGTGGCGGGATTGTGGTGCGCATCGGCGGACCAAAGTCCTTCTACTCCAACGAGGACCCGCTCTTCATCGTCGATGGCGTTCCCATCGAACGTGTCTTCAATGGCACGCTGAATTGGCTCAATCCGCATGACGTCGAATCGATCACCGTGCTCAAGGATCCGAGCACCACGGCGATTTACGGCGTACGCGGCGCCAACGGTGTCGTGATTATCAAGACAAAGGGATCGCACTAAGCCGCTCCAGCCGACCAACCCCCTCTTGCCGCGGGGGATATCGTTTACGCCATGATTTCGTGGCGCCGTTCCATTGTGATTGCGGCATTCGTGGCGGCCATCGTTACCGTCATCGTGTTGAACGCCCGCGCGGCCGGCAGTGTGGCAACGGCGAGTGAAACGATCCACCTCAACGAGGTGGCGCAGGCGAGTGGAATCGACTTCTCGCATCAAGCGCCGACGCTCGATCCCAAGATCGCCAACATCGCGCCCCACATCGGCGCGCTCGGCGCCTGCGTGTCTGTCGCTGATTTCAACAGTGACGGCTGGCCCGATCTGTACTTCACCACGTCACGCTTCGGTGCGCAGAACGCCCTGTACCTGAACCAGAAGGACGGGACCTTCCGCGACGTCGCCGCGGAAGCGGGCGTCGCCGACGTGAACCGTCCAGGCGAGGGTGTGTCGATGGGCGCCGTGTGGGGCGACTACGACAACGACGGCAACGAGGACCTGCTCGTCTACAAGTGGGGCTACCCGCAGCTGTTCCACAATCTCGGCAACGGGCGTTTTGAGGACGTCACCGCGAAGGCGGGCCTCCGCCAGTGGATGAATTCCAACGGTGCGGTCTGGCTCGACTTCGATCGTGACGGCCTGCTCGATCTCTACATCACCGGCTACTTCCGCTCCGACATCGACTTCTGGCATCTCAAGACCACACGCATCATGCAGCACAGCTGGGAGTTCGCGACCAACGGCGGCAAGAATCTGCTGTTCAAGAACATGGGTGACGGGCGCTTCAAGGACGTTACCGACTCGCTGGGCGTCGGCAGCACGCGCTGGACGCTCGCGGCCGCAGCGGCCGACTTCAACGACGACGGGTGGCCCGACCTCTATCTCGCCAACGATTACGGGCCGGAAGAGTTGTACTTGAATCGCGGCGGAAAGAAGTTCGAGCTGGCCAGCGCCGGCCTCGCCGACGACTCGAAGAGCGGCATGGCGGTCGCGGTCGGCGACGTGTACAACCGCGGCGAGCACGACGTGTTCGTCACGAACATCTCGGAAAAGGGGTTTCTGTTCCAGGGCAACAACCTGCGACTCAATTTTCTCAACGAGTTGGGCCGCTTTGACGAAGTCGCGACCGGGGTGGTGGCGGATGCCGGCTGGGCTTGGGGTGCGCAATTCGGTGACCTGAACAACGACGGCCTGCTCGACCTGTTCGTCGCCAACGGCTTCATTTCGGCGGACTCGACGCACGACTACTGGTATGCGATGTCGAAGATCGCCGGCGCACAGGGCAACATCTTCGAGGACGCGAAGAATTGGCCCCCCATCGGAAACGCGAGCCTGTCCGGTTACGAGCGCTCACGCGTGCTGCTCAATCGCGGCCAGGCGGGGTTCGTCGACGTGGCGCAGCAGGCGGGCGTCACGGACCGGCTCGATGGGCGCGCCGTGGCGATGGCCGATCTCTTCAACCGCGGGCTGCTCGACGTCGTCGTGGCGAACGAGCAAGGCAGGGCGCTGCTCTATCGCAACACAGGGAACACGGCTCACTGGATCGAATTCAAGCTCGTCGGCACGCGGAGCAATCGCAGCGCCATCGGCGCCGAAGTGACCGTAGCGTTCGGCAACGGGCGCCAGCGCCAGGTGGTGGATGGCGGGATGGGATTCTGTAGCCAGAACGATCGACGGCTGCATTTCGGGCTGGGTGATCAACGCCTCGGCCAGGTCACGATTCGGTGGCCGTCCGGCACGCAGCAGATCTTGAGCGGCCTCGCGATCGACCAGCTGCACGTGATCACGGAGCCCCAATGACGACCGCTCCGGCGCAGGCGCCGGCGCGGCCGCTCGTCGGCATCGCGCTCGACCCGAAGTACCTGATCGTCTTTCTCATCACGCTGGTGCTGGTGGTCGGCGAAGCGCGCTACGGCATCCTCGGCGGCTACCAGCGCCTCGCCACGACGCTGGGCGTCAGCGTCGCCACCGAGCTGTTGCTGGCGTGGTGGCTGCGCGGTCGCGTGGTGAATGTGGCGAGCGCCTACATCACGGGAATCAGTCTCGCGCTGCTGATCAAGCCGCAGGCCAATATCCTCTGGCCGTTTGCGCTTGGCGCGTTTCTGGCGATTGCGTCGAAGTACGTGCTCACCTATCGCGGCCGTCACCTGTGGAATCCCAGCAACTTCGCGATTGCGCTGCTCGTCCTCGTGGCGTCCGATTCCGTCGCGATTCTCAGTCACCAGTGGGGCAACGACCTCGGCACCAACCTCGTGATTTGGGCGTTCGGTCTCGTAATCGCGTGGCGCGCGCGAGTGTTGCATGTGACGCTGACGTACGTTGCCTGCTTCAGCGTGTTCGCTGTGCTGCGGCATTTCATCGTCGGTGGGCCGCTGGTCGCTGAGCTCGCGCCGATCACGGGGCCGATGTATCAGCTGTTCGTCTTCTTCATGGTCACCGATCCCCGCACCACCGTGAGCACTAAGCGCGGCCGGATGGTCGTGGTGGCCATCGTGGCGCTCGTCGAAACCTTGATCCGCCTGGCCGGCGACTATCAGCTGGCGTTGCTGCGCCCGCTGTATGTGTCGCCCCCAATCCTGGCGCTGGCGTTCGTCGGCCCGGTGGCGCTGTTCTTGGATCTGCGACGGGCGGCCGGACGGTCTGACGGCCGGACGGTCACAGCGCGGGCGTGAGCCGGGCCATTTCAATACTGCTTGCCGGGTTAGCGGTCGTGCTTTTTTTGCTCGCCGCGTGGACAGGCATCAGCGGCGGACTGGCGCAACTCTCTCAGCACCCGACATCTGCCCAGCGCATTGAAAAGTGTCGCGCAACTGGTCTACGGCGGACTGAGTCTGCTCAGCATTGCGGCATGGTTCGGTGTGCGCCGCTGGAGTAATCCGGTTCTCATCGCGTGGGCGCTGAGTCTGGGGCTGGCGGGCGGAATGGCGCCCGTCGTGTGGGGCGACTCCGGCGTTGCCGTCGGCGTCGTGGCCGGTGTGGCGAGCGTGCTGGTCGCGTGGGGCATCATCTGGCTGTTGCGCTTTTCCGCCCGCCGAGCAGCTTGAACCGCATGCCTGTGCCTTTCAAGAGCAAGGCCAAAGCAATCTGGTCATGAGATACTGGGGCATCGCAAGAGCGAATGAGCCTGTCTTCGTACGGCTGCGCGGAGTGAAGGGGCACGAAGGCTCCATCCCCCTCCTGGACTCATAGCTGAGCATTGACGACCTGACCACGCGGTGCCCACACCACTCTCTCATGCCGCTGTTGGTTACGCCATCGGCGCCTGGTCCCCGCATGACGTACCGCCATCCACCCAACGCGTGTGCCTGGCCGCGGCAGCTTGCGCCGCCCTGCCCGACATCGATGTGATCGGATTCACTGCCCATCGCGGCATTACGCATTCGTTGACGTTCGCTGTTGTCGCTGCCCTGGTCGCCACACTTCTGCTCTTCCGTGAGCCGCTGGCACGTCGGACGCGGGTCCAGATCGCCCTCACTCTTCTTGTGGCTCTGCTCTCCCACAGTTGTCTCGATGCCCTTTCCCAGTACTCGTGGGGCGTCGAGTTCTTGGCTCCCTTCTCGCAACACCGATTTCGGTTTGTGTGGACGCCCCTCGGACGCCCGAACGGCCAGATATTCGGCCAGCTCGTGCAAGAGGCTCTGGTCGTCTTCCTGCCCGCCGTAGTGCTGGCGTGGCTCGGTCTGCGTCGCCGAGTTGAGTCTGCCTAAGATCATTCTGGCGCGGCACGGCACGCCCGCCTGGGACTTCACCACCCCAATTTCGGGCCGCGACCTCGCCAACTGGCTGGAAGGCGAGCGCGATGCCGCGCTCCAGCCAATCCAGCGCCCCAGCGCCGAGCTCGCCCAGCTCGTGCGCAGTGCGAGCTGTGTGATCGTGAGCCCCTTGCGACGGTCGATCGAGTCCGCGAGCCTCATCGCCCCGGCCGTCGTGCCGCTGATCGACGAGCAGTTTCGCGAGCCGCCGCTGCCCTGCGACATTCAGTCGCCCCTGCGCCTCCGTCCCGGCATCTGGACCTGGCTCGCGCGTTGCGCCTGGTTCTGTGGCTGGTCGGCCGGTGTCGAGACTTTCAAGGCCGCGCGGAAACGTGCCGCGGAAGCCGCGCGCATCCTGGTTTCCCGCGCCGAGGCTCACGGGACCGTGGCGCTCATCGGTCATGGGCTCATGAACATCCTGATCGCGGGTCAGCTCCGCACTACGGGCTGGATGGGTCCACGCTTTCCACGACCGCGGCACTGGGCGTTTGGGGTGTACGTACATTAAAGGAAGGAGGGTACATGAAACCGACGCCTGACAAGCCGCCCAAGATTCCCGTGCCGCCAAAGCCTCAACCACCCGAGCCGTGGGAACCAGCCAAGATCCCGCGTTCGCCGGAACCACCCAAGCCGCCGATTACGAAGATCTGAAGTGACGCCGTTACCCTTCGTCTGGCCATACTGGCTGCCCTTCTGGGCGGTCTTTGCGTGGGCCTTCCTACCGGAGTCCCAGATCGTCAGGAAGGCGCGGAAACCGGCGGTGCAATCCGATTCGCGGGACGCGGGCTCCTATCGGGCCATCGTCTTCGGCATGGGGCTCGCGACCCTTATCGCATTTCCGATGGCCTGGGTGTCCGCGCTCCGCTTTCCCGCTCCCCTCGCACCCGTCATATTCGCCCTCGGCGTCGCCACGCTGATCGGCGGCAGCCTGCTGCGGCGACATTGTTTCCGACAGCTCGGTGCTTCGTTCACCGGCGACGTGCGGGCGACCGCGGAACAGCGCATCGTCACGACTGGCGCGTACGCCGTGCTCCGTCATCCGTCCTATAGCGCCGGAATTCTGATGAACGTCGGGTTGGGTCTCGCGTTGGGCAGTTGGGCGAGTGCGATCCTCCTGGGGCTCGCGTCATTCGCGGTGTACCGCTATCGCATCGCCGTCGAAGAACGGACGCTGCTCGCGGTTCTCGGCCAGCCCTATCAGGAGTTCATGCGCACGCGGCGCCGGCTCATTCCCTTCATCTATTAGTGGAGCTTCGCTGCAAGGCATGCCTGTTTGATCTCGATGGCGTGCTCGTCGACTCCCGTGACGTCGTCGAACGCACCTGGCGCCGCTGGGGGCAGCTTCATCAACTGGATGTCCAACCACTGCTGCGGATCGCCCATGGCCGGCGTGCGCGCGATACGTTGCGCGCGATCGTGCCGCACCTGGCGACCGACGCCGAGGTCGCGTGGCTCGATGCCGCCGAGCTCGAGGATGTCGATGGACTGCGGGCCGTGCCGCGTGCTCGCGACTTTCTCGCGAGCCTGCCTCCCGAGCGGTGGGGGATTGTCACTTCCTGCAGTCGTCCGCTCGCGCAGCTGCGCCTGACTGCCGTCGGATTTGCCGTTCCGGCCATGATCGTGGTCAGTGAAGACGTCCGGCGGGGGAAGCCGGCACCGGACGGATACCGCTTGGGTGCCAAGCGACTCGGTTACGACCCGACCGATTGCATCGTGTTCGAGGATGCCCCGCCGGGGGTTGAAGCGGCTCGCGCCGCGGGTGCCCGCGTCGTTGCGCTGCACACCACGCATCTCGCAGCGGAGCTGGGGGACTGCGAAATCGCGATCAGTGATTTCAGCAACCTGCGCGTGCGGAGCGCGTCCGACGCACTCGTCCTTACGCTAGCGTAACAACACGATCAGCCTGCGCCGCAAACTCCGCGTCGTGTGTGGCGACGAGGAGACTGCGTCCCTGATCACATAACCGGCGCAGCGTGGCTGCAAGTGCAGTACGACGCGCCGGATCGAGCGCCGCGGTCGGCTCATCCATCAGCAGCAGTGCGGGATCCGGTGCCAGCGCACGGGCGATCGCGACGCGCTGGGCTTCACCGCCTGACAGTTGGCTCGGCTTGGCGCCCGCCCGCGCGCCAACGTCGAGCGACGCAAGCAGCGTCGTGGCGATCGCATCCGACTCGGCGCGCGTCTTTCCCATCACGTGCCGCAGCGCCAGGGTAACATTGTCGCGCGCCGTGAGGTGCTCGAACAACGCATGGCCCTGGAACACGAACCCCACGCGCCGCCGCAGTGGCACGAGCCGTGACTCGGGCGGCACGGGGCCCGGACCCAGCGCGAACCCGTCGACGATGATCGCTCCAGCATCGAACGGTTGAAGCGCGGCCACCGCGCGTAGCGCCGTGGTCTTGCCGACCCCCGACGGACCCATCAGCGCGACGATTTCGCCGCGAGCGACCTCCAGTGTCAGCGCCTGCAACACGTCTCGACTATCGTAGCGGACCCGAAGCCGGTCGATCGCGAGCAGCGCCCGTCTCCCTCCGGTCATGCCACCCGCCAGCGCCGTTCCAACCGTCGCGCCAGCCGCGCCAGCGGAAGCGACATCGCGAGGTACACCGCGGCGCACAGCACCCCAGGCACGAGCCAGCTCCCCACGTTGGTCGCGTAGATCGCCGTCTCCTTTGTTAGCTCGACGACCGTGATGACCGAGACCAGCGCGGAATCCTTGAGCAGGGCGACGAAGTCGTTCGTCATCGGCGCGAGCGCGTAGCGCAGCGCTTGCGGCCCGCGCACGAGGCGGAGGATCTGCATCTCGGAGAATCCGAGGGTGCGTCCGGCTTCGAGCTGCCCACGGGGGACCGCCTCCAGCGCGCCACGGTAGATCTCCGCCTCATACGCGGCGTAGTTCAGCCCGAGCGCGAGAACGGCGGCGAGGAACGCCGGCAGCCGCACGACACCCACCAATCCGTAGTAGATGACGAAGAGTTGTAAGAGCAGCGGCGTGCCGCGAATGATCTCGATGTAGACAGTCGTCAGCATGCGCAGCCACACGGGTCCGTATAGACGGCCGGATGCCAGCGCGAGTCCGACAATGACTGCCAAGGCCATCGACAACACCGAGACGAGCAGCGTCACGACCGCGGCGCGCGCGAGTGACGGGAGATAGGCGATTGCTTGACCCAGCCCTGTCGTCCGCGCCGCTCCTGCCGTCAGTGGGGTCTTTGCACGCAGAACCCGGTCGAACAGTACGCCCTGGCTGTCATCCCACACGTTCCAGCGGCGGAAGATCTGCTCCAGCGTGCCGTCGCGCATCGCTTCCCGCAGGACTGCGTCCACCGAGTCGCGCAGCGCGGAGTCCGCTCGCGCGAGCACGCCAACGTAGTGGCCGATGGCGACCGGCTGCGGCAGGATAATAAAGCCGGTGCCTCCCCGCCGGCGCAGGGCTCGCTGCGCGATGATGTGATCCAGCAACACCGCATCCATCCGGCCGTGCACGAGGTCGGCGTAGGGATGGACGTCGTCGTCGTAGGAAATCGGGATGATGCCGGTCGAGTCGCGCGCCGCGAGGAGCAGATCGTAGGCGATCGTTGAGCCGAGCGTCGCGACGCGCCGGCCGCGCAGATCCGCCAGACCGTGGATGCGGCTCGCGTCCTCTGGCCGTACGGCCAGCACTTCGCGGAATTCGAAATAGGGGATCGTGACGGCGTGTTGCGCGCGACGCGCCGGCGTGTCCTCGACGCCGGAGAGGCCGAGCGCGAAATCCCCACGTTCGACCGATTGGTCGATGTTCGACCACTGCACCTGCACGAACCTGGCTCCCATCGTTCCACCGCCGAGTCCGCGCGCGATGCGCTCGGCGACCTCCACGTCAAAGCCGCGGACCCGCGCGGGATTCGCGGGGTCGGCTTCGACGAAGGGGGCACCCCCTTCCGCATCTCCCCCCCACACAAGCACGCCCGGTCTCCGATCCTGTGCGGCGAGACTCGTGAACAAGCAGAGCGCGAGCTTACAAGCTTGGGAGGTTCTGATTGTCACGATTCAGGTGGATGAAGGCTTCGGCAGCGGGTACCCCGATTTCTCGCCCGCGCCACTGCGCCATGATCTCATGGTGCTCGTGCCAAATGCCCTTTCCGTCCTGGCTGACGTGTGCGAACAACGCCGCCTTCTTCCGCTCGACGACGGACGAGATGTCCACGTATGTGTTTGGTAGGAAGCCTTCCGTCTGACTGCCAAGATCGACTTCAAAGAAGTACAGCCTCGCCGTGGTGAGCGTCAGCCACGCCCGGATCGTGAGAATGCTCGCGACCTGATGATCCATGTGGGTATCGACCGGCCAGTGCGTGAACACGATGTCTGGGTTCTCGGCGGTGAGGAGACGCGTCATCGCGTCTACGTGCCCGTGTGTCAGCTCCGTGGCGCCATCGATTTGACCGAAGAACTTGGGACTGGCACCGATGATGCGGCAGGCCGACTCGCACTCTGCCGACCGGATCCGCGCCGTTTCGTCCAACGACTTGCCGGCGATGCCGCGCTCGCCGCGCGTGAGATAGACGATGGTTACGGCGTGGCCGCGGGCCGCGTAGCGGGCCAGCGTACCACCGCAGCCCGACTCCGGATCGTCGGGGTGCCCGCCGACGCAGACGACTTTCAGAGGGGCCGAGTCAGGCGTGGCCGGCCCGAGCGATGGTAGTGCACCCGCCGCCACGGCGGCGGAGCGTTCGACGAAGCTCCGGCGGCTGAGGTCCGCGTCGTTCACGGCTCTAGTTTGGCGGCATTGTGTTGAATCCCGCAACATCGCCCACCGTATGGCCTACACACCCTCGGCGGAGCCAACATGACTCGCACGACCAACGCGCGGATCGCCGGCGTGGCGTATCTCCTCTACATCGCCGTCGCGTACCCCAGCATGGTGCTCTCCAATCGGGCGACCGCCGGGGCCTCGATGGCGGCGAAACTCGCCAGCATCGCGCAGCACGCCGCCGACGTTCGCCTTGCGGTCGTGCTCTCGATGCTCGGCGGCATGTGTGCGCTCGCGCTGGCCGTGACGCTGTACGCCATCACGCGCGATCAGGATCGCGATCTCGCCATGCTCGGGTTCGCCTGCCGCGTGACCGAAGGCGCGACCGGCGCCGCGTCTTTGCCGCTAATGCTCGGACTACTCTCGCTCGCAACGGCAACCGGCGCCAACGCACCGAACGCAGCGGCCGCGGAGGCGGTCACAGCTTTCGTCTTGAACCAGCCCTGGCTCATCGGCGCAACGTTCTTTGCGGTCGGCAGTACCATCTTTTCGTGGCTCCTCCTGCGCGGCCGCATGGTCCCCGTCTGGCTGGCCTGGCTTGGTGTGATTGGATCCGCCCTGATCGCTGTCGGCCTGCCGCTGGAGCTCCTCGACGTCTTGGGAGGACTGCCGACTCAGCTTATCTGGATACCGGTTGCCGTCTTCGAGCTCGTGCTCGCGGTCTGGCTGATCGTCAAGGGCGCCGCGGCGCCGCCGGGAGAGACCCAATGAACGACGCACGTCGGACGGCGAGACTCGCGCACCTGTCGCCTTTCATCGTGCCGGTGGCTATTCTGGGAGAAGGCTCGTTGACGCTGTGGCTCCTAGTGAAGGGTGTGCAGGTTCCATGAAGCCAATGTCGTGGCGGCGCCTAGCGATTGCCCTGAGCGTGTTTAACGTCGCGGGCGCCGGGTTCGCGATTGCCTCCGGTGAGGGATGGCACGCCGGCATTCACGTCTCGCTCGCCCTGGCGTTCGGGTTTGCGGCGCAACGTCTCGGCGGTGGGCGATCAGGCGGAGGTGACATCGCGCGCATGCAACAGCAATTCGACGAGCAGGCCACTGCGCTCGAGGACGCTCAGACCCTGTTGGCCAATCAGGGGGCGCAGCTCGCCGAGCTGCAGGAACGCGTGGACTTTGCGGAGCGCATGCTGGCGCAACTGCGGGATCGCCAGAAATTGGGGTCCTCGTAAGTTGGAGTAGGCCGTCCGTCTCTGATCATCATGTGCGCCAGTTTGGAGTCGGATACAGTTCTTGGATCGCCTCCTTGTCTTATTGGTAAGCGGAGTCGTCATTCTCGCGGCGATCTTCACGCTCCGCCCGATCCTCCTGCGGCTGAGCCAGCGGGATGCACTCCGGAAAGCATCCCAGCCACTGCCACGGCAGTGGGTAGCGCTCCTTCATCAATCCATCCCGGCAACGCGGCATCTTACCGATGAGCAGCGCGTGCAACTCTTGCGGTCCAGCCGTGACCTGATTCGCACGCGCCGGTGGGAGGGATCCGGAGGACTCATACTGACCGAAGTGATCCAGCTAACGATCGCCGCTCAGGCGTGTCTCCTCACCCTCGCAATGCCGGGTGAGCCCTTCCCCGGTGTGCGCGAGATTCTCGTGTATCCCCGCACGTTCGTCCCGCGCCACGTGTGCGACCCACGGAAGTGGCTCCAGGCCAGCGAACCCCAGCGCCCGCTCCCGTTGGAAGGAGAAGCATGGGGCAACGGCGTCATGGTGCTCTCGTGGGAGGCAGTCCGCGAGGGCGCTCGCAATCCCGGCGACGGGAGCAACGTCGTCCTCCACGAATTCGCGCATGAGCTCGACTACGAGCGCCATCTCACGGCCGGGCTCGAGCTCGCCGAGTTTGTGGACGGCGCCGCCGCCACCATGGTGCCCAGCGTGCCCGATCCGGAGGAATGGCGACGTGTCATTCAGGCGAGCTACGAACGCCTTTCCGAAAGAATCGCGGCCCACACAGCGAGCGCCCTGAACGAGTACGGCGGAACGAATATCGCCGAGTTCTTTGCCGTGGCGACGGAGACGTTCTTCGAGAAGCCGGTACAGCTCGCTCGGGAGGACCCGGACCTCTACGCACAGCTCCGGAGCCTCTACCAGCAGGACCCTGCAGCCGTAGCTTAGACACATGGGTTTGCCTCGCGGCGAAGACTCGGACCCGGCGGCGGAGAATCTTTCGCAACAGGCGCATCGCCGGCTCATCGGGGTGCTGGGATTTTGCCTTCCGATCCTGCTCTACATCTTCGCGGGCCTTCTTCCCACCGCGGGATTGCCGTCCTGGAGGGTCCTGAGTTCCGTCAGCGCGTATTACTACACGGGCGGCGTGGCGGTTTTTATCGGCGTACTGTTTGCCCTGGCGCTCTTCCTGCTCACCTATCGCGGGTACAAGGGCGTCATCGCCGACCGCGTGCTGGGGTTCGTGGGCGGTTCGGCCGCTCTACTCGTCGCGCTGTTTCCCACGACCGCGCCGCGCGGCCTCGTGGGACCCTCGTGGTGGAGTCGGTGGATGGCGGTCCTGCACTATGCATCGGCAGTGACGTTGTTCGTTTCCTTCATTCTCTTCGCGATCTGGCTGTTTCGGAAATCCAATGTTCCGCGCCGTGGCGACCGGCCGCTCGAGAAGCGCCGCCGGGACGACATCTGTCTCGCGTGTGGGATAGTCATGATCGTGAGTGTGCTCTGGGCCGCCAGCTCCGTCGTGACGCATGCGGCCATCTTTTGGCCGGAGTCCATCGCCATCATTGCGTTCGCCGTATCCTGGCTGACAAAAGGTGAGATTCATAAGCCGGCCATCAGGATGATGCGGACGTTGCGACAAAGAATGCGTGGGGCTCCCGCACCGGTGGTCCTGGGAGTGCTGCTGACCACCCGCTTGGTTATTCCCTCCAGCGCCCCGGTCGAGCAGACGGAACAGGGACGGCGTCCCCCAGCCACACTCGTCGCGAGCTTCGATGGTCTTGGTGTGGGGCTGCAGGGGCCGCACGGCCGCTGGGAAGGACGCAACCCTTCCGATAACTCGCTGGCCGTGGGGCCGGACTACGTGGTCCAGATCGTCAACACGCGCATAGCGATCTTTCGCAAGAACGGCGCGATCGTATACGGTCCTGTCCCCACGAATTCGCTCTTCAAGGGGTTCGGTGGAGCGTGCGAAGCGCACAACAACGGCGACGCCGTCGTGCGCTACGATCAGCTCGCGAATCGCTGGCTCATCGTGATGCCGGTCTTCACGCGCAGCCCCGAGCGCCCCGATCAGCCGGGCATGTGGCAGGCGCAGCCGCAGGGCGGGGCGTACGTGAGTCCGCCTGGAGTGGCCGGCCAACCGGGCCCCGCGGCGCCGCTCTTCGTTCCACCCACCGTGCCGCCGGCGCCGCCCGAGCCGCCCGACACCGCCCGTCGCGTCCGGCCGCCGCGGCCACCGGAAGAAAAGGGGCCGTACTCGATGTGCTATGCCGTGAGTACGAGCGCCGATCCTCTCGGCTCGTACTACCGCTACGAGTTTCTGCGACCGCTGTTCCCCGATTACCCCCGACCCGCGGTGTGGCCCGACGGCTACTACGTCCCGACGAGCACGGGCGACGAGGTGATCCAGAAGCACGCGTGCGTCGCGGATCGTCGCCACATGCTGTTGGGGGAACCCGCCACAGAGCAATGCGTCGTCATCGACGGCGTGAACTTTCTCAATAACGCCGATCTCGACGGGCAGGGACTGCCACCAGAGGGGGCACCCAACGTGATTCTCGCCGCGGGCGGCGCGCAGCTGCACGGCGACTTCGACGCTGACGGCATCTCCGCATGGCAGTTCTCTGTGAACTGGACGGACCCGTCACAGACCCGCGTGAGCGGCCTCCAGAAGATTGCCGTCGCGCCGTATCACTACTTGTGCGATGGTCAGCTCACGACGTGCGTGCGCCAGCCGGGCACCGACCAGCACCTCGATGCACAGGGCGACAAGATCATGGCGCGCGTGGTGTATCGAAATATTAAGGGTCGCGAGTCCGTCGTCGCAGTGCATTCGGTGGCCACGAGGGCCGGTGGGGGCGGTGTGCGGTGGTACGAGTTTACGGTTGAGAAAGACCGGAGCCTGCAGTTGCGCCAGCAAGGCACGTATGCCCCAGACAGCCTGTATCGCTGGATGGCGAGTCCCGCGATCGATCGCAACGGCAACATCGGAATCGGGTATTCGTTCGGTGGCTCACCGCACTTTGCCGGGCAGCGATTCGCCGCTCGTCTCGCCGGTGACCGTCTGGGTCAGCTCACCTTGCATGAGACAGTTCTTGCCGAGGGAGAAGCCCCGCAAACGAACACGATGCGCTGGGAGGATTACACCCAGACCGCGATCGATCCGAGTGACGACTGCACCATCTGGTATGTGGGTGACTATCTCAAGAAAGGCGCTCTGACGTACTCGACACGCATCGGAGCGTTTCGACTCTGCGAATGAGTCCCCTTCCTTGACGGGCAGTCAGGCACCTCTAACGCAGCCTCGGAGCACCCCATGACGTCACCGCTGCTCGGCGAATTCCTCGGCACGATGGTTCTGATCCTCCTGGGCAATGGTGTCGTCGCCGGCGTGCTGCTCAAGGGCACGAAGGCCGAGGGGAGCGGGTGGATCGTCATCACGGCCGGCTGGGCGTTCGCCGTGATGGCGGGTGTGTTCACGTCGATCGCGTGCGGCAGCAGCGACGCGCACTTGAATCCCGCCGTGACGCTGGGATTCGCGGCGCGAGCCGGCGACCTCTCGAAATTCGCTCCCTATTTCGTCGCGCAGCTCCTCGGAGCGATCGCCGGCGCGGCGCTCGTGTGGCTCCACTATCTGCCCCATTGGAAGGCGACTCCGGATGGCGCTCTCAAACGCGCCTGTTTCTGCACCGCGCCCGCAATCCGTCAGTTCATCCCGAATTTGGTGAGTGAAGTGATTGGGACGTTTGTGCTCGTCTTTGTCGTTGGCGCGATCTTCTCGAAGACCGTCGCGACGACCGGACCGGCCGCCGGCCTCGGCGCCTATCTCGTCGGGAGTCTCGTCTGGGGCATCGGGCTCTCGCTCGGAGGAACAACCGGGTACGCGATCAACCCGGCTCGCGACCTGGGACCGCGCATTGCGCATGCGCTACTGCCGGTCGCCGGCAAAGCCTCCTCGGACTGGAACTACGCCTCGATCCCGGTCGTCGGCCCCCTCCTGGGCGGTGTCCTCGCCGGGTTGGCCCTGCGCGTGCTCGGGGTGCAGTGAAGAGCCTCCATACCACGGCCCGAGTCGCGGCAGTCATCGGCGCCGTAGGGTCAGTGGCGTTGACGCTCTACGCCGGGCGCAGCAACAACTTGCCGTTCCTCATGGTGCTGATGGCTGGGTGGGTGTTTGCGCCGTTTTTTGGCTTCGCGCTCGCCAGCAAGTTCTCGGCGCGCTGGTCGCCGGCCGCGCGAACCGCCCTCGATGTCGTGATCGTGGTCATGGCTGCGGCCGCGCTCGGGATCTACGCGCGCGACGCGCTGCAGCCCCCGCCGCGGCGTGCCGTCGTCTATGTCCTCGTTCCCATTGTGTCGTGGCTGTTCCTGCTGGGTATTGCGGCCGCCGGTTTTGCGTCCCGCAGGCGAGACTCTCCCCCGCCGGTCGAACGATGAGATTCGCCTGTAGCTGCATCCTGATCGCCGTCGCCAGTGGGTCGCCACGGCAACAGTCGTGGATGTTTGGTCCGTTCGTAAAACCGGCGCAGCCGAACCCGGTCATTACGCCCCATGCGACTTCGCGCTTTCGCTCTCCCATCAGCGACAGCGTCGTGGCGTGGGAGGAGTACGCCACGTTCAACCCCGCCGCGGTTGTGCGCGACGGCAAGATCCTTCTCCTTTACCGCGCGGAGGACGCAAGCGGGCAGCAGCAGATCGGCGGCCATACCTCACGCCTCGGCCTCGCGGAGAGCGCGGACGGCCTGCACTTCACGCGCCGCGCGACCCCGGTGCTCTACCCAGACACCGACGCGCAACGACCGAATGAGTGGCCCGGGGGGGTCGAGGACCCGCGGATCGTGCAGGCTGACGACAGCACATACGTGCTCACGTACACACAATGGAATCGCGACGTGCCGCGCCTGGCGGTTGCGACGTCGCGAGATCTCATCACCTGGAGCAAGCACGGTCCTGCCTTCGCGCGCGCGGCAGGTGGAAAGTATTTGCGCACGGAGTCGAAGTCAGGCGCGATTCTCAGTCGCATCGCAGGCGATCGGCTGATCGCCACCCGGGTGAACGGCAGGTACTGGATGTACTTCGGCGTTCCCGATCTCCGGATCGCAACCTCCGAGAACTTGCTGGATTGGACGCCCGTGGAAGACTCGAGTGGGCAGGCGGTCAAAGTGCTTTCGGCGCGTCCCGGCTACTTCGATTCCTGGCTGGTTGAGGCGGGGCCGCCCGCGTTCCTCACGCCGGCGGGCATCCTCGTGCTCTACAATGCGGGAAGCCTCCCCTCTCGCACCTATTCCGCTGGCCAGGCGCTGTTCGATGCGCGCGATCCCACGAAACTGATTGCGCGGTCGGACAGTGCTTTCATCAAGCCGACCGAGAGCTACGAGCGCACGGGGCAGTACACCTCAGGCACGACCTTCGTCGAGGGACTCGTGCCCTTCAAGGGCCGCTGGTTCCTCTATTACGGCACGGCCGATTCACGCGTCGGAGTCGCTGTGTGGAATCCGTAAGGACTACCGCACAACCACCCCGGTCATCCTGACGACCTCAAAGTCCGTCCCGTGCAGCCGCTTCATCGTATCGATGTTGGCATCGTTCCAGCCCGGGTCCGGGGCGCCACTCACGAAGAACGGGCCGCCATTGTCCGCGAGCATCATGCCGTACGTCTTCAGCGCCGTCAGGATCACCTGGACGTCGGCGGGGAAGCCCGAAATGTCGACGCCGGCCTTCAGCCGCGCGCGCATCCCCATTGGAGGTAGAAATGAATCAGTTTGCGTGCTCGCGAAATGCCGCGCGGGCGGCACGTACGCGCGGCGGGTGACGGGGCAGGTGAAGCGGAGCGCGTGGGCGATCCGTCCCGCCGCGACTTCAGCGTAGCGCGCGAGACCTGGGAAGATGGGTAGCCCCGCAGCATCCGCCGACGTCCAGCCGTCGGGCCGGAGCGCGTTCGACGCAAGGTCGAAAATCGCGCCCGAACCCGCCGTCCATGCACCACCGGTGACGGGGTGGGCATCGAACAACTCGTACAGCTTCCAGTTGTCCACGTCCACCACCAGCACATGCCGGTCGCCGCTCGCGGACGGGCCGCCCTCGATCGGCGCATCGGGAGGAATGGGGTAAGGCCCCGGATCGCTCTCGTCCGCGTAGGCAAACGATACCGGCACGCGTTGTTCCGATCCCGAGACTGTGATGAACGGAATGCCCCACGGCGCGCCACCGTAGACGGTGCCGAAGTCAGGATGCAGGCTCGCCGAACCGCCGCAGCGCGCGATCAGACTGTCGGACTTCGGATCGACCGAATCGGCCGAGATGTCGCGATTCCACGCATTGTCGGCGGGAAACACCGAACGCGCGGGCAGCGGTGGCGGCGGGGCCGGGGATGCGGGGGGGCTCGTTGTGGCGCGACAGGCCAGCCCCAGCGCCAGCGTGGCGGCGAAACAGCGTCTCATGCCCCCAAACTCAACCAGATCATGCCGCGTGGATGTGGTGCCGGTCACGAGGCGACTGCGACCCTGTCCAACTTCCGCGACCGCAGGTATTTTGGCGCCCTCTCCCATGTCCAAAGTCAAAGTCGGCATCGTCGGCTCCCGCTTTCAGGCCGACTGCATCGCGGGCGCCGTGAAAGCGATTCCGGAAGAAGCCGAGCTCGTGGCGGTCGCGTCGCCGACCAAAGGCCACGCCGCCGATTTTGCCAAGCGCCACGGCATCCCGAACACGTACAGCGATTATCACGATCTGCTGCGCGATCCGCAGGTCGAGCTGATCTCGATCACCGCGCCCAACCGTCTGCACGCCCAGATCACGACCGACGCCGCGAAAGCCGGCAAGCACGTCGTATGCGAAAAGCCGCTGTGCATCACACTCGAGGAAGCCGACGCAATGATCGACGCCTGCCACACGGCGGGCGTCTTGTTGCTCTACGCCGAGGAGCTGTTTTTCGCGCCGAAATACGTGAAGGCGAAGCAGCTGGCGGACGAGGGCGCGTTTGGCCGAGTGCACCTCGTGAAACAGGGCGAGAAGCATTCGGGCCCGCATTCGCCCTGGTTCTGGGACGTCGCGCAGTCGGGCGGTGGCGCGGTCATGGACCTCGGCTGCCACGGCATCGCCTTTTGCTGGTGGTTTCTCGGCAAGCCTAAGGTCAAGAGCGTCTACTCGCAGATGGCGACGCAGGTCCATCGCGATCGCACGCAAGGCGAGGATGAAGCCATCACGATCATCGAATTCGAGAATGGCGCCGTCGGCATGGTCGAGAGCAGCTGGAACCGGCCCGGAGGCATGGACGACAGCATCGAGGTCTTCGGCGACAAGGGCCAGACCTACGCAGATATGCTGATGGGCAACGCCCTTCCGACGTACTCGGAAGTGGGTTTCGGCTACGCGGTCGAGAAGGCAGCGACCACCAAAGGTTGGTCGTACCCGGTGTTCGAGGAGCACTGGAATTACGGGTTTCCTCAAGAGATGCGGCACTTCGCCCGGTGCGTGCGCGGCACGGAGACACCGATTGCGGACGGCGAGACTGGGCGCGTGGTGCAGGAAGTGCTCTACGCCGCATACGCGTCGGCCGGACAGGGTCGCAAGGTTATGCTGCCGTTCCGGCCGAAAGGAGTGCAGAAGCCGATCGATCTCTGGAAGAATCCGTAATTGCGCGCCATCGCGCTGCTGCTATTCGCCGCCGGATGCGCGAGTCAGGGACCGGACACCGACTGGCGTGTCACCGGCGGCGATCCCGGGAACACGCGCTTTTCTCCGCTCGATCAGATCAATACGACGAACGTGGCGCGGCTGCGGGTGGCGTGGGTTTACCACACCGGCGATCTCGCACCGGACCAGCACGGGGAAATCCAGGCAACGCCGATCGTCGTCGATGGCGTCCTGTACGCCACGACGCCCGCGCTCGCCGCCATCGCGCTGCGTGCCGCAAGCGGCACCCTGCTTTGGCGGTTCGACCCACGCACCACGCACGACGCACGGCGCACGGACTTTTCCCACGTCAACCGCGGTGTGGTCTACTGGGCCGATTCCAGGGACCGGCGCATCTTTTTCACCGCCGGCCGCAAGTTATACGGTCTCGACGCCCGCACCGGCCGGCCCATTCCGACGTTTGGCGATTCAGGCTCCGTGGATCTCGCCGCCGGCTTGTCGCGCGCGATCGGCGATGCCTATCTCGTCGCAACGAGTCCCGGCGCCATCTACCAGGATCTCCTCATCCAGGGCATGCGGGTCGGGGAGGAAGAAGGCTCCGCGCCGGGCGACCTGCGGGCATACGACGTCCACACGGGCGCCATCCGCTGGACGTTTCACACGATTCCGCATCCCGGCGAGTTCGGGTACGAGACCTGGCCCGCCGGCGCCTGGCAGACGGCCGGCGGTGCGAACAGCTGGGCCGGCCTGTCCCTCGACACGGCGCGAGGCATCGTCTACGTGCCGACGGGCTCGGCGACGCCCGATTTCTACGGCGGCGCGCGCATCGGGGCGAACCTGTTCGCGAACTCGCTCCTCGCGCTGGATGCCGCGACGGGGAAGCGGCTGTGGCATTTCCAAACCGTGCATCACGACCTGTGGGACCGTGACCTTCCGGCCGCACCGAATTTCGTGACCGTCACGCGCGGCGGTTTGCGCGTGGATGCCGTCGCGCAGATCGCCAAGAGCGGCTTCGTCTTCCTGTTCGACCGACAGTCGGGCAAACCCCTCTTCGACGTCGCGGAGCATGCCGTTCCCGCCTCCGATCTGCGCGGGGAGCGCGCGTGGCCGACTCAGCCGTTCCCGCTGAAACCGGCTCCATTCGCGCGCCAAACAATCACGGCTGCGGGTGTCACCGAGCAGCAGCAACGCTTCCGGACGTTGCGCAGCACCTTTTTCGCGCCGCCCAGCCGGCGAGGGAGCATCGTGCTGCCCGGCTTCGACGGCGGCGGTGAGTGGGGCGGGGCGGCGGTGGATCCGGAAACGGCCACGCTATACGTGAATGGGAGCGACGTGCCGTGGATCGCGACTATGCGTGAGCCAGCGCAGCTGCCGCCGAATCCCGGCGCTCCACGACCCGGTCCCGCCGTATACGCCGCCGCCTGCGCGGCGTGCCACGGTGCCGATCGCGGCGGTCGTGACCGAGCGCCGTCGCTCATCGGTCTCAGCGGGCGTCTGTCGCAGCGGGACGTGCGCCTGATTCTGGACTGGGGCCGTGGGTTCATGCCGTCCTTCGCCAGTCTGCCGTTGGTCGACAAGGCGGCTCTGCTCGAATACCTGGGATATGCGGTCGCCGCGGCGGACACGGCGGGATGGAGATCGCCGCGCAAGGCGGCGTCTCCCTACGAATTCGTTGGCTACGAGCGCTGGCGCGACACGAGCGGGTATCCGGCCATCAGGCCGCCGTGGGGCACGCTCAGCGCCATTGATCTCAACACCGGGGAATACCGCTGGCGCATCCCGCTCGGCGAGTTCGCCGCGCTCACCGCGCGCGGCATGCCGATCACGGGAACGGAGCAGTATGGCGGGCCGATCGCGACGCGCGGCGGGCTGCTATTCATCGCCGCGACGCAGGATGCGAAGTTTCGCGCGTTCGACAGGAACACGGGCCGGCTGCTCTGGGAGGCCACGCTGCCGGCGCCGGGCTACGCGACGCCGTGCACGTTCGCAGTCGGCGGCAAGCAGTTTGTCGTCGTGGCGGCAGGCGGCGGTAAATTGGGATCGAAGTCGAGTGATACCTATGTGGCGTACAGTCTGCCGTAGAGGGGCGGGATGGTCATTCAGCTCAAGAAAGGCCGCGACGGCCCAGCAACACTCGCCTGCGTCAGGGTCGATGGGACGCGCACCTGGGGCAAGGAGCATCCCTTCTTCCCCGTACACGACATCACCCATTGCGCCGTTGAAAGCGTGCTCGGCTTCGAGCAAGCGTTCTTCGGGTTGATCGCGACGGGGTGGGACATCGACGACTTCGCCAAACCGCGCGCAAGCAGGACCATGCCGTTCCAGGCGATCGTTGCGGAGCACGTCGTGAGTGTGTTCGATCGCGAGCGCGCGCTGCCAACGCCGCTGACCGTTACGGAATTCAACGAGACGGTGTTCGCGAGCCTGCCGCCGCTCCAGCGCGATACGTTCCAACCGCTTACCGACGCCCAGGTCTCCCAAGTGCGTGAGTTGCGGAGCACATTGGAGGCTCGTTGGCACGCGCTACCGGTGGGCGCGACTATGGAGGTAACATTCCCCGCACGATGATCCCGAAGGTGCGTAGCTACTTCACCTCGACGCCTCCCAAGGCACGCGCAGCCCTCAAACAGATCCGGGCCGCCATTCGCTCGGTCGCGCCGCGCGCTGAGGAGGCGTTCAGTTACCAGATTCCCGCCTTCAAACTCAATGGCCGCATGCTCGTGTGGTATGCCGCGTTCAAGGCCCACTGCAGTCTGTATCCGATGACCGGTGCGATCCGGCGGAAGCTGGCCAGGGACCTGAAGGGATTCGAGATGTCGAAGGGGACAGTCCGGCTACCGCTCGCGAAACCAATACCAGTGGGGCTCGTCAAGAAACTGGTCAAAGCGCGCATGGCTGAAACGGACCGGTGAACGACGATGTACGAAGACCGCCGCACCCCGCCTCTCCCCCCCAGACGCTTCGCGCGGCGTATGGCAAACCACGTCGCCGTGGCCGCGGGATTGATTGCCTTGTCGCTGCTGGTCGGGATGTGGGGCTACGAGCACTACGAACACCTTCTCTGGCGCGACGCGTTTTTGAACACCGCGATGCTGCTGGGAGGGATGGGGCCTGTAGATCCGCTACACAGTAACGGCGGTAAAGTATTTGCCGGGATCTTCGCCCTGTACGCGGGCATGGTCTTCCTGGTTGTGGCGGGACTCTTGCTCGTGCCGGTGATTCACCGCATCGCGCACCTGTTCCATTTCGAAGGTGGGCCGCGCTGACGTGGACTTCGATCTCGCGCTGGCGACCGAGGTTCTCGAACGCACGCCCGGTACGCTGCGCGCGCTGCTGCAGAATGTCAGCCAGGAGTGGGCGCGCGGCACGGAGGGTCCGGACACCTTCAGCCCGTTCGACAACATCGGTCATTTGATCGACGGCGAGGAAACCGACTGGATGCCGCGTGCGCGGATCATCCTCGCCCAGGGCAAGAACCGCTGCTTCGAGCCGTATGACCGCTTCCGCCACCGCGCCCGGAACGCCAACCGCACGCTGGATTCTCTGCTCGACGAGTTTGCCCGGCTGCGTGTCGAGAACCTCCGCACGCTCGAGTCTTGGCGGTTGTCCGACCAGCAGCTCGATCTGCCGGGGGAGCACCCCAGCCTCGGCTCCGTCACGTTGCGGCAGCTGTTGGCGGCGTGGGTCGTACACGATCTCGGACACATCGCTCAAGTCGCGCGCGTCATGGCGAAGCAGTACCGGGCGGAGGTCGGCCCCTGGGTGCCCTTTTTGCCCGTTTTGACCGATCACCTGACTCCCCGGTCGTGACGAGCCCTAGCTTCTGAAGTGCCAGTCTTTTATGTTGCATCGTTGATTCTGGCAGTGCCATTGGCGAGGGGTCGAACCATCAGGCGGCGCCTGCGGACTTCGGCATAAAGCCCAAGTAACGCGCACGGGCGCGCCGTGGTGAACTCGGTGACCCTCCCCCCGCACCAGCCAGCCTTACTTACGGCGCAACACGCCTTTACCAAGAGCCCGACGCACCTGACACGCGTCGCACCGTTCCTCGCTTCGAGGAACGTGCTACCCGCTTGTCCGGCCCCAGGGCAGGAACAGAGTACGTTATGACACCGCAGCAAGCTCACAATCATTTACCACGCCCCACACACAAAGAACCTCCCGCCCACGCGCCCAATGCGGCACTGATGATCGACTTCGACAACGTGACCATGGCGATTCGATCGGACCTGCAGACCGAACTGAAGCGCCTGCTCCAGTCGGAGATCATCCGCGGGAAGGTCGCCGTACAACGCGCCTACGCCGACTGGCGCCGCTATCCCCAGTACATCGTGCCGCTCTCCGAATCTTCCATCGATCTCATCTTTGCCCCGGCCCACGGGGCGAACAAGAAGAACGCCACCGACATCCGGTTGGCGATCGACGCGCTGGAGCTCGTCTTCACGCGGCCCGAGATCGGCACGTTCATTCTGCTCTCCGGCGATTCGGACTTCTCTTCGCTGGTGCTGAAGCTCAAGGAATACGGCAAGTACGTGATCGGGGTCGGCATCCGTGAGTCTTCGAGCGACCTCCTGATCCAGAATTGTGACGAGTACTACTCCTACAACGAGCTGGCCGGCTTCACGAAGACGAGCGATGTCGAGTATGTGAAGCGCGATCCGTGGGAGCTGGTCGTGGAAGCGGTCAAGCAGATGACGGCGCACAATGACGTCATGCGCTCCGATCGACTGAAGCAGGTGATGCAGGAGATCGACCCGAACTTCGATGAGAAGGACGCTGGATTCTCGCGCTTCAGCAAATTCGTGATCGAAGCCGCACGTCGCGGCTTGATCACCCTGACGCGCCTCGACAATGGCCAGTACGAAATCGCACTCGGTCCACAGGTCCAAGGCGCGGCGGCGCAGCCGGCCCTCGCCGCGATGAGCGAAGCCAACGAGAAACCCCGCAGCCGGCGAGGCGGCCGAGGACGAGGACGCGGCGGCCGAGACCGTGAAGAACTGCCAGGGGCGTCCGCTGAGCCAGCCCAGCCGGATGAGCCCGGGCAGTCCGAGGAGCCGGAAGCACCGGCTGAGCCAGCGGCGAAGTCCGGGTTTTTCGGGGACGCGTTCGGGTTGATCAAGCAGGCCGTCGGCCGTATCGGGATGGAGGACGAGCCGACGCCCCAGGAGGAAGAGAAGCAGGCGAGCGACGAGACGGAGGTTCCGCGTCCGGTTTTGTCGGCTCCGACACCGGATATAGAAGAAGAAGACGACATTCCGATGCCCACTTCATCGGCGCCGCCACCGCCCTACAGCACAGCGTCGGCGACGCCAGGCGGTGTTCCGATGCGCAGCGCGCGCTTCCGCCGCGGCTCACGCGGTGGCGCCCGCCGTCCCGGCGCCGCGGGAGGCGTTCCCGAGATCCCAAAGATCGGCGTCGTGGAAGTCGACCCCAACTTTCGGCCGCGTGGTGACGTGGTGCCCCCTCCCAAGCCCCCGATCGGACCACCGAGCCCTGGAGGTCCCTCGTCTGGAGCGGGCCAGGAGCGCGGCGAGCGCGGAGGCCGCGGAGGTGGTCGCGGCGGTCGCGGAGGAAGGGATCGGGGTCCCCGCGGTGAGAACGGCGAGCGTGGCGAGCGTGGCGAGCGTGGTGGTCGTGGCCGACGCGGTGGACGTGGAGGGCGGGGTCGGGGACCGCGTCGTTTTGAATCCGACCAGGCCGACGCCACCAACCACGATGCGCGGCCGGTGCAAACGCACGCCAGCGAGCGAGCGGAAACGTCAGCACCGCCGCCAGCTCCTCCCCCTCCTACGCTGCCCAAATTGCCGGAGAGCGAGCCGGGAGAATCCTTCTGGTCGAGGGTGAAGCGCGGCCTGACGGGTGGTGGCAGCTCCGGGGGCGCAGCCTAACGGTGCGAGGCAGCGCCGTGCAGGCGAGGTTCTACGCGCGACCGACAGAAGCGGTCGCGCGTGGGCTATTGGGACAGATCCTCGTCAGCGGTGTCGGTGGCCGGCGACAACAAACCGCCGGCCGGATCGTAGAAGTGGAAGCGTACGTTGGTCCGCACGACCCCGCGTGTCATGCGTACGGCCATCGACGCACCGCCCGAACCGAGCCGCTCTATGGACCGCCCGGGACCGCCTACGTCTACTTCACGTACGGTATGCATTGGTGTCTCAACGCGGTGACCGAACCGCGCGAGTATCCGGCCGCTGTCCTGATTCGCGCGCTGGAGCCGATCGCCGGGTTTGAGACGATGCGGGTGCGGCGTCGCAAGGACCCGCTGTGCTCCGGTCCTGCTCGCCTCTGCGAGGCGCTAGGCGTTACCGGGGCCCTGAACGGCGTCTCGCTCCAGCGCGGCGTGCTCCGGATCGTCGAAGGATCCAGCCCGAGGCGGGGCGAGATCATGACCGGCCCGCGCATCGGGATCAGGCAAGCCGCGGATTGGCCGCTGCGGTTCTATCTCAAGGACTCGCCGTGGGTGTCGCGCTAGTTAGTGCCGCTCGCCAATCCCTTCCTTCGAAGTCCCCAGGCTGACGCGAACACCGCCCTGCAGGCTGTGGGTGTTGCTCTGGAGCAGGAAGTTGCTCGCGCTCGACGTCAGCAGCCAATGCGCGAACACGTTCAACTTGCTCGAATAGTTGATCTGGAGTCCGGCCATCACCCAGAAGAACGCCTTACTGGAGGCGTCGTTGGCGCGCTCGTCGGCCTGGGAAAACTGACTCAAGTCGCATCCCGGGCAGTCGACCACCGGGTTCAAGATCTGCATGATCGCGAACCCGGTACCGCCGAACGGTTCGATCACTTTCTGGGTCGGGTACGCGAGCACACCGAACATGAGCCGGCGCACGCGATTGAACGTGACGTCGCGACACGGGGCCGACCCGACCGAGCAGCCGGACGAATTCGGATCGAAGATCACCGCGTTCGCATCGGAGAGGAAGAGCGCCTGCTCGTAGGCGACATACAGGGCCGTGCGGCGCGACGTGATCAGCCAGTGGCCACCGACAATCGGGTCGTACACATAGGGCTGCGTATTCGTCTTGGAGAGGAAGAAGCCACCCTGCGCGCCCCAGTACCACTGGAAATTCGTGTTGAAGCCGCGGCCCTGCTGCGGTGGAATGAAGAAGTAGGACGCGCCGATTGACCCCTGGACTTGGCCCGTGAAGGCGTTGGTGTAGTACGGGTTGTCCCAGCGGTATTGCGCGCGGACGTCGCCGCGGAGCGCCACGTGATGTGACACGAAGAGGCGGAAGCCCAGGCCGCCATAGACCAGGTGCTGCGTGAAATCGTAGGGGGCGGCCTTGCCGAAGATCATGCGCGAGTAGCCGCCCGAGGCTAGGATCGACGACTGGTCGCCCACCGGGAAGTTCAGAACGAGGCCGGTGCTGACGGTGGAAACGGTGATGTTCTGCGTCGCGGCCAGGTTCGTGGTTGGAATGTAGTCGCCCGTCACCTCGAGGCCGAGGCGGTCGCTCAGGTTGTAGCCGATGCGCGCGCCGCCGCCGAAACCATTCTTGATGAGGAACGAGGGGTCGAACCGCCACCACGACCCGAAGCCGCCGAACTCGATGTTTTGCGATCGCTGCGCCGCGGCGGAATTCGCTACCAAGGTCACGAATCCCACCAGGAGAACCAGCCGCTTCATCGGGACTCCTCCCACGGCCCCGCTAGGGAGCCGCCAACAGAACCGCGTTGAAGAGCAGCTTGAAGGTGCCGTGCGTCTGGCCCCGGAACTGAGGCCGGAAACCGAACAGGATCACCCGCCCGCTGCCTACCGGTGCCTCCACCAGTGCCGCTTTCCCAACGAGCCGCTCCTGATACCGGGCATAGCCGGATCGGAGGGGTTGCTCGGGGTACGTCGCCAAGGCCCTGGCCGGACCCGAAACGGTGAAGGCGGCGCTATTCTCGAAGTAGATGTCGAGGGAGTCAGGCACCCCGAGCGTAACCGGGCTGCCCGCTCTCTCCACCCCTCCCAAAAGCACACCGAAAATAGAGCCTGGGGCGTAAAATCGCAAAACTTGGGGACCAGATGCCTCACCGGCTAGAACGTTGGCCACCGGGAGGTTAAGGCGTGTAATCGCGAAATTACTTGAACCATCGAGGCAAACGAGTGTGCCGCCACCCCGAACAAACGCCGAAACAGCGGTGGCCCCCGATTCTCCCAGCCCACCGGCGTACTGCAATGGAATGCGAGTCGAGTCGACCCCCCGCAGGATTGTGGAGCCATCAGCGTCCGGGAGGACGATAACGTCAAATCGCTGGCGCAGCCCTCCCTTTTTGAAATCGTTGTCGTGCAGTGTCGTGTGACTGATTCCATACTGCTCGAATAACCAGCGCGTCCACCCCTCGTCGATGTTGCCCGTCCAGGGCTGGTAAAGTCCGATGCGCGGCAGGCGCTGTCGCGTCCGTCCCTGACCGGCTCCCGGCCCGGTCCGAACCGCGGTGACGGCAAATCCGTGTCGCGCCGCCTGCTCACTGAGAATAGCGCGAGCTCTGGGACCGCGGACCACGAGACTGTCGCCGAGAATTGTCACGGTTTGTCCTGCCGCGAGCAGCGCGGCGACGGCGCGTGACTCGGCATTGGTTCGATTCTTCAGGATAAAGACGTCGCCTTGGCCTTCGATTCGTCCGGGCGTCGGGACGATGCTGTCGACCTTCACCAGGTTCGCGGTGAACGGTCCATTCACCATGTCCGCCCGAACGCCCATCGTGAACGGGAGCGTCCACCCGGCGACGTCGTAGGGCGGCCGGTCGTTGACCGGGGTGTAGTGCTGCGGCTCCAGCAGATCCTTGGCGTGCGCGCGGTATGGCTGTGCCATGGGGACGACGAGCGAGCCGGCGGCGTAGCGCTGGCCGTCCGCGGTGAACGGCTCGGCGGCGCGGTACAGCTCGACGCCGCCGGCAGCGAGCACATTGGCAAGCGTCGCCCACGCTTCCGGGTCCCGCTGATCGGGGGGAGGCGGCAGGACGTACGCAAATGGGTTGCCGGCCAGTCCCGCCTCGACCTCGCGTCGCCCGAGTCCCACGAAGCGATCGATCACGTTGACGCGGTCGCGCGCGGCCAGGCGCACCAACGCCTGTGACGTGATCAGCTCGTAGCGCACGATGTCGCCCAGATGCCAGGTGCCCCCCGGCCAGGGCGCCGGATAGTTCACGCCGCGGCCCGGTTGGCGCACGGAATCGACAGCGAGTGTGATGGGCGAGCCGAGTCGCGTGCTCGCGGCCTCGGTGAGAATGCCGACCATGTTGTGACGGGTTGGCGTCGAGCGAAAACCACCGTGCCACCACAGGTCGTACGTCTGCTGGTGCGCGATACCCGTCATCCCTGCGTCGTACAGCGACGCGGCCATCTGCGTCCCCACAAGGTTCATCGCTTCGACGAGCGCAGGATCGAGATTCGGGTTGACCGGATCCTGGAATGGCGGCACGAACAGGCGCACGCCGTTCGACCCCATCTGGTGCACGTCGTAGACGATCTCGGGGAACCATTCCTTGTACAGCATGCGCGTGACGAGTCGCGTCTCGACCTGTGTCAGCATGAACCAATCACGGTTGTTGTCGTGCCCGATGTACTTGTGATACAACCACGGCAGCGGCCCACCCTCGTACCGGGTGCCTTTGTAGCGGCGGTACCAGCTTACCACCGTGTCGAGACCGTCGGGATTCATGGATGGAATCATCAAGACCACAACTGAATCCAGCAGCCGGCGCATCTCGGGATCGGTGGCCAGCCGATAGGCGAGGGTCATGCCCATCTGACTCGACGCGACTTCGGTCGAATGAATGTTGTTGCTGATCAGAATGACGGCGGGCTGGGCGCCTCGGATTTGGTCGAACGCCGTATCGGTGAGGCGGCGCGGATCGGCGAGCATTGCTTGCGCGCGTTTGATCTCGGCCAGACGTCCCTGATTCGCCGGTGAGGTGATCGTCATTAGGAGAAACGGCCGGCCCTCGGTCGTGCGGCCCAGGGTATCGACGCGCACATAGCGACTCTGCCGTGCCAGGCTGTTCAGGTAGCCGCTGACCTGCTTCCAATCGGCGAGCATCGAGTCGGTGCCCGGTTCGAAACCCAAAGCGGCGGATGGGCGGATGGGCGGTTCGGCGGTTTGTAACAACGCGAGCAGGAGGAGAGGTATCATCAGACGAGCCCCAGTTTTGAACCCACCTTCTTGAAAGCACGGAGCGCAAAATCGAGATCGTCACGCGTGTGCGCCGCCGAGAGCTGGCAGCGCACGCGCGCATGTCCCTGCGGCACAACGGGATACCCGAATCCCGTCACGAACACGGCCTCGGCAAGCAAAAGTTCGCTCATGTGAATGGCCTTCGCAGTCTCGCCGAGAATGACGGGCACGATCGGAGTCTCGCCGGCGAGGGGCTTGAAGCCGAGCGACAAGAGCTGCTCGCGGAAGTAGCGGGCGTTGGCGTGGAGCCGGCTGACCAGCTCGGGGTGGGCCTCGACGTAGCGCACCGAAGCGAGCGCGCTCGCCGCGACGGTCGGCGGCAGGGCGTTGCTGAACAGCTGTGGGCGAGAGCGCTGTGTGAGATAGTCGGTGAGCGCCAGGGGACCGGCGATAAATCCGCCCGCGGCGCCACCCAACGCCTTGCCCAGCGTCGACGTGATCACATCGATCTGGCCGAGCATGCCGTAATGCTCGGCGGTGCCGCGGCCGCCTTTGCCGAGGACTCCGGTCGCGTGCGAGTCATCGACGGCGAGGACCGCGTCATACTTCCGGGCCAGCGCCGCGAGATCGGGCAGCTTGGCGATGTCGCCTTCCATCGAGAAGATGCCGTCGGTGAAGATGAGCTTGCGACGCGCTCTGCCCGCGGCCTTGAGCTTCTCCTCGAGATCGGCCATGTCGGAGTGCTTGTAGACGGCCGTCTGGCACTTGGTGATCGCCTTGGCGAGCCGAGTCGAATCGATGATGGACGCGTGATTCAGCTGATCGGAAATGACGACGTCCGGCTCGCTCAAGACGGTCGGGCAGAGTCCCTCATTGGCGTTCCAGCAGCTGACGTAGCTGAGCGACGACTCGCAGCCGACGAATCTCGCGAGCGCGTTCTCGAGCTCGCGATGTACCGTGAACGTGCCGCAGATGAAGCGCACCGATCCGGTGCCGGCGCCCCAGCGCTCGAGCGCGTCCTTGCCGGCCTGCACGACCTCGGGGACGGCACACAGGCCGAGGTAGTTGTTGGAGGAGAGGATGACGACGTCGCCGCGTCCCTCCATCTTCACGCGCGGCCCCTGCGGTGAGTCGAGGTAATTGAGCCGTTTGTAGACGCCTTCCTTCTTGAACTCCGCCAGCTCGTTCTGCAGCTGCCCCATGAAGCTCATACGATCTCCAGAATGACTTTGCCGGCGTCACCCGAGCGGATCGCTGCGAGCGCGTCGTTGATCTTGGCGAGTGGGAACTTGTGCGTGATGACGGGGCGGGGATCGAACTGACCGCCGATCAGAAAGCGGCGCATCTGGTGCCAGGTCTGATACATCTTGCGGCCAATCACGCCATATACGGTGATTCCCTTGAAGATAATCTCATTGGCAAAGTCCATTGGAACTGCGCCGTCCGGGATTCCGAGCAGCTGCACGCGCCCGCCCATCCGAACGGCTGCGAATGCCTGGTGCAGCGCCGATGGCACGCCCGACATCTCACACACCACATCCGCGCCCTCTTCGTCCGTTTCGGCGAGGACCGTTTTCACGACGTCGTCTGTCTTGGCGTTGATGGTGACGTGCGCGCCCATCGTGGCGGCGAGCGCGAGGCGTTTGGGATTCACGTCCGAGGCGATGACTTTGGTGGCGCCGGCCGCCCGCGCGATGCCTACCGCAAAGCAGCCGATCGGCCCGCAGCCCACGATGAAAACGGTGCTGCCGGGAATTTCCGCGGTCAGCACCGTGTGGAACGCGTTCCCCATCGGGTCCATGATCGCCCCGACTTCGGTGGGGATGGTTCCCCCGTCGAGCGTCAGCACATTGGTCGCGGGCATCGTGATGTATTCGGCGAAGGCGCCGTCGCGATCGACCCCGATGATGCGCGTGTTCTGGCAGATGTGACTGTTGCCGGTGCGGCACTGGAGACAGTGACCGCAGACAATGTGGCCTTCGGCGGTGACCAGGTGACCCGCGCGGAGCCCGGTGACACCGTCGCCGACGGACTCAATCTCCCCCGCGAATTCGTGGCCCACGACGATGGGCGGGTTGATGCGCCCCTGCGCCCAAGGGTTCCAGTCGGCGATGTGCAGATCGGTGCCGCACACGCCCGCGTGACGGACGGCGATCAGGACTTCGCCCGGCCCGGGAGACGGCTTGGGGACGGACTTCACGGTCAAACCGGGCGCGCGTTTTTCCTTGACGATCGCTTGCATGAACTCGGGGACGCGGGAAAGGGGAAGGGGGACGGGTTAAAAGATGGACCGTGTAAAACCACCATCAACCTCGAGTACGGCGCCGGTAATATAGCTGGCCCGTTCGGACACCAGAAACACGACGGCAGCGGCGAGCTCCTCCGGCGTGCCGATCCGGCCGATGGGGGTTTCCGCCAGTCGCTGCTTGATCATCTCGGGCCGGGCTTTCGACAGCTCCTCGATGCGCTCGGTCGCGATAAATCCCGGGCAAACGCTGTTTACGGTGATGCCATCCTTTGCGACCTCGTCCGACAGCGCCTTGGCAAAGCCGAGGACGCCGGCGCGCGCGGTGCTCGACAGAATCAGACCAGGCAGAGGCTGCAATGCCGCGATGGACGCGAGACAGATGATCCGGCCCCATTTCGCCTTGGTCATGATCGGCACGGCAGCACGGGCCAGATGGATCGTCGAGAGAAGATTCAGGTCGATCGCCTTCTGCCAGGCGTCGGCAGACAGATCCTTGAACGGCGCGGCGGGTGGGCCGCCGGCATTGCAGAAGAGGATATCGAGCCGGCCAAATTTCTTGGCGACGTCCTGCACCAGTCGCTCCGCTTCTTTTGGAACCGTCACGTCCGCGGGGAAGGGCGCTGTCTTGGGATCGCGGCCGTTCACGGCGACTTGCGCCCCTTCTTCAGCAAGCAGGTTCGCGACCGCGCGGCCGATGCCGCGCGTTCCGCCGCAGACGAGCGCGACTCGACCCTTGAGGCCGAGATTCACGCGCGCTCGATGCGCACCGCGCAGACCTTCAGCTCGGCCATTTTTGCGTAGGGATCGAGCACCGGATTGGTGAGCAGGTTGGCCGCCGCTTCGCGGTAGTGGAAGGGGACGAACACTTGTCCGGGCGCGACGCGCTCGGAAATGCGGGCGGCGCTGACCATCGAGTTGCGCCGAGACGTCAGGCGAACCAGATCCCCCTCGCGAACCCCGAGCAGGCTGGCGTCGTCCGGATGAATTTCGACGATCGCGGTCGGCTCGCGGGCATCGAGGCCGCTGGCGCGGCGGGTCATCGTGCCGGTGTGCCAGTGGTACAGCTGGCGGCCGGTGTTCATCACGAACGGGTACTCGTCGTCCGGCAGCTCCACGGGATCGGTATACTCGACGGCGACGAAGGTCGCGCGGCCATCGGTCGTCGGGAAATCCTCATCGAACAGGAAGGCTGTTCCGGGATGGTCCGGGGTCGGCACCGGGTACTGGAGACCGGCGCCTTCGAGCCGATCGTACGTGACACCGGCCCAGCTCGGCGTTACCTGTGCGATCTCCTGCATCACGTCTTCGGCGACCCGGAACTTCGTTGGCAGCCCGAGCCGGTTCGTGAGATCCATCAGGATCTCGAAGTCGCCGCGCGCTTCGCCGGGCGAGTCCACCGCCTTGTGGGAGACCTGGATGCGGCGCTCGGTATTGACGAACGTCCCCGTTTTCTCGGCAAAGCTCGCGCCCGGCAGCACGACATCGGCGTAGCGCGCGGTTTCCGTGAGGAACAGGTCCTGCACCGCCAGAAACTCGAGCTCTTGGAACCAGTGCTCGGCATGGGCGATGTCGGGATCGGAGATGACGGGATTCTCGCCCATGATGTACATCCCGCGCACGCCACTCTCGGGCTTCACGACCTCGGTGACCATCAGACCCTTTTTGAGCGAGAGCGCATCGGCCGGCACTCCCCAGGTGCGGGCAAACCGCGCCCGAACCTGCTGATCGCCAACGGGCTGGTAGTCGGTATAGACGAATGGAATCGCACCAACGTCGGACGCGCCCTGCACGTTGTTCTGGCCGCGCACCGGCAGCATGGCCGCGCCCCAGCGCCCGATCATGCCGCAGGCGAACATGAGATTGAGCAGCGACGTCACGATGTCGGTGCCGTTGGCGTGCTGGGTCAGCCCCATTGCCCAGAGGGTCGAGGTGTTGGGGCCTCGGGCGTAGGTCTCCGCTGCGCGCCTGATCGTGTCGGCGGGAATCCCGGTGATCTTCGCGGCCTTGTCCGGCGTGTAAGGCTTTACGGCTTCGCGGACCCTCTCAAAATCGTGCGTGCGCTTGGCGATGAAGTCCCTATTCTCCAGCCCTAGTCGCAGGATGTGATTCAACATCGCCGAATACAGTGCGACGTCGGTGCCCGGTTGCATCTGCAGATGGATGTCGGCGCGGCCGGCCAACTCGGTGCGGCGCGGGTCGGCGACGACCAGCTTAGCGCGCTTCTCGTGCGCACGCTTCAGCGCGGCTCCGAACACCGGGTGCGACTCGGTCGTGTTGGCGCCAGCGATGAAGATGACGTCGCACGCCTGCTCGATTTCGCGCATCGAGCCCGACGCCGCGGCAGTGTTGATCGCGCGCTGCATCGCCGCGACCGAGGTCGAATGGCATAGCCGCGTGCAGTGGTCCACGTTGTTCGTGCCCAACGCGCCGCGGAACATGCGCATCATCAAGTAGTTCTCTTCGTTGGAGCACTTGGCCGACGAGAAGCAGGCGAGTGCGTCATGCCCGCGCTCGGCCTTGATCCTCAGCATCTCCTGCGCCGTCAGTTCGAGTGCTTCCTCCCAAGACCCCTCGCGGAACGGCGAGTACCAGTCGTCGGGGGTCGCGACGCGGTCCCGAATGTCCATGTCGAGCCGCTCGAGCAGCGGCAATTCGCGCACGCGTTTTCCTGTAGCGCGGGGCGGGGTGCCGGGCTTGGCACGCCGGCCCTCCCCCTCGATGGTCCGCCACGGACCCGCCCGGCGCTCGGCGCCCTGGGGACCTTTCCAAATCCAGCGGCCGCCTTCCTTCGTCCATCCCTTTCGTATCAGCGGCCGAGTCAGCCGGTCCCGGTGTTGCGGGAAGTCGTAGCCAAAGCGGCCCTTCACGCAGGTGGAGCCCTGGTTAGGTGTGTCCAGCTCGATGTCGGGGGAGGTGACGCGTATGACTTGGTTGCCGGCAACGTGCAGGTCGACCTGGCAACCGACGCCGCAATACGGACAGACCGAGCGCACGACCTTCTCTGGATGCCGGATCTGCTGCGGCGCGAACCGCTGCCGCGGCATCACCTCGAAGATCGCGCCGGTGGGACAGACGCGGACGCATTCTCCGCACCACGTACACCCCGCCTTGTCCGGGTCGCCGTCCGCGCCGACGATGATTTCGGCGTGCTCGCCGCGGTATCCGACGTCGAGCACGCCCACGACCTGAATGTCCTCGCACGCGCGCACGCAGCGGGTGCACAGGATGCAGGTGGACATGTCGTGGCGGATCATCGGGTCGCCGGGGCGCTCGTCGCCGGAGCGGAGGGGCAGGTCGCGCGTCTCGACGGCCGTCGGCACCACGTCGTACTGCACGAGGTAGCGTTCGAACTCGTTGCGCGGGCTGGCCCCCCCCCGGCCACCGTTGCGGAGATGATCGGCGGGATAGCGCTCAGCGAGGAGACGGAGCACGCCCTTGCGGTTTTCCACCGCCGCGTGGGACTGCGTGGTGACCACCATCCCGTCGGCGACCTTGGTGGCGCACGCCGGAATCAGCTTGCCCTGGCCTTCAACCGAAACCAGGCAGATGCGGCAGTTGCCGACGGTGGGGAGTTTGGGATACCAACAGAGGGTGGGGATCTCGATGCCGGCGGCTCGGGCGGCGTCGAGAATAGTCTGCCCGTCAGATGCGCTTAAGGAACGGCCATCGACTTTGAGACTCGGCATGCCTGATAAATAGGCCGCCGGGTGTGAGTGGCAAGGCTAGACTTTGGGATCCACCGGGAGATGGCGGTGCGTGTGATCGCCATTCTCCCCTTCATCGAGGAACCAGCAGTAGGCCCAAATCTTGGCGGGTCGCAGCACCTGCTGGCCGGCCCGCAGGATGATGCCCATCGGCTCGTCGTCGAGTACCATTGGTAGGCTGGTCATGCCGGCGAGCCAAGCAACAATCCTGCCACGTTACGCTCGTGCTACGTGCAGACGTGCCAACGTGTTGCAGTTGTTGATTGATCTCGCAGAGTCACTCAGACACGTTCAGCGCCGTGTCGTGCTGACGCGGCGGCTTGATCGCGGTGAAGCCCGAGCGCTTGGAGCGACGGCCGCGCTGGACCTGCCAACCGCGATAGAGGCTCTGCAGCGCCTCGGGTGCCAGGGGGATGACTTCGCGGTGCTCCGCTGGGGGCGGCAGCACGACATGGACGCCGCCGGAGGGCGTCCGAACCTGGAGATCGGCGATCAACGACGCGCGCTGCTTGGCGCGGAGGTGTCCGAGACAACCCGGTGCAATCGCAACGAGTGCTGGGGAGAGGTCGGGGAACCAGCTTCCGAAGTTGATGACGAGCGCCTGGAACGTGCCGGCGAGCTGCTCCGTCACCGCGCGGCCTTCCGCCGCCTCGACCGCGCCGAGATCCTGGTCGAGCAGAAACACTTCGGTGTCGTGAGCGGCGAGAAACAGCGCCTCCGGCAGCGCGGCGGCGCCCAGCACCACGATCACATCGCCGGGCTCGAGGCGCGCGGCCCAGGGCACGATCGGATGCGTGCGGTCAAAGCCCCAATGCGTCGGCTCGCGCTGCGCTTCCCGCAACGCCCGATGTTTCTGGCGCCACCGCGGGAATGACGGCAGGCGCAGGCGCCGCGCGATGATGCGGTCGACATGCTCGAGCAGCAGCACTTCGGTGAGGAGATACTGATCCTGCGCGCTCGTCTGCAGCTCGCGCACGGCCTCGTCGCCGATTTTCAGCAGCTCCGCGCGCGGCACCGTGTTCTTGTATTCCTCGAGCCGCTGCAGAATGAATTCCTGATATTCCTGCTTGAGCGACCGCGGTGCACGACGCACCGGTGTCATGCCGGTCTTGCTCGCCTGCTCGAACGGGAGGGACGTCAGCATGGCTCGACGTGCACCGTCACTGCTTCGAGCTCGAGATCTTTCTTCAGCCGTGCTTCGACCGCGTCGGCGATCGCGTGGGCATCGGCGACATTCGCGGCGGGATCCACGGCGATCGTCACCTCGGCGTAGCGCACGCCGGCGTTGCCACCACGCGAACGGATGCCGTATGCGCTTTTCACGCCTTCCACCGCCTGCGCGGTTTGCCGGATGGTGGGGGCGGGAATGGCGCGCTCGTCCACGAGGACCGGCACGGCACGCGAAAGAATCTGGTAGGCAACGCGCACGATCAGCAGTGCGATCACGATGGCGACGGCAGGGTCGACCCACATGAAGCCGCGCCGGGAAAACAGCACGCCGATCAGCACTCCGATCGTGATGAAGACATCGGCGCGCGTGTGGGCGGCGTCCGCGATGAGCAACTCGCTCGACAGCTCGCGGCCTCGGGCGTTCTCGTACCAGGCCACGACAACGTTGGTCAAGAGCGTCGCCAGCAACAACACCAGACCGAGATCGCTGACCCGGATCGCGTGGCCACCGGACTGCAAATGACCGATGGCGCTGCGCACCAGCTCGAAGCATGTGACGGACAGGAACACCACGATGGCCAGGGCGCCCAGCGTTTCGAACTTGCCATGACCGTAGGGGTGGTCTTCGTCGGGCTCCCGTGCGGCGACGCGGACGACGACGAGCCCCAGCACGTTGTACGCAGCATCCACGGAGGAGTGCAGGGCGTCGCCGAGCACGGCGAGCGAGCCCGCCCTCATGCCGATCGTCGCTTTGGCGATGACAACGGCGATATTGGCCACGAGCAATCCCCCGAGTACGCGACGTACGGCGAGGGACCGATCTAGGGCTTTGTCCGCGGCCGACATGGTGTGCAAGCTTGTGATGGGGGCTGATTTAGTCAACTTACTTGACAATATTTAGATAATTGTATAAATGTCTACCCCAATGGATGACTCGCTGTTTCGCGCCCTCGCCGATCCAACCCGGCGCAAGATCCTCGAGCTGCTGACCGAAAAGGATCGCACCGCGGGCGAGATCGCCGAACAGTTCCCGATCGCGTTTGCGTCGGTCTCGCACCACCTCGGGGTGCTCAAAGCGGCAGATCTGGTCGCCACGGAGCGCGAGGGACAATTCATCCGCTACCGGCTCAACACGACTGTGTTTCAGGAAGTCGTGCGCTACTTCATGACCCGCTTCGGCGCGGGAGAAGACGGGGGAAAACGCGATGCGTAGCCGCTGGTTTGGTCTCGTGATTGCGGCGCTGGCCGTGGCGATGTCGATCTGGGCGTATCCGCAGCTGCCACCGACGGTCGCCACGCATTGGGGTCTGAACGGCACGCCCGACGGCTATTCGAGCCGGCTGTGGGCACTCGCGATCATCCCGGTCATGCTGGTCATCATGACCGTCATCTTCAACGTGCTGCCCAAGATCGATCCGCGGCACGAGAACTACGCGAAGTTTCTCAGCAGCTACTGGCTCATCGCGAACGCGGTCATCGTGTTTCTACTCGTGGCACATGGGTTGATCATCGCGGCGGGTCTGGGCTTCGCGATCAAGATCGACCGCCTGATGCCGCTGGGCATCGGCCTCCTATTCGTGTTCCTCGGAAACTTCCTGACGCGGGTCGAGCCCAATTGGTTCGTGGGGATTCGCACGCCCTGGACACTGTCGAGCGATACGGTGTGGCGCCGGACGCATCGCACCGGCGGATGGGTGTTCGTAATCGGCGGGCTCGTGCTGGCCAGCACCGCACTCCTGCCGCGCAGCGCGTTCTTGCCGCTGCTGATCGCGACGATCGTGATCGTGCCGGCGATCCCGATCGTCCAGTCCTACGTCCTCTGGAAACGAGAACAGCATGATCGCCCCTAGCCTCCTGCTCATTGCACTGTCGCTACAGACCGCCGACACCACGGCCCTGCCCGCGGCGGTGGAATCACCCTATGCCATCCGGAGCGGGGCGCTGGAGCTCGGCGGAACGCTCACGGTCCCGCGCGACGCAACGGGGCGCGTCCCCGTCGTTGTGATCATCGCCGGCTCCGGTCCGACCGACCGGAACGGTAATTCGCTGATGGGAATCCGGCCCAATTCCTACGCTCAGCTGGCGTGGCGCCTGGCCGAGCACGGCATTGCGTCGCTGCGCTACGACAAGCGCGGAATGCCTGGAACGAAGGGCACGTTCGACATGACCAAGATGACGTTGGATGATTTCGCGGCCGACGCGCGCGCAGCGGCAGAATCACTGGCGCACGACGCCCGGTTTTCCCGCGTCATTCTGCTCGGGCACAGCGAAGGATCCTCACTCGCGCTCATCGCGGCGCGGGCCGGTCAACCCGTCACCGCTGTAATCAGTGTATCGGGGCTGGGCCGTCCGCTGAGCGTCGTGATGCGCGAGCAGCTCGCGCGCCAGTTCGACAGCGTTACGCTGATTCGCTACGACACGGCCATGGCGGAGTATCTGCGCGGCGAGCAGCCGAAGGATGTGCCCCCGCAGCTCGCGCCCCTCTTCGTCCCGATCAACCTGTCATTCATGAAATCGCTGTCGTCGTTCGACCCACCCGCGGCGATCCGCGCCGTCCGACAGCCCGTGCTGATCGTGCAGGGAGGTCGGGACGTGCAGGTGACCGTCGCGGATGCAGAGCGGCTGCATGCTGCTAAGCCCGATGCCCAGCTCCTCATCGTGCCTTTGGCCAATCACGTGCTGAAGCAGACAACCGACACGACCCTGAGGGGCCAAATGCCGACCTATCAGAATCCCGCCGTGCCCATCATGCCTGAGGTAGCGAACGCGATCGCGGATTGGATACTGAGGCTGCGGTCCTGAGGAACGAGGAAGGGGCGCAGCATGCTGCGCCCCCTACACCGCGCGCAGCAACACGCCTTTCAGGTAGCCGGTCTCCGGGACATTCAGCAGTTCCGGATGATCGGCGGCGGCGCCGGTGGACGCGATGAATTGCATCCGGCGGCCGGAGTCCCTAGCCGCGTCAGCCAGCATCGCGTTGAAGACGTCGCGACTCACGTGATACGAGCACGATGATGTAAACAGCACGCCGTCCGGAGCGAGGATCTTCATCGCCCGCAAGTTGACCTCCTTGTAGCCGGCGACCGCGCGTTCGAGATTGGCTCTTGTCTTGGCAAACGCCGGCGGGTCGATCACAATCGTGTCGAACTGGTCGCGGCGTCGCTCCAACTCGCGCAGCAAGTCGAACGCATTCGCCTCGCGCCACTCGATATTGGTGATTCCGTTCAGGCGGGCATTTTCGGCTCCACGTGCGAGTGCTTCCGTGCTCTGGTCCACTGCGACCACGTCCTTGGCACGACGAGCGAGATGCAATGCGAATGAGCCGTGATAGGTGAATAGATCGAGGGCTCGGCCACCGGCTTTCGTGTGCTCGCCGACCAGGATCCGATTCTCGCGTTGATCCAGGAACGCACCGGTCTTCTGTCCTGACCACGGAGCCGCGAGGTATTTCACGCCGTCCTCCACCACCTCGACGACCTGGGGGACCTGGCCGACGGCTAACACCACTTCCGCAGGCAGTCCCTCATGGCGGCGTACCGCGGCATCATTGCGTAACAGGATTCCTTCGGGAGTAAGCGCCGCAGTGACTCCCGCGAGGACATCGGCGCGCGCGGTCTCGAGTCCGGCGGAGAGTAGCTGGGCGACGATCCACGGACCGTATTTGTCGATGATGAGCGAAGGCAGCCCGTCACCCTCCGCATGCACCACCCGCCAGGCACTGGCATCGATGCCATTGCGCCGGCCCGCTGCCGCGGCAATGCGCGCGGCCCACCACTGCGCGTCGATGTCCTCCTTCCCGCGGGTGAGCAGCCGCAGCCGGATCTCGGAGCTCGGCGAGTAGAGCGCCTGGCCGAGGAACTTGCCCTTGCGATCGGTGACCCGGACGATGCCGGGTTTCTTGTCCGGTTCCTCGGCGACGTCACTTCTGTAGATCCAGGGGTGGCCCTGCTTCCAGCGCTCGGCGCCCCGAGCGGTGACCTTGACCGTCACCGGTCGGGCCGCAGCTTCGCGGCGTCCCGGAGATACATATGTTTCAGCGCGCGCTGCGATTTGCTCGTGTAGAAGTGCAGCAGCACTCTGATGCAGCGTGCGACTCCGAGGGGCGGCGGCACGTTCACTTCGGCGGCGCCAAGGAGCGGCACGTCGGTCCAGCCGAGCCGGCGGGCGGCGCGCGCGGGATAATCCGCCGTGAGGTCGGGCGATGAGGTGAAGATCGCGCTCTCGACGTCCCCCGGCTCGAAGCCGTTGGCGTCCCGGAGCGCCGCGAGGAGCTCCTCAGTCGCGTCGAGAATCGCGTCACTGGTATTCGCGGTCGCGGTAGTCGCTCCTCGCAGGCCGCGCAGGATCTTGGACATGGCGCTCGTCGATCAGTTGCGCTTGATGGTGATCACCGATCCCGTCCTGCTCAAGGGGCGGGATGCGGTGGCGGTATGTCGCGCCGCCGTAACCGGCGGCGCCACGATCGTTCAAGTCCGCTGGAAAGATGGCACGCCCGCCGAGATTCTGGAGTTGACCCGAGCACTCGTCGCCGCCTGTCCCGTGCCCGTCCTGGTGAACGACCGCGTCGATATCGCCCTTGCGGCCGGCGCCGCCGGCGCGCACCTGGGCTGGGAGGACCCGCCGCTCGAGGCGCTCCGCCCGCATCTGCCCGTCGGTTTTGTGCTCGGTATCTCCGTCGGGTCACCCGATGAGGCCGAGCACGCGCCAGCCACTGCGGACTACTGGAGTGTCGGCCCGTGTTTCGCGACTCCGACCAAGCACGATGCCGGCCCGCCGCTCGGCCCGGACGGTTTCGCTGCGCTGGCGCGCCTGGCGCCCGAAGGCACTCCGGTGATCGGGATCGGCGGCATCACGGCGGCGAACGCTCGCTCGATCATCGACGCCGGAGCGACGGGCGTAGCGGTTATTGGTGCAGTACTGGGCGCATCGAATCCAGAGATCGCTGCACGAGGATTGCGCATTACTCTGATGTGACTTTGCCGCCCCTTCGCCGCCGTTTCACCTCGCCGCCGTCTCTATCGCCGCTGCCTCACCCGCCGAATCGCCGCCAGGTGATCCGCATACGACGCCGAGAAGATGTGCTTGCCGTCCGGCTGCGCAACGAAATAGAGATATCCGATCGGCGCCGGGTAGAGCGCCGCGATCAGGCTGGAGTCGCTCGGCTGCGCGATCGGGCCGGGCGGCAACCCCGGATTCAGATAGGTGTTGTAGGGCGAGCGAATCTGGAGCTGTCGTTCCCAAACACGATGCAGGCGTCGGCCGTACGCGTAGATGATCGTCGGATCCGCCTGCAGCGCCATGCCCCGCTTCAGCCGGTTGTGGTAGACCGCCGAGACATAGGGCCGATCGGGCCGATAGCGGACTTCGGCCTCGATGATCGAGGCCAGCGTCACGATTTGATGCCGCGTCATATGCAGCTCGCCAAGGCGCGCGTCCCATTCGGGCTGCCAGCGTGCGATGAACTCGTGCGTCATGAGCTTCACCAGGTCGCGCGCGCGCATCCGCATCGGCACGACGTACGTCGTCGGATACATGTATCCGTCGACACCGGCCGGACTCGGCTTGATCCCCAGCTCGTGCTCGAGCGCCGTGTCCCGCATCGCCGCCACCAACGAATCACGCGGCACGCCCAGCCAGGACCGTGCCCGCTCGGCGACCTCGAATCCCATCATGCCTTCCGTGACGGTGAAACGCACTTCGGTCCCGCGGCCCGTCTTCAGGGTGCTGACGATGCTGCTCCAGCTGTCGTCCGGGTCGAAGGTGTAGATGCCGCTCTTCAGGTTGGAGGGCAGTCCTCGCACTCGTCCATAGAGGCTGAACCAGTCGCGGCTCCTGATGAGTCCATGCGCCTCGAGCGAGTCGAGCGCCTGGTAGTAGGTCGAGCCGCGCGGGATGATGACCATGACTTTCTCGGCAACCGACTGATACTTCGCCGGCTCAGCAGAGCTGCAGGCCATCGCGAGGGCCACCAGCAAGAACACGCGCCTACTCAATGGCGGATCCTCGCTTGGCGTCGAGATAATGCTGGAGCAGCAATGCCGCGGCCATCGCGTCGACGTCTTCTTTCCGCCCCCGCGTCTTGCCGCCCATTTCGCGCACCGTCGCCAGCACGCGCGCCGTCGTCATCCGCTCGTCCCACATGGTCACCTCCAGCTCACCAGCGCGCCTCTTGATATCATCGGCGAGGGCGCGAGCGGCGTGAGCCGCGTCACCTTCGGTGCCCGCCGCATCCAAAGGCAGCCCGACGATGATACCTACGACGTCGTGCTTGGTGATCAGCTCGAGCAGCTGCTGCATGGGGAACCGCTTGCCGGCGCGCCGGGTCAGCGTGGTGAGCGGCTGGGCGAGCGTCTGCGTCTCGTCAGAAAGGGCGAGACCTATGCGGCGCTCGCCCCAGTCCACAGCCAGAATTCGCCCCGATTCCTTCACCCTTGCGACATCGTCTGGAAGAACTCGTTGTTGGTTTTGGTGCGCTTGAGCCGCTCGAGCAGGAACTCGATCGCTTCCACGGGCGGCATATCGGAGAGGAAGTTGCGAAGCAGGTAGACCTTATTGAGCTCTTCCTTGGATAGGAGCAGCTCTTCCTTGCGGGTGCTGGTACGCTGCGTGTCGATCGCCGGGAACGTGCGCCGCTCGGCAATGCGCCGGTCGAGGATCACTTCGGAATTGCCGGTGCCTTTGAACTCCTCGAAGATCACTTCGTCCATGCGCGAGCCGGTGTCGATCAGCGCCGTCGCCAGGATGGTGAGCGAGCCACCGCCCTCGATGTTGCGCGCCGCGCCGAAGAAGCGCTTCGGCTTTTGCAGCGCGTTCGCGTCCACACCACCGGAGAGAATCTTGCCCGAGTGCGGCACCACCACGTTGTGCGCCCGCCCGAGGCGCGTGATCGAATCGAGCAGAATCACCACGTCCTTGCCGTGCTCGACGAGGCGTTTCGCCTTTTCGATCACCATGTCGGCGACCTGCACGTGCCGATCCGCCGGCTCGTCGAACGTGGAGGAGACGACTTCGACGTTCGGTCCTTTCACGTTCTCTTCCATGTCCGTCACCTCTTCGGGCCGCTCGTCGATCAGCAGCACGATGAGGTAGATCTCGGGATGATTCTCAATGATGGAGTTGGCGAGTTTCTGCATCAGGATGGTCTTCCCGGCCTTGGGCGGCGAGACGATCAGGCCACGCTGACCTTTTCCGATGGGCGACAGGATGTCCATCACTCGCATGGACAGATCGCCGTCTTTGCGCTCGAGCCGGATTTTCTCCTCGGGATAGCGCGGCCGCAGGTTGTCGAACGCGACCCGATGCTTCGCCTTCTCCGGCTCTTCGCCGTTGACGACTTCGACTTTCAGCAGCGCGAGATAGCGCTCGCCTTCCTTCGGCGGCCGGACCTGACCCGTGATCGTGTCGCCGGTGCGCAGATCGAAGCGCTTGATCTGGCTGGGCGAGACGTAGATGTCGTCGGGACCGTAGAGGTAGTTCCAGTCGGCGCTGCGGAGGAACCCGTATCCTTCCGGTAGAATCTCGAGCACGCCCTCGCCGCGTAAGACCGTGTCGGAATCGAGGAGCGATTGCTCGATGCGGAAGATGAGATCCTGCTTGCGGAGCCCAGAGTAGTTGGTGATGTTCAGGCTCTCGGCCATCGCGTGTAGTTCCGCGACGGACTTTCTCTTCAATTCGGCGATATCCACTTGTGCTTCAACTCCGTTTGCTTGTGCGGCGGGGGAAACCCCGGGATGGGAGATTGGTCCTGGTTGAAAATGGAAACTTGGGAATCCGGCGGTATGCGAACGCTCTATAATAGTGTGCGGCCGTGACCATCACAAGGTTTCTCTTGGCGTGGCGAACCACCCCCCTCCACGATCGCGAAGTCCTTGACGCGCTTGTAGATCCGGCGCACGCCGGGCCCCCTCTCTCCGCGCCGCTGGCGGAGGCCCTCCGGCAGTGGCCGGGGACCTACTACTGGTCGGACGAGGCTGACGGACGACATCTCGTGCTCACGCGGCCCCACCCGGTGCGGCGCGAAGCATGGGGCGTCCACGCGCTCCTCTTCGCTGCGGTCCTGGCCACCACCACGCTCACCGGTGCGATGGTCGCGGGCACGATCTCGGTGCATCCCGGGGACTGGCGCGGCGCGGCATTCTTGCGAGGGCTGTCTCACGGGCTCCTGTTTTCACTGCCCCTGCTCGCGATCCTCTTTACGCACGAGATGGGGCACTACCTCACGGCCCGGCGTTACCAGGTCGACGTGTCGCCGCCGTTTTTCCTACCGGGCTTTCCGCCTCCTTTCGGCATTGGAACGTTCGGCGCGTTCATCAGGCTACGGACGATCGTGAACGACCGCCGACAGCTGCTGGACATCGGCGCCGCCGGCCCAATCGCGGGCTTTCTCGTCGCCGTCCCGATTCTGTGGATCGGGCTTCTGCACAGTCACCCCACCGCACCAGAGGGTTTTCATGGGATGGTGGTGCGCCTGGGTGACGACCTGCTCTTCCCCGGCGACTCGCTGGTGACGCTGCTGCTGCGGCGGTTGGTGGCGGGAGCCTCCGGCGATATCGCGCTGCACCCGACAGCGTTCGCGGGATGGTTTGGGATGTTCGTGACCATGCTCAATCTTCTCCCCATGGCCCAGCTCGACGGTGGTCACATCGTCTACGCCACGACCCCGCGCTGGCATCAGCCGGTCGCCAGCGCCTTCTGGCTGATCGTCATGCTCCTGGGATGGTTCTGGATCGGCTGGCTCGTGTGGGGGTTCATCGTGCTGGTGCTCTCACGCGGTCAACTGCGACATCCTCCGGTGCTTGATGCCTACCGCCCACTGCCGGCGTCCGGGCGCTGGCTCGCGTGGCTGAGTCTGTTGCTGTTTATCCTGACGTTTGCGCCGGCGCCGTTCCGATCTTAGAACCGCTTTTGAGTATTGCGTAACTCCTAGCCATTTATAATGTTGTTTCAAACCAGCCCTGGAACGGCATGCCTGCCCAACCTGCCCGATACACCCCAGCTGCTGCGACCGATACGGTCGTCCACGACCTGCCTCCCATTCGCTTCGACGGACAACCCATAGACATCCGACTCTCCCTGCGCCGCACCGAAGACGGTTTCTGGCGCGGCCGCATACTGTTTGGTGCGGAAGGGACGGAAGCGGAGCGGTCCAGCGCGGAGATCTTCTGCGCCGGCACGGAGCAGGATCTGTGGCAATCGGTACGTGACCTGCGGGATCATCACCTGCGCGACCTCTACCGCTCGCTGCTGTAATGGCTGATCAGAAGTCGCTGGCGAAGCTGCGGCACGACTTATCCAACCCTCTATCGGCGATCCTCGCCGAGACTCAGCTGTTGCTCCTCGCGCCGGAGAAGTACGACGAAGAGACGCTGGCCGGGCTCAAGCAGATCGAGGACCTGGCGCGCAAGATGCGGCAGATGCTGCAAAGCATAGAGTGAGCCGGCGGCATCGCCCTCGGTTTGCCCCCGCTACCGCATGGTGGCCTCCCATCACCGTGCGCCGCTGGGCACTCCGCGCCTTCCTTATTAATCCCGCCGCGGTTGGACACGCTGCCGTTCGTGATCCTCGTCATAGCTGTTTCGGTCGCGCGGGGGTAAATCACACCACGCGACCCCCGCTCTTGCGGGGGTTTGTGCCCCGGGCATCTTAAGACCCCTTCTCAGGTGGGAGTCCCCGAATTTGGCTGGTCGCTGGGCCCTGCTCTTAGCTCTGAGCGGTTGGATCGTGGCTTGCGCAGGCAGGCCAGGACCTGGTCGTGTTACCCCCGCGGTGATCCCTACACTCCAAGCTGAAGCCGCACGACAACCTACAAACGCGCAGCTCCGCTTCCGGCTCGCTGCCGCACTAATGGTTGCCGGACAGTGTGATTCCGCTGTCGTGGTGGCGAGCGCCGGCCAGAGGCTGGAGCCGAGCGATGCGCTCGGCCCCATGGTGATCGGCGGCTGCCAGGAAAAAGACGGCCGCTACGATCTCGCGTTTGCTACATACACGGATTTCGCCAACAAGTATCCACGGGCGCGACGCGTCGCTGCCGTGCGAGCGCTCGCCCAGCTCGCGCTCCGGACCCAAGCAACCCAGACGGCCAAGCTGGCGCTGGCGCGCGAATCCACGCTCACGGCTTCGGCTCCGCAGCCCTCGACCGTCGCCGTGCTGCCGGTGACCATTGCGGGCGACTCGACCCTGCAGCCGCTGTCGCGCGGGCTCGCCGAGCTGATGACGTCCGATCTGGCGATGGTCCGCAACCTCCGTCTCCTGGAGCGCGTTCAGATCGGCGCGTTGCTCGACGAAATGAAGCTCGGGCAGAGTGGGAGGGCCGACCCCAGCACCGCGGCGCGCGTCGGCCGCTTACTGCGGGCCGAGCGGCTGGTGCAGGGCGTCGCGGCGATTACGCAGAACGGTCCGGTCCGCCTGTCGGCAACGGTGGTGCGCGGGGACGGCAACGTTCGCTCCGGCGCGCAGGCGAACGGGACGTTCAAGCAACTCCTCGATCTCGAAAAGCAGCTCGTCTTCGGGTTGGCGACGGAGCTGGGGATTCAGCTCACGGAAGCCGAACGGCAACGCATCCTGCGGCAGGGGCCGAAGAACCTGGCCGCGTTCCTCGCGTACAGCCGCGGACTCGAAGCGCTCGATGGCGGCGACTATCGCGCCGCGGCCGGCGCCTTCCGTGCCGCCTCGCGCACCGATCCCACGTTTCAGGCCGCCGCCCAGCAACGACAGGCGGCGGAGGCCGCGCCGGCCGTGGCGGCGAGGTCTGGTGACGTGGTCGCGGTCGCGCGAGCCGTCGATCAGATCGTGCCGCCGCTGGAGCCGGCAGCGGAAGGCGCGCTGAAGCAGGTGACAGTAGACGTGTCCGCGACCGTCGGTGATGTTGCCGGGCCGAACAGCATCGGCAGCACGGTGTCGAATCCCACGCCCGAGAGCCAGGGCATCTGGAGCGTCATCCAGGCGACAGGCATCATCCGGATTATCTTCCGTCTGCCATGACGCTGGCGCGCAGCTGCTTCGGATGCTTGTTGCTTCCGGGAGTGCTCGCCGCGCAGGCCGCGACGGCCGTCGCGCGCACGGGCGTCACGTTCGAATCCTACTCCTTCGGCTCGGGGCTCGCATTCGATCGCCTCAGCGAGCTCACGATTCCGGTCAGCGTCTCGCAGCGCATCGCGGGCGGCAGGCTGGTCCTCGATCTCAGCACCGCCTTTGCGCGCGCGTCCGTCACCCCAGCCGGCGGCGGAGCGGCCGCGATTACGCATTCGGGACTCGTCGACACCGATCTGCGCGCGACCTACAGCATCATTCCCGGGAAGCTGGTGCTCAATCTCGTCGGCACGATCCCGACGGGCGCGACCGGCGTACCCGATACGACGATCCCACTGTTTGGGGCGACGGGCACGCATCTCTTCGGGTTCACGACGCCGAGTTTTGGCTCGGGCGGCGCGTTTTCCGCCGGCTTTGCGTCCGCCGTCAAAATGGGTGAGAACTGGGCCGTGGGGATGGGCGCGAGCTACCGGTACGCCGCGAGCTACGTGCCGGTTCAAGGCGGTGACGAAATGAGCCCGGGCGGCGAAGTCCGCGGGCGGTTCGGCGTCGAAGGGCCGTTCGGCGCGGGGAAGTACTTCCGCGGTGCGCTCGTCTACACGACGACCGCTGCCAACGATCTCGGCGCGAGGGGCCAGAGCACAATTGGCGACCGCGTGCTCGGGTACGTCGCGGTGAGTATGCCGTTCGGGAACTCGCAGCTCTCGTTGTACGGCTGGGACATGCGACGTCTACGCGCCCGCAACGCTGCCAGCGCGGGAACGCTGTCCGTCCCCCGCGGCAATGTGCTCGCGGTCGGGGGACGGCTCGATCGTCCCATGGGTCCCAAGGCGACGCTGTCGCCGCTGCTCGAATTCCGGCATGAGTTGACTGGGCCTGGCCCGACAATGGAACTGCTCGGTTACCTACTGCGGGCGGGTGCCGACCTGCGGTACCGGTTGAGCGATCGCGCGGCCGGGGTGATCCAGGCGCAACTGGCGTTCGGGACGCTGCACGCTGAAGGGACTAGCGTCTCGATTGTCGGTCCGCGCCTCGGCGTCATGATCGAGTGGGCGCGCCCCTAGCCTCGAGATACCCGTTCGCTAAGTAGAGCACCAAGAAGACTGCGCTCGCCGCGCTGACCCCGTATTTCCACGCGGCCGGCGCCGAGGATGTCGACAACAACCCCTCGATTGTCCCCGCAATCGCCAGGAGCGTGACGACCGCACCGATCATTCGCGCTGCGATTCGGCCCTCCACGACCAAGGCGTCACGGCGCGTCCGATCGCCCGGTGCGATCATCGCCTTCGCGAGGCGAAATCCCGCCCCCGCCGAGATGAAGATCGCCGTCAACTCGAGTACGCCGTGCCCCAGCACGAAGGTCAGGAGATAGTTCAGCGCCTGATAATTCCGAAACAGACCCAGCGCGAGCCCGAACATCATCCCATTCGCAAACAGCAGCCAAGTGGTGAGCACGCCGGCCGTGAGACCGCCGACGAAGGTGCCGAACGACACGGTGATATTGTTGGTGATGATCAGCGCCGCCACCTGGGGGCGTTCTTCCTTATTTGTCTCGGCGTAGCCGCGGCCCTCCGCCTGATTCTCTGCTGCCGCTTCCGCGCGGGCCACCATGACGGGTGACACAAGCTCTTCCGCGAGGGCCGGGCGCTCGCGAATCATGACGTAGCCCACAGCGGCAGGGATAGAGAAGAGCAAGAAAGCGAGCAGCACATATTGCCATGATTGCACCACCGCCGCCGGGAAATCGCGGAGGATGTAGTGGGGCAGCGGCGTGCGCTGCTTCCCCCGTGCCCGATACAGGGCATTGTGCCCCGCCGTGACCACGCGCTCCAGGTAAGCGATCACCCGCGGATCGACCTGGTAGGTCCGCGCCCGCGCCAGATCGGCGGCCACCTCACGGTACTGGGCGGCGAATGCCGGGATCTCTCCTGCCGCCAAGGCACTGACCCCGGAGCGCTCCACGCGGAGCGCCGTCGTCCGGAACGCTTCCCAGCCCTCCCGCTTTTTCTGCACAAACCGCTCGGCCGGCACGGTGATGCGGCCGGCGGCGCCGGCCTGCGCGCGCGGGGCAAACCGGCTCCGCCGTTTGCGCTGCTCATCCGCGAACACACTGACGAGATAGCCCTGCAGATCCGGCATCCGGCGGGGAATGCGCGGCTCGAATCGCCGCACCAGATCGGCGGTGATGCGCGCCTGGACGTCGGGTGTCAGCTCATTGAGGCGTCCGAGGAAACGGTCCAGCAAGCGGAATTCTTCCTCCGCGAGCTCCGGAGGGCCGGTCTCGACCGCTTCCCCCGTGCTGTCGTGCCCGGGTGCTCCGACCGTCGCGCCTAGGGTCCAGTCTGTGGGCCGGTCACGCACCACGATCGTGCCCGCGGCCATGTCACCCAGGCGCTTGTTGCTGGGGTGGAGCGCGATCGAAAGGATCGCGGGAGCGAACGGCACAGCGGGGAAATAGCAGTCGATGAAACGGACGAGATTCCGAACCACCGCGGCCTGCGGCGTGAGCGACCGGCCCGTATCCATCACGACGCGAATCCCCAGCGCCTGCTTCCCCGGCGTCCGGCCGCCGTTCAGCGCCTCGAACAGCGTGAAGTATCCCCAGACGAGGCAAAAGGTGAGCAAAATGAGTCCGGCGGTCAGCCACCCCGACGCCGTGCCATGCGGGACGATATCGCTGACGATCGCCCCGCCCGCGACCCAGAGCAGCATGAGTCCGAGCCACACCAAGAGCAGATCGAGCAGCCCGGCGGCCACACGCGACCCCACGCCGGCCAGCTCGAATCGGACGTCCACGTGCTCTGGCGTCTCGACGCCGTGATGTTGACGTAGATCGAGGTCTCGCGCGGACGCTGGCATTTCCTCATTTTAGCGTTGAATCATCACCCACGCAGGGAGCGACCATTACTTCGAGCCACGCAGATTCCAACGTCAGGCCGATGCAGCTCGGTGAAATCCTCGACGGCAGTTTCAGCATCTATCGCCGCCATTTCGGTCTGTTCATGCGGCTGAGCCTCGTGCTCATCTGCACTCCTGCCGTCGTGGGCGTGTACTTTGCCACCCGCGCCCTCTCGAACCCCATAGGAGCGGCGAACTGGGTGCAAGAACACGTCGCCGCGACCATCGGCTTCGGCCTGCTCGTGCTTTTCGTCTGGATCTTGATCAGCCTGCTGCTCAAAGCGGGGACGATCCGCATCATCTCAGATTCGTATCTCGGAAACGAGCCGTCTCTCGGGGCCGCGCTGCAGTTCGGGACCGCGCGTATCATGCCGCTCTTGCTCGTGGCCATCTGCAAGACGTTGCTGATCTTCGTTCTCTACATCGCCATGGCGATCGCGGTTGCGGTGATGGGGGTCATCGGACGACTGCTGGGAGTGGGTGCGCTGTTTCTCTTCCTTGGGGTGATCGGCGCGCTATGGCTGTTCGCGTACGTGCTATGCGGCTATGGTCTGACGAGTATGGTCGTGGTGCTCGAGGACCTGGTTAGCGCCTTCGATGCATTCGGCCGCTCGGACCAGCTCACGCGTGACTCGCGACTCAAGGTGTTCTTTACGTGGCTGGTCATCGTCATCTTTACGAACATTCTCCCGTCGATCGTCGTGTTCGGCATCAGCGCGCTAGTCGGCCCCGAATCACCGGTTCAACCCTTCCTCAGTCTGGGGACTATCGTCCTGGGCGTTGTGCTGGCGCCGATTCTGCCCTGCGCGCTCACGCTCCTGTACTACGATCTCCGCGTCCGCCGTGAGGCGTTCGACCTGGAGATTCTGAGCGAGCGATTGGGGACACGCTGATCACGGGTCGGTTTGCTTTTCTGCAAGCTCCCACACTGCCGCCGCCCCCCGTTGCCGACTCGCTACGGCGCGCGCTGAGCCGGGTGTTTGCCGGCCCCGAGTATCAGTGGGTCGAGCAGCAGCGACTGCTCTCGTGGTTCGCCCGCCAATGGCAGAACCTGAAGGACTGGCTCAATCGCCTGTCTGAGAATCATCCGCTCGGCTTCAACGTGCTCCTCGCGCTCCTCGTCATTGCGTTGGTGGCGCTCCTGGTTCACATCGGCTACGTCATGTGGCGCATCGTGCGGCCGGCGGCGCGGACCGGAACGCGGCCGTCCCCGGGCGTGGGTGTCGTGATGGACGCGCGGGCGCACGTCGCGCTGGCCGAGGAGCTCGCGCGGGAGGGGCGGTACGCCGAGGCGCAGGCGCACCGGTTCGTGGCCGCGGTATTGGAGCTCGACAAACGGAAAGCGCTCCGCTTTCACGCTTCTAAAACGCCGGCCGAGTACGTGTCCGAGGCGCGGCTCGACGCGACTGGTCGCGCCGCGCTCGCGGCGCTCGTCGCGCAGCTGTACCGCCATCTGTTCGGTGCCGTCCCCTGCGATGAAACCGAGTACCGCTCGTTTGGCGACGCCGCGCAGGAGCTGGCGCGAGGACCGCATGTCGTACCGGCTTGAGATCGGGCTGGCGCTGCTGTTCGCGCTGGCGCTCGGCGTGGTGGTGTGGGCCGGCAGTCGCCACTCGCGAATCGGGGAGCTGGATTTCCGCTCCTCGACCTTCCTCACCGGTCCTCGGGGGAGCAAGGCGCTGTACGACGTCCTCTCCCAGCTCGGTCGGCGCACGGAGCGACGTCGGACGAAACTCGACAACGTTGCGACAGCCCGCGCGCGCCGGCCGGCAATTCTCGCCGTGCTGAACCCCGTCATCCCGATGACCGACACGGAGCTCGAGCAGGTGGTGCGCTTCGTCCGCGGCGGCGGAGCGGTCGTCGCGAGCGGCTGGGGCGGCGGAATCGCCGAGTGTCTGGGATGGAGGATCCAGCCGGAGTTCCGCGCGGACAGCATCGCGGTGCGCGCACCCGGCGGCCTCCGGCTGCCGCGCGCCGCGCGCGTGCTGGCGCCACTCCAACGGGACACGAGCGGTCGCAGCGAGCTCCAGAATCTGGTCAAGCTCAGGGACGAGGTTGACGCCCCGGGGATTTGCAACACCCTGGCGCCCTTCGCCGTGGACACGATCGTGGCAGCCGTCAACAACCGGCCGGTGATCCTGCGCCTCCGCTATCGCGGGGGAGGAACCGTTACCCTCGCGGCCGATCCCGGATGGTTCACGAATCGGGTGTGGCGTGATACCGACGTGCCGGTAATCGCTCTCGCGCTGTTCTCCCCCGCGCGCGAGCATCCTGGATTGATCGTCTGGGATGAGTACCATCAAGGATTCGGCGAAGAAACGGGACCATCGCTCACCGGCCAAACCTGGCGGTGGTTGCGACAGTCTCCGGCGGGTTGGGCGATCCTGCAGCTCATCGCCATTGCCCTCGTGTGGCTCGCGACGACGGCCGTGCGCTTCGGTCCCGCGCTTTCCGTGATCGAACGGCGGCGCCGCTCGCCGCTCGAGCACCTCGAAGCCCTTGGCGCCGGCCTCGAAAGCGCGGCCGATGCCAACACCGCCGTGCAGCGGCTCGCGCTCGGATTGCGGCGCCGGTTGAGCCGTGCGGGTCACACCGCCAACGGCGATGTGCTGCCGTGGGTCGACAGCCTGGAACTGGCGATGCGGGGGCCGCGGGGCCGCGCTGCCGTTCGCCGGTTACATGATTTGCTCACCGCACGCGATCGCGATGCGCAGCGCGTGCTTGACACCGCTCAAGCCGTGGAGGATGTGTGGGAGGAACTGGGCCCGCGCACGACGCGCAACGCATCGTAGAGGGCTTACGCAAAGTAGTGCTGGGACAAGACGCGGCGACGCTCGAGGTGCTCGTCTGCCTGCTCGCGCGCGGGCATATCCTGCTCGAGGGCGTCCCCGGCACGGCCAAGACGTTGCTCGTGCGTACGCTCGCGCTGGCGCTCGACGTGCGGTTCGTGCGCATTCAGTTCACCCCGGACCTGATGCCCGCCGACATCACCGGGATCACGTTGCTCACGGGCGCCCAGCAATTCTCGTTTCGACCGGGTCCGATATTCGCCGATCTCGTCCTGGCGGATGAAATCAATCGCGCTCCCGCGAAAACACAGGCCGCGCTGCTCGAGGCGATGCAGGAGCGGACCGTCACCATCGACGGTCAGAGTCATCCCCTGTCGTCGACCTTCACGGTGTTCGCGACACAGAACCCAATCGAGTTCGAAGGCACCTATCCATTGCCCGAGGCCGAGTTGGACAGGTTCATGGCGAAGGTGCTGGTCGGATATCCGTCGGCCGATGTCGAGCAGGGAATCCTCAGCCGCTACATCGACGGCTTCGAAGCGGATCGCCCCGATACCTACGGCGTGAGCCCGGTCGTCAACGCAGACGGCCTCGAGTCACTGCGCCGGCAGGTGGATGCGGTGCGGGTCGAACCCCGGATCACGGGATACATCACGGCGATCGTGCGCGCGACGCGCGAAGCCGCGTCGCTGACCCTGGGCGCCAGCCCGCGGGCCGGCGTCGCGCTCTTCAAGGCGGCACGCGCCGCAGCGTTGCTCGACGGCCGCGATTACGTCATCCCGGACGACGTGAAGCGGCTGGCGCCCGCGATCCTGCGGCATCGCGTCAATGTCGCGCCCGAGCTCGAGCTCGAGGGCGTCACGGCGGATCAGGCGCTCAAAGCGATTCTGGACCGGATCGAGGCTCCGACCGCGTGAATCTGCAGCCGCTGCTGCTCCCCAGCGCGGCCATCGCGGCATTCGTCGCGCTGTGGTACGCGCTCGGCAGCGTGGCGGGGATTCTGTGGACACCGCGCGCCCTGCTGATTGGCGGACTCCTGTCGCTCGCCGGCGTCGCCGGATTCTGGACGCCGTGGGGGGGGGGGGGGGGGGGGGGGGGGGGGGGGGGCCTCGATGTGATGCTGCTCGCCGACGTCGTGTTGCTCCTCCTCATTTGGCTCGACGCGACGCTTGCCCAAACCGTGGTCGTCACGCGCGAGCCGCTAGCCGCGTTGTCCGTGGGGCATCCGGGCGAGGTCACCTACCGCTGGACCAACCCTGCTGCGCGCCGGGCTCGGCTGCAGGTCCGGGAGGTGCGTCCCGATATCCTGGGCGGGGTGCAACCGCCGCGCGCCGTGCGCATTCCGCCACGGTCGGTGACCCCGGAGCGCGTCCCGGTGATTCCACGGCGACGTGGCCGGGAGACCGGCGGGGCGGGTGGCTTCGTGCTCGACAGCATCGGGCCGCTCGGGCTCGGACGGCATCGGGTGCACGTACCGTTGCCGTGGGATGTGGTGGTTTATCCGCCGCTCGTATCGGTGCGGCTGCGCGCGTCCGTGGCCGAGGCGCTACGGCGGCGCGATGCCGGGATCAAGCCGATCCGGCGCCTCGGCGAGGGACGGCTGTTCGAGTCCTTGCGCGAGTGGGTCCCCGGCGACGATCTGCGGCACATCGATTGGAAGGCGACTGCGCGGCGAGCCAAAGTCATCACGCGCCAGTACGAAGCGGAGCGGCGCCAGCAGGTGTTGCTGGTGCTGGATACGGGCCGGCTCATGACGGCGGAAGTCGGTGGAGTAGCGCGGCTGGACTTCGCGGTCCAGGCCGCGCTCGAGCTGGCGTATGCCGCGGCGCAGCATGATGACAACGTCGGCATCATGACCTTCGCGGACGGCGTCCAGCATTTCGTCGCCCCCGAGCGAGGCCGTGGCGGCGTGCGGCGCGTGTTGGATGTGCTCGCGGAAGTACAGCCGAAGCTCGTCGAGCCGGATTATCCGGGAGCCTTTCGCTATCTCGCCGCGCGCAACCGGAAGCGCGCGCTGACCGTGCTCTTCACGGATGTCATCGACCGGTTTGCATCCGATGCGCTCGTCGCGAATGTGGCGACGCTCCGACCCCGGCACCTGCCGCTCGCCGTGACGCTGCGCAATCCCGAGCTCGATGCCGCCGCCGCGGGACGGCCCACGACGTCGCGTGACGCCTTCCGCAAGGCGGCGGCCGAGGAGCTGCTCCACGCGCGCGAGGAGGCGCTGGGGCGCATGCGGCGAGCGGGAGTGATCGTGATTGACGTCACACCGGAACGCGCCGCGCAGGCGGTGGTCACGAAGTATCTCGACCTCAAGCGCCGGGGCACACTCTAAGTCACTGTCTGGCCCGAGCATGCCTCGTATAGTATGTTCGGTCCTCACGTTCCCGGATTGGCCTGGATGCGCGGTCTGAACCGAGCTACCCCCATCGTGATCCTGGCGGCGCTCAGCGGCGTTACCTGCGCCTTCCCAACCGACAAAAGCGACCAGGTTTTCGTCACTCTCCAGGCCCCTGCGCATATCGTGCTGCGCGGCAAGGAGATGTCCGTCCAAGCGCGCGCGTGGCAGGTCGTCGGGGTCGACACGATGCCCATCACCAACGTGGATTTCGCGTTCAGCAGCGGAAGCAATACGATCGCGCGCGTCGAAAACACCGGGAAAGGCTATGCGACCGTCACGGGGGTGAACAGCGGCAATGTCGACATTATCGCGCGGGCGGTGAGTTTCGAAAAAGCGCGACAGGCGAATCTGTCGCTGCGAGTATCGAGCCCGCTCGAAATCGACAGCGTGCGTCCGAAGGTCGTGAGGTATGGTCAGGTTGCAACGGTGTACGGCGTCGGTGTTGATTCGCTGTTCTTGGCGAGCCTCGGTGGTACCAACCTCATTGAGTATCCGTTTTCGCGTGCCCGAGACCCGGTCACCGGTCTCGGGCGCATCTCATACTGGGTCCCTCCACCAGCGCGCAGCGATTCACTGTTTTACCTGGGAGCGGGAGTGTTTGGGAAGGACACGGCGCTCACCCAGGTCGGGAAGCGAGACATTTACGATCCCAATGACACGGTCGCGACACGCATCGACCTCGATTTGGGCGGGCCCTGGCCCGGCACAGTTCTCGCTCCCTTCCTGTTCTTTAATCCGGCGCTCGCGTTCCAGGCGGTGGATCGCGTGAACGGCGTCGGCGAGGACTGGTACCGTTTCCAGACCGCCGATACTGCGCAGTCGCTGACCTTTTTCCTCTCGTACCCTTCTCTGAGCGACACGGTCGCCGCGCGGACGTTCCTGCTCGATTCCTTGTACTACGCTACCGGTACGGCGGGCACGCCCAGCAATAAGTTCTTCCGCCGTGACTCGGCGGACTTTATCGGCACTGATTTCTATCGCTGCAAGGGACTCCCGTTCAAACCTGATCAATCAGCTCGCGATTCATTCTCGGTTGCCCTGAAAACCTTGCCCAGTCACGCGATACACCTCATCAGCTTTTACACCAGCCCCCAGCGATACTCGCTCGCCGTCGTCAAGGGGTACGTCACGGGCGATCCCCGGATCGGGGCCGACGCCTTCGAGCCAAATCGGTTCTGCCATGACACCGACAGCATCCCAGGCCGGCCCAATCCCCGGTCACGAGTCCACGTCACGACGACCGGGTTCAGCGATACGATGAACATCGATAACGCATTCGAACTCGACTGGTACCGGCTCGAGGTGCCCGCGCACAACCTGGGTGATTCGGTGGTTATCCGGCTGCAGGGGCGACCCTTCGTTGCGGGGAACGACTCCTCTGACCTCGACATCTACGTTCTCTCGGTGCCCGGCTCAACCGGCAATCTGACGGTTGTAGACTCATCGGTGAACTCCGGATCCACGGAAAATCTTACGATGAATCTTGCGGCAGGCGCTTACTATCTCGCAGTCGTCGACTTTGCGGGCGTGCCGGAGCGCTACTCGCTGTGCATTCGCGAAGTCCCTCTGCTCACCGTGGGTTCGTGCAATCTCATCCTCCCCGGTCCTCCGGTTCGGGCATCCACCAAGCGGCTGCCACTAGCGGCGCCGTCAGTTGGCGCGACCGTGGGCACGGGCGGCTCGTTCTTCCGTCGTCGGCGGCTATGAGCGGGGGAGGCGCCGCGGGCTCCATGATGGAGTGTCTCAAGTGCCACACCCCGCTGCCGAGCGGGAGCAAGTTCTGCTACGCCTGCGGGGCAGACGTCACCGGTGGCGGCACGATGGGCGCGAGTACCAGCGCGACCGAAGGCTTGATGCAGCGGCTGCAGCGGCTCGTCGAGGGCAAGTACAAGATCGAGCGCTTGCTCGGCAAAGGGGGGATGGGCGCGGTCTTTCTCGCCCACGACCTGACGCTCGAGCGCGAAGTCGCGATCAAAGTACTGCCGCCCGACATCTCGATGGACGAGCATATCGTCAAACGCTTCCAGCAGGAAGCCAAGATGTCGGCGAAGCTCGACCATACCAACATCATCCCGATCTACCGTGTCGAGAGCGAGGGCGGCCTCAACTATTTCGTCATGAAGTACATCGCTGGCACGTCGCTCGAAGACGTGCTCGATCAGAAGCAGCCGCTGACCATCGACTACATCCAGCGCGTGTTGTGGGAAGCCGCCTGCGCGCTGGGCCACGCGCACCAGCGCGGCGTCGTGCATCGCGACGTGAAGCCGGCCAACATCATGTTCGACCACGACGGGCGCGTGATGCTGACCGACTTCGGAATCTCGAAAGCGCTGCAGGCGGCGAGCGGCTTCACCGGCACCGGGATGATCATCGGCACGCCGCACTATATGGCGCCGGAGCAGGCCAAGGGCGGCACGGTGGACGGGCGCGCCGACGAATACTCGCTCGCGGTGGTCGGCTACCGCATGCTCACCGGCGAGCTGCCGTACACCGGCGACTCGGTTCACACAATCCTCTATAAACACATCTTCGAAGAAGTGCCGAGTGTCGGCGCCAAGCGCAGCGACACGCCGCCATTCCTGACCGCGGCGATCTCACGCGCGCTGTCCAAGGAGCCTGGTCAGCGCTTCCCGACCATGGAAGAGTTCGCGACCGCGGTATGGCCCGAGCAGCCGGTCGCGGTGCCCAGGGCGGGGGCATCGAAGAGCCCCCGGAGACCGCCGCCACGGACCCGCACGGCGACGGCCGATGCGCCGACGGAAGTGACCAGCGCGCCGACCACGCCAATCCCTCGTGCGGGTATGAAGCCCCCGGCGGAAAGGAAGAGACGCTCGAACGTGGGCATGCTGGTGGGTGCGCTCGTCGTCGTCGTCGCCGGTGTGGGCGGCTATCTCGCGCTGGGAAGAAAGACTGAGGCGCCTCCGGCTCCAGCGCCGCCGCCGGCCGCCGTCGAAACAGTGCGCGTCGCCCCGAATCCTCCACCACCGCCGAGACGCGGGAACGAAACCCGGCGTCAGGCAGCACCGCCGCCCGCTCCTCCCGCTGCGGCCGAAGGCACGATCACCGTTGCCGCTGACCCGTACGGTCAAGTCTTCATTGACGGCACCGATGTCGGTCAGACGCCCGTCGTCGACTACTCCGTGCACGTGGGAAGACACACGATTCGGGTCGAGCGCGCCGGTTACAAAACGGTGAACGAGACGGTGCAGGTGTCCGCCAACAATCCCGTACGCAAGCGGTATACGCTGCTTCCGGAGTGACACTATGAACGCTCGGGTCGTCCTGGTTGCGGTGATGGCGTTGGGGGGTGTCGCTACGCTCCGCGCGCAGACAATTCAGAATCCCACCCTGCGCCGCGCGCAGCAAGCGTTCGACAATCTCGATTACCGTCAGGCCCTCAGCGCCGGCCAGGCCGCATTGCGCGAGCGGCTCACTGGGTTCGAGCGCGCGCGAGCCTATGAGCTGCTTGGCTTCACGTACAGCGGCATGGACTCCATCCTGAAAGCCGTGGATGCCTTCAAGCAGGTGGTGCTCCTGGAGCCCGAGCGCACGCTCGACCCGAACCGGACGTCGCCGAAGGCGCTGAGTGCTTTCCAGGTGGCGTTGACCCAGGTGCTCGTCGTACGACAGCTGGTGGTGGACAGCGTCACGTTCGTCGGTGGGCAGGGAGTCGTTCCGCTTCGCTATACCGTAACACAACCGGCACGCGTGGTCACCCGCGTCGTCGGCGGCTCCACGTCCCTGCGCATCGACTCGACCGTCGCGAACGGGCAAGTCAACCTGCGCTGGCCTGCTCGCCTGCCGAACGGCGATCCGGTTCCTGCCGGCAACTACACGATCGTCGTCGACGCAACCGTGGGGCAAAACAGTTTCTCGACGTCGCAGCCGATCCGGGTCTCGCACGGGAGCGTCGACACCTTGGCGCATCTCACCAGCTTGCCAGGGTATACCTACCTCCCCGAGACCGAGGTGCCCCCCAAGAGCTGGCGTCCGATGGGTCTGGCGCTCGTGTACACCGGCATTGCGCTTGCCGGCACGTCGGCGCTGTCGAACGGCGATCTCGGGTCGGCCTCATTGCGGGAGGGTGGCACGATCGGCGCGGGCATCGTGCTCGCGGGGTTCATCATGACCCTGAAGAAGCCGGCGCCGCAGCCCGCACGCGGCAACATCCTGTACAACCAGCTGCTGCGGGATCAGATCACGCGGCGCAACGCCGAAATCGCGCAGGAGAACACGCGCCGGCGCCAGCAAGTGGCGTTGACGGTCGCGGCGTTGCCGCGGAGCTCTCGATGAAAGCGCTCGGGTGCCTGCTACTCCTGGTGGTGCCGGGCGGTCTGGCGGCTCAGCACGTCGCGATCGGCCCGCAGGTCGTCTTCGGCGACTACCGTGAGGTCTCGTCGGATTTGCATTATCGCGGTGGCGGAATCGGTGCGAAGGCGACGCTCGAGTGGAAGAAGTTCTCCGCCGATATTGCGCTCTCGAAAGTGAAGTACAAACCCACCAGCAGTGTCATTGGGACCCAGTTCGACGCCTCCGAAGTCGACGTGCGGTTGCATTACTACATCTCAGGTCCGGTTTCTGCCGAGCTCGGTTTCATCAACCGCAAGGCGGATCCCGAGTTTGAGGCGCAGTCCGTCGGTGCGGTCACGGCCGGTGCACAGATGGCGTATCTGCTGGGACCGGGCGTACGGATGGCGTTGCACGGCGGGTTGATGTTCGGCGCCAAGTATTCGGGTGGGGGCACGACGTCGGGTCTCGGCGCGCTGCAGCTGGGTCTGGGCCTCACCGTCGACGCACTGCATGGCCGAGTGCGCGTGACCGGCGATTACGGATTCCAGCGGTTTTCGCGGACGACGAATGATGGGAGCGGGCCGTTGCGGGCGCCGATTCAGCAATCGCTCGGCCGCATCGGGTTCGCGATCTCGTTCTGAGGAGTGCGATCCCCTAGTTGACGTGAATGCTGCCCGTCATTCCTGCGTGATTCTTGCAGTGGTAGGTGAAAGTCCCCGCGGTCGGGTAGGTGTGGACGAAGATCTGTCCTACCGGCAGGGCCGTATCGAACGCCCCACCATCGTCGGTCACGGTGTGAGCCACTGCACTGCTGTTCTGCCAGCAGACCGACTGTCCGTGTGTAATCGTCGCGCTGCTGGGTGAGAACTGATTCGAACTGGACGTGTTGACGTTCGCACTGGCCCCGCTGCTGCCACACGAGTTCGCAGGGCTCGTAGAACTTCCACAGGCCAACCCCAATAAAGCGAAGAGCGGAACGCCGACGGCAAGGACGGCACGCATCAGGTTGCTCCTGTTCGAGAGCAGTCGGTTGTAGGGCGACGATTGTGAAGACTCTGCTGAGGCGTGCTACGTCACGAACGCGAACTGCTGATAGGCAACCAATGCGCCAGCCGCGATTCGAACGCGGGACCTTCGGCTCCGGAGGCCGAGCAGCGGCTGGCTCTCTTGCGGACGGCACCCTATGATGTGAATCGACTGAGCCCGGGAGCCGCCGTTGGCGGATCCATTTCAGCAGTTGCGAGCTGCACTAGCCGACCGCTACACCTTCGAGCGCGAGCTCGGTCGCGGCGGGATGGCGACGGTCTACCTTGCCCAGGACCTGAAGCACCATCGCAAAGTAGCCATCAAGGTGCTCGAGCCCGAGATTGCCGCAGCACTCGGTCCCGAGCGCTTTCTGCGCGAGATCGAGATCGCGGCCGGCCTCAACCACCCGCACATCTTGCCACTCTACGATTCGGGAGAGGCGGCCACGTCACTGTATTACGTGATGCCGTATCTCGAGGGCGAGACGCTGCGGGATCGCCTCAACCGGGAGCGGCAGCTCCCTCTCGAAGACGCCCTGCGGATCACGCGCGAAGTAGCGGACGCGCTGAGCTACGCCCACAGTCACGACGTGGTGCACCGGGACATCAAACCCGAGAACATTCTGTTCCAGGCAGCGCACGCGGTCGTGAGCGATTTCGGAATTGCCCGGGCGATTACGGCGGCGGCGGGCGGGAGTCTCACCGCGACGGGGATCGCGATCGGCACGCCGGGCTACATGAGCCCCGAGCAGGGCGCGGCGAGTGCCCGGGTGGACGAGCGGAGCGACATCTACAGTCTCGGGTGCGTGCTGTACGAGATGTTGGCGGGCGAGCCGCCCTTTACGGGGCCGAGCGCGGAGAGCATCGTGCGCCAGCACCTCACCGCGGCGCCGCCGCGCGTCAGCGCGATGCGCGCGGCGGTCCCGCCTGCGATTGAGGAAGCGATCGTGCGGGCGCTCGCCAAGACACCCGCCGACCGGGTCGCCACCGCCGCCGAGTTCGCGGAGGCCCTCGCAGCGCCGGCGCAGCGCGTGCGCGATACGGGACGCCGAACGTCCCGCCTCGCAGCCAGGGCCGGGCTCGCTGCAACCCTGCTCGCAGCGGCGGCCGGGCTCTTCGTACTGTCCCGGCCGCACGGCACACCGCCTGTAGCGGCGCGTCCCGGCCAATCGATTGCCGTGCTGCCGTTCGTGAACGTCAATGGCGCCCCACAGGAGGAATACCTGAGCGACGGCATCAGCGAAGAGCTCATCAACGCGCTCTCGAAGCTGCCGCAGCTCCAGGTCGTGGCGCGGCCGTCGTCGTTCGCATTCAAGGGGAAGAACGAGGATGTGCGGCAGATCGGTCAGGCGTTGCAGGTGGCGACCGTGCTCGGCGGGAGCGTGCGCCGGGCCGCGAACCGATTGCGCGTGACGGCGCAGTTAACCGACGCCCGGAACGGATACAACCTCTGGTCGGAGACCTACGACCGTGAGATGGGAGACGTCTTCGCCGTGGAGGACGAGATCTCCCACGCGATCATGAGGGCTCTACAGGTGCACCTGGTGAGTGGGGACAGCCTGACGCTCTTGCGCCGCCCGACCCGCGACGTCGAGGCGTACGAGCTGTATCTCAAGGGACGCTACTTCTACAACGAGGGCGGCTTCGAACCCGTCCAACAGGCGCTGGCGTACTTCCAACAGGCCCTGGCGCACGATTCAAATTACGCTCTCGCGTACGCCGGCCTCGCCGACGCGTACCAGAGCCTTACGGCTTCGACGTATCTTGGCCCCCGGGAAGGCATGCCGAAGGCGAGAGCCGCCGTCCTCAAAGCGCTCGCGCTCGAGCCCACGCTCGCCGACGCCCGTGCATCGCTCGGCGATCAGTTGTGCGTCTACGACTGGGACGCGTCTGCGGCGGAGCGCGAATTTCGGCGAGCCATCGAGTTGAATCCCAGCCTTGCCAATGCCCACTATTTCTACTCGCACTGCCTGGCGGCGCACGGACGCGTGGACGAGGCGCTCGCCGAGGCCAGGCGCGCGCACGAGCTCGATCCCCTGAATCCGGAGGTCGCCACAGGGCTCCCCTGGGCCCTGTATGTCGCCCGACGATACGATGAAGCGATCGCCGGGCAGCAGAAGTCGCTCGACCTCGAGCCTGGCTTCGCCCAGGCCCACATGCTCCTCGCCCTATCGCTCGCCGGGAAGGGGAGCTACGCCGAGGCGCTGGTGGAGGCTCGAAAGATGGCGGCTCTGGCTGGCGACGCGCCCAACTTCGTGGGGATCTTAGGGTACGTAGCCGGGCGCGCTGGCGAGCGCGCCGAGGCGCAGCACATCCTCACGGCGCTCGAGCGCCGCCCGCCCGGCAACCGAGCTTTCGCCATCGCACTCGTCCACCTAGGCCTGGGGAACAACGACCAAGCGCTGCGCTGGCTGCAAACGGCTTACCAGGAGCGCTCCGAGTGGCTCGTGTTCTTCACGCCGGCACCCTTGTTCGACCTCCTCCGCCCAGATCCGCGCTTTAGCGCGCTCATGAGGAAAATCGACGTCGAGTAACCGCTGAGGAGCGTAGAGGCGCGGGCCTGGGGGAGACGCCGCGCGGCGGCCGCTGAACCCACACGGAATCCCATGCGCCAGCCGCGATTCGAACGCGGGACCTTCGGCTCCGGAGGCGGCGACGGCCAGCGACCACTAGCGCTGGCCGTTGATGTTTGAGGCACTTACGCGAGGAGCGCGTCGGCCAGCTGCGACGCACGTCGCAAGTTCCGCCTCGGACAAATCGCTTGGAGTGCAGGATCTCACATCATAGTCCTGGCTCGGGTTGTCCTTGGAATTCTCAGCCATATACTGCCTCCCGCAGCTCCCTTGGCCCCCAGTCATCCCGCATACGGTCTTTAGCAATAAATAATGACGAAGGTTGGGCAACCGTCGATTAGTCTTTGGAGGATATCGGCCGGCGGGGACTGTCAGGGACCGAGGACTTTTGATCCGTAGGTCCTGGGTTCGATCCCCAGCCGGGTCATAGGTCTAGCAGCGCGGCCTGTAGCTGGCCTGTCACTTTGCGCTCCGGGGTCGGGACGCTACGACGCCCGCTTTCTCTCGTGTGGCTTTGACTCAGATTTTGCTCTAGGTTTCAATAACGGTGACAACAAAACGACTTGCACTCCTTGGTATCGCGGCGCTGGTTGCCTGCTCCAACTCGTCGACCCCTGTCGACCTGAGTGCGCTCGACCTGAGTGGGAGGTGGACGTTCCTTGATTCCGCGACGGCGCGCCAAGTGGACACCGACGTTGTTTATGCCACCGTGGTGGCCCGCGGCACGGTCGTCCTCGCCACGCTCGGGGCGGGCACGTATACGATGAGCGAGGGGTTCGCGCTACACTTCACGCTCATCGACTCCACGGCGCGGCTCACGAATTACGATGCGAACAGTGCCGGGCTGGTACAAGACACCGTCGTCGTGCGCCGAGACTCGATCATCGGACTCACTCCGGACCCGATCGTTGCTCCGCCAGCGGCGATCTCCTCGACGCAGATCTCGCTCGAGGAGTCGCGGGTCGACCCTGCCGCGACCGACCCGGACGCCATCGGATGTGGCCGCGCCGTCTCCCTCTTTGCGCGCCTCGGATCAGCTCCCCATCCCTCCGACTGTATAGAAACGCTCCTCCTCGTCAAACAGTAGTTCCGGTACAACGTACTGTGAGAAAGAGCCCGCGGGCCGGCTCTTCTCGTTTCAGCCTCTCAACTGTAGCTGCACTGTAACTCCGGCATCAACGTCTACTGGCGCGTGTGACGCATCTCAAAACTGAAAAGCTCAGAGTCACGCCACTTCCCGCTGGCATGCGTCAAGGTGGGGGAGTACCGGGTGAGCCAGCACACGAAGGTGCTAGGCAAGCGGCTGGCGGCGGCGCGTAGAGCCCACGCGTTTGTTACCACGGTTGTTACCACGAGGAAGCCTGCGTTGTAACTCCATGCGCCAGCCGCGATTCGAACGCGGGACCTTCGGCTCCGGAGGCCGACGCTCTATCCAACTGAGCTACTGGCGCGTGAGGCAGGTGTCTGGTTTCAGGTGTCTGGTGTCAGCAGACTCCGTTGCCGATGTGAGATTCTGACACCTGACACCTGACACCTGACACCTGTTTTTCAAATCGGGGCGAGTGGATTTGAACCACCGACCTCGACGCCCAAGGATTGTAACGACTAGCAGCCAATAGGGAAACCGGGCATCCCTGCGGCGGATTTTCGGGTACTCTGACCATGAATTTACGCCGGTCCGCAAGCGAAGT
>Ga0209236_1000021_pt1 | contig 64356 bp, 56 predicted proteins | sample GraSoi013_1_40cm_FD_185819 | JGI IMG/M metagenome (GOLD analysis project Ga0209236, IMG submission 185819) | Grasslands soil microbial communities from the Angelo Coastal Reserve, California, USA - Sample 09_27_2013_1_40cm (SPAdes) (version 2) | ecosystem: Environmental > Terrestrial > Soil >... | reverse complement strand
TGGCAGTCGGCGGCCGACCGGGCGCGGGTGGCGGCGGAACTGCTCGAAGAGGCCGAGTCGCTCTCCGAGAACAGCACGATTGCGACGCCCGCCGAGGTGGCGCGCGCGAGTCTGCCACCGCCGATCCGCGCCGAGCTGCCGGATCCCGCGCCGCCCGCCGCGCCGGAGGGGGAGGCACCCGCGGGGGCGGCGACCGCGGCGCCCGGCCTCGACGAGCTGGTGGCGCGAGAGCCCGACAACGTGGGGCTGTTGCTGCAGCGGGCCGAAGTGCTGTGTGGGCGCCGGCACTTCACCGCCGCGCAGCGCGATCTCGAGCGCGCGCTGCGACTGGAGCCGGGGAACATGGACGCCCTGGCCACGCTTGGCCTGGTCCTGTCCCGCAAGGGCCTGTGGATCGAGGCGGCGGCCCAGTTCAAGAGCGTCGTGGAGCTCGATCCGGGGCGCACCGCGGCGTGGTATTACCTGGGTGAAGCGTTGAACCACGTGGACGACCTCGCCGGGGCCCTCACCGCGTTCGAGCGCGCGGCCGAGCTCGAGCCGGGGAACCCCAAGGCGCTGTACGGCTGCGGCATCGTGCTCGACCGGCTGAACCGCCCGGCCGAGGCGACGCAGATGTACCGGCGCTCGCGGGAGGCCGCGGGCAGGTGATCCGCGTGGTCGTGGACGATCTGGCGTTTCTCGCCTGCGACGCCATCGTCCGCCCCGCCACCACGCGCCTCGACCCGACGACGCCCATGGTGCGCCGCCTGGAGCAGGTGGGCGGGACGGAGTTCGTGGGCCGGCTGCGGGTGCACAAGGATCTCGCAGTCGGTTCGGCGGTCGTCACGGGCGGCGGCGGCGACCTGCCGGCGGAGTTCGTGATCCACGCCGTCATTCGGAGCGACACGGAGCCGGTCTCGGCCACCGGCGTGGCCCGGGCCTGGCTCTCGGCGCTGCACCAGGCGCAGGAGTGGGAGTTCGCCCACCTCACGGTGCCGCCGCTCGGCATCGGGGCCGGCAACCTCTCGATCGAAACCGCCGCCGAGATCATGGTCACCGTCCTCAAGACGCACGCCGAGACCGCCGCCTATCCGTCGAACGTCTCCATCGTCGTGGAGTCGCCCGAGGACCGGGAGGCGTTCGAGGGGGCGCTGCGGCGCGCGGGGTCGGCGGAGTCGTGACCCGCCGGGGCTGGGCGATCGCGATCTTCGCCGCGTGGGGCGCGTCGCTGGGGTGGCTCGTGAAGCGCGAGTTCTTCCGCACCACCGGGGCGCGCCTCGCGGAGGCTGCGCTCTCGGTGCCGCCCGGCGCCGTGTACTACCGCCTCGACCTCGGCGGCCAACAGGTGGGGTTCGCCTCGTCCACCGTCGACACCCTGGCCAACGCGATCCGCGTGCAGGACGTGCTGACGATGGACGTCTCGGCGCTGGGCAGGCTGCACCGCACCACGGCGAAGAGCGACGCCACGCTCTCCCGCGCCTTGCGCCTCGAGTCCGTCACCGCCGAATTCGACGGCGACATCGGTCGCTTCACGGCGCACGGCGACGTGGTGGGCGACAGTGTGCTCGTCATCACGCTCGTGTCCGCCGGGGACACTCAGACGACGCGCGTGCGGCTCACGCGCCCTATCGTGCTGCCGACCGTGTTGCCGTTACGCCTCGCCTTCGGTGCCGAGCTGAAGTCCGGGAGCCGCTACACGATCCGCACGTTCGACCCGCTCTTGCTCGCCGAGCGCGACGTCGCCGTCACGATCGCGGCGGAGTCGACGCTCGTGGTCGCGGACAGCGCGGACTACGATTCCACGGCGATGGCGTGGGTCCCCGTGCGGTTCGACACGGTGCGGGCGTTCCGCATCGATCAGGAGGCGAACGGGGTTGAGACGAGCGCCTGGATCGACGCCCAGGGCCGCGTGGTGCGCGCCGCGAGCCCCGTGGGGTTCACGATGGAGCGGTCGCCGTTCGAGATCGCCTACGAGAACTTCCGCCGCCGCGACACCGCTCGCGTGGCGCGCGCCAGCGCCGAGCCCCGCGCGGGCGACATCGTGGCCACGACGGCGATCGCGGCGCGCATCCGCAGCGCCCCCGCCGACGTGGGGACGCTGCGCGTGCGGCTCTCCGGCGTGTCGCTCGCGGGGCTCGATCTCGCGGGCGGAGCGCAGCGGCTCCGCGGGGACACCCTGGAGGTGCACCGCCAGGAAGTCCCTGCGGCCGCATACCGGCTCCCGGCCGCGGACACGGCGCTCCGGCCCTATCTCCTCCCCGAGCCGCTCATCCAGAGCGGCGACGCCCGCGTCCGCGCCCAGGCGCGCCAGCTCGCGGGGCGGGAGCGCGACCCGGCGCTGGTCGCGGAGCGCCTCACCCACTGGGTGTACGGCCACGTGGAGAAGCGACTCACGGTGAGCGTGCCGAGCGCGGTGCAGGTGCTCGCGGCGCGGCGCGGTGATTGCAACGAGCACACCGTGCTGTACGTGGCGCTGGCGCGGGCGGCGGGACTCCCGGCGCGCGCGGCCGCGGGCCTCGTCCATCTCGACGGCCGCTTCTACTATCACGCCTGGCCCGAAGTGTGGCTCGGCGACTGGGTCGCGGTGGACCCGACGCTCGACCAGTTCCCCGCCGACGCGACGCATCTGCGCTTCGTCGTCGGGGGGCTCGCCCGACAGGTCGAGCTGGTCCGGATGATCGGGAAGCTGAAGCTCGAGGTGCTATGATCCGTCTGGAGAGCCTCACCAAGCTGTACGGCAGCTTCGTAGCGGTGGACGACATCACGCTCCACGTCCCGCGGGGCGTACTGTACGGCTTCCTGGGGCCGAACGGCGCCGGGAAGACGACGACGCTGCGCATGATCGCCGGCATCCTGCGGCCCAGCCAGGGCCGGGTCCTCCTGGGCGGGGACGACGTGCACCAGAGGCCGCTGGCCGCGAAGCTGCGGCTCGGCTTCATCCCGGACCGCCCGTTCGTGTACGACAAGCTCACGGGGGCGGAGTTCCTGCGGTTCGTCGCGGGACTGTACGGCCAGGAAGGCGACGTCGTGGAGCGCCGCATCGCCGAGCTGCTCGAGGTGTTCGAGCTGACGAGCTGGAAGGACGAGCTGGTCGAGGCGTACAGCCACGGCATGCGCCAGAAGCTGATCATCTCGAGCGCCCTGATCCACCGGCCGGAGTGCATCGTCGTGGACGAGCCGATGGTGGGCCTCGACCCCAAGGCCGCCCGCCTGCTCAAGAACATCTTCCGCCAGTTCGTCGGCAAAGGCGGGACCGTGCTGATGAGCACGCACACGCTGGAAGTCGCCGAGGCGATGTGCGATCAGGTCGCCATCATGCAGCACGGCCGCATCGTGGCGAGCGGCACGGTCGCGGATCTGCGGCGGCAACACCAGGCGGGGGACGCGAGCCTGGAAGAGCTGTTCCTCAAGCTCACGGGCGGCGTCGAGGCGCACGAGCTCGCCGAGGTGCTGGGCCGGTGAAGCAGCCCTCCCTGCGCCACGTGCTCCAGCCGAAGTGGCGCACCGCGCTGCAGCGCGTCCGCGAGGAGCGGGACCGGGGCGGCAGCGGCAAGCTCCTCATCCTCGCCCTCGTCGGGCTCGCGTTCTGGACCGGCGTGTACGGCGTGCTGTACCGCATCCTCAAGTACTTCCGCGGCGTCGAAGACCTCGGGCCGCTGCTCGCCGGCAAGCTCCTCGGCTTGGTGCTGCTCTCGTTCATCTCCATTCTCGTGCTCTCGAACGTCATCACCGCGCTGTCCAGCTTCTTTCTCGCCAAGGATCTGGACCTCCTCGTGTCGGCGCCCGTGGACTGGCTGCGCCTCTATCTCGCGAAGCTGGGCGAGACGCTGCTGCACTCCTCGTGGATGGTGGCGTTGATGGCGGTCCCCATCCTCACGGCGTACGGAGTGATCTACCGCGGTGGCCTGGTCTTCCTGCCGGTCGCCGTGCTCACGCTCGTGCCGATGCTGACGCTGCCGGCCGTCGCCGGCAGCGCCATCACGCTCGTGCTCGTGAACGTCTTCCCCGCGCGGCGCACGCGCGACCTGCTGTCGATCGTCGCGCTCGGGGCGGCGGCGGGGGTGATCCTCCTGTTCCGGTTGATCCGCCCCGAGCAGCTGGCGCGCCCGGAGGGGTTCCGCAACCTGCTGGACTTCATCACGGTGCTGCGCACGCCCACCTCGCCGTTCCTCCCGAGCGAGTGGGCGGCGAAGGCGATCATGGGCTTCCTGCGACACAACTTCGATCCCCTGCCGTTGCTGCTGCTGTGGAGCACGGCCGCGGCGCTGGTGACCCTGGGCGGGCTGCTGCATCGGGAGCTGTTCGCCACCGGGTACACCAAGGCGCAGGAGGGGGCGGAGCGGTTCGTGCGCGGCACGTTCTGGCGCTGGACCGTGGGCACGCTGCTGCTGCCGCTGCCCGTCGCGAAGCGGGAGTTCGTGCTCAAGGACGTGAAGCTGTTTTTCCGCGACACCACGCAGTGGAGCCAGCTGATCCTGCTCGCCGTCCTCGTCGTCGTGTACCTGTTCAACATCAAGGCGCTGCCGCTGCATCGCGGCGAGCCGGTGGGCTTCTTCTACGTGACCCTGGTGTCGTTTCTCAACCTCGGCCTGTCCGGGTTCGTGCTCGCGTCGATCGCGGCCCGCTTCATCTTCCCGGCGGTCTCGCTCGAGGGCCGCCAGATGTGGCTGCTGCGCTCGAGCCCGCTCGATCTGCGGGCGCTCCTCTGGTCCAAGTACTGGGTGGGGACCGTGCCGCTCCTGGTGCTGGCCATGCTCCTCACCGGGCTCACGGACGTGTTGCTCGAGGTCTCCTCCTTCATGATGATCCTGAGCCTCGCGACGATCTTCGCCCTGACCCTCGCGATCGCGGCGATGGCGCTCGGCTTCGGCGCCCTCTATCCCCAGTTCGAGACCGAGAACGCGGCGCAGATCCCCACGTCGTTCGGCGGGTTGGTCTACATGATGGCGACGATCGCACTGCTCGCGGGTGTCATCGTGGCGCTGTGGCAGGCCGTCTACGTGTACGTCCACGCGGTCTACGAGGGGCGACCGGTGGTGGTGGACGCGTGGATGCTGTTCTGGTTCACCGTGGCCGCGGCCCTGTGCGCGGCGGCCACGGTGATTCCTCTGCGGGTGGGGCTGAAGAAGATGGAAAGCTTCGAGTTCTAGAGCGGGAAGCTGAGCCCGCCGAGCACGTTGAAGGACGTGTTGTCCCTGAACACGAGCTTCGCCTCCAGGAACGGCTTGAACGGCATCGCCCGCCGGCCCTCCCACCCCGCGAACGCGTTGGCGCCCGCGTCGCCCCCGCCGCTCGCATGGAAGTACGCGAAGCCGCCGCCGAAGTAGAACAGACCGAACGCCGTCGGCGGGCGGTACCTCAGGTCGGCGTTGAGGCGGTAGGGCGTTCCGGTCACCCCGAAATAGAACTCGGCGGAGGGCACGAGCGTCCAGCGACGCCCGACCGGCAGGTTGAACTGCCCGCCGAAAAAGGTGTGATCCGCGTCGAAGTCATAGCCGATGCGGAAACCCACGGAAGGTCGCGGCGCGCCGATGAGCGCCTGCCCCCGCCGGGCGCGCCGTTGCGCGTCCGCGGTCGACGCCACGGTCGACAGCGCGACGAGCGCCACCAACCCCCGCAACGTGACGGATCTCACCCTGCCATCCCTCGGTGGAAAGGTCGGACACTGATAGGAGATACCGGTCGGAAACGCAAGGGTTAGGCGGCGACGCGCGCGCCGCAGGCGTGGCAGTAGCGCGCGTCGTGCTCCAAGGCCGCCCCGCAGCGCGCGCAGTAGCCCGGCGCGGATCCGACACGGCGGCCGCACTCCGAGCAGAACTCCGCATCCCGCTCCTGGCGAGGGCCGTGCTCCGGACAGGCGGGAAACCCGGAAGGACTCCCTGACGGTCGCGGGACGCGAGAAACGGGCGATGGAATGCTCGGAGGCGGCTCCGGCCCCTCGGCCCGCAGCGCCGTCAACGCCTCCGCCGCGTACTTCGCTTTCAGCGCGTCGTAGTCAGCGTCCGACAGCTTCCCAGTGGCCCGGTCGAACTCGATCTCTTTCAGCGCACGCAACGCGACCGCGCGAGGGGAGAGATCATCATCCGGATCTTCCCCCTCGCTACCCCTTCCCCCTTCCCCCCGACCGTGAGGGAGTCCTTTAGGGTTCCCCGGCAGTTCACGGTCAGCGAGGTCCGGCCGGAAGATCGGCCGCAGCACGTAGCAGACCGCCCCGACGGCGAGCAGCACGCCCGCCACGAACTCGAGCATTCCAGGAATCAGCCGGGGAGACGGTCGAGCTCGCGCCGCAGGCGCTCGAGCTCGGCAGCCGTGGCGTCGAACGCGGCCGGGGCAGCGCGAGCGGCGGGCCTCGCCGCCGCCGCGCGGGCCCAGCGGCGCAGCGCCAGCACGAGCACCGCAGCCGCGACGAGGATCAGGACTGTGGGCAGGAAATAGCCCGCCAGGTTGAACCCGCGCTTGGGAGGCGCCATCAGGATCTGCACGCCGTTCTCGCGCACGAACTGGTCGATGATCTCCTGGGCGTCCTGGCCGCGGTCGGCGAGCTGCAGCACGCGCTGGTGCATGGCGGGACTCGTGGTGCAGCTGAAATCGGTAGTGCGGCAGGTGTAGACGTCCTGATTGCACCCGCACGTGCACTTCAGCTGCTTCTCGATCACCTGGATCGCAGCGTCGTTGTCGCGTGCGGTCACGGGGGGGAGCGGGCGACCGGCGCGCGCCGGGTCAAACAGCCTGCCCGAGGGGCCGGTGCCGGGGAGAGAGTCTTGGGCGGCAGAGGGCGGTAGAGGGCGGTAGAGGGCGGCAGAGGCGAGTCCGCCGACCAACCCGAAGAATTCGCGGCGTGTACAGTCCACCATCATTGCTCCCCCACCAAGCGCACCACATACCCCGCTTGCACCCGTTTCACGGCGGGCGACCCGCCGCCCGGCCACATCACCACGAGCCCGCCCACCACCAGGACCACGCCCCCGTACCACACCCACCACACCAGCGGATTGATGGTGAACCGGAACACCGCCTGCTCGGTGCCGTTCACCACGCCGCCCAGCACCACGTACAGGTCCTCGCGCAGGTCGCTCCTGATGCCGACCTCGGTCGAGGGCTGGAACGTGGGCCGGCCCAAGCCGTCCACGTGCTGGCGCTTCTCGGTCGTCAGGACGCCGAGCCGCTTGCCGTCGCGCTCCACCTCGAGCGTCGCCGCCGTGACCTGGCGGTTGAGCGCGTCGTACTGCGAGATGCCCAGGTGGGTGAGGCGGTAGGTCCAGCCGTAGGGGCTCCGGATCGTGGCCCGCTCGCCGGGGCGCAGCGTCACCTGGGTCTCCGTCTTGAACGCCATCCCGGCGAAGGCGATGAAGAGGATGAGGATACCGGTATGCACGATGTAGCCGCCGTAGCGGCGGCGGTTGCGGCCGACGAGCCGCGCCAGCGCGAGTGCGTACGGCTCACCGTACTGGCGATGGCGCGCGCGCGCGCCGCGGGCGAACTCCTGCGCGACCGTGGCCGCGACGAACCCGGCGAGCGCGATCGCCATCAGCGCCCAGCCGTCGCGCATGCCGCCGAGCAGCAAAATCAACCCGACGAAGCCTCCGGTGGTCACCGGCACGGCGAACTGCCGCCTCAGGTTCGGCAGCGACGCCCGGCGCCACGCGATGAGCGGCCCGATCCCCGTGAGGGCGAGCAGCGCGAGGCCGAGCGGGATGTTGACCTGATTGAAGAACGGCGGGCCGACGGTGACCTTCGTCCCCTGCACGAGCTCGGAGAGGATCGGGAAGAGCGTCCCCCACAACACGGAGAACGCGATCCCCACGAACAGCAGATTGTTGAACAGGAAGCTCGCCTCCCGGCTCACCATCGACTCGAGCCGCGCTTCCGCATCGAGCAGCGGGAGCCGCCGCGCGTACAGCGTGAAGCTCGCCGCCGCCGCGACGACGAGGAACACCAGGAAGTAATAGCCGACCGGCGACTGCGTGAAGGAGTGGACGCTCGAGATCACGCCGGAGCGCGTGATGAAGGTCCCCATCACGGAGAGCAGCCACGAGCCGATCACGAGCGCGAGGTTCCACTTCTTCAGCATCCCCCGCTTCTCCTGGATCATCACGGAGTGCAGGAACGCGGTCATCGTGAGCCAGGGAAGCAGCGCCGCGTTTTCCACCGGGTCCCACGCCCAGTAGCCGCCCCAGCCCAACTCCACGTACGCCCACCACATCCCGAGCAGCAGCCCGATCGAGAGGAACAACCACGACACGAGCGTCCACTTGCGGATCGCGACCAGCCAGTCGGTGTCGAGCCGCCGCGACAACAGCGCCGCCATCGCGAACGCATACGGGATCGTGATCGAGATGTAGCCGAGGTAGAGCATGGGCGGATGGAACACCATGCCCGGGTTCTGCAGCTGGGGGTTGAGTCCGTTGCCGTCGAGCGGCGTGAAGGCGAGCCGGGCGAACGGGTTCGCCGCGAACAGCATCACCGTCACGAAGAACGCGGCCACCGCGCACACGACGCCCGCGACGTACGGCAGCAGCGGCGCGTGGCGGCGCGACGTGAACGTCAGAGCGAGCGAGCCGAACAGCGACAGCACGCTGGCCCAGAAGAGCAGGCTCCCCTTCTGGCCCGCGTACAGCGCCGACCAGGTGTAGAAGATCGGCAGATTACGGCTGGTGTAGGCGGCGACGTACTCGACGTTGAAGTCGTGGTGGAACAGCGCCCACTCGAGCGCGAACACCGCCGTCACCAGGGCGGCGCACATCGCGAACACGGCATGGCGCGCGCTCTGCTGGAGGTCCGCGCGGCCGAGCAGCCCGCCCGCGAAGCCCGTCAGCGCCCCCCAGATCCCGACGAGGAAGGCGACCCACAACGCCAGATTGCCGAGGACGGTCATGCCGCCTTGGGGACCGCTTCGTAGCGGGACCCGCATTTCGCGAGCACGTCCGTCGCGTAGATCACCCCGTCCCGCTGGAGGCGGCCTTCCACGACGACCTCCACGCTGTCCGTGAAGGTGTCGGGAGGCAGGCCATGGAACACCACGGGGTAGCGGGCGCTGCCGTCCGTGATCTGGAAGCGGAGCGTCTGCGCCGCGGGGTCGCGCGCCACGGTTCCCGGCACGACCCGCGCCCCGACCTTCATCCCCAGGTTGTAAAAGGAAGGGTCCGCCGCGACGCGCTGCGAGAGCTCGCTCGGCGTGAGGAAGAACTGGCCCGTCTGCTTCACGCCCGAGGCCATGAGATACCCCACCGCCCCGACGACCAGCACGGCCCCAATGGCGAACTTCGCTCCGGCGTTCATGCCCAATTATACCTGTCCTTCGCGCGCCTGCTCCAGCGCCCAGCGGACGGCCTGCTCCGGCGTGGTCACGCGCGGCATGTCCACCACCGACGGGAAGGCGTCGTGCAGGCCGACGATCGGCGTGCCGATCCGCTGCGCCAAGGCGATCTCCGACAGCGTCCCCCACCCGCCCCCGATCGCGATCACCGCCTGCGCCGCCCGCACGATCAAGGCGTTGCGCATCTCCCCCATTCCCGTCGCGAGCGGGACGTCGATGAAGGGATTCGCGTCGGCGCGGTCGTTGCCGGGAAGGATGCCGACGGTGAGCCCGCGCGCCTGTTGCGCGCCCCGCGCGGCCGCCTCCATCACGCCGCCCAAGCCGCCGCACAAGAGCACCGCCTGCCGCTCGGCGAGGAGCCGCCCGACCACGCCCGCCCATTCCGCCTCTTCCGAGGTGCAGGTGCTGCCGCCGATCACGGCGACGAGGGGGTTCACCGGCTGCCCGCCGCCGCCCAATGGAGCGTCGTTGCGACCGCCCGCCGCCACTCGGCTTCCCGCGCCCGTGCCGCCGGCGCCCCGTCGCCCGGGAGAAAGCGTTTGAACTTCCGGCCGGCGAGGAAGTCCTGGAGCGAGCGCCACACGCCCGCGCCCAGCCCCGCGAGGGCGGCGGCGCCGAGCGCGGTGGTCTCGACCACGTCCGGCCGCGCCACGGGCACTCCCAGGAGGTCCGCCTGGAACTGCATCAGCCAGTCGTTCGCGGCCGCGCCGCCGTCGACCTGCAGGGCATGAAGGTGAAGCTTCGCTTCTCCGGTCATCGCCTCGAGCACGTCCTTCGTGCTGAACGCCATCGCCTCGAGCGCCGCCCGGGCGAGGTGAGCCCGGGTGGTGCCGCGGGTCACGCCGACGATCGTGCCGCGCGCGCGCGGCTCCCAATGGGGGGCGCCGAGCCCCACGAAGGCCGGGACGAAGTACACGCCGCCCGTGTCCGGGACGTCGCTCGCCAGGCGCTCGGTCTCGGCGGCGTGGCGGATGATCTGCAGGCCGTCGCGCAGCCATTGGACCGCGGCGCCCGCGATGAACACGCTGCCCTCGAGCGCGTACACCGGCTCGCCGCGCGCGCCGCAGGCGAGCGTCGTCAGCAGCCCGTGCTTCGACATGGGCCGCTCCGTCCCCGTGTTCAAGAGCAGGAACGCCCCGGTGCCGTACGTGTTCTTCGCCTGCCCCGGCTCGACGCAGCCGTGGCCGAAGAGGGCCGCCTGCTGGTCGCCCGCGATGCCGGCGACCGGCAGCTCGGTGCCGAGGTGCTCGGGCTCGCACACGCCGAACGACCCGTTCGAGCTCCGCACCTCCGGGAGGGCCTCGCGGCGCACGCCGAAGAGCCGCAGCAGGTCGTCGTCCCACGACCGCGCCGCGATGTTGTAGAGCATGGTGCGCGACGCGTTGGTGTGGTCCGTGGCGAAGCTCTTGCCGTTGGTCAGCCGGAACAAGAGCCAGGCGTCGATCGTCCCGAACACGGCGTCGCCCGACGCGACGCGTTGCTCCAGGCCGGGCACGTTGGCGAGCAGCCACTCGATCTTCGTCGCGGAGAAGTAGGGATCGATGACGAGCCCGGTGCGCTGCCGCACCAGCGCCGCGCGGCGCTGTTTCACGAGCTGCCGGCAGCGTGCCGCGGTGCGCCGGTCCTGCCACACGATGGCGCGGTGCAGCGGGCGCCCGGTGGCCCGCTCCCACACGCATACGGTCTCGCGCTGGTTGGTGATGCCGAGGGCCGCCGGCACGACCTGCGCCCGCTGCAACGCCTCGCGCGCCGCCGCGAGGGTGACGCGGAAGATCTCCTCGGCGTCGTGCTCCACTTCGCCCGGCGCCGGAAAATGCTGGGTGAACTCGCGGTAGCCCCGTCCCAGCAACCGGCCGTCCTCGGCCACGACGAGCGCGGTGGTGCCGGTCGTTCCCTGATCGAGCCCCAGCACCGCGCTCACGGGTCGGTCCCGAAGGGCGGCTTCACGAGGCCGCGCTCCATGAGGTAGCCCGTCACGTAGCGCGCCGGCGTGACGTCGAACGCCGGGTTCAGCGCGTCCGCCGCGGCGGGCGCGATCGGCCGGCCCGCCAGCGTCTTCACTTCCTCGACCGGGCGCTGCTCGATGGGAATGCCGTCGCCGTCCGCGAGCGTCGCGTCGATGGTGGTCGACGGCGCCGCACAGTAGAACGGCACGCCGTGATGGAGCGCCAGCACGGCGAGCGCGTAGGTGCCGATCTTGTTGGCGAAGTCGCCGTTCGCGGCGATGCGGTCGGCGCCCACGAGCGTCAGGTCGACCTCCGCCTGCCGCATCAGCGCGCCCGCCGCCGCGTCCGCGATCACGGTGCACCGGATGCCGGCGTGCGCGAGCTCCCAGGCCGTGAGCCTCGCTCCCTGCAGCACCGGTCGTGTCTCGTCCACATACACGTGCACCCGCCGCCCCGCCTCGTGGGCGAGGTAGACCGGGGCGAGCGCCGTGCCGATACCGCCGGTCGCGAGCGCCCCGGCGTTGCAATGCGTCAGGACCGCGGCGCCGTCGGGCACGAGCGGGAGACCGGCTTCCCCGATGCTACGGCACATCGCGCGATCCTCCTCCCAGATCGCCGTCGCCTCGCTCTTCAGCCGGTCCCACAGCGCGGCGCCCTCGCCGGGCGCCTGCGCGGCCACGCGGCGCATGCGATCGAGCGCCCACCGCAAGTTGATCGCCGTGGGACGAGCGGCGGCGAGGGGGGCGGCCAGCTCCTCGACCCGCGCCAGGAAGCGCTCGCGCGGAGCGCCACGCTCGTCCCGGAGCCCCGCGACGAGCCCCATGGCCGCCGCGATCCCGATGAGCGGCGCCCCCCGTACCTGCAGCGTCCGGATCGCCTCGGCCATCGCGGCGGCGCTTTCGAGGTCCCGCTCGATGTGGGCTTCGGGGAGCGCCCGCTGGTCCACGATGCGCACGGCCCCGCTCCGGGTCCAGGCGATGGCTTGGACGGGCATGAGCAAGAAGCTAATGCGGAGTGCGGAGTGCGGAGTGCGGAATGCGGAGTGTAATTGGAAGGTCGCACGGGGAAGCGAGGCCCGCATTCACACTCCGCACTCCGCATTCCGCATTCCGCATTCTCGTGGTAGGATTTCCGCATGGAATACCAAACTCTCCTTTTCGAGATCAAAGACGGCATCGCGCTGATCACCATCAACCGTCCCGACAAGCTCAACGCGCTGAACGACCAGGTGATGGCGGAGCTCGCCGACGTGGCCCAGCGCCTCGCGACGGACGACGCCATCCGCGGGGCGATCCTCACCGGAGCCGGCCCCAAGGCCTTCGTGGCCGGGGCCGACATCGGGGATCTCGCCAAGCAGGGCCCGTTCGACGGGAAGGCCCGCGCGCTGCGCGGCCAGGCCGTGCTGCGGCGGCTCGAGACGTGTGGCAAGCCGGTGATCGCGGCGGTGAACGGCTTCGCGCTGGGCGGCGGGTGCGAGCTCGCGATGGCCTGCCACCTGCGCATCGCGAGTGAGAACGCCAAGTTCGGCCAGCCCGAACTGAAGCTCGGCATCGCGCCCGGCTACGGCGGGACACAGCGTCTGCCGCGCCTCGTCGGTAAGGGCGTCGCGTTGCAGCTGATCCTCACGGGCGAGACCATCGACGCCCGGGAAGCCCACCGCATCGGGCTCGTCAACAAGGTGGTTCCGTCGGCCGAGCTCCTCGCCGCAGCGGAGCAGCTGCTGCGCGCCATCCTCGCCATGGGCCCGCTCGCGGTGCGGCTCGCGCTGGAAGCCGTGGACCAGGGGCTCGAGATGTCGCTCGACGAGGGCTTGCTGCTCGAAGCGAACCACTTCGGCCTGCTCGCCGCGACGCGCGACATGAAGGAGGGACTGGGGGCGTTTCTGGAAAAGCGGGCCCCCAAGTTCGAGGGGCGCTGAGGCCCACCAACGACTTAGTAAGTCTTGCGCTGACAACAACTTCTGAGTATTTTGGGGGGGTTGTCTGAGGCTCTCGCGGCCCGGCCGCGGCGCGCCACGGAACGTCCCGTGGCGCTTTTGGTGAGGGGCCCCATGAACGAGCGCAAACAGCGGTTTCCGGTCGCCGTCGCCGAGGCGCTGCGCGGCTATCTGGCGCGGTCGGGCCTGGCCAAGCGACTGGGGCAGGCCCAGGTCATCCCCGAGTGGCCGGATCTCGTCGGACCCCAGATCGCGGCGGTCTCGAGCCCCGAGAGCGTCAGCCCGGACGGCACGCTGTTCGTGCGCGTCGCCACGAGCGCGTGGATGAACGAGCTGCAGCTCATGACCCCGGAGATCATGGCCCGCATCAACGCGGGGCGCGGTCCCGGACGGATCAAGACGATTCGCTGGCTTCTCCAACGTTAGGCGTTATGGCCAAGGCAAAACCGGCGGCACCGAAGGACAAGGCCAACGGCGGCTACCAGGCCGACTCGATCCAGGTCCTCAAGGGTCTGGAGGCGGTGCGGCGCCGCCCGGCGATGTACATCGGCTCGGTGTCGGGCCGGGGGCTGCATCACCTCGTCTACGAGGTCGTGGACAACTCGGTGGACGAAGCGCTCGCGGGATACTGCACCCGCATCGACGTCACGATCCATCCCGACAACGCGATCACCGTCGTCGATAACGGGCGCGGCATCCCCGTCGACCTCCACAAGACCGAGAAGAAGCCGGGCGTCGAAGTGGCGCTGACGATGCTGCACGCCGGCGGCAAGTTCGACAAGACGACCTACAAGGTGTCGGGCGGGCTGCACGGGGTGGGCGTTTCGGTCGTAAACGCGCTCTCCGAGCAGCTCGAGGTGTGGGTGGATCGGGACGGGAAGCGCCACCACATGGCGTTCGAGCGGGGCGACACCAAGAAGCGGCTCGAGATCGTCGGCAAGGCGAAGGGCACGGGGACCACGGTGTGGTTCAAGCCCGACACCGAGATCTTCACGGAGACGCGCTTCGACTACGGCACGATCGCCAACCGGCTGCGGGAGCTGGCCTTCCTGAACAAGGGTCTCACCATCACGCTCAAGGACGAGCGCAAGGGGCAGCAGCGCGAGGAGACCTTCCACTACAAGGGCGGGCTCGCCGAGTTCGTGAAGTGGGTGCTGGGGAACCGCAAGCCGCTGAACGCGAAGCCCATCGTGTTCGAGGCGACGCGGGACGGCACGGAGGTCGAAGGCGCCCTGCAGTACGACGACCAGTACAGCGAGAACACCTTCACCTTCGTCAACAACATCAACACGCACGAGGGCGGCACGCACCTCACCGGCTTCAAGTCGGCGCTCACCCGCACCATCAACGAGTGGGCCAAGAAGGACGGGCTCCTCAAGAAGGAGGACTTCACCCTCAGCGGCGACGACGTGCGCGAGGGCCTGAACTGCGTGCTGCACGTCAAGGTCAAGCAGCCGCAGTTCGAGGGGCAGACGAAGACCAAGCTCGGCAACTCCGAGATCGAGGGCATCGTCAAGAGCGTCGTGAACGACGCGCTGGCGGAGTTCTTCGACAAGAACCCGAGCGTGGCGCGCACCGTCATCGCCAAAGCGCTCAGCGCCGCGCGCGCCCGCGAGGCCGCCCGCAAGGCGCGCGAGCTGGTGCGCAAGCGGAGCGGCCTCGAGGGCGGCCTGCTCCCCGGCAAGCTGGCCGACTGCGCCCTCAGCGACCCGAGGCTGTGCGAGCTGTTCCTCGTCGAGGGCGACTCGGCGGGCGGCTCCGCGAAACAGGGCCGCGACCGAAGCTTCCAGGCGATCCTGCCGCTGCGCGGCAAGATCCTCAACGTCGAGAAGGCCCGGATCGACAAGATCCTCTCCAACGAGGAGATCCGGACCATGATCACGGCGATCGGGACCGGCGTGGGCGAGGACTTCACGCTCGACGAGGCCCGCTATCACAAAGTGATCATCATGACCGACGCCGACGTGGACGGCGCCCACATCCGCACCCTGCTGCTCACGTTCTTCTACCGGCAGATGAAGGAGCTCATCGACGCGGGCTACATCTACATCGCGCAGCCGCCGCTGTACCGCGTGGCCAAGGGCAAAGAGGAGTACTACGCGTACGACCAGAAGGAGCGCGACTCCTACATCAAGCGTCTCTCCAACGGCAGCGAGGGTCGCGGCAACGTCGTGGTGCAGCGCTACAAGGGGCTGGGCGAGATGAACCCCGACCAGCTGCGCGACACGACGATGGACCCCTCCAGACGCACGCTGCTCAAGGTCACGATGGAAGACGCGCTGGAGGCCTCGCAGCTGTTCGAGACGTTGATGGGCGATGAGGTCGAGCCGCGCCGGCGGTTCATCGAGGAGAACGCGAAGTTCGTGCGCAACCTCGACGTGTGACGCGCCGCGCCTGCCCAGAACTTATGTGATGACAATCACTATGGCGTTCCTGCCACACCCCTCCCCCCTTGACTTCCGCAGCCGCCGTTCCAAACGTAGGACTCAGCAGACCGAACTAACTCGCTCTCTGGCGAGGTGTTAGGCCCCGTTGCGCCCGCGATTGGCCATCGGGGCCGTTGTGTCTGCGAGGAGCAGCGGACATGGCCCTGCATTCCCGCATGGACGGTTTGGACGTGGGCGTCGCCGTGATCGCCCCGGATTGGACGATCGCGCAGTGGAGCGCGCCCGCCGCCCACCTCACCGGCATCCCCGCCGACCGGATGGTGGGCCGGAACTTCTGGCTCGCGTTCCCCGCCGCGCCGAGCAGCACCATCGAGCGGCTGCTCCAGGAAGTGCTCCAGGACGGCGCGACGCGCTCGTTCGTCGCTCCGGGACGGAGCGACCTTCAGGGCAGGGTGTTCGAGGCCCAGGTGACGCGGGGGGCGGGGAATCATCTGATCCTGCGCTTCCGCGAAACGCGGGTGCACGCCGAGCAGGACGCCGGCGCCGGACACCTCCTGACTGCGGTCGATACGGAGCGACGGCTCTACAAGCAGTTGTTCACCGCGCTGCCGACGCCGGCGCTGGTGCTCACCGTGGACGGTCAGATTCTCGACGCCAACCCCGAAGCCGCGGCGCTGCTCGGTGTCCCGAATCTCCCCGCCCTCCGCGGGCGCGCGCTCGCGGCTTGGGCGATGCCCGATCAGCGCGCCGCTTTCGCCAAGGCGCTGCGCGACGCGGTGACGCGCCGCCAGGCGTTCCGGCTGAGCCTCGAGTTCGCGGGGGAGCCGGCGCGCGAGGTGGAGGCGGTCATCGACAACCTGGATCCCGAGGACACGGTGGCGAAGCTGCTGTTCTTCGCGACCGACGTATCGCGCGAGGTGCTGCTGCAGCAGAAGCTCCTCAAGGCGGACCGGCTGGCGCAGCTCGGCGCCCTCGTGTCCGGCGTCGCCCACGAGCTGAACAACCCCCTGGCCGCGATCGCGGCCTTCGCGGAGTTGCTCGCGACCGGCGCGGGGGATCCGGACCTCAAGGAGAGCGGCCAGTTGATCCACATGGAGGCCATGCGCGCCGGGCGGGTCGTGCAGACGCTGCTCGACTTCGCGCGCCAGCGGGCGCGCGTGCGCGAGCCCGTGGACCTGCTCGAGGTCGTGGAGCGGGTGCTCGCCCTGCAGCGCAACGCCCTCAAGAAAGCCCGCGTCAAGGTCGAAGTGACCCTGCCGGCCGACCTGCCGGACGTGACGGGCGACGCGCAGGAATTGCAACAGGTCGTACTCAACGCCGTCGTCAACGCGCAGCAGGCGATCGAGCAGACCGGCCGCCCCGGCAAGCTCTCCGTATACGCACGCCGCGTCGACGATCAGGTCGCGCTCGCGTTCGAGGACACGGGGCCGGGAGTGCCGCCCGAGATCCTGGACCGGATCTTCGAGCCGTTCTTCACCACGAAGGGGGAGGCGGGCACCGGCCTGGGGCTCGCGATCAGCCTCGGGATCGTGAAAGCGATGGGCGGGCGGCTGTACATGCACAACCTCGAGGGGGGTGGCGCGCGCTTGAGCGTCGAGCTGCCCACGGTGGCCGCGCCCGCAGCGGAGCCCGAGCGGGCGGGGTTCCGCGGCCCGGCGCGGCCGCTCTCGATCCTCGTCGTCGAGGACGAAGGGAGCGTGCGCCGCGGCATGGAGCTGATGGCCGAACGACTGGGCCACCGGGTCACGAGCGCCGCGGGGTTCGAGGACGCGCTGCGCCATCTCCGCGACCGGACACGCTACGACGCGCTGCTCGTGGACGTGCACCTCGACGAGGCGCACACGGGGTTCGACCTGTTCGAGGCACTGCGACTCGAGGGCCGGGGCCTCGATCAGCACGTCGTGTTCACGACCGGGGACTCGATCTCCCCCAGGACCCGCGACGCCTTGCAGCGCTCCGAGCGCCCGGTGCTCCGCAAGCCGTTCAATCTCGAAGAGCTGAGGGAGATCCTGGATCGGGTCGCCGGCGACTAAAAGGCTCGTAAAGGGCCGGTAAGAGGCCGGGGAAGAGGGAAGGGGTGACCCTTCCCCGGCCTTTTACCGGCCTTTCACCGGCTTTTGACCGGCCGTCAGCTCTTCGACCCCGTCCTTCGTCACCCGATGCGAGACGAGCGGCAGCGGCTTGTCGGCGAGCCGGTCCCCCATTTCGATGGCGCGCTCCAGTCCCTCAAATCCGAGCTTCACTCCCGCCGCGTCTTTCGCGAACACGGAGGCGATGGGCTCGCCGGCGAGCACCTTGTCCCCCGGCTTCACGGTGATGACGAAGCCGACGCTCGGGTCGATGACGTCGTCCACCTGACGCCGCCCCCCGCCCATGGCGACAATGGCCCGGCCGATGGTGCGGGGCTCGACCCGCGTTACCACCCCGGTCTCCCGGGCAGCGAAGATCTCCACTGCCTGGGCCTGCGGCAGCACCGACGGGTCCTCGAGCACCTTGGGGTTGCCGCCCTGCGCCTCGATCATCCGCTCGAACTTCTCGGCGGCAAGACCCGAGCCGAGCACGCTTTGGAGCTTCTTGCGCGCCTGTTTGGTGCTCTTCTCGACGCCGGCGGCGAGGAGCATCTCGACCCCCAGGGCGTAGGTCACCTCCATCAGATCCTCCGGACCCTCGCCGCGCAGCGCGAGGATCGCCTCTTCCGTCTCGAGCGAGTTGCCGCAGGCCCGGCCGAGCGGGCGATCCATCGCGGTGAGCAGCACGACGGTGGGGCAGCCGCGATCCTCGCCCAGCGCGATCATCGTGCGCGCGAGCTCCAGGCCGTCCTTGAGGGCAGGGAGGAAGGCGCCGCCGCCCCGCTTCACGTCGATCACGAGGCCCGTGAGCCCCTCCGCGAGCTTCTTGGACATGATGCTGGCGGCGATGAGGGGAATCGCCTCCACCGTACCGGTGACGTCGCGCAGGGCGTAGAGCTTGCCGTCGGCCGGGGCGATCTCCGGGGTCTGGCCGATCATGGCGCAGCACAGCTTCATGACCTGCGCCTTGGTCTCGGCCAGGGACAGGCGGGTGCGGAAGCCGGGGATCGCCTCCAGCTTGTCGAGCGTCCCTCCCGTGTGCCCGAGTCCCCGACCCGACATCATCGGCACCGCGACGCCGCAGGCGGCGACGAGCGGCGCGAGCACGAGCGACACCTTGTCTCCGACGCCGCCCGTGGAGTGCTTGTCGATACGCGGCGTGGCCCACCCGTCGAACGCGAGGCGCTGCCCCGATGCGAGCATCGCGTCCGTGAGGGCCGCGAGCTCCGGCCGCTCGAGCCCGCGGAAATAGACCGCCATGAGCAGCGCCGCCATCTGGTAGTCGGGCACGCGCCCTGCCGTGTAGGCGGCGACGAGGGCGGACCATTCCTCGGGCGTGAGGGCGCCGCCGTCGCGCTTGCGTTCGATCAGCGGCACAACGAACATTAGCGGCCCCCCTCCTCGCGGAGACGTCGATGCGCGTTGGCCCGTGGCTCCTCACCCTGGCGTGCGCCCTGCTCGCGGCGCCCGGACCCTTGGCGGGCCAGGCCCACGAGACCGCGGCGCACCACATCGCGCTCGGGGACACGGCGACCAGGGCGCTCGATCCGCAGACCGCGCTGCGGCACTATCGCGCGGCCCTGGCGCTCGACTCGACGAGCTACGAGGCGCTGTGGAAGGCGTCGCGCTCGCTCGTCGACATCGCGAAGCAGATCGAAAGCGAGGAGGACTCCCTCAAGCAACGGCGCGACACCCTGTACATGCAGGCGCGCGCGCTCGCCGAAGCGGCGGTACGGGCCAACCCGAACGGCGCGGACGGGCACTTCATGATCGCGAACGCGCTGGGCCGCCTCTCGCTCACGCGGGGCGGTAAAGAGCGCGTCCGCTTCGCCCGCATCATCTACGACGAAGCCATGAAGGCGGTGGAGCTCGACTCGACCCACGACGGCGCCTACCACGTGCTGGGCTCGTGGAACGCGGAGATCAAGCGGTTGTCGGGAATCCAGCGGTTCTTCGCCAAAGCGCTGTTCGGCGCCGGATTCATGGACAAGGCCAACTGGCCCGACGCCCAGCGCTACCTCAAGAAGGCGGTCGCCTGGAAGCCGGGCAACATCTTCCATCGGCTCGAGCTGGCGGAGGTGTACATGGACGTGGGCAAGTTCTCCGCCGCCCGGGAGCAGCTGACCGCCATCGCCGGCCTGCCCCTCGCGGACGTGCTCGATCACGAGTACAAGGAGGACGCGGTGCTGGATCTCAAGGACATCGCGGGCCGGAAGGACAAGACCTAGCGCCGCCGCATCAGGCGCTCGATCTCGTCGGTGGTGCGCGGCGCCTTGCCCGACAGCCACTCGGCGCCCGCGGCGGTGACCAGCACGTCGTCTTCGATCCGCACCCCCAGGCTTTCCTGCGGCAGGTAGATCCCGGGCTCGATCGTAAACACCATGCCCGGCTCGAGCCGCTGGCGCCCGGGGACGTTCACGTCGTGCACGTCCATGCCGAGGTGGTGCCCCAGCCCGTGAATGAAATACGTGTCGCAGGTGCGGTCTCCGCACAGCGTGCCCGAATGGTCCCGCATGTAGGTCCGCGCGATGCGGTCGAGGTCGCGCAGCGTGACGCCGGGGCGCACCGAGTCGAAGGCGGCCCGCTGCGTGGCGAGCACCAGGTCGTAGATCGCCTTCTGGCGCCCCGTGAACCTCCCGTTCACCGGGAACGTTCGCGTGACGTCGGCGGTGTACTGGCCCCACTCCGCGCCGGCGTCGACGACGACCAAGTCCCCGTCGCGCGTCTGCCGGCGGTTGACGTCGTAGTGCAGCGTGGTCGAGTTCGGGCCGCTGCCGACGATGGACGGGTAGCCCACGCGGTCGGCGCCGTTCCGGCGGAACCCGGCCTCGAGCACCGCTTCGATCTCGTATTCGTACATCCCCGGGCGGGCCCCCTGCATCGCCGCGACGTGCCCGGCGACGCTGATGTCGATGGCCGTGCGCAGGCGCGCCAGCTCGTCGGCGTCCTTCACCATGCGCAGCGAATCGGCGACGGGGCGGAGGTTGCGCACGTCGCGGCCCGCGAAGACGAGATCCACGACGCGGCGCTCCTCGCGCGTGGCGTCGTCGAGCGGCACGTACACGGGCCCCGGCACGCGCGACTGCACCAGCCGCAGCCGGCCCTCCAGGGAATCCGTCGGCAGCACGATCGGGATCCCGGAGAGCCGCGCGGCGGTGCTGTCGGGTCCCAGCCGCAGCCCCGTCCAGCGCTCGCGGGCGGGGTTGCGCGGCGGCAGAAACAGGGTGGTCTCGACCGAGTCGGGCCCGCGCGCGGTCAGCACGATCCACGCGTCCTGCGTCTCGAGCTCCGTGAAGTAGAAGAACGTGTTGTTCTGGCGGAAGTCGTTGTCCTGGATGTAGTCGCGCTCGACGTCGCGCTCGTGCGCTGCCGGGATGAGGACGACGCCGTGGTCGAGAGATCGCAACAGCGCCAGGCGCCGCGCCGCGACGGCCGCGGTGTCCACCGGTCGGCCCATGCCCGGCAGCTCGGGCACGACGCGCCAGGCGCCGATCGGCGGCGCGCCCGAAGCCCGCGCCTGCGCGACGAGTCCGCCGCCCGCGAGGACGAGCAGCGTCGTGAGCAGCCCGATCCGCATGGGCTCCGAAGCTACCGCGCGTCGCGAACGGCGGCAACGCCGTGCGGCTTGACGCACCGTCCGACACACGGGCAAACTATGCCATGACCATCTCCACGGCCCTCTCGGCCGCCGAAGCGGAGCGTCTCGCCGCGCACGTGGCGGAGCTGGAGCGCGAGCGCAAGCACCTCCTCGCCGTGATCGAGATCCTGAAAGAAGTCTCCACCTCGCTGCATTTCATCGACATCCTGCAGGGGATCGCGCGCAAGCTGGGCGAGGCCTTCGGGCTCGACCGCTGCTCGATCTTCCTCGCCGAGCGCGGCGGCAAATCGGTGCGCCTCGTCGCCTCGTACGAGGACCCGACCATCCGCAACTACGTCGTCGATCTCGAGCGCTACCCGGAGCTGAAGCGCGCCATGCAGACCGGCGAGACGGTCTTCATTCCGGACGCGGCGAACGACCCGAGCTTGAAGCACGTGAAGGGCGAGCTGATCAACCGCCGCGTGAAGTCGATCACCGTGGTTCCGATCACGTGGCGCTCGGCCGCCATCGGCGCGATCTTCCTGCGCACGTTCCGCGACGGCCCCACCTTTTCGGACGAGGACGTGGGCTTCGTGCAGGTCGTCGCCTCCCTCACGGCCCAGGCGCTCCGCAACGCCCACCGCTACGAGCGCCTCGCCCAGCGCCACCGGGAGACCGACGAGACGATGCGACGCATGGAGCTCGAGCGCGTGGCCTTGCTCGCGTTCCTGCGGCGTCTGCTCGGCGCCTTCGGCGAGCGGGAGGGGCCCTGGGCCGAGGGGCTGCTGTCGCGCGCCAGCACGGCGGAGCTGGACCGCCTGGTCGGTGTCGCGCTCGCCGTCATTCAGGAAGAAGCCAAAGGCCGGTGACCAACCCGGCGGCCCGGGCCGCCGAGCTGCGGCGGCTCATCGAGCGGGCCAACCACGCGTACTACGCGCTCGACCGGCCCGAGATCTCGGACGCCGAGTACGACCGTCTGTTCCGCGAGCTGCAGGCCCTTGAGGCGGCGCACCCCGAGCTCCGCACGCCGGACAGCCCCACCGGCCGCATCGGCACCGAGCCCGCGGCCGCCTTCCGCAAGCACCGCCACCTCGTCCCCATGTTGTCCCTCGCCAACGCCTTCAACGAGGCCGAGCTGGGCGAGTGGGAGGAGCGGAACGCCCGCCTCGTGCCCGAGGTGAGGCAGGCGGGCTACACCCTGGAGGTGAAAATCGATGGCGCGGCCGTGAGCCTCACCTACGCGGACGGCCTCTTCGTCACGGGAGCGACCCGCGGCAACGGGGTGGAGGGGGAGGACGTCACCGCCAACCTGCGCACCGTCCTCGACGTGCCGCTGCGCCTTCAGGGGGGCGGCTGGCCCAAGCGCATGGAAGTGCGCGGCGAGGTCTATCTCTCGAAGTCGCGGTTCGGGAAGCTGAACGAGGAGCGGGCTCACGCCGGCGACCCACCGTTCGCCAATCCGCGGAACGCCGCGGCGGGCGCGCTGCGTCAGCTCGATCCCAAAATCACGCGCAGTCGAGGCCTGCGGATCTTCTGCTTCCACGTGGAAGCACCTGGTCACAAGCTCCCGGTTGCGACCCAGCATGACCTGTTGCAGCAGCTCGCCACCTGGGGCTTTCCGGTCGAGCACCATCACAAGCTGACGCCCGACCTCGCGGCCGCCAACCGCGAGATCGCAAACCTCGAACCGCTACTCGAGCACCTCGACTACGGCGCTGACGGCGTGGTGGTAAAGGTGAACCCGCTCGAGCTACACGCCGAGCTCGGCACCATCGGCGACCGCGAGCCGCGCTGGGCCATCGCCCGCAAGTTCGCCCCCGAGGTCCGGATCACGAGGCTCAAGGAAATCCGGGTCAACGTGGGCCGCACCGGCGCGCTCAACCCCTACGCGGTGCTCGAGCCGGTCGAGATCGGCGGCGTCACCGTCTCTACCGCCACGCTCCACAACTTCGAGCTCATCGCCGCGAAAGACATCCTTCCCGGTGACCTGGTGGAAGTGACGCGCGCCGGCGAGGTCATCCCGCAGGTCCTGGGCCGCGCCCCGACCGCGCACGGTCGTCCTCCGAGGAAGCACAAGAAGACCTTCGGGCCACCCAAGACGTGCCCGGTGTGCGGGTCGCGCGTAGAGCGCCCGAAGGACGAGGTGATGGTCTACTGCCCGAACGTGTCGTGCCCCGGGCGCATCTTGGAGAGCATCGTTCACTTCGCGAGTCGAGGGACGATGGATATCCGCGGCCTCGGATACGAGCGCGTGCGTTCGCTGCTCGAGGCGAAGCTCATCGCCGACGTGGCCGACCTGTACGATCTGAAGAACAAGAAGCTCCAGCTGCTCGCGCTCGAGGGGTTCGCCGAAAAGTCGGTGGACCAGCTCCTCGCCGCCATCGAGGAATCAAAGCAGCGACCCTTGTCCACGCTGCTCTTCGCCCTCGGCATTCGCCACGTCGGCGCCGAGGGAGCGAGGCTGCTGGCGCGCCACTTCGGAAGGATGGAGCGCCTCCAGAAGGCAACGGCGGCCGAGATTGGACAGATCCGGGGGATCGGACCGGCGATCGCCGAGGCCGTGGCGGGGTTCCTTGCCGAGCCCCGCAACCGCAAGCTCGTGGAGCGGCTGGAAGCCCTGGGGCTGAACATGCGCGAGCCCAAGGCGGCGCCCGACGAGGCCGGCGGCCCGCTCGCGGGGCAGACCTACGTGATCACCGGAACGCTCCCGACCCTGTCGCGCGCTCGGGCGACCGAGTTGATCGAGGCCGCGGGCGGCCACGTCACGGACGGCGTGTCGAAGAAGACCGCCGCGCTGGTGGCGGGCGCCGATGCCGGCTCGAAGCTCGAGAAGGCGAAAGCGCTGGGCGTCCCGGTGATCGACGAGGCCGAACTCTTGCGCCGCGCGCAGGCGCAACCCTAAGTTGGCGTCCCATATGACCGCCACCCGGAGCGCCGCGCCAGACGGAATGACCATCGGACGCGGCGCCCTGCGGCAGCTGCGCGAAGGCCTGCTGCGCCACGCCCCGGATCACGCGGTCAACATCCTCCAGCAAGCGGGGTTCGCCGCCGGCGAGGGCATCTACCGAGCCTTCCAGACCTGGCTCCCGGGGCAAGCCGGGGTCACGCGCCCCGAGGAGCTCGACGCCGCCCAGCTCAACGACGTGCTCTCCGCCTTCTTCCAGGCGGCCGGCTGGGGCGCCGTCACCGTCGCCGCGCTCGGCCCCGCGCTGGCCGTGGACTCGCGCGACTGGGCCGAAGCCGAGCCCGGCACGACCGAGACTCCGATGTGCTTCTTCTCGTCCGGGATGCTGGCCGACTTCCTGGGCCGACTTTCGGGAGAGACCGTCGCGGTGATGGAGGTGGAGTGCCGCAGCCGCAACGACCCGCGCTGCCGCTTTCTTTCGGCCGCGCCCGAAACGCTCAACGTCGTCTACGATCAGATGATGCGGGGAAAGGGGTACGCGGACGTGCTCGAGGGAGGTCGGGGGGGAAGATAGCGCGCTAGCGGCGCGCCACGGACACCCCCTCGAGCAACAGCGACGGCGTGTGGCGCGCTCCGTACCAGCGACCGTCGGTCCCGAACCCGCCGATCCGCTTCAGCAGCTCGTACGCGTTCCCCGCCACGGCGGCATCCTTGACGCGACCGGTGATCTCGCCGCGCTCGACGCGATAGGCAAGCGCCACCGGGTGACTGAACGCCCCGCCGATCACGTTCCCCTGCCCCACGCCGATCAGCTCGTCCACGACCAAGCCGTCTCGCACATCGCCCAGCAGGCCACCCCCGAGCTCGCCCACCGCGTCGTCGTTCCCGCTTCCCGCTTCCCCGATGATGATGTTCGTGTACCCCGGCACCGGTTTGGAGAAGATGCCCCGTTGCCCGTGCCCCGTGCTGCGCGTGTTCGCGCGCGCCGCGGTCTCGAGATCATAGATGAAGCCGCGCACGCTGCCGCGGGCGACGAGCGGCAGTGGCGCCGACGGCACGCACTCGTCGTCGATGGGGCGCGACGCGGCGCGGCCGGGCCGGAGCGGGTCGTCGGTGACGGAGAACGCGGGGTCGAACACCTGCTGCCCCAGCCTGCCGGCGAGGGGCGAGATCCCCTGCAGCACCGCCTTTCCGGAGAGGGCCTGGGTGACGGGCAGGAGGATCGCGGCGAGTCCCGGCGGCGTGAACACCACCGGCAGCGCCCCCTCCGGCGGCGCGACGATGCGAAGCGCCCGCTCCAAGCGGTCCGTGATCGACCGCACGAGCGCGTCGAGGCGGTCCTGTGCGGGCAGGTCGCAGCCCTCCCAGCTGTCGCCGATCATCAGCACGTCGTCGCCGGCGAAGCGCCAGATCTCCGCGCTCACGCCGACGGCGGTCGTCCGGTAGGACGCGTGGGCGCCGGCCGTGTTCGCGACCCGGGTCTCGGAAATGTCGCGCCCGATCCCGACGCTCACCTGGCACCCGTCGCGCGTGAGGCGCTCGAGCACCCCGCGGCCGATCGCGATCAGGTCGTCGAGCGAGGCGCCGGCGGCCCGATCGAAGTGCGTGGGGACGGGAGGGAGCGGGGCGGCCCCGGGCAGCGTGAGCTCGACCGTCCCGCCGAGATCGGCCGACGCGAGGGCGCGGTCGACCAACTCGCCGGCTGCCGCGACGGCCGTCGTCCCCGCGGTGCCCACGCGGCCGTCCCGCAGCACCCGCAGCCCGATGCCCGCCTCCTCGGTCGCTCCGGCCGCCTTGAGGCGGCCCCAATCGAACGACACGGAGGTGCTCTCCACGCGGCGCCAGATGGCGTCCGCCCCCCGCGCGCGGCGCCGGGCGTCGTCGAGCAGCCGCTCGATCACGCCGGGACGTCGCCCCCGATCAGCGCCTCCTCGATGCGGACGTGGGGCGCACCCTCGGTCACGGGGAGCGGCCCCTGGCCGGCCTTGCCGCAGCCGCCGCCCATCTGGTTCCAGCGGAAGTCGCCGGCGATGCGCTCGATTCGGTCGAGCGTCTGGAACAGGTTCCCCGCGAGCACGACGTCCTTGACCAGCTCGGCTTGATGCCCGTCGCGGATCATGCGCCCGTAGGCCGCGGTGAAGGAGAAGTTTTCGAGCAGCGTCTGACCCCCGAAGGCGCCGCAGGCGTAGACGCCGAGCTTGATGTCGCGGATCAGGTCCTCGAACGTCCCTCGCCCGTTCCCGATGTACGTGTTGGTCATTCGCACGATGGGCGCGTGGCGGAACGACAGCGCGCGTGCGTTGCCCGTCGGCCGCTCACCCAGCCGGGCCGCGGTCTCCCGCGAGTGCAGGCGGCCGACCAGGACCCCCTCGCGGATGAGCGGCGTGTCCTGCGTCGGCGTGCCCTCGTCGTCGAACGGCAGCGTGCCGCGCAGCCCGGGCTCGGCGCCGTTGTCGCCCACGTTGAGCACGGGCCGACCGAAGCGCCGGCCCAGCGTCATCATCTCGCGCGCCTGGGGATTCTCGTAGATGAAGTCCGCCTCCGACAGATGGCCGAACGCCTCGTGGATGAACACGCCGGCCAGCTCGGGATCGAGCACGACGGGGTAGCGGCCGCCCTTCACTCCGGGTGCGTCGAGCAGCGCGACCGCGCGCTCCGCGGCCGCGCGAAAGCCCGCGCTCCGGCTCTGCGCTCCGGTCCAGCCGCGACGCAGGCCGATGGACTCGAGTCCTTTCTCGATCGTCCCGTTGCGGCGCGCCACTGCGGTCCCGGACAGGGTGACCTCCGGCCGCAGCTCGTGCAGCATCGCGCCCGCGGAGCTCACGAACCAGTACTCGGTGACCTCGTCGCGGTAGCTCGCGAGGGTGTCCACGACCCGGTCGCTCACCGCGAGCATCTCGCCGTTGTAGGCCTCGATGAGCCGCTTCTTCTCGGCGAGCGGCACGCCGCGCACGTCGCCGTCCAGGTCGAGCAGGGCGTCGGCCTCGTGGGGCGGCACGTCGGCGAGGCGGATCGGATCCTCCACCCGGATTGCGCGCGACAGCTCGGTCGCGCGGGCGACCATCGCCGGGAGCCGCTCCAGCGACGTGAACGAGGCGACGCCCCAGCCGTACCCGCGGTGCAGCGCGCGCACGAAGCCGCCCTGGTCCTCGGTCGCCGTGGCGGACTCCAGCCGCCGCCCGCGGTACGTGACGGACGAGCCCCAGGTGCGTTCGACGCGGATTTCGGTGTAATCGGCGCGCGAGGTCCGCAGCGCGTCGAGCAAACGGTCCTTCACTCCGCGAGTTCCCGCAACTTCTCCGCGTAGTCGGGCCGCATCACGATCTCCCCACCCACGATCACCTCGCGGTCCCAGGGGAGGATGATGAAGTTCTCGCTTTCGAGGGCGTAGAAGTCCGGCTTGAAGTCGCCGGTGCGGAAGGAGACGGCGGTCTTGACGGCCGCGGGCTGGAGCTCGCGCACCGCCGCCAGCGCGAGCTTCATGGTGTCGCCCGTGTCGCAGGTCTCGTCCACGATCAGCACCCGCCGCCCGGCGACGAGGCGCGGCGGACCCGCGATCACGACCGGGCGCGACCCGCCCGCCTCGCGAGTGATGGTCATGGATGCGAAGTCGCGCTGCAAGATGCTCGCGACCACGGAACCCGGGATGGCCCCGGCCTTGGCGATCCCGATCACGAGCTCCGGGTCGTAGTCGCGGAAGATCTTGAGCGCCAGCGCCCGGCACAGCTCGCCGAAGAACGGCCAGTCCACCTGGAGGACACCGCGGGGTGGCTGCCGAGTGGTGCGCACGTTCTGCGGGGTAGGGCGCAGCGGCGTGGGGGACATAGGCTGAGAAGCTACATTGCGAACGTCCGCAGCCGCAAGCTATTTTCGGCGCATGGGTTTCTGGCGCCGCCTCTTCGGCGGCTCATCGGGCGATGAGCTCAAACCCCAGCGCCTCGACTACTTGAACGAAGCGCTCGCACTCGAGCGCCAAGGCGACTACGAAGCGGCGCTCACCTCCTACCGTCTGGCGCTGCGCGACCATCCCAACGACGCCCGCATCCTGCAGAACATGGCGATCGCGTTCACGAAGACGCGGCGCCTCGACGAGGCGATCCGGCACTACCGGCGGGCCCTGGAGCTCGACAACGGGCTGGCGGGGGCCCACTACGGGCTCGCCTTCCTGCTGCTGAAGCGCGGCGATCCCGACGGCGCCGCCCAGCACCTGCGGGCGTTCCTGGCGCATCCGCCCAGGGGGCCCGACGCGCAAAGGTGGATCGAGCACGCCACCCAGGCCCTGCGCGACCTCGGGTCGTCCGGCGGGTCTCCCGAGGCAGTATCGGCGGAGGCGCCGTGACCCGGTGGGGCCCGCGCGGGGCGGGCGCGCTGGCGCTCGCCCTGGCGGCGGCCGCTGCGTGCGGGAAACTGGGGCCCGACTTCAACCAAGTGGTCGCGATCGAGGTGGCCGCGCTGGACAGCGTGGAAGAGGTCGACACCCTCCGCCCCCAAGCGCGCGCACTCGACGGCCGGGGCGAAGCCGTGTCCTCCGCCATCGCTTGGGCCACGGTGGACACGGCCGCCTTCCTCGAGGTCGTGGACCCCACCACCGGGGTGACCGCCGCCGAGCGCTCCGGCACGGGCCACCTCCAGGCCCGGGTCGGCGCGCTGCGGAGCAACCTGCTCACCGTCCGTGTCCTGGCCGCGGCCGACACCGTCTTCGCCGCCACACCGCCGCCCACGACCGTGACCCTCTCGGCCCCGGATTCCCTTTCCGATTCCCTCGGCGTCCTGCTCCAGGACACGACCGCCGCGGGCCCGGTGAATCTCACCGGCAGACCCATCGTCTTCACCCTCACGACCTATCCCGCTGGCACCGGGCCGGCGACGCTGGTCACGAGCCCCACCGCCTACGCGCTCGTCACGACCGACACGGTGGCCACGAGCGCGGGGCTCGCCGCAGTGCAAGTGCGGATTCTCCCCGGCACGCCGCCGGACCACGTAGTCGTCGAGGCAACCGCCACACGGGCCGTGGGAACCCCGGTGCTCGGCTCTCCGGTCAGCTTCGTCGTCGTGGTGCAGCCATGAGCACGGGAACGCTGCCGCGGCTGTTCTTCGAGGCGATCGAGCGGCACGCCGGACGTCCCGCCGCTTTTCGGTCCAAGGTGGGGGGTGTGTGGACGGCCATCACGCATCGCGAGGCGGAAGCGCGCGTGCGGGCGATCTCGCTCGGTCTGCGGGAGCTCGGGATCCGGGCGGGGGACCGGGTGGCGATCGTGTCGGAGTCCCGGCCCGAGTGGATGCTGGCCGACTTCGCCTGCCTGTGCGCCCGGAGCACCGACGTCCCCGTCTATCCCACGCTCCCGGGGGCGCAGATCGAGTACATCCTGCGGGACTCGGGGGCGGTCGCGGCCTTCTGCTCGACCGCCGACCAGGTCGGCAAGCTCATCGCGGCACAGGCGTCGCTGCCCACGCTCGGGCACCTGATCGTGTTCGACCCCAAGGCGCAGCGAGGCCCGGTGATATCGCTCGCCGAGCTGGAGCAGCGGGGCCGGGCCGCGGAGGGGAGGTATCCGACGTTCCGGCAGGACGCCCTCGCCGCACAGCCCGAGGATCTCGCGACGCTGATCTATACGTCCGGCACCACCGGCGAGCCCAAGGGCGTGATGCTCAGCCACGCCAACATCTGCTCCAACGTCGACGCGGCGTTGCAGGTGTTCCCCATCTCGTCCCGGGACGAATGCCTCGCGATGCTCCCGCTGGCGCACATCTTCGAGCGGATGGTGGACTACGCGCTCTTCAAGGCGGGCGTGATCCTGAACTACGCCGAATCGTTCGAGGCCGTGCCGACGAATCTCGGCGAGGTGCGCCCCACGATCGTGGTCACCGTGCCGCGGCTGTTCGAGAAGGTGTATGCCCGCGTGCTCGAGAACGCGTTGTCGGGAAGCGGGCTCAAGCGGCGGATCTTCTTCTGGGCGAAGCGGACGGGCGAGGAGTGCGTCAGCTACGCCCTGTCCGGGCTGCCCGTTCCCGCGGCGCTGCGGGTCAGGCGGGCGCTGGCCGATCGGCTGGTGTTCTCGAAGCTGCGGGCGCGCACCGGGGGGCGCATCAAGTGCTTCCTGTCCGGGAGCGCGCCGCTCTCGGCGGAGGTCGCGAAGTTCTTCTTCGCGGCAGGCCTGCCCATCTACGAGGGGTACGGGCTCACGGAGACCTCGCCCGTCCTCACCATCAACCCCGCCGATCGCCCGAAGCTCGGCAGCGTCGGCACGGCCATTCCCGGCGTGCAGCTCAGGATCGCGGCGGACGGCGAGATCCTCGCCAAGGGGCCGAACGTGATGCGCGGCTATTACAACAAGCCCGAGGCCACGCGGGAGGCGATCGACTCCGACGGCTGGTTCCACACCGGGGACATCGGCGAGCTCGACGGCGAAGGCTACCTGAAGATCACGGACCGCAAGAAGGACCTGATCAAGACCGCGGGCGGCAAGTACGTCGCCCCGCAGCCGATCGAGAACCGGGTGAAGCTCAACAAGTTCGTGGCCAACGCGGTGGTGCTCGGCGACAGACGCAAGTTCCCGATCATCCTCGTGGTGCCGAATTACGACCAGCTCGAGCTGTGGGCGCGCGAGCGGAAGCTCGCCTACCGGTCACGGGTCGAGCTGATCGCGCTGCCCGACGTGCAGGCGAAGGTGGAGCGCGAGGTGATGGGGACGCTGCGCGACCTCGCGAAATTCGAGATGCCGAAGAAGGTCGCCTTGATCGAGCGCGACTTCACGATCGACTCGGGCGAGCTCACCCCGACCCTCAAGGTCAAGCGCCGGGCGGTGGAGAAGAACTACAAGGCGCTGATCGACGGGGTATACGCGGCGGTCGATCCCACGGCGGCCACGATCGAAGGCTAGCTCTTTTCGCCGACGACGAGGCCGTGACCGGCGCCCAGCCCCCTGACGCCGTCCGGGAGCGCCGCGCCCTCGTCCTCGATGACGAGCCGCCTCCCCCGCAGCAGCACCCGCTGCGCCTCCGCGATCCACGGCGCCCGCGCCAGGTCCGCCCCCACGACGACGCCGCGGGCGATGGACGGTCGCAGCGGGATGATGGTGGCGCACTCGAGCAGGCTGAGCACCGGCAGCTCCTCCGCGCCCGGCGGGGGGTTCGTGCCCACGAAGTGAATGCCGTCGATCAGGCCGGCCAATCCGACCGCATGGCGTGTCGCGCTGCCCAGGAGTACGACGTAGCCGCCCGGGCCCGAGAGATCGAGCAGCGCCTGGAGCGTCCCCGCATCGGCTGGGCGCGCGCCCCTCACCCCTTCCGCCTTTCCCCTCCCGCGCGTGAAGTACACGACGCCCTTCACGATCGGGTATTCCTTGCGACAAACGGGGCAGCCGACCAGCCCGGTCCGCACCATGCGTCCCGCCATCTCGCCCGTGGAGAGCACGAGCGGATCCGCCTGGTGCGACTCCGGGCAGCGCAGCAGCTCCGTCAGCTCAATGTGCATCGCCGCCGAAGACCACCCAAGTGAGGCTGTTGGCCTCGACGCGCACGCGCTGGCTCAATCGCTGCCCGTCCACCACGACCGCCAGGGTGTAGTCCCCGGGCGGCACGTCGCCGATGGCGAAGTGCTCCTGGTACGCCGGATCGGAGTGAGCGCGCTCGCCGTAGGTCTCGACGTAGGAGAACGGCGTCTCCTGGGGCTCGGCCTTGGTCAGGCCGAAGATGCGGGCCTGCCGGACGGGCTCCCCGCGACCGTCCCACACCTGCCCCGCGACCACGCCCGTCCCGGGTAACGGGCTGATCCACAACTCCGGGTTCGCCGTGTAGCGGGGGAACCGCTCGCCCGGATCCACGATGAGGGGCACGGAGTCCGTCGCCGCCGCGTGGACCTCGAGGTGCAGGTGGTCGTTCGTGGCTCGGCCCGTATTGCCGACCCTCGCGATCACGTCGCCGGCTTTGACCCGACCGCCCACCGCGGCGAGCAACTTGGAGTTGTGGTAGTAGGTGGAAAAGACAAAGCGCTGTCCGCCGTCAGCTTTCAGGTTGCGGTCGTGTCTGATCGCGACTGTCAGCGAGCCCGACTCGGCGGGTCCCGCGAACACCACGACGCCGTCCCCGATCGCGTGGACCGGCGTGCCGTCGGGAGCGTTGAACTCGACGCCTTGATGCTGCTGGAAGGCCCCACCCATCGTCGAGCCGTAGCGGTACGTCTGATCGATGTACGCCTGGTCGTCGAGGGCGATGGGCCGCTGGAACCACGTGTGCTTGAGCCCCTGCGTGTTCGTGTCCGCCGGGGGGCGGTACGTCACGCCCACCAGCGTCAACCCCTGGTCGAAGCGGCAGCTCGCCAGGCCCGTGGGGCGACCCACGGCGTACCAGCCGGCCGAGAGGGGCAGGAACGCGGTGGCCATCCTGACGGGATCGCAGATGCTGAGCGGGTCGTCGTAGCGGAACACCCCTCCCGGTGTGGCCGCGTACACGTCGCGGGGCGGCGCACGGTCCAGCCGCTGCACGGGCGGAATGTCGGCGCGGCACTTCTTGATGATGGGCCCGCGCCCGCAGTTGGCGCGCCCCCGCCGGTCCACCCAGAGGCCGCGCGTCGGGTCGAGGCGGTACAAACCCCGCTCGGTGCCCACCCACACGCCGCCCGAGTCGGCGGCGAGCGCGCGGATCCGGTTGACGCAGCGGGCGGGATCGCAGGGCGAGGGCTCCGGGAACTCGCTCCAGGTGCGCCCGCCGTCGGCCGAGCGCGCCAGCCCGCGCAGGTGCGCCGCCCACAGGCTCCCGTCCGGCCCGGCGGCGAGCGCGAGGACGTACTGGCTCGCGATCCGGCCGACGACGTGCGGCGCCGTCGCCGCACCGGCGGAGTCCGTGATCTCCGCCCAGGTCGCGCCGCGGTCCCCGGTCAGCTTGATCCCGTCCGCCGTGGCCACGTAGACGGTGTCGCCCCGCGTGACGATGCCGTTGGGCGTCACGTACTGCCACTCCGGGCCGAGCTGCGTCAACTCCCAATTGGTCCAGGTCTTGCCGCCGTCCGTGGAGAGGCCCCAGCCGTTACCGACGGTGCCGTACCAGATGGCGCCCCGCGGCCCGAATCCGAACGCCTGGACGAAGTCCCAGGAGATCGAGTGGGCGGCGGTGTCCACGTTGTGGCCGCTGTGCTCCCAGGTCCCCGCGCCCGGCCGCAGGACATAGATCCCCTGACCGTAGGTCCCGACCCAGACGGCGCCGTCCGGCGCCCGCGCGAGCGCGAGCACGTGCACGCCGAAGCCGGTCGTGTCGGGCAGGGGCGGGAGCGCCTGGGCGGTGGCGGTGCCGAGTGGAGCCACGGCCAGCAGGGAGAGAAGTGCGGAGTGCGGAATGCGGAATGCGGAGTGATCGCCGGCGACCAGCCGGTGGCCAGGTAGGTGCGGCTCGCCCCGCATACTCCGCATTCCGCACTCCGCATTCCGCATTGGTTCAGCCTCGCGCCGTATAAACCGTCGGCATCAGCCGGATCTCCGTGATGTCGAGCCGCGGGGGCCGGGTCACGGCGAACACCACCGCGTCGGCGACGTCCTCGGCCCGCATCATGTCCTGGCGCTTCGTGAACCCGGGCTGGGAGTCCGGGTCGATCGGGTCCCACATGTCCGTGTCGACGGGCCCCGGTGAGACGAGGGTGGTGCGCACCCCGGTGCGCGCCAGCTCCGTGCGCAGCACCTCGTGCATCCCCCGCAGTCCGTATTTGCTCGCGGCGTAGGCGCTCGAGCCCGCATACGGCACGTGGTCGGACACCGAGCCGATCGTCACGACGTGGCCGCTGCCGCGCCGCACCAGATGCGGGACGAGCGCGCGTGCGATCAGAAACGGGGCGGTGAGATTGACCGTGAGCGCGCGCGCGAACTCCTCCGGGCTCGTCTCCGCCACCGGCTTGATGAAGAAGATCCCGGCGTTGTTCACTACGACGTCCGGGGCGCCCGGGTCGGCGACGACGCGGGCGACCGCCCGCTCCACCGCGGCCCTGTCCCCGACGTCGCACCGCAGGTCGGTGCGGCGCTCCGCGCCGCCGTCGGAGAGCGAGCGCGCTAGCCGCACCACGTGAGCGCCAGCGGCGTGCAGGGCGTTCGCGACGGCGAGCCCGATCCCTCGCGATGCGCCCGTGACCAGCGCGATCTTCCCGGCGAGCGGCGCGCCGCCCCGGCTCACTCGAGGCCCCGGCCGCCGTGCACCAGCCGCAGGAACTCGTCGCGCGTCTTCGCGTCCTCGAGCAGCGCGCCGCGCAGCGCGCTCGTCACCGTCTTGGAGTTCTGCTTCTCGACCCCGCGCATCATCATGCACAGATGGTACGCCTCGATCACGACGCCCACGCCGCGCGGATCCAACACCTCCATGAACGCGTCCGCCACCTGATCGGTGAGCCGTTCCTGCACCTGGAGCCGCCGCGCGAACACCTCGATCACCCGGGGGATCTTCGACAGGCCCACGAGCCGCCCGTTCGGGAGGTACGCGACGTGTGCCTTCCCGAAAAACGGCAACAGGTGGTGCTCGCACAGGGAGTAGATCTCGATGTCCCGCACGCACACGAGGTTGTCGTGCCGCTCCGAGTACAGCGCGTCGCCGATCACGTCCGCCACGGACATGCCGTAGCCGCGGGTCAGCCACTTGAGCGATGCCTCGACCCGCGCCGGGGTCTGGCGCAGACCTTCGCGCGCGGTATCCTCGCCCAGCTGCCCGAGCAGCTCTCGCACCAGCACCTCGAACGGCGTCCGTCCCGCAGCCGCCGTCGCCGCCGGCAGCGGTTCGACGTGCTCCTCGTGCAAGCTGTGCAGGCTGGACGACTTCACCTTGTCACGTCTCATGGTAGTCCACGTAGTTGCGACCCGTCTTCCACAGGCGGATCCGTTTGACGGCGGCCGTCTTGTTGGGCCTCCCAGGCAGGACTATCTTCGCTCGCACGTGAAACTAAAGGTACTCGCTTCCCTGTCCACGGCGGGAGCCTCGGCGGTGTCCGCCCTGTGGACGTTCCCGAGCATCCTGGGTTCGGCGTTCCTCGTCGCCTGGGCTGCGGAAGCGGCGCAATTCCTGATTTCCCAGGGCCTCGCACTCGCCATCCTCGCCTGGCTGCAGACCCTGCCCGAATTCGCCGTCGAAGCCGTCATCGCCTGGGAAGCGGGGCGCGACGCCGAGCGCGCCCACCTCGCGATCGCGAACCTCACCGGCGCCATCCGCCTGCTGCTGGGCCTCGGCTGGCCCATGATCTACGCGGTGTTCGCGACGGCGGGTCGCCACAAGGCGGTAGGGGCGCAGCATGCTGCGCCCCTACTCCCCGCGATCCAGCTCGAGCGCGAGCACGCCGTCGAGATCGTCGGGCTCGTGCCGCCGCTCTTGTATTTCATCGTCATCCTGGTCAAGCAGAGCCTCACCTGGGTGGACGCGCTCGTGCTGTGCGCCCTGTACCTCGCCTACCTCTGGGTGCTGCTCCGCAACCCGGCCCACCAGATGGAGCAGCTGGAATACGCCCCTGCCGTGTCGCGCTGGGCCGTGCGCCAACGGGGGTGGCGCCGGACGGCCGCCATCGGGGGCCTGTTCGCCGCGGGCGGCGGGCTGCTCTACGCGAGCGCGCACCCCTTCCTCGAGTCCATGCTGGCGCTCGCCGGGCTGCTCGGCGTCAGCCAGTTCGTGCTGGTGCAGTGGGTGGCGCCCTTTCTCTCCGAGTTTCCGGAGAAGGTCTCCGCCTTTTATTGGGCGCGCCGGGTCACGCACGCGCCGATGGCCCTGATGAACATGGTGTCCAGCAACATCAACCAGTGGACGGTGCTGGCGGCGATGATCCCCCTCGTCTACGGATACTCGAGCCTCCGCCACCACGGCGTCTGGATGGATTTTCACTTCGATGCCGCGCAGCGTCTCGAGATCCTGCTGACGCTCCTGCAAACGGCGCTCGGCATGATGCTGCTCGCGAATATGGAGTTCGACTGGCTCGACGCCACCATCATCTTCGTGCTGTGGCTGGCGCAGTTTCTGCACCCGGATTGGCGGGAACAGGTGGCGGTCGCCTACGGCCTCTGGATGGTGATTCTCGGGATCGGGTTCGTGGTGCGAGGGAAGCCGTTGCTGGCGCCCAAGTACTTCTGGGAGACGCTCAAAGCGCGATCGGCCGGCACCGCCTAACGCGGGCCGGCCGACCGGTTACGACAGGAACGGAGAGGATTATTGAAGCCCGAAAGAAATGACTGGTCCCTCACCATGGCGTCTGCCTTCCCCACGAGGGGGCCTGACATCGGTCACAGTATCCGGGTCCACGATCGAGCTTGTTGGCTCAATAATTGAGCTCCCCGTCCCTGAGCGAACATACCGCCCCGGGAAGAAAGGTCAAGGAAGGTCCCACACCAGGAAGGAGCGACAATGAACCTCACTCTCGTCGCCGCGGTGGTCCTGCTCGGCGCCTGGCTCGTGCTCGTGTTCCACGCCCATACCGAGAGCGGAGCGGTCCACATCCTCTACGCCGCAGGCACGGTGCTGCTGGCGCGGCGCGTGCTCGTGGGCGCGCCCCGGTTTCGGTCCTGACCGAGGGTCGGAGGGCCTCGCTAGAGGTCCCCCTTGTAGAGCAGCAGGTTCGGCGTGCCGCCCGGATTGCCCGTGATCACCCCCGTCGTGGCGTTGCCGATGATCCAATTCGACACCGTGGCCGAGGCCGCGTCGCCGAACGTGGCCTTGTAGAGCGCAGCGGTACCGGTGACGTGGGGCGTCGCCATCGACGTGCCGCTGAGCGTCATGGTCGCGCCCAGGAGCCAGTCGGACTTGATGGCCGACCCCGGCGCGTACGCCTCCACGCAGATCCCCCAGTTCGAATACGACGCCTTCGCGTCGGTCTTCTCCGAGGCGGCCACCGTGAACACCCCGCTCGCACCGGCGGGAGACGAGTTGCACGCGTCGGCGTTGTCGTTCCCCGCCGCCACGGCAAGAAACACGCCCGAGTTCCAGAGGTTCGTGACCGCCGTGTTGAGCGCCGCCGAGCTGCCCCCGCCCAGCGACATGTTGGCCACGGCCGGGCTCTGATGGTTCGCCGTCACCCAATCCACCCCGGCGATCACGTCCGAGGTGAAGCCGACTCCGGCGCAGCCTAACACCCGCACACCGTGCAGCGAGACGCCCTTCGCCACGCCGTAGGTCGCCCCGCCGACGGTGCCCGCGACGTGGGTGCCGTGGCCGTTACAGTCCTCGCCGATGGCGACGAGATCGAGGGTGAGCGCGTCGTACACGTTGTCGGCCCGGCCGCCGAAGTCCGGGTGGAGCGTCCAGATGCCCGTGTCGATGATGTAGGCCTGCACGCCGGCGCCGTCCGACGTATAGGTGTACGTGCCGGAGAGCGGGAGCGCCTGCTGATCGATCCGGTCGAGCCCCCAGGGGTCGCCGTTCGCGTCCATCGCCTCGGTCCCGTCCGCCCGGATTGTCTGATCGGGCTCAACGTAGGCCACGAGCGGCTCCAGCCGCAGCAGTGGCACTGCAGCATCCGGCAGGGTCGCGGCGAAGCCCTTGAGCGCGGCCGTGTACGTGTGCAACAGCGAGCCGTTGTACGTGGCGACGAGGGTCTGCGCCAGGCCGATCGGGTCCGTAACCCCGTCGGTGAACACGACGATGTAGCGAGCGGCGCTCGGCTCCGGGAGGCCGGGCAGCCCGATGGCTGCGGGCGCCCCGCCGGCTTGGAACGGGGTCGAGGTGTCCTGACATGCGGCGAGAAGCAGGGCCGCAGTGAGGAGAGCGGCGCGGCGGAACTGGTTCATGACGCTGACCTTCCCTGAGCGGGTCCGGCCGTTCACGGGCAAGTTCCGTTCCGTGTGCCGGGCGGTGCGGCCCCGCGCCCAGCCGTCATCCGAGCATAGAAGGTCCGCAACCCTGTGGCGTGCGTGCTACGGAGCCCTGCGCCGCTCAGCCCGTCATCACGATCACCCCGAGACCCCAGACCAGCGTCAACAGCGTGACCGGAATGCCGACCCGCGCATACTCCCAGAAGCCGATGTGCACGCCCCGCGTCTCCGCCCGCTCCGCCACGATCAGGTTCGCCATGGAGCCGATCAGGAGCAGGTTGCCGGCGAACGTGGAGCTCATCGCGACGACCCGCCATACGAGGTGGGGGTCGGGCAGCTGCGGCACCGTATTCCGCCACAGCATCACCGCCGGCACGTTCGAGATCAGGTTCGAGAGCACGGCCATTACTCCGGTCACGACGCCCGCCACGCTCCACGCCGATCCGGCCTGCACGAGAGCGAGGGCGTGCCGGTCGATCCACGCCACCGCCCCGGTCTGTTCGAACCCCCGCATCACGACGAACAGCGACGCGAAGAAGAGCAGCAGGGACCACTCCACCCGGTCGATGGCGTACGCTGGGTCCCGCTGCGCGATCGCGACCATGAGCGCGCCGGCCGAAATGGCGACGAGCGGGAGCGGGCCGCCGGCGAGCCACGCGACGACGGCCGCCCCGAATACCGCCAGGCCCTTCGTGACGAGCGGCCGGTCGAGCGCCACCGGCACCGCGGCGAGGCGCTCGCGAAACGGCTCGCGCAGCTCCGCGGCGTAGGCCCAGCGCAACCAGCCGTACGTGATGGCGAGCCCGCCCAGCGCGACCGGCACCATGTGGACCAGGAACCCGCCGAACGTCGCGCCGCTCCAGATCCCGACGAGCATGTTCTGCGGGTTCCCCGTGACCGACAGCACGGAGCCGACGTTCGAGCCCATGGCGAGCCCGATGAGGTAGGGGGTCGGCCGCACCCGCAGCGGCCCCAGGGCGGCGAGCAAGACGGGGGTGACGACGAGGCAGATCGTGTCGTTCACGAACAGCGCCGACAGCAGGCCACCGCCCACCACGATGCCGAGCAGGAGCCGCTGCGGGGTCGGGGCGCGCTGGAGGATCCATTCGGCGGCCCACTCGAAGAACCTTCCGACCTCGAGGTAGCCGACGACGAGCATCAGGCCCAAGAGGAACACGAGGACGTCGAAGTCCACGGCGGCGTAGGCGTCGACCAGCGGCAGCACTCCGAAGACGACCATGGCCACGGCGCCGAGCAGGCTCGCCGCCGGTCGGTTGAGGTGGACGAAGGGGAGCCGCTGAACGGCGATGAGAACGTAGGTAGCGGCGAAGATGACGAGGCCGGTGGTCATGCGAGTGCGGAGTGCGGAATTCGGAATGCGGAGTTCCCGCGGAAACTCCGCATTCCGCACTCCGCATTCCGCATTCGGTCAGATCTCCCAGTTCGAGAACAGCACGCCGTGGGCCGGGGGCTGCTCGGGGTAGCCGTCCTGGGTCATCCGCAAGTCGGTCCAGCGGACGCGGTAGCCGCGGGCGATGAGGCGGCGGAACGCGTCGGTGTAGCGCGTCTGGCAGCGCACGCCGACGCGGCGGATGCCGGCGCGGGCCGCCGCCGCCTCCACGGCCACGATGGCGGCGTCGAACGCCCGCTCGTCGCGCGCGGCCAGCTTGAGGATGCGCACCTCGTCCTTGGGCCGCCCTTCCGCGAGCGGGGCCGAGTGCCACAGCACCATGGCGCCGAGCCCACCCTGGTCTTCCACCAGGGAGGTGTCGCCCAGCCCCAGCTCGGCCGTGAGCAGGATCTCGCGCGTGAAGTCGCAGCCGCGCGCCAGTGCCCCGACGAGGTCCCGCACCGCATCGAGGACCTGCGTCTGCGCGCGGCCCTGCCGCGCCGAGAGCAACACCGGCGGGCGGTGCCCGCGGGTCGCGATGTCGTTCGTCATCGTCACGGTGAGATGTCCGGGGACGAAGCCGACCTGGGCGTAGAAGCCGATGTTCTCGACGGTGCGCGGCATCGTCTCGAGACCCAGCGTCGTGACGCCCTGCTCGATCAGCCAATCGGCCGCCGCGCGCACGATGGTCTTGCCCACGCCGCTCCCCTGCCGGTCGGGCCGTACCGCGAGCGGACCCATCCACCCCTCCAGCCCCGACCGGTGCGCGATGTTGAACGCCGCGACCTGGTCGGTCTCGTCGCGCCACAGCATCGCCCCATCGCCCGCGTCGAGCAGCGCGTAGCGCCACACGTCGGGATTGAGCTGCGGCACGCGCACGCCCACCAGGCCGTCGCGGCGGTAGCGGTCCGTGAAGGCTTCCGCGAACACGCGGTTCAGCCCGTCGATGTCGCGCTCGCCGGCCCGCTCGGGTCCGTAGACCTGCCGCTCAGGCAGCCACGCCCGCATCGCCCGCTCCGAGGATGGCGGTGTCGTCGCGCACTACGCTCGCGCCGCGCGCGGCGTCGTACTCCACCCGGATCACCCGGTCCAGCCCTTCGCGCACCTGCTCAATGTGCGTGATGAGAATCACCTGGGGGAAGCGGTCCCCCAGGCGGCGCAACAGGGAGACGACGTGCTGGCGGCGGGACTCATCGAGCGAGCCGAAGATCTCGTCCAGCACGAGCAACGACAGCGGTTGCCCCGCGCGCTCGGCGATCATCTGGGAGATGGCGAGCCGCAGCACCAGGTTGGCCACGTCCTCCTCACCGCCTGAGAGCACCGGCTTGGCGATGCCGTCGTCGAGGACGGTGATCACGTAGTCCTCGTTCAGGTCCACGGCCTCGTAGCGGCCGTCGGTGAGGTCGGCGAGGAAGCCGGAAGCGAGCTCGGCGATTTCGGGCCGCATGGCGGCGTTCAGCTCGCCCCGCAGGTCGGAGAAGGCCTTGTCGAGCTCGTGGTGCAGCCGCTCCTCGCTTCGCCGTTCCGCGATCTGGCGCTCGCGGGCGGCCCGCTCCCGCTCGCGCCGCTCGACCTCGTGGACGCCCGCCTCCGCCGCGACGAGCTCACCGCGCGTCTCCGCGACGGCGAGCTCGGCCTCCCGCAGCGCACGCGCCGCCTGGTCGTGCCGCTCCCGCGCCGCGGCGAACGCCTGCTCCGAGAACCGCTCCGCCGCTACCGCCGCCGCGAGCTCCTCCGCGCGCCGCTCGTGAGTCGTGAGGGCCTGCTCCGCGAGCTCGGCCTCCCGCACCAGGACTTCCGCCCGCTCGGCCCGCGCCGCGAGCTTCGCCGCCTCGAGGACGACGGGTTCGAGCCGGGTGAGCTCGGCCCGCACCGCGTCGTGGCGCTGCGAGTCGTAGCCGGTGGGGCGGGCGCCAAGCTGGGCCTCGAGGTCCCGAGCCCGCCGCTCCGCCCCCGCCCGCTCCTGCGTCGCGCGGGTGAGCTCCTGCGCCTGGGCGCGCAGCTCGCCGGCGCGCTCGCTGGCCCGGCGGCTGACGTCCCGCAGGGCGTCCCGCTCGGCCTCGGCCGTCGTCACCGCCGCGGGCGGCTGGGCCAGCTGCTCCAGCCGCTGGCGGAAAAACTTGCCGTCGTCCACGATGGCCTGCAGCTGCCGGTCGAGGATGCCGAGCACCGCACCGTGCTCCGCCCCGAGCGGCCGACGGCAGGTCGGGCATTCGCCCTCGGGCCCGAGCAGCTCGATCTTGTCCCGCTGCTCCTTCAGATCGTCGTACTGGCGGAGCAGCTCCGTGCGGCGGGTCGCCGCGTATTCCTTCTCCCGCACCCACACCGCGCGCTGCTCCGCGGCGGTGCGCTCCGCCGCCTCCAACCGCTGCGCCAGCGCCAGCACCTCGCGCTCCGCGTCGGCGAGCGTCGCCGTGGCCGTCCGGAGCGCGTCGATGCGGCGGTCCAGGGCGGCCATCGAGCGGCGCAGCTCCTCGAGCTGCCCCTCGTCGGCACGCCGCGCCGCTTCCTCCTGCTGCAGCCGCTCCAGCTCGCCCAGCTCGCGCTTGAGCCGCTCCACCGGCTCGAGCTCCGGCCCGAGATGCTTGAGCTGCTCCCGCGCGTTGAGCGCGTCGGCGAGCTCGCGATCGAGCCGCTGGCACTCCTGTCGCGCCACCGTGACGGCCTGGTCGGCCATCCGCCGGTCGCCGTCCAGCGAGCGCACCCGCTTCTCCCGCTCCACCCATTCCTTCCACTCGGGCTCCACGCGCGCGAACTGACGCTCCGCCGCCGCGCGCTGGCCGTCCGCCGCCTGCGCCGCGCGTCGCACCTCGTCGAGCCGCGCAGCGGCCGTCGTGCGCTCCGCCTCGAGCCGCGCGCTCTCGGGCAGACCCGCCTCGAGCCCGCGCAGCTCGCTCGCGAGCGCGTTGCGCCGCTCGCGCACGCGCTCCTGGGCGAGCCGCAGCCGGTCGTACCCCAGCACGCGCGACAGGAACGCCGCCCGGTCCGTCTTGCCCAGGCTCGCCATCACCGCCAGCTCTTTCTGCCCGGTGAAGTAGGTGTTGAAGAACTCGTCGTGGCGCATCCCCAGGACGCGCTCCAGCCCGGTCGTGACTTCCGTGAGCGAGTTCGCCACGACGACGCCGTCCTGGTACAGCTCGGCGCCGTGGAGCCCCCGCACGACGCGATACTCGTGCGCCCCGAGCCCGAACTCCAGCTCCACGCGGACGCTCGTGCGCGGCTTCGCCCGCAGGTTACGGATCCCGTCCTTGTCGCCTCGCGCCGCCGCGTTGCCGTAGATCGCCCAGGCGATCGCCTCGAGCAGCGTCGACTTGCCGGAGCCGTTTGGGCCGATGATACCCGTGATTCCGGGCCCCACCACGATCTCGCAGTCCGCGTACTGCCGGAAGTTGACGAGGCGCAGCCGGTGCAGCCGCATCAGCCCGCCTCCCCCGTCGCCTCGCGGCCGACCTGCTCCAGGTACTCGACCCCCAGGCGGACCAACGCCTCCCGATCGAGCGACGCGTCGAGCGGCCGCCGGCTCAGGAACTCACGCAGCGTGTCGGGCAGCGTGTGGCGCCGCCCGGGGCCGCCGACGCCGACGGTCCGGCGCTCCTCCGGCCGCCGCACGTCGAGCTGGAAGTTGAGCGCCCGGGACTTGTAGTGACGAATCGCGGCGTGGTCCAGGTCGCGCGCCGTGCCGCGCGACACGTCGTACACGACCAGCCGCACCACCTGGTCCTCGAACGTCGGATCGGCCGCGGCCACGCGCTGCGCGATGCGGGCGTCGAGCTCCTTGGCGCTGAGCCCCGCCCCCTGGATCGGCGGCAGGTCGACCAGGCGCCGCGATCCGGGGATCGGCCGAAAGGTCGTGCGGGCCCCCGGCAGGTCCACCAGGAGGTAGCCCTTTCCCGGTCGGCCGTGCTCTGCCTCGTCCTTCAGTTCGCCCCAGGCGTTGGGACTCACGTGCTCCAGGCTCCCCGAGTACCAGGCGTTGGCCGCGACCTCGTGGCACACGTGATAGTGCCCCAGCGCGACGTAGTCCCACTGCGCGGGCGCGAGGTCCTGGGTGGTGAGCAGAGCCCCGCCGTACTCCGCCGCGCTGCGGTCCCCGCCGATCACACCCTCCACCTCGCCGTGCACCAGCAGCACGTTGCGCGTCGTGGCGTCACGCCGCTCGGGCCGCAGCGCCGGTCGCTCCTCGCCCAGGAGCGCCTGGTGGGGCACCGCGAGGACCGAGCAGTCCAGTTTCGGGAACACGATGCGGCGCGCCCGTTCGATCACGACTTCGACCCCGAGCGCCTCGTACAGACGCAGGATCGTCCCGGTCTCGACCGAGCGGGGCGTGTCGTGATTGCCGGCGATCAGCACGACGGGGGTCTCCGGGAGCGCCACGCGCACGCGCTGCAGCTCCCGGAACAGGAACAGGATCGCCGGGTTGGTGGGGCGGACGGAGTGGAAGATGTCCCCGGCGAGGAGGATCAGGTCCGGGCGCTGCGCCACGAGGTCGTCCACGGCGCGGCGGAACGCGTCCGCCACGTCGACCTCGCGCTGATTGCCGCCCCGCGCCGTCTGCCGGTCGTACTGGCGGAAGCCGAGGTGGAGGTCGGCGAGGTGGGCGAGCTTCACGGGCTCACTTTCGGTCGGTGAGCTCGAGGGAAGTCCTCTGCTCCAGCGCCATCGTCATCCCGGCCGGGCCGAGCTGACCCCCGCTCGCGGTGATGCGCATCGTTCCGCTCATCGTCGAGCCGAGCGGTGCCCCTTTCGACACCGAGAACTGCCGCTCGCCCGTCAGCGTGCCGGAAAACCGCAGCGTGGAGGTCTGCCCCTGCTGGGTGACCGTGACGGGGTCGGTCGGGAACGACGTCTCCACCGCGAGCACGACGGTGGTGTCGGCGCCCGCGATCTGGAGCTGCTTCACGGTCAACTTGCTCTTCGCCTTGAGCGGCGCGCTCGTACTCACGATCTGGGAGATGGGCAGCTCCGTCTCCGACGTCCAGGAGTCACCGACCCCCACCGGCTCGGTGGGCAGCGGGAACGCCATGTTCTTGACGCTCTTCGCCATCTGGTCGGTGATCGGCGAGGGCGTCCCGGCCACCCCGCGGAACTCGGCCCGCACGACGTTCATGCGGTCGTCGTACACGATCGTGCTGGTGAGGCCGCGCATCCGGTCGAGGGCCGGCTTCATCGCGTCGGGACCCATCATCGGCGACTCGAGCGTCGTGGAGTCGAACTTCACGGTGACGCCGATGCCCCCCTCCGTCGGCCCGGCCACGGATTGGGTGTAGTACATCCGCATCGTGAACGCCTGGCCCGGCATCCGCGCCATCGGCCCCGTCTCGAACTTGATGGAGTTCTGCTGCTCGAGCCGGTAGCGGTAGGCCGCGCCCGCCGGGGGATGGAACCGGAGCGCGATTTTGGGCCCGCTCGCCCTGTCGCAGCCCGTCGAGGCGAGCAGGCCGGCGAGGGCGAAGGGGCGGGCGGCGGTCATGAGCGCTCCGGGCATCAGTAGGGTTCCTCCGATATCGGGTTGAGCGGCGGCACGACGTGGCGCGGCCGCGGCGCCGCCGGCGCGATGCGCGTGCCCAGCGCCTTCCGGAAATACGCCAGAGCGTCCTCCGGCCGCGCGCGCCGCACCCCAGCCAGGGCGCGCCGTACATCCTCCGCCGTGCGATCGGCGATCAGGTCCTTGACCTGGTTCGGCCGGATGCGCCGATCCAGCTGCACCAACTGGCGGACGACGGCGTCCTCGAACGGCAGGTCGGCCGCCGGCGGGAAGCGCTCCACGCCGTCCCGGCCGCGCAGCGGCGCGGGCCGCGGAAAGCGCACGAAGATGGGTTGGGTGAAGTGCGGGTGACGCACCATCAGCTCACCGATCGGCAGCGTGGCGAGCTTGATCTTCGTCGCGGGCGAGAGCACCTGATAGCCCGGCGTGGCCAGCTCGTCCATGTCCATGCGACCGTATACCAGCGTGCCCGCGTTGCCCACGATGCGCCGGTGCACCTGCGAGCGAAACTGCTCCGCCCCGAACAGCACCAGGCCCAGGTACCGTCCCCGCTCCGAGATGTCGAGCAGCATCTTCTTCACGTACGTCTCGGGACCGTCGGCGGGGGCGTACTTGTTCAACTCGTCGACGAACACCACGACCGCGTCCACACCCAGGTCGCGTCGCTCGAGGTGCTCGCGCAGCTTCGATACGACTCGCGCAAAGACGAGGTCCTGGCCGAGTGGGTCCACGTTTGCCACGTCCACGACGTACACCGTGCGGTCCTGGAGCTCGCCCCAGGGCAGATCGTTCGAGGGGCCGTCGTCCGTGACCAGCCCCTTGCAACGGGTCGAGATGTTGGCGAGGCGGTTGCGCACCTTGCGGATGGTGGCGATGTGATGGGTGCGCCACATGTCGCTCCGTCCCGTCGCCTCGAGCCCGTCGAAGATCGCCCGGAAGAGCGCGTCGAGATCCGCGAAGTTTTGCACGCGGTGCTGCCGGCCGAAGCCGTCGTCGAACTCCTTGTTGAGCACCCGGTCGGCGAGAAAGTCGATGAACGCGTCGGCCTTGGCGTCGATGTCGTCGCGGTTGAGGAGCACCTCGGCGAAGTCCAGGACCTCCTGCAGGCCCCACACCAGCGCGTCCACGTCGCTCACCAGATCGGGATGGGTGCGCAGCGTGTTGAGGTTCACGCCGTCCGCCTTGAACGGCGCGAAGTAGCGCACGCGCTCGAACGGGCGCGGCTCGACGTCCAGCCGCGCGTAGCGGCGCCGGTCTTCCGCGTCCAGCTCGCCCGGCCGGTCGAGGAAGCAGAGGTCGGGCCCCTTCACATTGAAGCACACCGCGGCGATGCGTCCCTTGTGGGCGGGAAAATGCCGGAACACGGACGCGAGCAGGAACTCGACGGCGCTCGTCTTGGTCGCCAGCCCCGAGACACCGGAGATGTTCAAGTGCGCCGCCTCGGGGCCCAGCAGGAAGTCGGCGTCGAGGTAGACCGGCGCCTCCAGTCCGCCCGAGGTGTAGAGGCCGATCGGGATCGGCGTGGGCTGCGCTCCGCCCACATACGCATCCATCCGCAGGGCCTGCGCCACGTCAGCGTCGCCCGCCACGTGCACCTGACCGAGCGGCACGGGTTGGAGCGGCTCCTCCGGGATCTGCCGCAGCACCGCCGCGGTCCACAGCCGAATCTCCTGGCGCACGGTCGGCGCTTCCGCCGCGCGCGCCGGGTCCCCTTCGGCACCCACGACGTCGTGGAGCGGAGAAGCCAGGTCCGAGTAGGCGAACCCGTCCGTCACGACGCCGTACACTACACGCCCTACGCCCAACGCCCCACGCTCCGACGCTTCGACCCGGACGATGGCCCCGATACCGATCGGGGTTTCGTTCGCAGTCCAGAAGTGGAACTGGTGCGGCGTCGCCGGCTTCAGCTCGGTGGCGACGACGCGGCCGACTGGAATAGGACGGCTCTTGTCGATCATGACCCCGTCTTCGGGAGGCGGGACCCGGCCGCCGGGAGCAGGTCCCTTGGCGCGCGGCTCCGCAGGTAGGTCTCCACGTCGTGTATAGGATACAACAGGCGGTCCCAGCGCGCGTCGGGCGTGGAGACCGGGGCGCGCTCGCGCAGCAGCCATCCGGACAGCGCCGTGGCCTGCGCGACGCTCGCGGGGTGGGGCGCGCCTCGATACGGAGCAGCCCGTAGAGCAGGTCGTTGCCCTGCCACGGCCACAGCCGCAGATACCAGGAGTACACCGGTTGGTGCTGGTGCCCCAAGGGCCGAAACGCGCTGGTCCGGTGGTCGGCCGGCACGGTGAGCGCGCGCTCCAGCGCCGCGCCTTCGAAGTATTGCGCGCCGTGGCTCTTGATCACGCCCAGCGCCCGTGGATGCTCGGCGAGCACGCGGGACTCGGACAGGAGGCCGTCCACGACGAGCCACTCCTCCGGGCCGAGCCGCCCGGCGCAACGCTCACCCAGCTCCCGCTCCACGTCCTCGCGCGCGCGATCCACGCGCCCGTGCGCCGCGCGCAGCGCCCTGCCCGGCTGCCCCGTCTCGTCCGCCGCGAGATCGACGATCTCCACGCCGGCCTCCTCGAGCGCGCGGCGCACGGGCGCAGACAGGGCCGCGAGCCGGGTGATCACGAGCTCGCGCGTCGCTTCGTCCGCGGTCCGCGGCCGGCGGTCGGGCCCGCGCCGCCGTACGGCCGCCGCGACGTGGGCGCGCACGATCGGCGTCGCGCCGTCATAGCCTACGACGGCCCACCGCTGGATGCCGTCCAGGAACGAAATCACGGGGCCCGGCGCGGCCGCGAGGGGGACCGGGTGCAGCTCGAGGGCCGCTCCTTCCACCAGCTCCGCCCCTGCGGGCTCGAGCGCGTCGCTGCGACCCGTGCTCGCCTCCGGCACGTAGGCCGCCCGCACCGCTCCGGCGGCGACGATCGCCTCGGTCCAACGTCGGGGCGGCGTCATCGCGTCCGCAGCGCCCAGCCGATGTAGCTCACGCTGAGATCGTCCGTCAGCTGGGGAAACCCCTTCATCTCCTGCACCACGAGGTCGTTCCGGCCCAGCCGCTCCGCCAGCTCCTCCGGCGTGACGAACCGCGCGAACTCGTGGAACCCCTGGGGCAAGGTCTGGTGGACGTACTCCTCCTCCCAGATCAGCCGCAGGAACGCCGCGATCGTGCGGTTGTGGGTGACGAACCCGAGTCCGCCGCCCGGTGCCAGCACGCGGGAGATCCCGGCGATCGCGCTCTCGAGGTCGTCCACGTGCTCCAGGACGTCGGTCGCGAAGACGAGATCGAAGTGGCCGGCGAAGTTGCCCGCCACCAAGCTCTCGGCGGTTGCCGATCTGTAGTCAATGGTCAGCCCGGACTGCGCGGCGTGCTCGCGGGCCACGGCCAGCGATTTCTGCGACGGGTCGATCCCCGTGACATTGGCCCCTTCCGCCGCGAGCGACTCGGCGAGGATGCCGCCGCCCGAGCCGACGTCCAGAACGCGCTTCCCCCGGAAGCCGCCGAGCACGCTCCGAAAGTACGCGACGCGGGCGACGTTCAGCTGGTGCAACCCCGCAAGAGGGCTCGCACTGCCCCACCACAGATCGGGGATCCGCTGGAGCAGGCGATCGTACTTGTCGGGCACCGCAAGTCCTTCGAGCCGCGGGAGTTGACCGCTCATCCCGAGACCTTCACGCCCACCACGAGGCCGTCCCGGATCGGCACGGCGGCGGCAACGACGCGCGGGTCCGTCGCCGCCAGGCGGTTGAAGGCGCGCACCCCCTCGGCGTCCGGGCTCGTGTCCGTGGGATCCACGACCGCGCCATGGAAGAACGCGTTGTCGCACAGCAGCAACCCACCGTCACGCAGCAGCTTGAGGCTCCACTCGAAATATTGCGGCAGCGGCGCCTTGTCGGCGTCCAGGAAGACCGCGTCGAACCCAGGGGTGAGCGTGGGGAGGAGGTCGAGTGCCGACCCTTCGAGCAGCTGCACTCGCGGCGCCACGCCCGCTTCGGCGTAGGCCCGGCGCGCCAACGCGGCGTGGCGCGGGTCTTTCTCGATCGTCGTGAGACGACCGTGCGGCGGCAGCGCGCGGGCCAGCCACACGCCGGAATATCCCGCGAGCGCCCCGAGCTCCAGCACGCGCGTCGCGCCCACGGCGCGTAGCAGCACGTGGAGCAACTTCCCCTCGTCGGCGGAGATGTAAATGGCGGGCAAGCCGAGCGCCTCGTGCCGCGCCCGGATGGCGGCGAGGACAGCATCTTCAGGGGCGAACAGCTCGGTGGTGTAGCGCGCGAGCCGCTCGTCCACGCTCAGGCGGTGACCTCGACGTTCGGGAAGGGGGGCACCTCCAAGAACCACAAGCCGGCGAGGCGCGACTGCTTGTCCAGCTCGACGAGGACGTGGTCGGCGATGCGCACGACCATCGCGGCGCGCGTTCGCCCCACCCGGATGTGCAGCACGGACTCGGTGTGGTTCTTCTCGACTGTGAGCGCCGTGTCCACCTCAACCGCGGCCACGTTCGGTTGCGACTTGCGGCTCGCGAAGACGACGCGGCCTTCCTTCGTGGGCTCCGGCACCACCAGCGCGTCGAGGGTGCGGACGTCGTCCGGCCAGCTGACCACTTCCACGCCGCGCAGCACGCCGCCCGCCACGTCGAGCAGCACGAAGGACCCGTCGTCGCCCTCCAGGTCCACCGTCCCGTTGAGCCCGCTCGCCTTCGCCACGCCCTTGCAGGCCACCGAGAGAATGTCGGTCTCGGGGTCCCAGCGATAGCTGACCTTGGGGAGCTTCCCGTCGAGTGGTTCGATGCGTGTCTCGAAGCTCATGCGGACGTCGCCTTCCTGTGGTACGGGAGGGGGGGTAATATAGGCGCCACCTCCGAGGGGGGCTAGGACGATGGAGCGGCGGGAGTTCTTGACGGTAGCCGGGGCGGTCGCGGCGGCGTGGCCAACGCGGAAGGCGGAAGTCGGAACGCGGAACTGGGAGCCGGACGACTCGTTCCGCGTTCCGCGTTCCACGTTCCGCGTTGCCCCCACCCAGGAGCCCGCCCTCTCCCGCGACGTCTTCGCCCGCCGGCTCGCCCGGGCCCAGCAGGAGCTGCAGGCGCGCAAGACCGATCTCCTCATTGCCACGCCGGGGACGAACTACGAGTACCTCACGGGCTACAACCCCGGCCGCAGCGAGCGGCTGATCGCGCTGCTCCTCCCCGCCAGGGGCGACCCCACGATCGTCTGCCCCAGCTTCGAGGTCGAGCGGATCCGGCAGCACAGCGTGGTGGCCGCCACCCGCGGCTGGGAGGAGCAGGACGACCCCTACCGCCTGGTGCGGCAGGCGGTCCGGGAGATGAAGCTCAGCGCGCGGGCCGTGGCGCTGGAATCGACCACCGCCTACGCCGTCGCCTTGCGGCTCGCGGAGGCCCTTGGCGGGAAATTCGCGGATGCCGCCCCGATCACCGATCGGCTGCGCATCATCAAATCCCCCGAAGAGGTCGCGCTGATCCGTCAGGCCATCGACATCACGGAGGCGGCGATCGCCGCGACGTTCGCGAAGCTCGCGGCGGGCGCGAGCGAGCGGGAGGTGGCCCAGCTGCTGTCGGGTGAGATGCGGCAGCGCGGCGCCGAGGGAGGCGGCCTGGTCCAGTTCGGGCCCTCCAGCGCGCTGCCGCACGGCGGACCCGGCGGCCCGACGCTGGCGCGGGAGATGGTGGTGCTGATCGACTGCGGATGTCGCGTCGCCGGCTACACGTCCGACATCACGCGCACGACGTGGTTCGGGGACTCCCCGGTGCCGGAGTTCACGCAGGTGTTCAACCTGGTGCACGACGCGCAGACGGCCGCCATGCAGCAGCCCCCGCTCACGCCATGCCAGGAGATGGACCGGGTGGCGCGCCGCGTGATCGCGCAGGGCGGCTTCGGCCCCTTCTTCACCCACCGCCTTGGCCACGGCATGGGCCTGGACGGTCACGAGCCCCCCTACCTCGTGGAAGGCAACGCCACGCCGCTCGAGCCCGGCATGGTGTTCACCATCGAGCCGGGGATCTACCAGCTCGGCAAGTTCGGCGTGCGGATCGAGGACGATTGCGTGATGACCGAACGCAACATCGAGGTTCTATCTCACAGAGCGGCCAAGCTCTAACGGGGACGAGGGACGGGGGACGAGGGACGGGGTGACTCCCGACGACGCTGTAGGGTAAATACCAGTCCGATCAGCAATCCGACCTCTCGATTGGCAAGCTTCAACGAGTGTTGCACGTCGGTGGCCGCGGCAAGGTGCAAATCAGCGACCAACTCAAGATGAGTGCATAACTCCGTGGCCGAACCCAGCGCGATCCGGAGAAACCGGACGAACTGTGGGGTCGTTCCGAGCGCGTATCCCTCAGCGATGTTGGCAGGAACCGCCGCGGAAGCGCGGCGAATCTGATCCGACAGTCCAAAGTGCCGGCTGAGAGGCGCGTGCAGCGTCAAACGATAGGCCCGGCGAGACAGCTCCCGCCCGCAGTTCCATGCCTCGAGGGAATTGAGCTTGTTCACCCGGGAAATCTGGGGAACCGATCGTCAGACTGAGAACCCTTTACCCGCAGTCAGGGCCGATCTCGTGCAGGACCCGTCTCCCGTCCCACGTCCCCCGTCCCATCAATCCCCCAGCTTCTTCGCGAACGTAACAAGGCGATCCAGGGCCTTAACGATGCCGTCCGTCGCGGCCGCATACGACAGCCGCACGTAGCGGTCGTCCCCGAACGCCGCGCCGGGGACCAGCGCCACGCCGGACTGCGTGATGAGCCGGGTGCAGAACTCGGTGCCGCTCGTCCCCCCGAGCGAGTCGACGCGGAAGAAGAAGTAGAAGGCGCCGAGCGGCTCGACGAACTCGATCCCGGGGAGCTCCTGGCGGAACCGGCCGACGACCAGGTCGCGCCGCCTCCGGAACTCGGCCACCATGCGGGTCACGTCGTGCTCCACCCGCTCGTCTCCCAGGGCCGCCGCCGCGGCGTACTGCGCGGGGTGGTTCGCGCCGGTGGTGGTGTGCGACTGCAGCGCCGCCATCGCCCTGGCGATCGTCCCCGGGGCGAGCGCCAGGCCGATCCGCCACCCGGTCATCGCGTACGCCTTGCTGACGCCGTAGACGACGACCACCCGCTCCAGCAGCTCGTCCGGCAGGTCCAGGAACGACGGCGCCGGACCGGTGCCGTAGTGGATGCGGCGGTAGATCTCGTCCGCGATCACCCACACGCCGCGCTTGCGGGCCCATTCGGCGATGGCCCTGATCTCCCCGTGCGTGTAGACGCCGCCCGTCGGGTTGCAGGGCGAGCAGAGCATGAGCCCCTGCGCGCCGGGCACGACTCGGTCCAGATCCTTGACGCTCAGCTTCAGGCTCCACTCGGGGTCCCCCGACACGAGCACCGGACGGGCGCGGGCGAGGTGCACGATCTGCGGGTACGAGACCCACGCGGGGGCGGGGATCGCCACGACCTCCCCGGGCCCGAACAGCGTGAAGCACGCGTTAAAGAGCGACTGTTTCGAGCCGCTGGACACCACGATGTGATCGGCGTTGACGGGCCGCCCGCCGGACAAGAGGGACAGGTGTTTCGCCGCCGCGGCGCGCAGCTCGAGGATCCCCTCCGTCGCCGGGTAGTGCGTCTTCCCCTCCTTGATGGCCCGGATGCCGGCGTCCGCCGGAATCGACGGCGTGGGGAAGTCCGGCTCGCCCGCGCCCAGGTCGATGACGTCCTCGCCTGCCGCCCGGCGCCGCTTCGCCTCCTGCGAAATCGCGATCGTGGCCGACGTCTCGAGGTGCTGGAGGTTGGGGGAGAGTCCCTGGGTCATGCGCCACGATACCCACGCACCGTCTCCGCGCGCAACGGTCTCTGGGCCGAGGTCATGGCACGCCGGTGCCGCGCGCCAGCGGATCCACGTACGTGCTCCGCTTCCATCTATAGGGCAGCTCGATCACCCCTCCCGGCCTGGTGATCACGGCGAACGCCCCGAGCGCGTCCCACAGCACGCGGCGTTGCTGCACCACCGCTCCCGGCTCCCCCAGCACCTGTCCCAGGCGGAACCGCACCACGACGTTGCGGGGCGCGGGCGTGTTCGCGGTCGCCGCGGGGAGCACCGACAGCGCCACCGTGGGAATGCCGTGTCGCTCCACCTCGCGCGCGATCAATCCCACGGACTGATGGCAGGTGGTTCAGCCGGGTGTGAACACCGCGTGGGTCGCGCCGTCTACGACGAGCCGCCGCGCCACCTCGGGCGCCGTTTCCCGCGTCAGCCGCTCGCGCTCCGCATCCAGCACGTGGCCCATGAACCCGAAGTGCCGCGGCGCGACCCGGACCCCGAGCGGCGCCAGCTCACGCAGCCGCTCCAGCGGAAACACCGTGTTGACGTCCCGGTCCGCCGCGGCGTGGTCGTAATAGTCGTGCGTGATCATCAGCTGGGACGCCGCGACGTCGCCCGGAATCTCCCGAAAACTCGCGTCGCCGCGCGGGTTCTCCATGTCGAAGGCAGGCGCGGAGCGAGGGTGGACGCCGGCCGCCGTGACGAGCGCGATCCGACCGTGGTGAAAGGGCACCCGCGGGGCGGCCCAGGGGAGGACGGCGGCCCCGACCGGCGCCAGGCCCCAGCGCGCGTACAGCGCCGCCCACCAAGGTGCTCGCGTGTACCAGGAGGAGAGGAGCTGGTGCCAGGCGCGCCGCAGGCTCGTCACGTGGTCGTTGCCTTTTCGCCCGCCTCAAACTAGCATCCCGGCGACGGCGCAGCACCTCTTTGACAATCGAGGCCGTGTGACGCTGGATGAGGCGAAGGCCGCGCTCGGGCGCGGCCGCCCCGTGGTGTTGGTGGCGCCCCCCGAGCCGGAGCAGGCAGGGGCCGCGTGGGAGCTCGTGGGACCCTTGACGCCCGGGCGCCGCCCCGGGGCCGACCCACCCGTGGTGGTCATGTGCGCCGATGACGTCGCCGCGACGGCGTGGGCGTCCGCGCCTCCCCCTCACGTCCGCGTCCACGCCGTCACCGCCCTAGGCCGCGCCGCCCGCACCCTCACCGACAGCGGCGTGGACGTGCTCGCCGGCGCGGTCCAGGACCTCGCTGCACTCGTCAGCCGTTCCACCCTCAAGCTCGAGACCGCGCACGCCGTTGTCGTCGCCTGGCCCGAAACGCTCCTCGCCGGCGAGCACGCGGCCGCCCTCGACGCGTTGCTGGGCGAGGCGAAACAGGCCCGCCGCATCATCCTGAGCTGGAATCCGGCCGCGCTGCGGGATTTCCTCGAGCGCCACGCGCACCGGGCGCACGTCGAGGGCTCGCCCTCGGTGGACGAGAGCGGGCGGCCCCTGCCGGCCCTGGGGCCGGCGCGTTACGTGGTCGTCTCGCCCTCGCGCCGTCCGGCTGCGTTGCGCGACGCGCTCGACGCGCTCGACCCGAGGCGCCCCTACATCTGGCGCGGCGGTCCCGTGGCGGCGCAAGGTGACCCGCCGGACGCCCTGCTGTGTGTGCTGCTCCCCACGCGCGCGGAGTTCGCGGCGCTCTCGCGTTTGGGGGCGCCGGTCCTGTTTCCCACGGCGGCGCAGCTACCCTATGTCCAGTCCCTGGCCCGTCCGCTGACGCCGTTGCGGCTCCCCACCCCGGCGGACCGCGCACAGGACCGCGCCGCCGACCTGCGGGAGCGCGTGGCGCAGATCCTCACTGATAGGAGCGTGGACGCCGAGCTCGCGCTGCTCGATCCACTGTTCGAGCGTCATGATCCGGCAGAGGTCGCGGCGGCCCTGCTCGCGATCCTGGGCGGAGGGGGAAGGGGGAAGCGCGAAGGCGTAGCGATCGAACCCGCTCCCGCCGCGTGGGTGAAGGTGTTCGTCAATGTAGGGAAGAAGGACCGGGCGGCACCCAAGGACCTCGTGGGAGCGCTGCTTCGCGAAGTCGGAATCGAGAAGGAAGCGATCGGGCGCATCGAGCTGCGGGAGACGTTCTGCCTAATCGACGTGGCGCCGGCGGTCGCGGAGCGGGTCGTTCGGGATCTCACCGGAGTGTCGATCAAGGGGCGCCGTGCCGTGGCGCGGCTCGAGCGGCAGACCTGAGAACGCCGACGGGCCGCCCAGCGGGGCGGCCCGTACATGCGTCCTCGAGACTGCGAGCTCCGGTGTCCGACGGCTACCGCTTGTTGTTCAAGGCCATCTTCAGCTGCTTGCCGGCGCGGAACGCGGGCGCGATCGACGCCTTGATCTGAATCGTCCCACCGGTCTTCGGGTTGCGGCCCATGCGCGCGGCGCGTTTGCGGGCCTCGAAGTTGCCGAATCCGGTGATCTGTACCTTCGCGCCCTTCTTCAATTCACCCGCGATGATGCCCTTGTCGTCGAACAGCGCGTCAATCGTGCGAGTGGCGTCGGCCTTCGACATCTTGGTGCGCATGGCCAGGGCCGCGGTCAGCTCAGCTTTGTTCACGCTATCTCCTTGTGGAGGACTAGGGCCGGAGAAAGCCTTGATGTTTCGCCCCTTTTCTCGGGGGGGCGCCCGAAAAGCCCGGAATCCCGGCACAATATGGGGGTATGCCGAGAAAATCCGCAAGATACCGGCACTTCCTTGACCCATCCCCCCGGAGAAACTACCCTTCCACCCCGTTGCCAGCCGCAAGCCGTAAGCCGCAAGCACGCCGTGCTCGGCCTGGGAACCGCGTGCAACCTTACGCCTTGCGGCTTACGAGTTACGACCTGCGATCAGGGGTGGCGGATGTTTCACGGGACGCGGCCGGGCTGGATCGAAGTCATTTCAGGCGTGATGTTTGCGGGGAAGAGCGAAGAACTGATCCGCCGCGTGCGGCGGGCCGTGATCGCGCGCAAGCAGGTCCAGGTTTTCAAGTCCCACCTCGACGCCCGCTACGCGGGACTGTACTCCGTGACCAGCCACGATGGCCTGACGGTCGACGCGGCGCCCGTGGACTCGGCCGACCAGATCATGCGGCAGGTGCGGCCCGACACCGAGGTCGTCGCCATCGACGAGGCGCAGTTCCTGGACGGCGGCATCGTGACCGTCGCCAACGCGCTGGCCGATCGGGGAGTGCGGGTGATTGTCGCCGGCACCGACAGCGACTTCCGGGGCGAGCCGTTCGGCGCCATGCCCATCTTGATGGCGGCGGCCGAGATTGTCGACAAGCTCCAGGCGATCTGCGTCGTGTGCGGGGGACCGGCGACGCGGAACCAGCGTCTCGTCAACGGCAAGCCCGCCCCCTGGGACAGCCCGACGATCATGGTGGGCGGGCGGGAGTCGTACGAGGCGAGATGCCGACACTGCCACAGAGTCCCGAAGCGCGATGAAGACCAGACGGCCCTGCTGTAGAGACATCAGACATCAGACGTCAGACATCAGCGTGCTGACATCTGATGTCTGATGTCTGACGTCTCATGCTGAACGTCGGTCTCACCGGCAACATCGCCTCCGGCAAGTCCACCGTGGTCGACCTGTTCCGTCGCTGGGGGGCGACGATCATCGACGCCGACGCGCTGGCCCGCGAAGCGCAGGCGCCCGGGGGCGAGGTGCTGGCCGCGATCGCCCGTCGCTTCGGCGCGGACGTGCTGGCTGGGGACGGCTCGCTCGATCGCGCCGCGTTGCGAGCGAAGGTGATGGGTGACGACGCCGCCCTTGCGGCGCTGAACGCGATCGTCCACCCCGCGGTGCGGCAGCGCCGCGCGCAGTTGATCCGCGCCGCCCGCTCGCGCGGCGACCTGCTCGTCGTGAACGACATCCCGCTCCTGTTCGAGGTGCTCGACCCGGCCGAGTTCGACGTGGTCGTTCTCGTGGACGCGCCGGTTGCCCTGCGGCGCACCCGGTTGCGGGCGATGCGCGGCCTGGGGAACGAGGAGGCGGACCGGATGATCGCGGCCCAGATGCCCGCGGAGCGCAAGCGCGGCCGCAGCCACTACGTCATCGACAACAAAGGCACGTTGGAGGAGCTGGAGGCCGACGCGCGCCGCCTGTACGACGTGCTGGCGGCGCGGGCCAAGCAGTTGCCTTGACACGCCTTGGCGGCGTCCGTAACCTTCGCCCCGACCCTCCCCGAGCCTGAAACGAGCGCGCCGGCGCATGGCCCGAATCCCCGACGACCTGCTCTACTCCGAGGAACACGAATACGTCAGGCGTAGCGACGCGGAAAACGTCGTCGTGGTCGGCATCACGGACTACGCGCAGGGGGAGTTGGGCGACGTCGTGTACGTGGACCTGCCCAAGGTGGGAACCGCGTACGGCCGCATGGACGTGTTCGGGACGATCGAAGCGGTGAAGGCCGTGTCGGAGCTGTTCGCGCCGATCAGCGGCGCGGTGATCGAGGTGAACACGGCGCTCGACAAGGATCCGGCCCTCGTGAATCGCGACCCGTACGGCGAGGGATGGATGATCAAGCTGCGGATCAAGAATCCCGGTGAATTCGATCAGCTGCTCGGCAGCGAGGAATACGAGAAGCACATCGGAGCGTAGCGTCATCCGCCGACCATGAAGACCACCCGAGAGATCGCGCGCGCCTTCCTCGTCACCGACCGCTTCGTGACGCGCCACATCGGCCCGAGCCCGGACGAGACGGAGGCCATGCTCGCGACACTGGGCTACTCCTCGCTCGACGAGTTCATCGACGAGGTCGTCCCGGCCGACATCCGGCTGTCCCGGCCGCTCAACCTTCCCCCCGGCCGGAGCGAGCGCGAGGTCCTGCAGGCGCTGCGAGGCTTCGCGGCCCAGAATCAGCTGTTCCGCTCCTACATCGGGATGGGATACTACCCCTGCTTCACGCCGCAGGTGATCCAGCGCAACATCGTGGAGAATCCCGGCTGGTACACGGCGTACACGCCCTACCAGCCGGAGATCGCGCAGGGCCGGCTCGAGGCGCTGCTCAACTATCAGACCGTGATCGCGGACCTCACGGGCCTGCCGATCGCCAACGCCTCGCTGCTCGATGAGGCGACCGCGGCGGCCGAAGCGGTCCACCTCACGCAGAGCGTGACCACGGTGCCCGCGGGCGCGACGCCGGTCTACCTCGTCGCGGAGAACTGCCATCCCCAGACGATCGCCGTGCTACAGACCCGCGCCGGGGCGCGCGGGCTCAAGGTGCAGGTGGCCGACCCCGCCCGGTTCCGCTTCACGCCCGGGGTGATCGGCGCGCTGGTGCAGTACCCCACCACCGACGGCGCGATCGCGGAGTACGCCGGCGTGTGCGCGGCGGCCCACGCCGCGGGGGCGCTCGTCACGGCCGCGACCGACCTGCTCGCCCTCACCCTGCTGCAGCCGCCCGGCGAGTGGGGCGCCGACATCGCCATCGGGTCGAGCCAGCGGTTCGGCGTGCCGATGGGCTACGGCGGCCCGCACGCGGCGTTCTTCGCCACGCGGGACGAGTACAAGCGCCACCTCCCGGGACGCATCATCGGCGTGTCCCAGGACGCGGCCGGCCGCCCCGCGCTGCGGATGGCGCTGCAGACGCGCGAGCAGCACATCCGGCGCGAGAAGGCCACGAGCAACGTGTGCACCGCGCAGGTGCTCCTCGCCGTGATGGCGAGCATGTACGCCGTGTATCACGGCCCCGAGGGCCTGCGCCGCATCGCGCAACGGGTGCACACCCTCACCGTGCTGCTCGCGGCCGCGCTCAGCCGGCTGGGCTACCGCATCGTCCATCCGTCGTACTTCGACACCCTGTGCGTCGAGGTCGAGTCGTGGGCGCTGTCGCGGCTGATCGACGCCGCCCGCGCCCGCCGCACCAACCTCCGCACCGTCTCCCCCACCCGCATCGGCATCTCCCTCGACGAAACGACGACCCTCGGCGATCTCGCTGACCTCGTCGCGGTGTTCTCGCTCAACGAGGTGCTGCCGTTCATGGTCGAGGATCTCGGCGCCAGAGCGGACACCGCGATACCGGAGGGGCTGCGGCGCACGTCCCCGTACCTCACGCACCCCGTGTTTCACAAGTACCGGTCCGAGACGGAAATGCTGCGCTACATCAAGAGGCTCGAGGCGCGCGACCTCTCGCTCACCTCCGCCATGATCCCGCTCGGCTCGTGCACGATGAAGCTCAACGCGACGACCGAGATGGCGCCCCTCTCCTGGCGCGAGTTCAACCGGCTCCACCCCTTCGCCCCGCGCGAGCAGGCGCAGGGCTACCGCACCCTGTTCCGCCAGCTGGAGCAGCAACTGGCGGAGATCACGGGGTTCCCCGCCGTGTCGCTGCAGCCCAATTCCGGAGCCCAAGGCGAGCTCACCGGCCTGCTGGTCGTGCGCGCCTACCACACCTCCCGCGGCGAAGGGCACCGCGACGTGTGCCTCATCCCCACGTCGGCCCACGGCACCAATCCGGCCAGCGCCGTCATGGCGGGCTTCCGGGTGGTCCCCGTGCGGGTGGACGCGCGGGGCAACATCGACCTCCAGGACCTGAGGGAGCGGGCGGCGGCGCACCGGGACCGGCTCGCCGCCATCATGATCACCTATCCGTCCACGCACGGGGTGTTCGAGACGTCGATTCGCGATATCTGCCGCATCGTGCACGAGCAGGGCGGCCAGGTGTACATGGACGGGGCGAACATGAACGCGCAGGTGGGCCTGTGCCGACCTGCCGACTTCGGCGCCGACCTCTGCCACCTGAACCTGCACAAGACGTTTTGCATCCCCCACGGCGGCGGCGGCCCGGGGATGGGCCCGGTGTGCGCGGCCGAGCACCTCGCCCCGTTCCTCCCCGACCACCCCGTGGTGCACCTCGGGCGCACGAGCCCCTGCGGCACCGTGTCGGCGGCGCCATGGGGCAGCGCGTGGATCCTGCCGATCTCCTGGGCCTACGTCGCCCTCATGGGCCGCGAGGGGCTGGTCGAGGCAACGAGGCTCGCGATCCTCAACGCCAATTACATCGTCAAGCGCCTCTCACCTCATTACAGCGTGCTGTACACCGGGCCCAACGGGCTCGTCGCGCACGAGTGCATCATCGACACGCGCCCCTTCAAGCAGTCGGCGGGCATCGAGGTGGACGACATCGCCAAGCGGATCATCGATTATGGCTTCCATCCCCCGACGGTGTCTTTCCCCGTGCCGGGCACGCTGATGATCGAGCCGACCGAGAGCGAATCGAAGGAGGAGCTGGACCGCTTCTGTGACGCGCTGATCGCGATCCGGGAGGAGATCCGGGAGATCGAGGAGGGCCGCCAAGCGCCCGGCAACAACCTGCTGACCAACGCCCCCCACACGCTCGAGGACGTCATCGCCGACCAGTGGGAGCGCCCCTACCCGCGGGAGCGGGCGGCGTTCCCCGCTCCCGCGACCCGCCAGCACAAGGTGTGGCCGTCGGTCGGGCGCGTGGACGGGGCGTACGGGGACCGCAATCTCGTGTGCGTGTGCCCCCCGGTGGAAGCGTATGCCGTCGCTGCTGACTAAGGCGGATGGTCGGAAGGTTGGAAGGTTGGAAGGTGTACCCGACCTTCCAACTTTCCAACTTTCCATCGACTCAATCGGCCGCTCCGGCGCCGAGAACATGGCGCTGGACCAATGGCTGTTGGAGCAAGCCGACCAGAGCGGCCGCGCGTTCTTGCGGCTGTACCGCTGGGACCCACCCTGCCTCTCGCTCGGCCGCAACGAGCCCGCCACCCGCCGCTACGATCGGGCCGCGATCGCGCGCCTGGGGCTCGACGTGGTGCGCCGGCCGACGGGCGGGCGCGCGGTGTGGCACCAGCACGAAGTGACCTACGCCGTGGCCGCGCCCGTCGGCGCACTCGGCTCGCCGCGTGAGAGCTACCGCCGGATCCACGAGTGGCTGGCGCGTGCGCTGCGGGCTCTCGGCGTCGAGGCCACGCTGGCCTCCGACGGTCCGACCGTCCCACTGCGACCGTCAGGGAGTCCTTTAGGGTCCGACGGACCCGGGGCCTGCTTCGAGAGGCCCGCGGGTGGCGAGGTGGTCGTTGGCGGACGGAAGCTCGTCGGGTCGGCCCAGGTGCGTCAGCGCACGGCGTTGCTGCAGCACGGCTCGATCTTGCTCGAGGGGTCGCAGGAGATCATCGGCGCCATCAGCCGTCAGCCATCGGCTATCAGCGGAGGAACGACGTTGGCCGCGGTGCTGGGCCGGCCCGTCTCATTCGACGAAGTCGCCGGAGCGGTCGTGCAGTCCTGGGGCAACGCCGTGACTGCTGCCGCCCCTTACCGCCCCTTACCGCCCTTGACCTCATTCTTTTCCGACCCTGCCTGGACCTGGCGCCGCTAGCGCGCCGGTAGAATCTTAGGCACCATGCGAGCGCCGCACGCCGTCCGAGCGTCCCCGTCCGCGACCGTCCGTCTCACCGCACTCAGTGTCCTGCTGTTCGTCGCCTGCGCGCACCGCGAGGGGTGCACGGGCGACTACTGCGGGACGCTCGTCATCGCCACGGCGGGGGAGCCCGAGTCCCTGCTCCCTCCGGTCATCACCTCGGCCGTCGGCCTGGCCGTCGCCGATCAGCTGTTTCTGAAGCTCGCCGACATCGGGCTCTCCACCAACACCGTCGGCGACGAGGACTTCCAGCCGCAGCTCGCCGAGCGGTGGGAGTGGGCCGATTCGGTCACGCTGGTGTTCCATCTCGACCCGCGGGCCCGGTGGCAGGACGGCCGCGCCGTGACCGCTCTCGACGTCGCCTTCACGTTCGACGCCTACAACGATCCGGCCGTGAACTCGCCCTTCCGCTCGGGCGTGCGCGCGATCAGCGCCGTCACGGCGCGGGACTCGCTCACCGCGGTGTTCCGCTTCCGGAAGCGCTATCCCGAGATGTTCTATGACGCCGTGTACCATCTGCGGATCTTGCCCGCTCACCTGCTGCGGGCGATCCCCAGGGACCAGTGGCGCAGCGCCCTCTTCGGACGCCGGCCGGTGGGCGACGGCCCCTACCGGTTCGTGTCGTGGAAAGCGGGGGAGCAGCTCGAGCTCGCGGCGGACTCAACGTTCTTCCTCGGACGGCCGCACCTGCGGCGCGTGATTTGGCGGCTCACGCCGGACCTGCAGGTCGCCGTCACCCAGCTCGTCGCCGACCAGGCGGACGCCATCGAGGTGCTCGGCCCGCCCGACAACCTCAAGCGGGCGCAGGGCGCCCCGCAGCTCACCCTCTACCCTTACCGCGGCGCGACGTACGCCTACCTCGGGTTCAACCTGGCGGCGAACGGCGATTCGAGCAGGCCGCATCCGCTGTTCGGCGAGCGGGAGCTGCGGCGCGCCCTCGTGATGGCGGTCGACCGGGAGCGACTGCTGCAGAACGTATGGGGCGACGCCGCCAGGGTCCCACCGGGGCCGATGCCGCAGCTCTGGTGGATCTGGGATCCTGAGACGCGGATGCTGCCCTCCGACACGGCCCAGGCGTCGCGGCTGCTCACTCGGCTCGGCTGGCGGGACTCCGATCACGACGGCGTGCGGAAGCGGCAGGGCAACCGGCTCGCATTTCGCATCATGGTGCCGACGACGAGCGCGGTGCGTCGCCAGTACGCCCGACTGCTGCAGGAGCAGTACCGGTCGCTCGGGGCCGAGGTCGAGCTCGATGAAGTGGAGCCCAGCGTCTTCGCCCAGCGGGCCGCCGCGGGGCGCTTCGACGCCCTGCTCATCTCCTGGAACACCGATCCGACGCCGACCTCGTCCATCGCGCAGACCTGGACCCGGGAGGGGATCGGGCGCTCCAACTATTTGCGCTACGTCAACCCGGCGTTCGACGGGCTGGTGGAGCGGGCGAGCGCCGGCGCGGGCCGGCGCGCGGCGACGCAACGCACCTGGCGGCAGGCCATCGAGCTACTCAACCAGGACGCACCGGCCGTCTTTCTGTTCGCCCCGCAGAGCGTGGCGGCCGTGCACCGGCGGGTGGCCGACGTCACGATCCGGCCGGACTCGTGGCTGGCGCTGCTCCGCACCTGGCGCATCCCCGCCGATCGCCTGATCGATCGCGACCGCGTGGAGCGTTAGGTGACGGCGTGGCTGGTGCGGCGCGTCGCCGCCGCGATCGCCATCGTCTGGGCGGTCGTCACCGTCACCTTCGTCCTGGTCCATGTCGCTCCGGGAACGCCTTTTCTGCCGCCCGCCGAGACGCCCGTCGATCCCGCCGTGCTCGAGCGGCTGCGGAGCCAGTTTGGGCTCGATCGCCCCTTGTCGGAGCAGTATGTCCGCTATCTGCGCGAGATCGCCCGTGGCAATCTGGGCGAGTCGTTCGCGCTCCACCGCCCCGTCGCCGACGCGCTGGCCGAGGCGCTCCCCAACACGCTGACGCTGGCCGGCGCCGCCTTGTGCATCGAGTTCGTGCTGGGTCTGGCGCTGGGTGTCTACCAGGCGGCGCGAGCCCGCCGGTTCGGCGATGTCGCCCTGGGCAACGCCACGTTGTTCCTCTATTCGGTGCCCACCTTCTGGCTGGGGCTGCTGCTGCTGGTCGTCTTCGGGCAATGGCTGCGCTGGTTCCCGGTCGGGGGCGTGGTGGACGTGGTGACGCACGAGTCGCTGCCGTGGGCGGGCCGTGTGGCCGACCGGCTGTGGCACCTCGCGCTCCCCGCGGGCACGCTGGGCCTGGTGGGCGCGGCGGCCACCGCCCGCTTCGAGCGGGCCGCGATGCTCGAGGTCCTGGGCCAGGACTACGTCCGCACTGCCCGAGCGAAAGGACTCCCGGAGCGCCGCGTGGTGCTGGGACACGCGCTCCGCAACGCGCTGCTTCCCTTCGTCACGCTGTTCGGCTTGGCGTTTCCGTTCCTCCTCACCGGCGCCGTGCTCGTGGAGACGGTGTTCGCGTGGCCGGGCATGGGCCGCCTGGCGGCAGAGGCGATTTTCCGACGGGACTACCCTGTGGTGACCGCCGCGGCGATGCTGGCGAGCGGGATGGTCGTGCTCGGAAGCCTGCTCGCCGACCTCTTGTACGCGGCGGCCGACCCGCGCATCCGGACGAGCGCCGCGTGAACGTGCGGGCCTGGCTGGCCCTGCTCGGCGCGATCGCCGTGGCCCTCGCGGCGGTGGGCGAGGCGCGGCGGCTGGCCGCCCGCGGCAGTCGCGGGCGCCGCTTCTTCCGTCACGCCACGGCGTCCGGCGGCCTCTTCGTGCTCGCCTTCTTCACGACCGTGGCCGTGGCGGCGCCGCTCGTCGCGCCCTATCCGCCCTCCAGCATGCCCGAGATCGTCGCGCTGCGCGACGCGCCGCCGTCGCTCGCCCACCCGCTCGGGACGGATCTCTACAGTCGCGATGTGTGGAGCCGCCTCGTGTACGGCGCGCGGGTGTCGCTCGGCATCGGGGCGCTCGCGATGCTCGTCGCCCTGACCGTGGGCGCGGCCGCCGGCGCCGTGGCGGGCTACGCCCGGCGCTGGGTCGACCCCGTCCTCATGCGGCTCGTGGACGTGGGGCTGTCGATCCCACGCATCTTCGTATTGCTGATGGCCGTCGCGCTGTGGGAGCGCTTGCCGGTCAGCGCCCTGGTGCTCGTGATCGGACTGACCGGGTGGTTCGGGACGAGCCGCCTCGTCCGCGCGGAAGTCCTGTCGCTGCGCGAGCGCGAGTTCGTCGCCGCCGCGCGCGCGCTCGGCGCCCGGCCGGCACGCATCATCCTGCGCCACGTCCTCCCCAACGTCGCCGCCCCGCTGATCGTGTCCGCCGCGCTCGGCATCGGCAGCGTCATGCTGCTCGAGGCCAGCCTGTCGTTCCTCGGCATCGGCGTGCCGTCCCCGGTCCCGAGCT
>Ga0209236_1000020_pt1 | contig 66780 bp, 71 predicted proteins | sample GraSoi013_1_40cm_FD_185819 | JGI IMG/M metagenome (GOLD analysis project Ga0209236, IMG submission 185819) | Grasslands soil microbial communities from the Angelo Coastal Reserve, California, USA - Sample 09_27_2013_1_40cm (SPAdes) (version 2) | ecosystem: Environmental > Terrestrial > Soil >... | reverse complement strand
GAACGCGGCTAGGAATATAGCTGCGGGAGGGCTGAGGTTCAGCCCCAACAGGCCCCCAGGTGAAGCGATGCTAGAGAAACGGGAACCGGAGAACGCGACCCTAATCCTCAAAGTCGATGGAGGCAAGCTGAGTCAACAAGCAAATACCACAATCGACTCGACGAAGACTCAGCAGAACCCATGAAGATTTTATAGAGGCGAGGGAGGGCTGGTCTTGCATTGTCTGTTCATGAGACGGAGCCAGACATTCTTGTGCGTGACATAATGTCACGGCCCCCGATCACGGCCAAGGAGAACGAGACTGTTGCCGGAGTGTCGAAACTTATGGGCAAACATGACATCGGTTGCGTAATCATCGTCGACAAGGCCGGAAACCCGGCAGGAATAATCACGGAGAGAGACATTGTCCAGAGAGTGGCTGCGAGAAACGTTCTCCCTTCCGAACTGAAGGTTGGTCAGACAATGTCGAAGCCGGTGGCGACCATCAGCCCAAGAGCTACCGTCAACGAAGCCGCAAAAATCATGAACCACCGAAAGATTCGGCGACTCGCGGTAATGGATGAAGGAAAACTAGTGGGAATCGTGACCATGAAAGACATCCTTCAAGTAACGCCGGCCATAATCGATCTAGCCTCCGAAAAGAGTCGAGCTGGACTAGAGAGCCCGCGGACACGACCCACACTTGGAGGATACTGCGATGAATGCGAAACGTGGTCGGACAACCTCGTCCAGAAAGACGGCACGTTCCTTTGCTCAGATTGCTCTAGGGATCTTGAACAACCTGAAGAGCCCTGAAAGCAAAGAGACATCAGGTCTGCCCAGCCTACTGATTCGAGACGCTCACATCTGGACCAAGAACGACATCACTAGAGGCTCAGTCCTCATTGAGCATGGCAGGATTCAGAGGATAGCGCGAAAGATTGCAGAACGAGCTGACGAAGAGATTCCAGCCCGGCGACTACTAGTAATCCCAGGTCTAATTGACGGTCATGTCCACCTACGCGACATGAAGCTCTCCTACAAAGAAGACTTCACAACCGGAACAGCAGCCGCTGCCGCAGGCGGGTTCACCTCAGTCATAGATATGCCGAATTCTCTTCCGCCAACCGACTCAGCCGAGCGTCTCGTAGAAAGAGCGAGGCGAGCTTCGAGAAAAATTCTAGTTAATGTAGGATTCCACGCGGCTGCGCTCGACGATTATGATGAAGTGAGCGCTATGAAAGCAGCTGGAGCTCTCTCGATGAAACTCTACCTGCCCAATCCCATCGCCCCCCTGGACGTCGACGATGACAAAGTGGTGGTTCGGGTCTTGAGCGCTGCGAAGCGAGCTCCTCTTCTCCTAACCGTACATGCGGAGGACCTGACCAAACTTCCAAGGACTAGAGAGATCGAGACCTTCGCAGAACTTGTCCGACTACGTCGCGGAAGCGCGGAAACGAGTGCTGTGAGACGGATCCTAAGATTGCAGAGACGGATTGGCTGTCGCGTCCATTTCTGCCACGTTAGTCTTAGGTCTACCTTGTCCGCGATTTCGAGTCGATCTTCAAGCAGTTTGTCTTCTGAGGTCACCCCTCATCACACTCTACTCTCCGAGGATCGTGTGAAGATGCTCCGCTGGAAGGCGTGGATGGTGCCGCCTCTAAGATCACCCAAGGATACTCGCCAGTTGTTTCAAGCGATGAAGATGGGCATCCCAACGATCATGGCTACTGATCATGCCCCCCACACGATCAGGGAAAAAGCGCGACCGCCTCGAAAGAGCTCACCCGGAATACCAGGCCTCGAGACCGCTTTACCTTTGATGTTGACCATGGTCAATAAAGGAAAGCTGTCCCTCGGACGATTAGTCTCGCTCCTCTCGACCAATCCCGCGAAGATCTTTCATCTTCGATCGAAGGGAAGACTTGAGACGGGAGCCGATGGCGACCTTGTCCTGGTCGATCCGAAAAAAAGAGGAGTGATTGATCCCGCGAAGTTCTTTTCGAGGGCTCACTACTCTCCCTTTGAGGGCTGGAAGACGCAAGGCGCAGTTCACACCACCATCGTGAATGGGTCGGTTGTCTACCGCGAGGGAGAGATCCTAGGAAAGCCTGGCGCCGGAAGAGTTCTGAAAGCCGAAGTGCATGAATGAGATTTCTTGTTGACGGAATGCTAGGCGGACTGGCAAGGTGGTTGCGGATACTAGGATACGAAGTAAGATACGATGCGAGCGGGAAAGACAACGACCTTCTAACAATCGCTGGCGAGGAGAACATGGTCCTACTAACGAGAGACGAAGAACTGTACCAGCGGGCTGTGGCGAAGAAGATAGTGTCGGCTCTCGTGGTGGGTGAAACGGAGGAAGAGAGATTGGCCCAGATGTCCAGCACTTTCGGAGTGCGCCTGGAGACTAACGTGGAAGAAACTAGATGTCCAGAGTGCGGATCCAGTCTAATGCAAAAGTCAAGGAGTGACCTAGCCGGCGAGGTCCCCAAAGAAAGCCTCAAACTATACAACCAATTTTGGAAATGCAGCAACCAGAATTGTGGAAAAGTGTACTGGGTCGGCAGCCACTGGAAAAACATACGTCGAACCCTAGAAGAGGCAACAAGGCTCGCAAGGTTGAAACAATGATGGAAGCATTGTCGACGGAGGACGGAACGAAACTCGTGGCGACAGCGCGTCAAGCAATCGCTGATCATCTCGGAGGGAGAAACACCGACCCAACCTCCGGGGAAGGCATAGTGGTAAGCGTCGCGAGAGGAGTGTTCGTTACATTACTTGACGAAATGACGAGCCGAGGGATGCGAGGGTGCATTGGCAACCCGTTCCCGAAGGCGTCTTTGCTTTCCGAGACAGCGCGTTGCGCGGTGGAAGCGGCCACAACGGATCCGAGATTTGACCCCGTGCGACTTGCCGAGTTCCAACAGAGGATTACAGTGGAAGTGACAGTGCTCTCGCCTCTCGAACATATCGTAGTAGAGAGTCCGCTGGATCTACCCTTGAACATCGAGATTGGACGGGACGGTCTATTTGTAGATGGGCTTGGATCCAGAGGGCTACTCTTGCCCCAAGTCGCGGTGGACGAGGGCTTCGATCCGGAGGAATTTCTAAACCAGTGTTGTTTGAAGGCAGGGCTAATGCCGGATGCTTGGCTGACTCGTGACGTGAGGGTTGCTCGGTTTCAAGGGCAGATCTTTTCAGAGGAAGGACCTAGAGGGCGCGTATTCGAAAGGAAACTAAGAGTGGCAGGATCTAGGGGTTGAGATTGTACATTGGGCCATGCGGGCTCGGCCTGGGCCATATCACGCGGTGCGACGCGATTGCCCGTGAGTTCTCAAACGAGGGCGTCCAGGTCCTCTTCTCGTCATACCTTGATGCCCTGGATTATCTGAAGCGTTCCGGGCTCACCTACTTCAGCGCGATACCCCTGTCTTTTCGAACCAGGGAAGATGGGACGATTGATCCGAAGATGACGATGAGCCAGAACGGTGTAACAGTCGGATTGTGGGGTTTCATACGCCAACTGATAGGAGAAGTACAGCAGATCTCTGCGTTCAATCCCGACGTCGTGATATCGGACACGAGGATCTCGACCCTTGTGGCCGCGTTCGTCATGCGAAAGCCGAGAATCCTGATCCTCAACCAATACTCCGTGCAGATGCCCAAGGATAACAGAAAGCACAGGTTCGCTGACAGACCAGTGCTTTTCGCGGGAAAGATCATCTGGAAGTATATCTCAGCAATGCTGGAGCTGGCGTGGGGCGTAAGCGATCTGATCATTGTTCCCGACCTCAAAGCACCGTACACAATTTCCAGATACAATCTTGCGATTCCGCCTGGAATCAGGAGAAAAGTTCGGCTAGTCGGGCCCCTAACCCCACCCAAGCTCAAACCTACGAACGACGCAGCAAATGTTAGTAGATCTCGGCCTTTGGTCTTTGCTTGTGTTAGTGGACCCGCGACCGACCGGAAATATCTCGTGAACAAACTGACAGAGATCCTCAAGGGTTTCCCCGGTGACTACGAGCTGATTCTGAGTTGTGGCGATCCGAACGGATCGTGTGGTGGAAAGAGAGTCGAAAATCTTGTTGTTCACGAGTGGATGACTGAGCAGTCATACTGGAGGACCTTCGAGCGCGCAGATGTGATTGTGTCACGGGCAGGACATGAGACAATCATGAAAGCGGTATCAGAGGGGAAGCCTCTGGTGTTGATTCCTCCACCGAACCACACGGAACAGGCGAACAATGCGAAGCGGGCGGAGGAACTAGGAGTAGCGGTTGTGCTAGATCAATCTAGACTAGATGCGGCAGAGCTAGCTGGAGCGATCTCGAGAACTCTGAGGGATAACAGGGAGAGTGTAGTGAGGCTGAGCGAAACTTTGGGTTCGGAAAGTGGTATTCGGGCAGTAATTGGGGCCGTCTCCCAGCTGGTATCACCGGTTAGGTAGGGCCATTCGTAATCCTTTTGCCGCGGGGACTGGTTACAATACGGGTAAGAGAGATTTTCGTGTCTCAACAGGAAGATTTGAGCAACCTCAAGAGCCTAGTCGGGGCGGAGAACGTTCTGGCTGAGTGCGCAGGGGTGAACTATACCGTCTACGTGACGGACTCGAGGTTGCTGGTGGGGAAGAGATTTTCGACCGGAGAAAAGTTCGTAAACGTTCCCCATGCCGACGTGAGCACTCTAGAGCTGATTACCAAGAGTTTGATCCCGCCATTGACATATGCTGTTCTTGGAGCAATAGCTGTGTTTCTTGTATGGTGGTTTCCGGGTCAGGCAAGGCTTAGCCTGCCTCAAGCACCCTTTGACCTGCTACTGATCGGTACTTTCGCCGTGTTCCTAGCGGCGATCGTGGCCACTTGGTGGAGGAGAAGGGTCGCGGTGCTGAGGATCGGGATCTCCGGAACTAAGGACCCAATCACAGTGAGGCTTGTCCCAGCCTCGAAGGCCGAAGGCGTGTTCAAAGCCCTGAAGGGCTAACCTGTATTTTCACAAAGGGGCCGTATGAGCATGTTCACCGAACGGGCATAAGCGCCATAGGCCAGGGTCCGAGGCATGGAGGCGTCACGGAGGAAGGAAGGATGGCGGGAGTGGGTGAGCGTAGGAAACTCGGCGCTTCACGAAGGGTGGGGCGCGGGAAAAACAGACCCCCCCGGGGGGTCACACAATAGTTAACAGAAAAAAAAATGGTTAGCGGAAAGGAGTAGTCACGAGAAACAGAATTATCGGAAAAGGGAACTTTTGCTTGCTTAGGGAGCTACGGGAACAAAGAGATCACTAGGCGAATGATGGAAGAAGCGTGTTCGAGCTAGGCTCGAGGGCCCTTTTTCAGGTTGAATCAAATGCATAGAATGATTAATGGCTCTCGCGTCCAAGCGCGTCGGCGTCTTGAGTCGAGAGATTAAGCTTGGCGACCGGGTCCTGCTCTATCAGGACGCAAGGCGCAAGTGGATTGCAAAGGTGGAGCCGGGAAGGTTTCACACGCACAGGGGCTATTTCGAGCTGGCAGAGCTTGTGGGCAAAGAATATGGTGGGTCTATTCGGACGAGCATGGGCCAGAACCTGGCAGTATTCAGGCCACGAGCTCTCGATGTCGTCGAATCGTTTGACCGTCCAACACAAATCTTGTATCCGAAAGATATCGGGTACGCCCTGTTTCAGCTGGGCATCGGAAACGGGAATAGGGTGTTGGAAGTTGGGACTGGAAGCGGCGCTCTCACATCTGCCTTGGCCCGGGGGATCGCTCCGGACGGTCAAGTGTTCACTTACGAGATGCGACCGGAGTTCTTGCGAGCGGCGAAGGCGAATGTCGACAAGGCAGGATTTGGCTCGCTGGTGACTTTTCATAACAAAGACCCGACTGAGGGATTTGACGAAACCGGCGTAGACGCAGTAGTCGTCGACCTTGGAGACCCATGGAGGATGGTGAAAGCCGCTTACGGGGCGCTAGTTGGAGGGGGATTGCTTGCAGGCTTCACCCCCACGATAAACCAGCTTGAGAAGCTCGCGGTAGCACTCCGAGAAGGAGGCTTCATGATCCTTGAAGCTGTAGAACTGCTAATGCGGGAGTTCAAGACGGAGGCGGGAAAAGTAAGACCGGAGACTCGGATGATAGGACACACAGCATACGTGACAATCGCCCGGAAGCTCCTTCCAACCGCTGAAGCCTGAATCATCTATATACGGGACCATCGAGGAAGAGAGCAGCAGTTGGTGCGATAGCACGGGCACTAAGACAACGATCGCAGGAACGGAAATACATGACATTCTAAGGGGCCTAATGGTCGTGATTGCAGGCGCGCTGCTAATCCTGCCTGCGTACATTAACTACGAATCGTGGCACCGACTCAACTTCGACATCACCGTGTCAATGTCGATCAGCCTCATCTCCTTCACCCTAGGAATACTCATCTTCATCCTAGTTGTGGGCAAGGAAAGAATAGAGGGAACAAAGAAACCATAATCATCAACGCAAGACTCGCGATCGTCAGCTCGGTCAATACTCTTATCTTCGTCCCGAGTTTCCGGGACAACTAGACATGAAGCAGTACGACTTGATTACGATAGGTACAGGGTCGGCGATGAACATTGTGGACGCGATGATCCAGGAGAACCCGAACATTCGGGTCGCGGTGATAGACAAGGACGAGCCCGGAGGAATATGCCTGACACGTGGCTGCATTCCTTCGAAGATATTGCTGTACCCCGCAGAACTGGTTAGAACAATCGAGAAGGCACGTGAGCTCGGAGTGGACGCGAAGATCGCTAACATCAATTTCCAGACGGTTATGGAGCGAATGCGGACTCTCATCTACCGGGACATCGATCAGATAAGGGAGGGTCTGTCCAGCTCGAAGAACATCGACTACTACCACGCTCCAGCAGAGTTCATCTCGCCGTACACCTTGAGAGTTGATGGAACCGAGATTACCTCCAAGATGATTTTCCTCTGCATCGGATCAAAGATCAATATCCCATCCATCAAAGGGCTTGACAAGATCAAGTACCACACGAGCGACACCGTCCTCAAACTGACGAAGCTGCCGGAGAGCATCGCGATCGTCGGGGGAGGCTACATCGCCGCAGAATATGGCCACTTCTTCTCAAGCATGGGATCGAAAGTCGTTATTATCGGGAGAAACCCACAGTTCCTACCTGATGAGGAGCCAGAAGTCTCGGCACTGGCGAAAAAAGACCTGGAACGGCATATCACGATCCTGACGAACCAGGAGGTTAGGGAAGCCAGAGAAATTGGAGATCAGAAGGAGCTTATAGCGGTAGACCGGAAATCCGGAAAGACTTCGACCATTGCTGCCAAGGAGATCATGGTCGCAACTGGAAGAGGGCCGATCACCGACATTCTCCACCCAGAAAAAGCAGGAATCGAGCTCACCAAGGAAGGCTGGATAGAAGTGAACGAGTACCTGGAAACCACTCAGCCAAACATATGGGCTCTTGGGGATGCTGATGGAAAATATCCGTTCAAACACGTTGCAAATTATGAGTCGAAGATCGTCTACTACAACGCAATACTGAAAAAGAAGGTCAAAGCTGACTATCACGCAATTCCACACGCAGTCTTCACGTACCCGGAGATTGCGAGCGTCGGGCTAGGGGAGAAAGAAGCAGTCGAGACATATGGACCCGACAAGGTCCTTATCGGGTTCCAGAAGTACGAGGATACTGCCAAGGGCGAAGCGATGAACGTGAAGGAGTACTTCGTCAAGGTCATTGTCGAGGCAGAAACTACGAGAATTCTCGGAGCGCACATCATCGGACCGTACGCATCTATCCTCATACACGAGATTATTCCCATAATGTATGCGGGGAACGGATCCTACGAGCCGATAAGCGACTCAATCCACATTCACCCAGCCCTAAGCGAGGTCGTGGATAGGGCGTTCCAGTCACTCGTGCCCGCAGAACACTACCAGCACATGAAACAGCATTCACACGAACTCGTAACCGCATAACCGTCCAATTTCCCCGGAGAAGAGATTCGCCCATTTTCAGCCCTGTTTTCGAATCTGGTGCCTTGTCCCTAAACTGCATAGCAACTCGTTCTTGACGACTCATTAAAACGCCGTGCGATCCAAGCCCGGACTGTGCCCTGAATCGCATGTCTCGCGCATAATCACTGCCAGACGGCAAATCTTCTAGGCAAGAGGGGGGGTCTTGCACAGCGCACCTCGCGACGCGAGAGTAGTCAATCCGAGTCTTTTGAGGTAAGGAGCCCAGCCACAAACAAGAATATACCTGCCTTCGCCCGTCGGGCGGGGAACAGGCTTGCGCATTAGCGCGGTAATACCGGTCTATAACGAGGCGGAGGTCATAGACGAGTTCTCCGCCAGACTGGTATCCGCGCTTGAGAAGATCGACCCCGACTACGAGGCCATATTCGTTGTCGAGGGAACAGACGCAACACTCGAAAAACTGACCACTCTCTCCAAAGAAAACCCTCGGATAAAAGTCCACTACAGCCAAGAAAGACTGGGCCTAGGAAAAGCAATGAAGAAGGGATTCGGACTCATCGATGACCATACAGACTATATCGTCACGATGGACGCGGACCTAAACCACCAACCCGAAGAAATACAGATCCTAGTAACCGCGGCTAAGGACGTAGACATTGTCGTCGGAAGCCGGAACACCAACAAAGGAATGGTCGAAGAACTACCACTGGTCAAGCGGATCATAAGCGGCTCGACCAACTGGACCATGCGGAAGATCTTCCACATACCTTCCAACGACGTCACCTCAGGATTCAGGATCTACAGCTGCAAAGCAGTCGAATCGCTACGGGACCAGATGGTAGCCAAGAACTTCGAGGTCCAACCAGAACTCCTCATCCGCGCTAGAAAGCAAGGTATGCCAATCACCGACGTTCCGATCACGTTCCTCCGGAGACCGCGAGGAACAAGTAAGCTCAGCTTCGTTAAAAGCGGAATCGGATACGCAATGCTGATCATAAGGCTCGGACTCTAAAGCCAACTCTTCAACGCCTGCTGATCCGACCTCGCATGTTTCTGTAAAACCTCAACAGCCCGTTGCAGAGTCAACTGCTTGAACTCAATTCCCGACTTAGCAAGCGTAGACTGAGAGCCCTTCGCGATACTCGGTGCAACTATGATTGGGCGCAACTTTCTTCCCGGGGGAGCTTGAAGATACTTCAGATACTCCATTAGCTGCTTGATGGCCGGGAAACCTGCCGGGTCCTTCTTGATCTCAATAACAATCGCATTGCCATCACCATCAATTCCATAGACATCCACGAATCCCGGGGGCACTTTCTTCTCGAAATCCAAGATCTTGAAACCTGGCTCGATGATGTCGGGCTGGAGAATGATGGCTCGCTGCATCTCTTCTTCGCTCGCATGCAGGACAAACTCCGCCTCGTCCTGTAGAAGAAATGTGGCAAGAAACTGGATCTCTTTAACGATCAAGGTTAGACTCTCAAGCGGATTTGGACGAACCGCTTTCACAACGAGAGTCCCATTGTTGGCCTGGGCCTGAATGATGCATCCTGACGGTTGCCAATTAACAGGCTGATAGTCGCGTCCGCGATGGACCAGTATGCAACCGTCTCCCTTCACAATTACCAACCGCTCACCCTCGCCCAAATGACTCCCGGTCCGACCTGAGTACTCCACGCTACACGTTGCGACCATGACGACTAGCTTCCTCGCCTCGAGACCCATCGTCAATCCCTTCCGAGCCTCATCAAGGCTTGGCGAGATCATTACTGGCAACTTGACATCCCCGAAAGGTTCAATGCATCAAGGGAGCAATATATCGACATAGCTTTGCCCGCGAAGGACACAGAAACTCTTGCGAAATGGTACGATGCCCTATCCAAGAATTACGACGAGCTCTACAGCGAGGAGCAAGGCAAGAAGCACGCGAAGGTATTGCAGCTTCTTCACAACAAAGCGTTCAAGCTAATCGTCGACGTTGGATGCGGAACAGGCAAACTACTTGGGCTGATCTGCTCACAAGGTCAAGTTAGCTTGGGAGTCGATCTTTCCAGTCAGATGCTGATCAAAGCAAAGCATAGAACAACAAACACTGGGATCCAGCTCGTTCGGGCAGACGCCTCACATCTGCCCTTCCAAGATCAGGTTGCCGACGGAGTCACGTCAGTCTCAATGACGGAATCAGGCTCAGTTTCTGAGAAACACTTCAACGAACTCTCGAGAATCGCAACCAAAGACGCCACGTTAATCATGACGATTTTCGACGACAAAGATCAGACCTCTTGGAAACAACCAGACGAAACAAAACTCGAACTCGTTGCCTCTTTCTCGAACAGAGAACGACTTTACTTGCTCGACGGGGCTAAACATCGAGTCATGGCATCTTCCGAATCCTCGGCTCTAGTTTAAGAATAACCCGCACCCTCTTTCGTAATGACAATAATGGCAGGATGTTCCCACCAATGGCGGGGAAGAGGCCCTATGACTCGTTGTATCAGATGCGGTAAACTCAAATCCGAGTTCAGGAAAGAGCAACACACTCAGAAAATGATGGCTAGAGAGAATTCCGAGTCAGAAGAATAAGTCCTCCACTCAACACCATTTCTTCCGATCTGTTCTGATCATTCGTCTTATCCAAGAGTTTTTATGCCCTGCGGTGAGTCGTCCACACAAGGCGCCAATTGGAACCTTCAAGAAAGCCACTGAACCTACTCGTTCGAAAGCTACAAGCGGACGTATCGGTCAGACTGAAGAATGACGCCGAGTACAGAGGCAAAATGATCGATTGTGACAGCCATATGAACATCATCCTCGATGGGGCACGAGAATACCGAGGAGGAGACCCATCCACGAACTTCGGCAGTCTTATCGTTAGAGGCAGCAACGTCCTCTATATCTGCGTAAGCGAGCCTACACCGTAGGCTGGCTTCAGATCTTCTTGTCGGACGTTGCAGTTCCCATAAGTTTGTAATAGTATGGGGTCTGCTTGAGCAGGCGCTTTAGAGTCAGTGAAAGTGGTATCCCTACCAAACCTCCTGCAACGACCTGAAGAATGTTAAGCGGCAACTCTCCCGAAGCCGCGACTATCCCAGTAAATTCTGATGAGCCGAATACCAGTGAGATGAGGAACGACTCAGCCAGGAAGTATCCTACAACCATGACCAGGCTGCCAGCAATCCAACCCAATATCACCCGTCCTCTGAATTGCCTCTGAGAAACTAATCCTGCGAGGAGTCCTTCCAGCCCCTTGATGGCAAAGGTAAAGGGAGCAAACGTACCGAAGCCACCCAAGGCGTCTGAAAGAGAAGAACCAACTGCGCCTGAGATGCCTCCAATTACCGGGCCAAAGGTGAAGGCGAAGATGAAGATCATGATATCTCCGAAGTTAAAGTAACCGTTGGTTGATGGAATAGGAAGTTGAAATAGGAGGGTTGACAGGAAAACCATGACAATGGCGACTGCCGATAGACTCATGGTTACTACTGGAGTTCGTCTACCACTCACAGTTCTGGGTTGAGGCATTTCGCTAGCGTTTTGCACGCCGGTTCACCTGAACTGTCTGATTCGCGATCACTGGACCAGTTTCCACTGGAATTCCCTTCGATCCTAAGGCTGCTTGAATGAATCCGAAATAAGGTGGCGATGGACGGGCAGGCCTCGATTTGAATTCTGCATGGAACTGTGTTGCAAAGTGGAATCTGTTGGATGGAACTTCAAGAATCTCCATCCTTCGATTAGCATCGCTTCTTCCAGAGAATCTTAATTGTTTGGATGTGAGTTCGGGAATGTACTTCGGGTTAACTTCGTATCTATGGCGGTGTCGTTCCCAGATTTTTCCCTTTCCGTAAAGGGAATAGGCAATTGTCCCTTCGTCAACGGCGATCTCATGGGCGCCAAGCCTCATCGTGCCGCCCTTTTCTGATACACCATTCTGTTCTGGCATCAAATCAATGACGGAGTTCTTTGATCGCGGGTTGAGCTCAGAGCTTGCGGCATCAACGACCCCGATGTGTCTTGCATACTCGACAACGGCTAGTTGGAACCCAAAGCATATGCCCAAGAACGGAATGTCATGCGAACGGGAATATTCTACGGCTAGAATCTTCCCTTCCGCACCCCTCGCACCGAATCCTCCCGGTACCAAGACTCCGTCGAACCGTGACAGGAGCCTGACCCTTTCCGGCTGTTTCTCGAAGTCGTCAGTTTCAATCCATTCTATGTTGACCTTGGCACCCGCGGATGCTCCTGCATCCTTGAGTGCGTCGTTGACGCTTACGTAACAATCAGCGAGTTCTGCATACTTCCCGCAAATTGCTACATTGGCTTGCTTAGTTTGCAACAGATGGTCTTCAAGCATTTTTTCCCACGAATTCCACTTTGGCGGGTTCCCGGGCAACCTAAGACGATACGTGATGAATGTGCCGAGCCCTTGCTGGTCCAAGAGAAGAGGGGATTGATAGATACTGTCCATATCTTGAGAGGTGAATACAGCAGACTCCTCTACGTTGCAAAAGAGGGCAATCTTTCGCCTCGGTTCTTGGTTGAGGGGTGCCTTGCTTCTTGCAACGATGATGTCAGGCTGCACTCCGATTCGGCGGAGCTCTTGGACGCTATGTTGTGTAGGCTTGGTCTTCTGCTCCCCAACTACATCCAATACAGGAACAAGAGTAACGTGAACATTCAGAACGTTCTCGCTGCCCTCTTCAAGACGAAGCTGACGTGCAGCCTCCAAGTACGGTAAAGATTCGATGTCACCAACAGTTCCACCTATTTCGACCAACACAAGGTCTACTCCTTCTTCCTTGGGAATCAGACGGAGCCTATCCTTGATCTCATCCGTTATGTGGGGTATGATTTGGACGCATTTGCCGAGAAAGTCCCCCTTCCGTTCTCTCTCGATTACTGAGAAATACACTTGCCCGGTCGTTATGTTGTGATTCTTGGGGACATTGATATCTAGGAACCTTTCGTATGTCCCTACGTCCATGTCCGTCTCTCCTCCGTCTTCTGTGACGAAGACCTCGCCGTGAATGTAGGGATTCATAGTTCCCGCGTCGTAGTTGAGGTAAGGGTCAATTTTTACAGCGGTAACTTCGAATCCACGGACCTGAATTATTTTCCCGATAGAAGCGGCGATAACCCCCTTGCCTATTCCAGACATTACGCCGCCCGTGACAAAGACGTACTTAGTCAAAGGGTAACAGCGAGAGCAATCACAGGTTCCTCAAAAGGCTAACGCTGAGCACACATTCAGGGAATCTCTGTGCTACCCAACGGGCTGAAAGCTTTGGCTCTATTGAGCGCGCTGAACAAGCGGTCTCGCCTTAGCGGCAAGAGTCCCGCGTTCGGGAAGTTTCAAACCAGCCTTCTGCCAGTCGTCCAGAAAACGCTTCAGACCAATGTCTGTTAGCGGATGTTTCACCATTTTTTCGAGAACTTCAGGTGGCATTGTCGCAACATGGGCCCCTAGCTTTGCGGCATCAAGGACGTGGACAGGGTGGCGAATACTTGCCACTAGGACTTGGGTTTCCATTTCGTAATTTCGGTATATCTGCAACGTATCCTCAATCACCTTCATCCCCTCATGTCCCGCATCGTCCAGGCGGCCGATGAACGGACTAACGTATGTCGCTCCTGCCTTTGCTGCGAGTAGAGCCTGATTAGGCGAGAAAACGAGCGTGACGTTTGTGTTGATTCCTTCTTTGCTCAGCGCCTTGACCGCTACCAAACCAGCACTCGTCATCGGGCACTTGACGACCACATTCGGGCTTAAGGATACCAGATTATGAGCTTCATGTAGCATTCCGTCAGTAGTTTGGCTCACTACCTCAAGGTTGATCGGACCCTGGACGATCTGGAGAATTTCCGATACGAGCTCCAGAAAGTCTCTGTTTTCCTTTGCAATGAGAGTTGGATTGGTGGTGATTCCGTCAAGCACTCCCATGTCGGCGAAGGTTTTGATCGAAGAGACATTGGCGGTATCAAGGAATATCTTCAAGAATCCATCACCTAGATTTGATTAGCTGTTTTGCGGCACGAGCTATTTCCTTTGATGTCAGACCGTACTTGACCATGAGTTCTTGGTGTTCACCTGACTCTCCGAAAGTATCCCTGACTCCAACTCTCGAGATGGGAACCGGATGTGATTCAGTAATGGCCTCGGCAACCGCTCCACCTAAGCCACCGATCACATTCTGCTCCTCAGCAGTTACAAGCGCACCAGTCTTCCTTGCAACTCGAACAATTGTCTCGGAATCCAGGGGCTTCACAGTGTGGGAGTCAACAACCTCCGCTGAGATGCCTGTCTTCGAGAGGGTTTCAGCGGCCTCCATTGCCTCGTTAACCATTATGCCACAGGCTATGATGCCAATGTCGGATCCTTCCCTCAGCATCTTGGCTTTTCCGACCTCAACATCTTTGGACGCCGAGTAAATCGTGGGAACGCTTGGCCTACTGAGACGGATGTAGAAGGGACCGAGGGTCCTGCATGCCTGGGCAACCAAGGATTTGGTAGAGGGAGCGTCGGCGGGGACGACAACGTGCATTCGGGGTACAGCTCTCATCGTTGCTACATCTTCTATCGTTTGATGGGACGCACCATCTGGCCCAACTGTCAGTCCGCCATGGGATGAGACGATCTTCACGTTGAGATTGGGATAGGCGATTGCGTTGCGAATCTGGTCTAGGCATTTACCGGGCACGAACGCTGCGTAGGTTGTGACAAAGGGTATCTTCCCGGCAAGCGCGAGCCCTGCCGCAATGCCCATCATGTTGGCCTCGGCAATTCCGACATTGAAGAATCGATCGGGGTAACGATCTCCAAACAAGCTGGTCTTAATGGATACGGACGTGTCCGCGCCCAGAACAACGACTCTAGGGTCTTCTTGACCTAGCTCTAGTAGAACCTCAGCGTACGCATCACGCATTGAAGCTAGCTGGACGAGCATTATGCTGGAACCTCTCTTCTAGTCCTTTGAGTGACGGCTCTCATGTTTTGGAGAGCGGATTTAACATCACCTTTCCGAAAGATGGAGGCTCCCGCTACCAATATGGTAGCTCCTGCCTCAACTATTGTCGATGCGTTCTCCTGGTCCACTCCCCCGTCAACTTCCACATCTAATCCTCCTGAGTCAGCTAGCTTTGCGATTTTCCTTACTTTGGGCAGAACGCTCTGCATGAACGCTTGACCCGGGAATCCCGGGTTGACAGAAAGGATGAGAACAACGTCAAAGGGGGTCGTTTCTCTGCTTAGCCAAGATGGAATAGACGTGGACGGCTTCAGCGCAAGACCCAATTTCTTGTCCTTCTGATGAATCTCCTTTGACAACTTGTGAAGAAGCAAGCGGCCGGCAGCCTCTGCATGCACCGTTATGATGTCGCCACCTGCGGAGAGAAAGGGCTCGTAGAATTTTTCCGGGTTTGTAATCATCAAGTGAATGTCGAGCGGGAGTCTTGTCACTTTGCGAATAGCCCTGACAGTGTCTGGACCCAGACTTATGTTGGGAGCGAAGTGTCCATCTGTAACGTCTACGTGAATCATGTCTGCGCCTGCTTCCTCCACTCTCCCGATCTCACCCTTCAGGTCTGAATGGTCAGCCGCAAGAATCGAGGGTGCGATTTTGACTCCGCTCATTCTTCCAACATCGTCTTTACGAGCTTACGGACAGTGTCCTTGTCTGGTGCTTTACCGTGGTATGCAGGGTCCCATTCCATGAAGGAGACTCCTTTCCCTTTGATGGTATGGGCGATGATCACGGTCGGTCTGTTTCTCATGCTTTCCGCTTTTTCCAAGGCGTCGATTACTTGACGAAAGTCGAAACCGTCTACCTCCAGGACATGCCAATTGAACGCCTTCCACTTGTATCCTACAGGTTCCATCGGCATGATTTGTTCGGTTAGACCGTCTTGCTGAATCCCGTTCCGGTCCACGATCGCGGTTAGATTGTCAAGTTTGAATTTCGGCGCAGCCATCGCCGCCTCCCAGGTCTCTCCCTCATCAAGCTCTCCGTCGCCGAGGAGCGCGTAGACTCGATATTCCTTCTTGTCCACCTTTCCGGCGAGAGCCATGCCGATAGCGGCCGAAAGACCGATTCCCAGGGAGCCTCCAGGAAACTCTACGCCGGGAACTCTATGATCAGGATGTCCTTGCAGACGGCTATTGATCTTCCTAAGAGTCTTCAGTTCGCTAGTTGGAAGATACCCAGCCTCAGCGAGGGTCGAATACAGGACTGGGGCAGCGTGCCCCTTCGACAGAACGAATCTGTCACGGTCGGGCCAATCTGGACGCTTAGGGTCATGACGCATCTTGTAAAAGAAGAGAGAGACAAGAATTTCGACAGCTGAGAGGCTTCCGCCTGGATGACCTGACTTTGCCTCCGCCACCATCTCAAGAATGTGAGCTCGGATCTTAGCCGCTTTCTGCAGAAGCATACCGATAGGGATCGACTGCTCTTCCATGATCAGTGGACCGGAACCTGAACTATCTGTTCTGCAAGCTCAAGTGTTGTACTAGCTTGAGATCTAAGATCGTTCAGGTCTACAACGACAGTACCAAGATTATCCGCGTGCTGCGCTGCTGCAAGTCCGGCGAGCAATACAGCCTCTCCGATCGGCGCCTCACTGACGATTGACATGGCAAGTACGGCGGTCATACAATCTCTTACACCGACGGCGTTGAATCCGGGCTTGGGACCCTTGAAAGGCGGAAAACTCGTGATATTCTTCTTCTCAAAGAGAATCATCCCTTGTTCGCTTCGAGTGAGGAGGAGGCTCCCACACTCCAGCCGCGTCATGAGGTTGTGGCCCATGTTTCTCAGCGAGGTATCATTGACCATGGAAACGCCAGTTGCTATCGTGGCCTCGCGCACGTTGGACTTCACCATTGAAACCCCGACGTAGTCGAGGTAATGCCGAACCTTTGGCTGAGCGACGATTTTTTTCTCTTGGACTCGGCACTCTTCGACGACATTGCTTATGAGTTCGGGAGTTATGACGCCCTTATCGTAGTCGGAGAAGACGACGCCGTCCGCGTTCTCCAGGAGATCGTCTAGAGAGTAGAGGAATTGTTTCGTCACATGCGACTCAACGTCAGTCCGTGATTCCTTGTCAATCCTCAGGTACTGGCGATGGTTCAGAATAAATCGGGTTTTCAGGCTTGTCGGGCGGCTATTCACAACGGTGCCTGAGATGTCAACCCCCTTCTTCTCAAGCTCTTCTTGGATCCACTTTCCTGGCTCATCATTTCCCACGACGCCCAGCAACCGAACTTTCGCCCCGAGCGCGACCAGGTTGTTGGCCAGGTTCGCAGCACCTCCGAGCACAAGTTCCTCGGAGACAAAATCCGCTACAGGGACAGGTGCTTCTCTCGAGAGTTTTCGGCCTTGAGAACGAACATAACGGTCGACCATCAGGTCCCCCAAGACCAAGATTGTCTTATCCTGAAAGCCGTCAATTATTCTCGTAGGATCGGAGACGGCCAGTGTCAACTAGGGCTCTGAGAAGAGCGGAGCCTAGCGATGTTATTTAAGATTGTCAGAAATAGGAATCCACGCAGGGGCCCGCGCGGGCCCAAATAGAGCGTTATTTGACGTCTTCAGCTCGCTTTACGAGCCTTACTCTGCACATGACATGGTCACCGTCTTTGACTCCGAAGATTTTCCGAATCTCTTCAGGGATCGTTATCCTTCCACCTGCTATTACTTCGGCAAAGAAAGGGATGTCCTCTTCATCAACTTGAATTGGCAAAGCGAGTGTCGCGCAAACGGAAACATTTGGCCGGTGATATAACGTTTTGAGGTTCTGCCTAGTGTTCGGTATGTTTTTGCACTCGGCTTGCTCTCATCGACTCCGGGGATTACCGTCGTCGGCGGGTTCCCCTTCACTGCTTCACTTGAGAGCCCTTGCGCCTCAGAGACGAGTAGTCTCTTCTTGGCAGGGAACGGTCGAACCTCAACCGCCCCCTCACGCCAGTAGCGTGGTAGCTTGGCCGATTGCCAGGCAAGGATTTTGCGGTGGCCAACCAACGCGTTATCCCACAGACACGTCACCTGGTCGGAGTCACTCCTCTCATCCCAGCGTAACAGGCTCATACGACGAACCGCCTAACAATCATAGTATGTCCCTAACTGATATCCGCTAGAGATTGCGAAAACTATTGCTACGCATCAACTGAAGACTTTACGGTGATCTCTTTTGACAAAACTGACATTAAGGACGAGAGTAACGAGAGTTCGTTTCGATTGAAAGCGAGCGTAGACTCAGGCACTGAAGATCTCTCCAAGATGAATTTCGACGTTTCAGAGGAACAGAAGCTTGTCCTAGACGAAGTTGACCGGGCTTGCCGGGAGCTCCGCCCGTTAGAAGACCAGGCTTACTTAGCGAGCAGGTTCAACGAACATCTTGTTCCCATTTTCAAGAAAGCCCAACTCCTCGGGCTTCCAATATCGAGACGGTATGGTGAGGGCCAGGGAGCGGACATTCTCACATATGCCCTTGCTTTGGAGAGAATCGGCCGGGAAGGAACTGGGGTCCGAACGTTTTTGTCCGGGCACATCTCACTAGGCCAGTTGACGGTTCAGAAGTGGGGCAGTGAGGATCAGAAGCAGCGCTATCTTCCCCCAGCGACGAGAGGAGAACGAGTAATGTGTTTTGGGCTGACCGAGCCCACAGCGGGGAGCGATCCCACCTCCCTCCGAACTTCGTTTGAGGACAAAGGAACTCATTTCATCTTGAATGGAAGCAAGGCTTGGATCTCTAACGGCAGTATAGCAGACACGTCAGTCGTATTCGCATACCCAAAGGGCAAACATGATGGTATGTGTGCGTTCATAGTTGAGAAAGCATTCGAAGGCTACTCAGCGCAACAACAGAAACACAAGCTAGGAATGCCAACGTCAGACACTGGCTCAATCTTCCTGGACAACTGCAGAGTACCCAAGGAGAATTTGCTCGGCCCCCCTGGAAAGGGTCTCGGAATCGCCTACTCTGGGCTGATGAGTGGTAGACTCAGTGTTGCCGCAGGGTGTTTGGGTGTCATCGAAGACTGCATCACGGAATCGGTCACATACTCAAAGCTACGAATGCAACACGGCAAACCGATCGGCAAGCACCAGCTCGTTCAACGCCACATTGGAATCATGTCGACGAATCAGGAGGCGGCCAAGAACCTCGTTTACAAAGCTGCACTACTCAAGCAACATAGCGACGAACAGCCTGAAAACAAAGAACTCCGGGAACATGCCGACATTACCATAGCCCAAGCAAAATACTTCGCTTCTAACGCATCGTTTGATGCTGCCGACAGAACTGTTCAGATATTCGGCTCGAGCGGATACAGTTTTGAAACAAGGGCACCCAGACACCTAGTCGACACTAGGGTTTGTCGGATCTATGAAGGCACAGACGAGATCATGGTACAGAAGATCGCGGTAAACCTCCTCGGACCAGACTTCGAAGCATACCGCTAGCTCCCCATTGGAGAACGGCAGTAGATACAACGCTAGTCCCGTATGGACACCCCACTTTTGGGCAGACTTATTTTCGAGAACCCATGATCGTATAATAGAGCTGCAACAGGGCATCGCTTCTTCATGAGTTGATCGACCACGATCCAAATGTCAAGAAAACTATTGGTTATAGGAGTTCAATTTGCTCTGAACATTTTCTTGGCCGGCTGGCTGTATGATGAATACCTTCACAATAGGTTCATGCAGGATTACCTAGCCAGCACATTTTCGACAGCCAGCTTCGTCCTACCAGTTGGACTAGTTGCGTTTGCTGCGATTGTAGGGGGCTCGTTTACAGCTTATTCAAGAAGACATCATATCTCAACAGGACACGCGACACCCCGTCTCACGACAGAAATGTTTGTGGGATCGGAGGAGAAACCGGCGATTCTGGATACATGTCCATTCTGCAATGCACCCCTCAAGAGCATCTCAGAGAACCGGTTCCAATGCAGGAAATGCCGTAGATATTTCAAGAAATAGCAGATTCTTCCTCCACGAAGCGATCGACCGCGAAAGCTTCTAAGGAAGCGTCCGTGGATCCTCACCAGAGCGAAGCGCAAGTATTTTGCAGCGACCCACAGTCCTTCTCGACGAACAGTTGTTCGGGTTGGACGAATATCTTAGAGATCTCGGTTGGACAACAAGGAAGGTGAGACCGGGGATAACTGACGATGAAGTCGTCAACCTCGCAACGGAAAACAAATACATCGTGGTAAGCCTCGACAAGAAGCTTCTCAGCAGATGCAGAGTAATGGGCATCCCATCGGTAGATCTCGGGCTTGAAGTACAAGCCAAGATCGTACATCAGTCTCTCCAACGGATCATGACCAGTCAGGGCTCATTCGAACGGCCAGAGGGGTCATAGGAGCTGACTTTGCCGTTGACTGCTGAGAAAGAAGATGACGGTTCCTCCCAGTATCTGCAGGAAGCATGTTACTATCTGACGAAGAAGGGTCTCACAATGGACCAGGTATCAAAGGCGCTTGAAATTTCGGAGCAAGAAGCGTCAAGGCTCTATCAACAATTCGAAGATAGAATAGCTTCTGGCGACGCAATGGAGAATGAAATCGATAGAAACCTCTGGGAGGACGTCTACAACGACTCAGTCGGCAACGAGAAGATAACCTTCGTGAGGGACAACGGATTCTATCATTGCAGAAGAGCCGACCTGGACAAGATGGACTCTCCCGCGCTAATGGCGATATTCGAGACGAGCAAGAAATTCCTAGACTTCGACATGTACAGAAGATACCTCGACAGCAAGCCACCAGTTGGTTACGATCCGATGGCAATGCAGAGACAGATCAAACGAGCGGTGGATTTGATCGAGCAGGTGCTGAAGCAAAGATGGGTCAGCGGAGAGTCGAAGGGGATTGACGGCGAGTCGCGTTAAGTATCGACCTGCACGTGCATGGGCCTAGACCCAAACCCGATAAACCCCGAAACCTGGCGTGAAAGCGGCAGAGTTGTCACTAGAAGGATTCGAAGTCGCAGTCGTTGGAGCTGGACCTGCGGGAAGTGCAGCAGCACTTACGCTGGCGAGAGAAGGGGTGCAAGTTCTACTCGTTGAACGTGGAGCTTTCCCCGGTTCAAAGAACGTCTTTGGAGGACGAATCTACAGTTACGCACTCAAACGTTTGCTTGGAGAGCGATGGAAGAACGCTCCGATAGAACGCTTCGTTAGAAAGGAGGGAATCACATTCATGACGGCAGACAGCTCATTCAGCATCGAGTATGAATCGAAGGATCCGACGGGAAGCTTCACTTCTGTCCGAGCCAAGTTTGACAAGTGGCTGGCTGAGCAAGCTGAGAAAGCAGGAGCATCTCTTATCACGGACTCAAGAGTCGACGACCTTGTACTCGACCGTGGAACTGTCAAAGGAATAATCGCAGGTCAAGACAAGATTCCGACGGAAGCAGTAATTGCATGCGATGGAACTACTACGAGCCTCGCCCGAAAGGCTGGTCTATCGACCATGATGAAGCCTGAGGAAGTATCAATGGGGATGAAAGATGTGATTGAACTTCCAGTCGAGAAGATTGAAGAACGATTTGGACTCGAACCAGAAGAAGGTGCAGCCCATGTGTTCGTTGGCGAATGTTCGGGCGGACTTCGAGGTGGGGGCTTTCTCTACACCAACAAGGACAGTTTGGCCTTGGGAATGGTCGTCGGGGCTGATGACGCGTCATTGAAGGCAGTCCCATCGCACACACTCATGGATAGACTGCGTAAAAACCGCAAGGTCAGACGGCTCATAAGAGACGGGAAGACAATCGAATACGACGCTCACATGATTCCAGAGGCTGGGCCTAAGATGTTGACAAGACCCTACACAGGGGGCATGATTATAGCCGGAGACGCAGCCGGACACCTGCTCAATAACGGCTACACTTTCAGAGGGGTCGACATGGCAATTGTCTCAGGCATTGCTGCGGCCCAAACGATTCTTGAGGCTCGCAAGAGAAAGGACTACTCAGCTCAATCCCTCAAAGCCTATGAGCGAAAGCTGAGAGAGGAGCCCGCTCTCAAAGACATGTATACCTTCAGCAAAGTGCCAAGATACTTGCGAAACAACAGGCTCTACAACGTCTACCCCGAACTGGTTTGCAATGCTGCAGAAGCAGTCTATCGCGTTGATGGAAGCGGAAAGCGAAAAATCTACAAAGAGCTGAGGGCACAGACGAAAGGCAAGGTCTCCACAATTAGCTTGGTCCGCGATCTTCTTGCTGGAGCGAGGACGTTCTAGACATGTCTGAGAACCAAGAGGAAATGACTCTAGACAAACGCCTAGCCCTGGTAAGCTTCAACAAAGACCCGGAACCATTCATTGTGGTTGACACGAAGCTATGCCAGCAGTGCGAAAAGAAGCCGTGCCTCTACATCTGTCCAGCTCAAGTGTACACTTGGCAAGACCAACTGAACTACAACACGGAGGGCTGCATGGAAACTGGCGCTTGCCTTATAGTATGTCACAAGATTGGAGCCAAAGCCATAAGCTGGAAGTACCCGTCCGGCGGAAAGGGAGTAAGCTTCAAGCTAGGCTGAGCCTGGAAACCCTCTTAACCAACAACCTATCGCCTTCGCAGTCTGGAGATCAGAGATGAGCAGCCAAATGGTCGAAATAGCTCACGAGCCGCTGAAACGGATTGTCGTCCGAGAGCTCGTCAAATACGATAATCCACAACAACTCGTGAATGCATTGTCGTTCATCATGAAGATGGGACAACCCGTCTTGCTGACATGGGCAGAGAATATGGTGTTTGTATCACAGCCAATCCCACCCTCCGATATGCCAGAGGAATATGCACGCGGGGAACTCTACATAGCGTCCATAAGCTATGCCCCGATGGCTGAGTTTGTCCATAACGTAAAGTCGGGAAATATTGAGATGCCCGTAATCGACGTTTCTCGAAGCCCACTTAGCCAGGAACTGGCGAAATTCCTGAAGTCCAAGCTCGACGACCCTTAACAGACCAAGTCAGTTCTTGCCGTAGTACTTTCTCATTTCCTGAGTGAGAGCCGGCACAACCTCGAAAACATCCCCCACTATCCCATAGTCCGCGAACCCGAAAATTGGCGCCTCAGGATCCTTATTGATCGCGACTATCACCTTCGAGTTTATCATGCCAACTCTATGCTGAATGGCTCCAGAGATGCCGCAGGCGATGTAGAGCGTCGGGGAGACGGTTCTCCCCGTCTGTCCAACCTGGTCCGAGTGCGGTCTCCAACCAGCATCGACAGAGGCCCTCGAAGCTCCGACCACCCCGCCCATAACACTAGCGAGGTCTTCCAGAATCTTGTAGTTCTCCGGCCCGCCCATTCCTCTTCCACCGGAAACGATGATTCCCGCTTCAGTGAGGTCTTGTTTCTTTGCCCCGTGGGTGATGAACTCTTTCACGATCATCCGGGTCGCCGGCTTCTCGACCGAGAGAGACTCGATCCGAGGGCTAATTGGAGGAGTCACCTCCTTAGCGGTGAAGACGTTTGGACGAAGAGTTGCGACCTTTGGATTCCCCCTCATTCTGACTTTCAGCAACACCTTGCCGGCATAAGCCGGGCGAGTCGCGATGAGTTCATCATCTCTGATTTCTAGCTCGGTACATTCAGTTGCAACAACCGTGTTGAGATGGATTGCAAGACGCGGGGCTAGGTCCTTGCCGGTCGAAGTAGCCGGGAGAAGAATGACGCTGGGGTTGATCTTCTTCGCCAGGTCGAGAGCGATTTGTCGATAGAGGTCTGGATGAAAGAGCTTCAACGACTCGTCGTCGGCGACCGAAACTTTGTCTACGCCGAACTTGCCGAGAGAAGTTGCCTGATCCTTTACTCCCTGACCTATAGATAGGCCATGAACCTCGGTTTTTAAGAGGTCAGCGAGCCGTCGGGCCTCTGTTGCGGCCTCGAATGCTGATTTTCGGAATTCGCTGCCCGACGACTCCGCGAAAACAAGTATCGGACCATGCATCTCGCTAGATCACTTTGGCCTCTTCATGTAGGACTTTGACCAATATTGGAACAGCTTCAACGCCCTTCCCCAGAACTCTGCCCGGGAGTCTAGGTGGAGGATATTGGACTGAAACTATCTCTAGCACGCCTGGAAAGTGTAGAGGCTCCTTCACCAGAATAGGTTTCTTCCTAGCCGCGACTAATTCTCGAAGGGACGCATATCGAGGAATCGTCAGATCTTTTTCGGCGGTAAATGCCGACGGAAGGGTAGCTTCGGCAACAATTGCCCCTCCCTCAACCTCTCGATGAGCCAACGCCTTGGCGCCGGAGACGTCGAGCTTGACGACTTGCGTAACACAGGGAATCCCAAGAAGCTCAGCTACCATCGGGCCGACCTGTTGATTGTCGTCGTCAACGCCCTTCTTGCCAAAAAGTAGAACGTCGAATTCGACAGTCTTCAATTCCGCCGCGATTGCCCTAGCTATCGCGCTAGGGTCATCTGGGAAGTGCTCGGTCTTGAGATGAATAGCCTTGTCCGCGCCAAGAGCTAGAGCCTTGAGGATTACGCTAGTTGACTTCTCGGGTCCGAGGGCAAGAACGGTGACTTCTCCGCCATGCTTCTCTTTCAGCTGAACGCCCTGCTCTAGAGCATATTCTTCGTATGGGTTGATTACGAACTCTGTATCGCTTGTTATTACTGACTTCCCATCGGGGGAAATCTTGATACGCGTCGCCGTATCGGGGACTCGGCGAACGCAGACGACTATCTTCAGTTTGAGTTACCTTGAAAAGGGTAGCTTCGAGCGAAGAATAAGGTTTCCCGGCATGAGCGAGGTTCTGGTATGAATCATGGTAAAAAGTTAAAGCTTGGAACAGCCACGCTCGTAGGTAGGAAATCGGTATGGCAATAGTGGGATACGAGTGGGTAGTTATAGGAATAATCGTTGTCGCCATATTCGTCTGGGGACCCGGCAAGATTCCCGAACTTGCCCGTTCTCTAGGACGAGCGAGAAAGGAATTCGAAGAGGCCTCCAAGGGTCTTACCAACCCATCCCCAAGCTCAGTCCCCCGGATCGAGAGTGCCGTTTCCGACCCATTGATCGAAACCGCCCAAAAACTCAACATTAACACACAAGGAAAAACGCGCCAAGAAATATCAGATGAAATAGTGAAGGTCGCCCAGAACAAGTAGGGGCCGTTAGATGGCGATCGCCGGCTTCGAGTGGATAGTAGTCGCCGCGATTATTCTGCTAGTATTCCTTATCAGGCCAAGAGCAATCACGGATCTTGCTCGGTCTTTCGGACAAGTGGTCGCCGAATTCAGGAAGGGTAAGCAAGACAAGACAGCAGTCGACGAGGCCGACGAACTTCTTTCAGAAACAGCTCGCAAGCTAGGGATCTGGACCCAAGGAAAGTCCCCCAATCAGATAAGAGAGGAAATTCTGGCGAAGGCTGGCCGAGGATAGCGCCAGCGCTTGGGTCAGAAAGGCGGAGCGGAAAAGCTCCTCCCAATATGGGAACATGTAAACGAGCTTGCACAGCTGCTGCGCGCTTGGATCTACACCTTCATAATTGCCACAATACTTTTCATGGTTCTCCCTGCCGATGCATCCTTCCTAAGGAACCCGTTCTCCTTCTACAAACCGCTAGTTTCAGTCATCATTCTTTACATTAAGGCGCAGCTACTCCCGTCAAACGTACAACTTATCGCTGGCAGCTTTACAGCCCCTATCGAACTTTACGTAATCGCATCCGTAGTCTTCGGTTTCATAGTGAGCATTCCTGTTCTGGCCTACGAAGTATACAGGTTCATCGACCCCGCCCTCAAGCCGAGTGAGAGACGGTCAGTCTATCCATTCGTATCCGCGTTTACTCTCCTCTTCATTGCCGGAGCTATCTTCGCTTTCCTAATTCTGCTCCCATTCATAGTGCTAGGCACTCTGATCTTCCTACCCATCACAGGTGCCGCACCGTTCGTAAATATCGAGGACTTTTACACCCTAGTTTTCTTCAGTATCCTGACGACGGGCTTTGCCTTCACTCTGCCAGTGTTCATCGTTCTTCTGGTAAGATTCGGCATTCTTAGAACAGCCAGCATCACCAAGAGAAGACTGTATCTCTGGGTAGGAACGTACATTCTCACCGCAGTCATCACCCCCGATGGAGGACCAGTAGCCGACGTGGCACTCTTCGTGCCAATAATACTCCTCCTGGAAGGTTCACTATTCATTGCCCGAAGATATGAGAAAGATCTTCCCCCGATGGAGGAAAAAATGGAACCGAAAGACCCAGAGTGCAAGTACTGTGGCGGGCCTTTTGACCCCACAGGGGTCTTCTGCGCCGAATGCGGAAAGTCGAGACTCTAGTATGCGTTAATAATGCCGGAAACGACTGGCAAGAAAGATGATGAATTTCCGCACAAATATGCGGACTGAGCGTTCTCAGCCAACGCAATGACGAACGACATCGGGCGGGCTGATAATGAGATGCTGTCCGCCCGAATCCCATCTTTCGGAATTTCAACGTGGTCTTGAGAGACCTAAATGAGAGATTGTCTCAATAAGTGCGAATCGTCGTTAAAGGATTCGAAGAAATATTATAACGCGAGCCAAGGGAGAGAATTGAACTGGCTCGCCTAACAATCTTGGAGACGATTCATTTGATACCGCAAAAGTCGCCCCTGATTCCTCAACTAAGTCAACTCTTTCGTAAAATTCCATTTCTAAGGACGACGGCACGGGAGGACCCCAGGGCATCGATCTATAGCGAGAAGTACCTCAAACGACTCCTCTGGTATCTGTTCGCTGGAACGCGCGGAGGACCCAGCAGGGCAGAGATCATTCAGGCCCTTCAGAGTCGTCCGTGTAACGCCAATCAGCTTGCACAAATTCTTCACGTGGATTACAAAACTATCCAGCACCATGTTAGAGTTCTAGAGGAGAATGGCTTGATCGTTCCATCGGACAAGGGAACTTACGGCGCGGTCCTATTTCTTACTCCCAAAATGGAAGAAGCACTTCCAATCCTCGAAGAGATTTGGAGTAGAATTGGAAGAAGAAAGATAAACGAAACAAATGCGGAGAAGAGTGACTGAGCTTGGGTTATGCACTGTGGGCCAGCGCGATAGTCGCGTTTGCGAATATAGCCATGACCCTTGCCTTGTTGGCAATTTATCTCGCGACGTATCGGAAGGTCAAGTCTTCTTTCACAATGGGCCTCGTTCTTTTCGGGAGTTTTTTCGTCGTACTCAACCTGGCAATTCTCGTATTTTGGCTCTTTCTATTCGAGAATGTAAGTTCAGCCGCCAACTTCGTGGATCAGGCCTCAATCTACATGCTCTTGGTGAATGTCGGGGAAGCTCTAGCTCTGGCAAATCTTCTTAGAGTGACCTGGAAGTAGGAAGAGAGAGACTCCTTCTTCGCAGTTCCCTCTGGAGTATCCCGCCGCAGCTTTCTCTGGGTAGAATGTGGGTCAGATTCCGGGGAGATTTGGAAAAACCGTTAAGAATCAATCTAAGGCACTTCGAAGAGAAATCCTCTTGAAGAATAAGAATACTGACGAGAAACACCAGTCAGAACATCACTCTAGCACTGGGATAACCCGAAGGAACTTCTTGAAATACGGCATTGGAGCCGCGGCCGTCGCGGCAGGCGCAACAGCTCTCATGGGGAAGATCCCCATCCCCTCGGAGCAACCGAAAACGCCTGCAGCGAACGACAGCTCAGAGCCAATTGTCGCTTCTGTAAGTGGCGACGAGCTAACCGTCATGAATGGGCAGGCTTCGGTGAAAGTGAAGGATGCGGGATTGGCCGCTCAGATCGCCGATAAGCTACGGGCAGGGAAATAGTCAATGACATCCCACAGAGAAGCACCTAAGATCTCGAAGGACCCGGTAGCTGACAACACCGACCTGTACGCATTTGTTAGTCCCGACAAGCCTGACACCGCAACCATTCTGGCCAACTACATTCCATTGCAGGAACCTGCCGGGGGTCCCAATTTCAACACCTTTGGGGACGACGTGCTCTATGAGATAGTGATAGACAACAACGGCGACGGAATAGAGGACATAACCTACCAGTTCCGATTCAAGACCAAGATAGGAAATCCCAACACCTTTCTCTACAATACTGGTCCCATCGGTTCCCTCACCGATTCCTCGTGGAATGTAAAACAGTTGTACTCTGTCACAAAGGTAGTCGGGCCTCGCAGGACTGGCAAATCCACAATTCTAGGGCGCGACCTCCCAACGCCACCCGTCAACGTTGGACCCCGTTCAACACCGAAGTATGCGGACCTAGCAAACGCGGCCATCAATACCTTGAGCGATGGCTCGATCGTGTTCGCTGGTCAGAGAGATGAAGCGTTCTTCGTCGATCTTGGATCGATATTCGACCTGGGAGCTCTCAGACCGGTCCAGAATTTCCACCTCATACCCACCCCTGCGGCTCCAGGCGTCGATGCAACAAAAGGATACAGTGTTCATTCCATCGCGATACAAGTAGCCAAGAACAAACTGACATCAGATGGATCTAACCCCACTGATCCGTTAGGAAAGAACTCAACGATCGGAATATGGGCATCAGCAAGTAGGCGAAGAGCCGCAATCCTTCCAAGCGACAGGGAAGGCAACCAAACGGGCGACAACGAATCGGACGCAGTCGTGACCGGACCTTTCACTCAAGTCTCCCGCTTAGGAATGCCCCTCATCAACGAGGTAATAATCCCGTTAGGAAAGAAAGACTTCTGGAACACTTCACCTCCTAGGTTCGACTCCCAGTTCCTTCAGTACTACCAGACACCAGAACTTCAGAAACTACTACCAGTGCTCTACCCCGGTGTGTTCCCCAACTTAGCTGCGGTAACCGAATCTCGCGCAGACCTCATCGCAATACTCTTGACAGGAATACCCACGGGCATAATTCCAGGGTTCCAAAACTTCACAGGGCCCCTCCAAGCGGACTATCTCCGCCTCAACCTTGCTATCCCTCCGAACACCACCAACCCCAATCGGCTAGGACTAGTAGGTGGGGACCCAGCAGGATTCCCCAACGGACGAAGGGTACTAGACGACGTCGTCGACATCGAGATCAAAGCGATAGCCGGAGCGACTCTGCCACTTGTAGACAACAACTTCACAACAGACGGTGCTGTGACCCTCGTGACCCAAGGCATCACAGGGAATCCCATCCAGCCACCCAACACCGCATCGTTCCTGTCCGTGTTTCCATATCTGCCACATCCAGTCGCCGGCTACGAACACTCTCACGACCCCTAGTTTTGGCCAATAGTGGCCATCACGGCCACACCTTCCACTCTTTCTCACAAGCAATTCTAGAGATAGCGTCCGCGACTCTGCGATTATCAAGTTTAGATCCCCTTATCTTGCTCTCGATTGCACGGCTTCGGAGAATCTAATTTAGATCGTAATTAGTTTCGGAGAGTCATTTCAAAAGTCTTATTCTGCTCTGGTTCTACGCTGTTTGGATACCTATTGCCCTGTACGGTCATTGTCGGCGGGTTCTTCGGAGACGAGGGAAAGGGGAAGATAGCCGCTTATCTAGCAATGAGAGACAAACCCGACATATGCATTAGGGGTGGAAACGGACCTAACGCCGGCCATACTGTGATCCACGGTGGAGTCCAGTACTCTCTTAGGCTGATCCCGAGCGGCTTCGTCGACCCTTCGACGAGCCTTCTTATCGGACCCGGAGTCCCAGTTGACCCTACCGTCTTACTCGACGAGCTCCGGAAAACCGACTCCGAACGAAGGATCGAGGTTGACAATCAGTGCGCTATCGTTGAGCCTCGCCACAAAGAGCAAGAATCAAGATCAGACCATCTCTCAAAGAAAGTGGGCTCTACCAAAAGCGGGGTCGGGGCATGTAATGCCGAGCGAGCTTTGAGAATGGTGAAACTAGCCCAGCAGATTCCAAGCCTCAAACCCTACGTCGGCGATACAGTGGGAGAAGTTCAGAAAGCGCTTTCAGAGAACAAGAAGATTATGATTGAGGGGACACAGGGCACTTTTCTAAGTCTCTATCATGGAACCTACCCTTACGTCACCTCTAAGGATACGACGGCTTCCTCAGCTTGCGCCGACGTCGGAGTTGGCCCTACCCAAGTTGACGAAGTCATAGTCATCTTCAAAGCATACGTGACAAGAGTGGGAGAAGGACCCCTAGAGGGCCAGCTAGATCGCGATGAGGTAGCACGTCGGGGTTGGACCGAGTTTGGGACTGTTACCGGGCGCGAGAGAAGAGCCGCGCCCTTCGATTTCAAACTGGCAAAGAGAGCCGTCCAAATCAACGGCGCAACTCAGATCGCGCTTACTAAGCTCGACGTGCTATTCCCAACCGCAAAAGGCGCACAGCACATAGAAGACCTCGATAAAGGGGCGAAGGCCTTCATCTCAGAGATCGAGAAACAAACTGGAGTTCCAGTGACCCTTATCGGTACCGGTCCCAAAGAGGAAGACCTGATAGACCTAAGGACTGTTAGCCGCAGTGCTAGAATCCAAGCCGCCCCGATCGTTCGGCGAAACTAAGGACTTTTTGAGGCCCATGGAAGAGTCAGGGTTCTGCGAATCCACTCTCTCCCAGCTACCAGCTGAGGGGCCCTTGTCAAGATCGCGTTCACCAGCACAAGCGAAACAACGATAGAGAATACAGCATGGATCGCGTTGAAGATCGCTGTAAGCCCGAGTATGTAGAAAACAAAGCCATCTCCAGTGAGATTAATTCCGACCGCGCTTAACGTAAGTTGCGCAAAATATGAGTAGTTCACGCCAAACACAACTTGTGCAAGAACAATTAGGTACAGATAGTTCACAAGGGTCATGATGACGACTCTTGTCAGCACGCCTGAAACAGTCATTATCGAGCCAGTCTTCAAGAGCTTGTGTCTTCCGAGTCTCGAAGCCACTATCAACCCACCGTAGGTCGAAAGAACAGATAGGAACTTCAAACTCGCCCCGAATGGTCCTGCCCCTCCAGGAGCAGCGGTGAGTATCGTTGCGTGAACAGTTGCAGTAACTAACCCCGCTATGGGACCAAATATGAGAAACGCAGTAACATCAACTATCTCCGCGAGGTCGAATTTCAAGTAAAACAAGATCGGAAATGACGGTTGAATCACAGGTGGAGCGAGCAGGGATATTAGTGCCGCGAGAGCGCCAAAAGTTGCTGCCCCTGCGATAACGACGGTTGGTTTGATGCTAGGATTCGTTGAGCGCATTTCAGCAGGCGGGGGAGAGGATGTACTCATAAAAGAGTTTCTACTCAGAATTGAGTTGCCAGTCTAATGCGCACTGCCTGAAGTTCGTGCGATGGAATGAAGCAATGTCATTTCTTGAAGACATCGAGCAGTGTGCGTCTTTCCATTAGGGTCCCGTCTCCCCATCATGATCAAGTCTTCGGGAGTATCGACATCGAAGGACAAACGTGGATTTGAAACCGAGTACACAGATAGCCCTGTTTTCTGTGCTGCCCTGAGATGGGTACTGAAGCTCCATCTTCCATACGCGGGAGAGATAATGTTAGGAGGCTCTCGCACCATCGCGTTGGTCCCACCCTTGAGAGAAGGGGACAGTACGACTCGCGGCGTGGTGTCCCCCGCAGAGTACAACTCTTTCAAATCTCGTGCTTCCATCAGAGGAATATCTGCCAATAGAACAGCCACTGACGACGACTTCTCACGAGTCGCAAAGAGCGTAGACTGCCGGACGCCTGCGTTGAGCCCTTGCCCTTCTTGGCGGAAAAATGTCCCGGCTGGTAACTTTGCTTCTTTCTCGACACTTGGATCAGGCGAAACAACCAAGACTCGGTTGAACAATTCAGCATCTTCGACTGCGGCCAGCACGTCTCTGAGCAATGCAATGATGAGTTTTTTCTTGTCCTGTGGATCTAAGGCGCGGGAAAGCCTGCTCTTACTATCGAGCAGTCCTTTCACAGGGATGATTGCGAAGTCCTTTGTCAAAGGGTCTCCGCCAGCTTCAAGGTATCTTCTGCCAATCGGACTCTAGCCGCCCGGGAATCCATTATCGTTTGGGTTGAGGCTACTCTCATTCCAAGATCCTTAATTTTGGGGGCGACGGCACTGTCGATATCATCGATAACGAAGCCTCTGAGCAGTCCTTTGTAGAGCTGGGCGACTCCGAGGGGAGAGACGTCCAGTCCTAAGTGACGCATGATACGATCCAACGGACCCTTTATCGATCTTCCTCCAACGATTGGACTGATCCCGAGAATTCGGCCCTTAGTCTTCGCTAGCGCGTCGCGAATTCCGGGTATGGCAAGGATTGGTCCGATGCTGAGAATGGGGTTGCTCGGGCAGAGGATGATGACCTCTGACTTCTCTATCGACTCCACCACGCCCGGCGCAGGTGTTGCTATGCTCGCGCCCTCGTAGCTTACGTCTTCCACGTTATCCTCGAATTTTCTTTTGACAAAATACTCCTGAAAATCTAAAAGTCCGGCAGAGGTCTTGATCTTGGTAGCAACCATCTGGTCGGTCATAGGCAGAATCCTGACCTTCACTCCCAAGAGCGTTCGTATTTTCTCGGTCAGTTCCGACTGGCTGAAACCCTGTTGAAGGAAAGCGGTTCTGAGAAGGTGGGTCGCGAAATCTCGGTCTCCGATCCGGAACCATGTTTCGGCCGAGTATCGTTCGAGTTGTGCCATGCAGTTGTAAGTGTCTCCCGAGATCCCGTATCCCTTTTCCGCGTCAACGATTCCCGCGAGCGTGTACGTGACAATGTCAATGTCAGGGCTGATGTGGATCCCAAGATAGTCAAGGTCGTCTCCAGTGTTGACGACCGCTGTTACCTTTTCCGGCGGAAGGACTTGAGCAAGCCCGTCCAAGAAACGCGCTGCACCAACGCCGCCTGCAAGGCATACTACCGATCGGAACATGGTGAAGCGCCCGAGAGAGGGTTTGCGCGAGCCAAGCCTCTAGTTAAAGGCTAGCGCTTTTTCATACCAGCTTTTTCGAGAATATAGTGCGCTTGCCGAAGCTTGTAAACAGCGTTCCTGAGATGCCGGTATCCTTCTAGGGGTAATTTACCCCGAAGCTCTGTTGCAAGCTTTAGGGATTCCGCTGATTCCTTGACAAGTGGAATAGACTCGGCGTTCCTTTTCCGCACTGGAACAGGCGGATCCTCGTCCTCGAGACCGTAGGTGAGTGAGTACAGAAGGCTGCTGTACTCGGATGCTTCCTCGGCCAACCAGACTCTCTTTTCAGAGTCCGCCCCGCCTTTGGAGAGACTATCCAGAGCCATTTCGAGCTTGGTCCTTGCCTCTTCCAAGGCCTTGCCGACTTTCTCCTCTAGCATTCGCTGTTCTTCAGCGATATCCATCGTGCGACCTCGGCGTGACTATTCTACAGTGACGCTCTTGGCCAGATTTCTTGGATAGTCGGGATCATGGCCTAGTATTACTGACATGTAGTAGGCCAGGAGTTGCAGTGGAACGACATAGGCGATGGGGGTGGCGAGCGATGGAAGGGAGTCCGGTATTTCTATCACATCGTCAGATAGGTTTCTGATCTCCTCGTCTCCCTCTTCGATGATCGAGATTATTCTTGCTCCACGAGCCTTCATCTCCATAATATTACCGACTATTTTCTTGTGAGTCTCGTCCTTCGGTGCGACAAATACTACCGGGAATCCTTCTTCGATGAGCGCGATGAAGCCGTGTTTGCTCTCGCCTGCTGGGTACGCCATTGCTGGGATGTAGCTCAGCTCTAGGAGTTTCAATCGTCCTTCCAGGGAGGTTGGCACGTTGATTCCTCTCCCGAGAAAGGCGATGCTCGATGCGCCGCTGCAGCTCTCGGCAATCTTCTTCACGTTCTCCACCTTCGTGGTTAGCAGGTTCTGGATCAAGGCAGGGGTTCGATGTAGAGCGTCTTCGAGTTCGCTGATCTCTTTCGATGAGACTTCCCCCTTCTTTCTACCAATCGCGATGGCGAGTCTGAGGAGAACGGTGACTTGTGAGGTGAAGGCCTTTGTTGATGCGACCCCGATTTCTGGTCCCGCGTTCTGTCCGATGTATACGTCGGACAATCGCATTAACGTGGAACCCAAAACGTTTGTTATACTGACAATTGAGGCGCCCTTGGCCTTCGCGTCTCTGACGGCGTTGAGAGTGTCCATGGTCTCACCTGACTGGCTTACGGCGAGGATGGCGGTTTTGGAGTTGACGAGGTCGAGGGCTTCGTCCGAGAACTCGGAGGCAACGATGACTCTCGCGTTCATTCCGGCCAGTTTCATGAGGGCTTGTCCTCCTACGAGGGAGGCGTGGTATGAGGTTCCGCAGGCGACGATGAACACGTTCTCTGCGTTCATCAGTTTGCTTGCGAGGAGGTCATAGTAGATCTCGTGCGTCCCCATCGCGTCCCTTATCGTATGGACTTGCTCGTGGATTTCCTTGAGCATGAAGTGTCGGAAACCCTGTTTCTTGGCGGACTCCGGGTCCCAGGTTATGGTGATAGGATCTCTCTTTACGGATACGCCGTTTTTCGCCTTGAGGATCTTGATCCCATTTGGGTCCAGAAAGGCCATTTCTCCCTCTTCCAGGATCATGGCTTTCCGAGTTAGGGGAAGGAAGGCGGCTATGTCGCTGGCACAGTAGTACTCTCCATCTCCAAGCCCGAGGACTAGGGGGCTTTCTTGGCGGGCGCACAAGATCGTCTTCGGTTTCTCCGCACTTGTTAGAACGATCGAGTAGGCTCCCTCTAGTCGGTTGATGGTCTTCCGGAATGCTTCTTCGAGACTGAGCCCCTGGTTGAGATATTCCTCAACCAAGTGAGGGACAACCTCGGTGTCAGTTCTTGACAGGAACCGGTGTCCTCTGGTTTCGAGTTCGCGTTTGAGGTCGAGATAGTTTTCGATGATACCGTTATGGACGACTGCGATTCGGGACTTGCAGTCGACCAACGGGTGAGAGTTTTCCTTGACTGGACGGCCGTGTGTTGCCCAGCGGGTATGTCCGACGCCTACAGGTCCGGGGAGATCGTCGAGGTTGTACTTGGCGTGGACCTCGTCAAGCCGTCCACTATCCTTCTTTATTGTAAGGGTTCCATCCGATATCGTTACTTCGCCGACTGAGTCGTATCCACGGTACTCTAGCCGTTTGAGGGCGGCGTGGATGAGAGGGGCGGCTTGTTTGTTGTCGTGGAGGACGCAGCCGAATATTCCACACAAGGACGATGGGAATAGAGAGCTGGGTTGGCATTAAGAGTTCTTGAACGGAACATGCGCGGGGCGGCGCGCGACTCGAGTAGGCCCCGGGGGCTAGAAAATTCACTGTTGTCGTTTCAGCTAGCGATTCAGTCGCTTTTTTCAGGATTGGTTTCAAGAACCGTTTCAAAACTGGTTTTAAAACCTGTTTCGAGAAGCGATTTCAGAACCTAGTCAGCAACTAGTTTCAGGAGCGTTTCAGTTACCGGCTTAAGCTGCGGTTTCGAATACGTTTCAGTAATTCGATTTAAGAGCGATTTTAGAACTCCTCTCGACTAGTGATTTTATTTCTCTCCAACTCGTTGTTCAGTGTTCCCATTCTATGTTTTCTACGGAAAAAGGTAGATTTGGGGAACGGATAGTACATCATAATAATCAGAACCGTCATCCTCGAACCGGTTCGAATATATGGCTGAAGCACTATTCCTCGTTCTTCTAATCCTCCACATTGGAGCAATAGTTGCTTGGATGGGAGGAGCCGCACTCTTCGTCTCCGTCATCATTCCCTCGCTCTCCAAAATGTCTCCGGCTTCCAGAGCTGAATTCATCCTGTCCGCGCTGCCAAGATACCTCACGTTCATCACCGGAAGCTCAATCCTCGCAATAATAGCCGGACTCATCCTGTACGGGTACTACTTCGCAACCTCTCCCGCCTCAGGTTTCCCCGGGCTCACCTACATTCAAGCTGGCGCCGTTCTAGGACTGATCGTCCTCATAATTGCGCTCGGAATCCTAGTCCCCTCAGGCCGGAAACTCGTATCACTCGTAAAACAAGGTCCCAAACCACAAGCAGAACCAACGGCTCAAGATCCAACTTCGGCGCAGATCGCGAGGCTGCAATGGAGGATGGGAATGGCTGGACGACTAGGTGTCGGCCTGCTCGGAATCGCCTTAATCCTGATGATAATCGGAGCAAGCTAGACTAGCTCGGCACCAGGGCACTCCAGGTCCAGTTCACACCCTCATTCTCTTTCTCCTAAAGAGAGGGATCGAAGAACGTAATTCCATAACGCTAAATAAGCGAGCAACCTAATTGGAACTCATCTCTGGTGTGAACGGGGATGGGTGGTCATCTTTACTGGCATAGACCCGCTCCCGAGACCCTCGTCCAGGTCTAAACGCCAGAATCAGACTCTATCCTTCACAACGACAAAGATAGGATATAATCCCAACGCGAAGGCGCGAGCACATCAGCGTCGCCGCCTCATCATAGCCAAGTTTGGAGGATCCAGTCTATCCAACGGGAAAAAGATCGGCCTCGCCGCAGAATCTGTTGCCAGAGAATACTCTCGAGGAAACAGGATAGTCGTAGTAGTCAGTGCTGTTGGAAGAACTACTGATGAGCTTCTCGAACTCACCAATCACGGCGCGGGAATAGTAGAGACCGATAGAGATGATATTCTCGCGATGGGCGAGAGAACCAGCGCCCGAATCTTCGCAGCATCACTGAAAGCACGCGGAATACAAACCCGACATTTCGACCCCTCAGACCGAGATTGGCCAATCATAACTGATCATGACTTTTCAAACGCGAACCCGTCGCGAGAAGCGAGCATCCATCGAATACGAAAATATGTGAAACCCATAGTAGAAGACGGACTTATCCCTGTTATCGGTGGCTTCATAGGCCGCACCAGAGACGGAAGGATCACGACACTCGGACGCGGAGGAAGCGACACCACCGCTCTTCTGATCGCCACTGCTCTCGGAGCAGACGAGGTCGTCCTGGCGACCAGCGCGCAAGGAATCCTCACCGGAGACCCCGACCTCATCAAAAACGCACAAGTTCTCAAAACGATAGACATGAAAGCGCTGATTGGAATCGCGGACACCGGAACAAAATTCATCCATCGAAAAGCACTACGATACAAAGACCCGGCAATCAACATCCGAGTCATACCAAGCGCGGCCGGAAGACTCGACGCACAGGGGACGCAGATCACTGGAGGACCGCTTCCTGAGCTGGAAGTGAAAATCCACAATCCAGACCCTGTAGCCTCAATAACCCTTGTAGGAAGAGACCTCCCCCAGAATCCAGAACTCATCCGTAAAGTCACAGAGATCATCAGAACGAATCTTGTCGCTATCTCGCAAGACAGTGATAGCGCCATACTCTACCTCAGCCAAACGCCGAGCCTGCGACGACAAATATCCCGACTTCATGATGTCGTCGCCAACGATCCTCACGGTCTTGCACTTGCCGCGAGGATGGGAATGGCTCTCATCAAGATCAAAGGGGTTGGCTTGGAGGAAACGCCGGGACTGGTCGCGAAAATAAGCGATGCCCTTCACTCAGGTAACATCAACATATTCGGCATCCTCACCATAACCTCCTCCATCTTAGTCCTAGTGGACTGGAAGATTAGGAAACAGGCTGGAAAGTTGATCAGAAACTCTCTGGAGAACAACTAGAATGATGAACAGGAAAAAGGTGGCCGTCCTCGGCGCGACCGGAATGATGGGCCAGAAATTCGTGCAACTATTGGCCCATCACCCGTGGTTTGAGGTGAGCGCGGTCGCGGCATCCGACAAGAGCGTAGGTAAGGATTACGCGTCCTCGATCGGGTCAAGAAAAGTAGGAGACCTCCCCGATGAGCTGGGGGAACTAGTCCTTACGGAGCCAAAGCCGAAGGCCCTAGACGACCCCGACATCGCGTTCTCGGCCCTGCCTGCGGAGGTCGCAGGCCCAGTAGAGGAGGATTTCGCGAGAGCGGGAATACCAGTATTCTCCAACGCGTCATCGCATAGAATGGATCAATTCGTCCCGCTCCTGAATCCAGAAGTAAACCCTGAACACGCTGTGATGGTGGAAGAACAGAGGAGACGGTTGAAGACAGATGGGTTCATTGTCGCCAACCCTAACTGCACTACCGCCATTCTGACCCTCTCCCTGAAACCTCTCCATCACAAGTTCGGCCTCGAAACCATTGTCGTGTCATCGATGCAAGCCGTGTCCGGAGCAGGCTACCCCGGAGTTGCATCACTCGATATCATGCAGAACGTCATTCCCTTCATCCGAAACGAGGAGGAAAAAGTCGAACATGAAACCAACAAGATACTCGGAACACTAGCAAAACCCGCTGGGATCACTGTCTCCGCGAGCTGCAACAGAGTCCCGACAATTCACGGACATATGGAAGCGGTCTTTGCTCGGACACGCTCACCTGCAACTCCGAGCGAGATTGCAAAGGCGATGAGAGAATTCAAGGGAACTCCTCAACAGCTCAAACTCCCCTCTGCACCCGAACACCCGATTATCGTCCGTGAAGAAGAGGATCGTCCACAGACAAGGCTCGATGTCGATGAAGGAAATGGAATGACGGTAACAGTCGGACGGGTCCGGCGAGACCCAGCGCTGACCGGTGTCAAGTACGTGGCTCTAGGTCACAATCTGGTCCGGGGTGGAGCGGGATGCTCCATCCTAAACGCCGAACTTCTCTTGGCAAAGAAGCTCATCAAGTGATCGAAGAAAAATGGAAACAGGAAAGACTCGTAGACTAAGACGAATACTCCGACATGATGGTAAGACCGTGATCGTTCCGATGGACCACGGTGTGGCCGTTGGACCAATCGAAGGACTCACTGATATGGAGACGACCATAGATAACGTAGCCAAGGGCGGAGCGGATGCCGTGCTCGTCCATGCCGGCATCGCCAAGACAGTTGACAACCAGGGAATGGGTCTAATACTCCACCTCTCCGGCGCCACCAGACTAACCCGAGAGCCTAACTGGAAAACGCAACTATCCAGTGTCAAACTAGCCCTCCGTCTCGGAGCGGACGCGGTGTCCGTTCACATCAACGTAGGATCGGAACACGAACAAGACATGCTGGATCAGTTCTCACGAATACTGGATGAGAGCGACGACCTTGGCCTACCGGTCCTCGCGATGATGTACCCGAGAGGACCAGGAATACAAAACGAACACGCCTACGAGGTCGTAAGCCACGCAGCCCGACTCGGCTACGAGTTAGGAGCAGACATCGTCAAAACGAACTACACAGGAGACGTTGAAAGCTTCCGAAACGTCATCAAGAGCGTCAAAGCACCGATAGTCGTGGCCGGCGGGCCCAAAGCTGGCAGCGACTATGAAGCTCTCCAGCTTGTCTCAGACTCGATGAAGGCAGGAGCTGCGGGAGTATCGATTGGGCGAAACGTGTTCCAGCACAACAAACCGACCTTGATGACAAGAGCACTCATCGAGATAGTCCACAACGGCACCAATCCCACCCAAGCACTATCAATCCTCGGTGAGCGAACTGAAAGAATTCTGGCTAGAGCCTAACGCTGACCTATCCGCCAAAACCATCTGCAAGATGGTCGACGAAGCCAAACCGCACACCGTCCTCACCGACGTCAAGCTTCCCAGAGTCAGCTCAAAAGTTGCTTCGAGGCTTGAAGGAACCGACATCCTCGTCACCTCAAATTTTGACCTCTTGTCAAGCGCAAAGAGAACCAAGACGCCGGTGGCACTCGAAGTTACGATCGGCGATCAAGAGGATCTGGAGAAGATATCACACGCGCTGGAACTGAATCCTGACTATCTCCTGATAGACTGTCCCAACTGGAAAATCATACCCCTAGAGAATCTGATCGCGGAAACGAAAGGACGCTCAAAGCTTCTCGCCAGAACCACAAGCTTTGACGAAAGTAGGGCGGCTCTCTCAACCTTGGAGCTGGGAGCGGACGGAATAGCGCTTACCTCCGATGACACCAGTGAGATTCTCAAGACCCGAGACTTGATACTTGGAGAATCAGAAAACGTCTCGCTCTCAACAGCCAAGATCTCAAGCGTCAAGCCTATCGGAACAGGGGCTAGAGTCTGCGTAGACACGACTGAGATCCTCGAACCTGGTGAAGGACTATTGACCGGTTCCTCCTCGCAGGCACTCTTCCTCGTGGAGGGCGAGGTGCATCCCAACGCTCACGTCAACTCGCGACCCTTCAGAGTGAACGCCGGCCCCGTTTCATCATACGTTCTTTCAGCAAATGGAAAAACCCGGTATCTCTCCGAGTTATCATCTGGCGAAACCGTTCTCTTGATTGACAGGGTAGGGCGAACTAGGAGTGTTGATGTCGCGAGAATCAAGATCGAGCGTCGACCAATGATCCTCGTCGAGGCGAGCATCGGAAACCGAAAGATAACCACGATAGTTCAGAATGCGGAAACTGTCCGGCTGGTCACAAGAGACGGGTCGAAACCGGTTTCAGAAATCAAACCTGGCGACGAGGTATTAGTCCGATCCGAAGAGGGCGGACGACACTTTGGGACAAAAGTAGCTGACGAGATGGTCATCGAAAGGTGAACCCCAAAGTCTGCGTCTCAATCTCCTCAACCGACACCCCCGAACTATTGGGAAGAGCGCAGAGAGCCGAGAGACTCTCAGCCGATCTGGTGGAGGTTCGTTTGGACAGGTTACGCAGTTACCACGGACTCACAAAGATTGCCCGCGCGGTAGAACGGCCGATCATCGGGACGAACCGTCCCCTGTCCGAGAAAGGATCCTTCGACAGGTCCGAGGCTGAACGACTGAAAATATTGATGGAAGCAGTGGAGGGCGGATTCCAGTACGTGGACCTGGAACTCACGACAGCCAAGCTCGACCACGTCATCAAGACTTTTCGAGAGAAAGGTGCCAAGATCATCCTATCTCACCACGACCACTTCAGAACCCCCGATCCGGCGAAACTCGCCTCAACACTCGTGCAACTCCAGAAGTTCAAACCGGACGTCTGCAAGATCGTCACAACCGCTCAGACTCCAGAAGACAATCTCAACGTGCTCAGCTTATTGAAAGCAAACCATCAGAACTCACCACTCGTCAGTTTCGCAATGGGACAGGCAGGAGTCTGGTCAAGACTACTCGCACCATTCTACGGAGCCCACTTCACCTACGCGTCACTAGAGCGAGGACTGGAAACCGCCCCTGGACAATCGACCATCGCCGAACTCCGCAGAATCTACGAGATGCTAGGCGTCGAGTGACAGTTCATGATCAAAGGCGACACCAGAGTCCACTCTCTCTACGGATCCCCGGTGGCCCACAGCCTCAGCCCTGTTATCTTCAACACGACCTTCCAGAAACTATCCCTGAACAGGGCTTACTTACCCTTCGAAGTCAGCAGAGACAACCTGAAACAAGCGGTAGAGGCAGCCCGCACGCTAGGGTTTGACGGCTTCAACGTCACAATGCCCCACAAGACCGGCATAATTGAAATGCTGGATCGGCTTGACAAGACGGCGGAGAAGATCGGATCAGTCAACACGGTTGCCACCACCAAGAGTGGACTCGCAGGATACAATACCGATGGAGAGGGGGCGATCAGAGCTCTTAGATCCTACGGCCTTGAACCTAACAACAAGCGGATACTAGTGCTCGGGGCAGGAGGAGCAGCGCAAGCCCTAGTCCATCGCCTTTCCGCCGACAACAATACTGTCAGCATTCTTAACAGGACCCTGGATAAGGCTCGACAAATAGCGGACAAGGCAACCGGGCCTGGCAAAACCTCGTATGGAGAACTAACCAAGAATAGCCTAGAGATCGGCATAGAGGATGCGGACCTTCTCGTCAACGCGACTCCGATTCAGACCTCGACTCTCATGTCCCAACTCAGAATACCAGTCAACAGAGTGAAAGATACAGGCTGGGTCTTCGACCTCGCATACGACATGCCCGCCGAGCCCATAGGACGTCGAACAATAAGTCCGCTGGAGATGCTAGTGCACCAGGCAGCCTTGTCCTACGAGATCTGGCTAAACGAGACCGGTCCCTTCGCTCTCATGCGCTCCTCCCTTGTGGATTATCTAGGGAAAGATTGGAAATGAAGGGGACCGGACAGGCTCTTTCCCACGGAGCCATCAGCATTCTAAACGCATTTCCAACAGGCAAGGGAGGCGCTCTAGGAGTAGACCTCTGGACCAGAGCGAAGGCCACCCTACGAGAAGGACCTGGCCAGATTTCCGGGTTAATTTCCTCTGATCCACAGGAATCCAACAATCTCATAGTCACGGTCGTCAAGAAGACACTCGAACATTATGGGTATGAGCGTAAGCTCCACGGGGAAGTGATCACTTCCTCGAATATCCCGACAGCTGTAGGGCTCAAGAGCAGCAGCGCCGCAGCCAACGCAGCAGCCTTAGCCACCATATCCGCCCTAGGTGAGGAGCAGGATGATGAAGCGTTGGTTCAGATAGGCATAGAGGCCTCCATCGAATCCGGGGTAAGTCTCACCGGCGCCTACGACGATTCATTCGCGTCCTATCACGGCGGCGCAGTTCTGACCGATAACGATCGGAGGAAGGCCGAAAAAATTCTCAAGGTCCCACGAGACATCAGAATCCTCATACTTGTTCCACCACGAAAAACTCGAACTGGGCAGCTAGACAGGACAAGATTTGCTCCCATCAGGCGAATTTCAGAACTCGCGTACAGCGAAGCTGGCAATGGCCATCTCTGGGATGCGATTACGCTCAACGGCCTCGCGGTCTCATCCATCCTCGGAGAAGACCCTCGTCCAGCTCTCTCAGCGATCGAAGCAGGTGCACTAGGAGCCGGACTGTCAGGCAAGGGACCCGCTGTCACGGCAATTGTCGATGAGAATAGCTTGAAACCCGTGCGACAGGTATTCGAGAAATTCGACGGACAAATAATCGAAGCAAATCCAAACTTCACGAAGGCACTGATCGAGACTTGAGAGTCAGGATCAAAGGCCCACAGGCACTACGTGGAAAAGTGAACGCTCCCGGCTCGAAGGCTTACACTCACAGAGCACTCCTTGCCTCCCTGCTGTCGCCCGGGAAATCGGTGATTGAAGGACCATTGCATTGCGACGATACCCAGCGAACACTCGAGGGGATCCAGAGGCTGGGAGCGAAAGTGGTTGTTAAGAAAACTCGAACGATCTCCAGTGGTGTCAGGAAACCGACAACATCCAACAGGCCGATCGACTGTAATGAGTCGGGAGCCACCCTCAGGTTCCTCACCGCCATTTCGTCTACTTCCCTAAAGACCGTTAGACTAAGAGGGAGCCGGAGACTTGCCAAGAGACCATTGGATCCACTTGTGAAGGCTGTCAACGCTCTCGGTGCCTCGGCCCACGCGATTTCCGACGCGTACGGACTCGAGGTCCTGGTTAGGGGGCCTCTTCGAGGTGGAGAAGTCACGGTTCCAGGCGACATCAGCTCCCAGTTCATCTCAGGACTCCTCTTCGCAGCCCCGTTGGCGTTAAGAGATGTCACGATCAACGTGGAAGGCGCATTAGAGTCGCGCCCCTATGTTGACATGTCGATTGATGTGTTGAAAAAACATGGAATCTCGATCGAAGAGTCTGATGGGAATTTCAGAGTTCCGGCACCTCAAAAGTTCGTCCCCGCGTCTCATAAGGTTCCAGGAGACTTTTCGTCCGCAGCCTTCCTTATCGCCGCGACCGGAACTGCCGGAGACGAAATCACGATCTCTGGTCTCAGTCCCTACGAGTTTGAGCCCGACTCTGCGATCCTGAAAATAGCACCTGAAATCGGTCTTGAAATCCAGCAGGACGGGGATTCTCTAACAATCGGGAAAAGAGAGATAGACGGATTCGAATTCGACGCGAGTAACAACCCGGATCTTGTTCCTCCCCTTGAAACGATTGGATGCTTCGCGGATGGCTCATCAGAAATCCGAGGGGTAAAGAGGCTCATCTACAAAGAATCAAACCGGTCACAAACCCTCCCAACCGAGCTGGCGAAGATGGGTGCCAAGATTCATGTCGAAGACGATTTGATCAGGATTGATGGAAAAAGAGAATTGACCGGGGCCACGTTCGATTCACAGGGTGACCATAGAGTTGCGATGGCGTGCTCAGTCGCTTCTCTTGGCGCAAGGGGAGAGTCGGTAATACGCAACTCGGAAACGGTTGCAAAATCCTACCCGGAATTCTTCCAAGACCTCACAAGATTGGGGGTACAACTCAGTGTGGAGTAATTCGATCGGGAAAGCGTTCGTTGTTACCTGCTTTGGAGAAAGCCACGGACCGGTTGTAGGTGTCACAGTAGACGGCTGCCCGGCCGGATTATCATTGATGGTCGACGATATTCAGCGAGCGCTGGACACGAGGATCCCACAGGAGAAAGAGGTTGTCTCTGCGCGACGAGAACCGGATATTGTAGAATTGTTCTCGGGGGTATTCCAAGACCATACGACGGGGGCCCCTGTGACTTTGCACATCCGAAACAAGGACGTGAAATCCTCGGATTATGACTCGCTGAAGGACATGGTTCGGCCGGGACACGCGGATTATCCGGCTAAAGTGAAGTACGGTGGTTTCAGCGACTACCGCGGAGGAGGAAGACTCTCAGGAAGAATGACAGCAGCGTTTGTAGCTGCGGGAGCAATTGCTCAGAAACTTCTCTCTACATTTGGAGTGGAAGTCCTCGCGTATACCCAGGCTATCGATGGAGTTCGATTGGAGAATCCTCCTAGCATTGAAGCTGTCAAGAAGGTCACGTACGAGAATTCGATGAGGTGCCCAGACTCGGTTCTGGCTGACAAGATGCATCAGGCAGTGATAAGCGCGAAGTCTGATGGAGATAGTATCGGCGGGGTCGTTGAGTGTACGGCGCTAAGCCTTCCAGTAGGGGTGGGTGAGCCACTCTTCGATGCCATCGATTCTGAACTCGCCAAGATACTCTTCGGAATCCCTGCAGTCAAGGGAGTTGAATTCGGAGCCGGATTCCAAGCAACCCGCCTTAAGGGATCGGAAAATAACGACCAGTATGTGATCAAAGAAGGCAAGGTCGTCACCCTGTCTAACAATTCCGGAGGAGTGCTAGGGGGAATGTCGACGGGGATGCCTCTGCTTCTCAGAGTCGCCTTCAAGCCGCCATCCTCGATCGCGAAGGAGCAAAGGACCGTGAACGTATCCCAAATGGAAGAGGCTAAGCTCGAAGTCAAAGGACGACACGATCCGTGCGTGGTTCCCAAAGCCGTCCCCGTAGTCCAGGGAATGGTGGCAATAGGGCTGGCGGATTTGATGATCCGTGGCGGAATGATTCCTCGGATCTTGAAGAGCTAACTGTCAATGGACGAAGTTGCTAGAATTCGAGACAGGATAGACGAGCTGGACCAAGAGATAGTTCGGCTTCTCAAGAACAGACACGAAAATGCAAAGGCCCTTGGCAGGATCAAAAGTCAGAGAGGCCTTGACTATCGCGACCCTGAGCGAGAGAAAATCATTCTCAGCAGGATCGAACGCGCCGCCACATCATTGGACCTAGACCCGAAGCTCATCCGGCCAATATTCGAGCAAATCTTAGCACTCAGCGTACAGGCCCAGCAAGACCGCCCGGAAAAATCCGCGAAAAGACTTGACCAGGTGAGAATCCTAATCGTGGGCGGAACAGGAGGAATGGGACGCTTCTTTGCAAGATTCGCCAGCCTTCAAGGAGCGAAAGTCAAGCTAGCAGGCCGAGAGATCAACAAGACTCGGACAGCAGCGAAAGAGATGGAGGTCGAACCGGGAACAATCCTCGACGCTGCCTCCTCAGACATCGTAATCCTCTCAGTGCCGACGGGGGAAACGGTCCGGGTCGCAACCGAGACAGGGTCGCTTATGACAACCGGCAGCCTCCTTACTGACCTCTCCTCGGTCAAGACGGGAATATCGGACCGGGTTGCGGAAAAGATACCGAAGGGTGTTGAGTACATGAGTTTGCATCCTCTCTTTGGACCCGGCACAGATCATCTTCACGGTCAAACAATCATCGCCGTCTCCTACCGACCTGGCCAGAAGTGGTCTAAGCTCGCGCGCGCATTCCAAGGTGGCGGATCGAAAGTCGTTACAATGTCGGCGGTCCAACATGACCGTGCTATGGCCTACGTACAAGGCCTCCACCACTTTGCATTGATCTCGCTTGGACTAGGCCTCGATGGGATGGGTGGAGAACCGAGGACCCAGTCCCTCAGAGAGACTGAATCCAGGATTGTCAGTTTCCTAAGCAATTGGGACACGATTGTTGGAACCCAACTGCTGAACCCGTTTGTCCCCCATGTCCGGCAGAAATTTCTTGAACTTGTAGGCAATCTTGCCGAAATTCGGTCTACGCAGACAAGCGGCGTGAAGAAGAGGCTTACATCGAATGTACAAAAGTGGACACGCAAGCTATAAAAGCGACATACGGGAAAGTGAATGAAGGCGACATCCATGGGGTATAGTCTTTGGACAGCAACTGACAAAGCCCCCCACAAGACTGAAGTATCTTCCTCTAGAAACTAGAAAGCAACCGATCGACGTTTTCGCAACAATCAGAAACACGTTCGACACCTGCTTCATTCTCGAGTCAGTTGAGGGGCCGCGCCGCCTAACAAGGTACACGTTCTTAGGTTTCGACCCGCGGAAGATCATCCGCACTTCAAAGAAGCAAGCCGAGATCCTCGATCGGCAGAGAACGGAAAGACGAATCGAGAAGTGCCAAGACCCTCTAACGCTCCTATCAAATTTCAACAGTCCAGTCAAGGAACGAAATCCAGGGGAACGGTACGCCGGTGGTCTTGTTGGTTACGCGTCCTACGATCTCGTACGTTCCTTTGAACGAATCCCCAGATCGGCACCCAAGGACAACGAGTTTCCTGATGTTGAATTCGGACTGTTCGAGGACGGGATCGTCTTCGACCATGTCAGTGGGAAAACCCACTACTTTTACCGAGAAGAAAACAGGATTGAAAAAGCCAAAGAACTGCTGAGCGATTCTGTCGACATCGATCAGATTAGTTTTGGCAAGCCGAAGTCGAACGTTAGCCAGGAGGATTTCTGCGACCGAGTCGAAAGTGCGAAGGATTACATTGAATCAGGTGATGTCTTCCAGGTAGTTCTCTCGAAAAGGTACAAGATTCCTTTCAAGGGCTCTCTCCTGCGATTCTATCGGGCACTGAGAAGAGTCAATCCGTCTCCATACATGTACTACCTCAAGTTCGGCGACAGGGAAATAGTCGGGTCCAGCCCGGAGATGCTGGCCCGAAAGATGGGTCGTGAGATAGAGAGCTTTCCTATAGCGGGAACGCGGCCCTTCACTGGGGACTCTGCCCGAAACAAAGCGCTGGCAGCTGAGCTGCTTCAGGACGAGAAGGAACGAGCGGAACACGTGATGCTCGTGGACCTGGCTCGGAACGATCTTGGTAGAGTGTGCGAGTATGGGACTGTTAAGGTTCCCGAGTTCATGCGAGTCCAAGGCTACAGTCACGTCCAACACATTGTCTCCCGAATCACTGGACAACTGAAAAAGAACATCACAGGTTTCGACGTGTTCAGAGCGGTCTTTCCCGCCGGAACGGTATCGGGAGCTCCTAAGGTTCGGGCGATGGAAATCATTGAGGAACTGGAAACCACAGCAAGAGGTCCCTACGCGGGAGCTGTCGGTTACTTCTCTGGTAACGGAAGCGCTGATTTTGCCATAACAATCAGAACCCTTTGCGCCCAGGACGGCTATTGCTATCTCCAGTCCGGTGCCGGAATAGTCGCGGACTCTGTACCTGACCAGGAATGGATCGAGTCGGAGAGAAAGACGGCCGCATTGTTCACCGCAATAGATCAGGCTCAGGAGGAATACCATTGAAGGTTCTGATCCTCGACAACTACGACAGCTTCGTCTACAACCTGGCCCAATACGTGGGCGAGATCGCCGACAAGGTTGTCGTGAAAAGAAACGATGAGATTGATGTCAAAGGGGTCAAGGAACTCTCACCTGACAGGATCGTAATCTCCCCGGGCCCGGGTACACCCGGCAATGCCCGGTACTTTGGGACGTGCACAACCATCCTCCAAGAAGTGAGCAACGAAACCCCGACACTGGGCGTCTGCCTTGGACATCAAGGGATTGTTCACGCGTTCGGAGGCAGAATAGTTCGAGCAAGAAGACTTCGCCACGGCAAGGTCAGCCCAATTAGGCACGATGGCAAAGGAGTTCTACGTGGTATCAAGAGCCCCTTCGATGCTACTAGATACCATTCGCTGGTCGCGGAAAGAAAGAGCCTGCCGAAAACCCTCGAAGTGACTGCACAGTCGATTGATGACAACGAGATAATGGGCGTCCGCCACAAAGAATTCCCTATTGAAGGCGTCCAATTCCATCCAGAGTCCATCCTCACCGTGCCGGGGCATAGGATCATCGAGAACTTCCTGGAGGGCTGAACAGGATGATCAGAGAATGCATCCCGCTACTCCTGGAGAACCACGAGTTGACGCCCGATCAAGCGAAAGCTACCATGAAAGAAATCATGTCCGGAGAGGCGACCTCGTCACAGGTCGCAGCATTTCTGATAGGATTGAAAAAGAAGCGGGAGACAGCTGACGAAGTTACTGCCCTAGCGCAGGTAATGCGGGAATTCAGCCGGAGAATTCATCCGAAGATAAACGGTTACCTGTTGGACACTTGCGGGACTGGCGGGGATAGAACGAAAACGTTCAATGTGAGCACGACTGCCGCATTCGTAATCGCGGCAGCCGGTGTTCCTGTGGCAAAACATGGCAATCGATCCTTCACAAGCAAATGCGGAAGCGCGGACCTTCTCGAACAGTTGGGTCTGAACCTGAACATGGAAGCAGAGTTGGTTGAGCGGGCTATCGAAGAGATCGGAATTGGGTTCATGTTCGCACCTAACTTCCACCCGGCGATGAAGAACGTGGCATCGATACGACGCGAAATAGGCGTACGTACCGTCTTCAACATCCTTGGCCCTCTAACGAACCCTGCGGGGGCAAATGCACAACTGATCGGAGTCTACGACAGCGAGCTTCTAGAGCCCATCTGTCTCGCAGCACACAACTTAGGAGCGAAATCGGTGATGACGGTCTATGGGCTCGACGGCGTCGATGAGATTTCGATGACTGGTAAGACGATTATTGTAAGGCGTCAAGACGGAAGACTCTTCCGCGATGAGATGAATCCAGAGGATCTGGGCTTCAAGAGAAGCACATCTGAAGAGGTTAGTGGCTCGGTCCCGGAGGAGAACGCACGTCTCACCGCCAAGATTCTATCTGGACAACTTAGACGTGACGACCCTCGTGTGCAAATGGTTTTGGCGAACGCGGCAGCAGGACTGGTCCTTTGTGAAAGAGCCGAGAACTTCAGAGAGGGAGTCGAGATCGCTTTCAAAGTTGTAAGCGATGGAAAGCCATTCCGAACATTGCATCAACTCGTTGAGTTTTCGGGCGGAGACACTCAACGGTTGAAGAACATGGCTTGACGCTCTTGGTAGATCATCTGCCCGAACTCACTTCAAAGGCCAAAGCGAGAGTCAAGCAAGGCTACTACGACAACCGTGGAACCACAAACGCTTCTCGGAGAAGTTTGGTCAAAGCGATCCAAGAAAGCAGAAGAACCCCAGTCATCACGGAGATAAAATTCGCTTCCCCATCCGCCGGAAAGATCAGAGAATCTGGAAACCCTCTTCAGATCGCGAAGGCGATGCTGAACGGAGGATCATGTGGAATCTCGGTCCTAACCGACCCTGAGAATTTTGACGGCGATCTCCAAACCTTAGCTACGATCAGCCTGGAGACTGCAGCGCCTACTATTATGAAGGATATCATAGTTTCACCCAAGCAACTCCAGGCTGGAGCGAGGGCGGGAGCCAGTGCAGTGGTGTTGATTTCTGAAGTGTTCAGTAGAAAATTGTCCAACACTGGACTCGATAGTATGCTCCTTGAAGCCAATCGGCTTGGAATGGAGGTATTAATAGAGGCAAACAGTGCCGGCGAGTTTGAGAGTCTTCGAAGATTCAGACCGGACCTCTACGGTATCAATAATCGGAATCTGTCAACCTTCCAGCTTGACCTGTCGACTACGGCAAAGATCCTCGCAGAGAACAGCGATATCGATAGACCGATCGTTTCTGAAAGCGGCATAGAATCTCCCGATGATATTAGACGACTTAGGTCCGCCGGCGCGGGGGCCTTTCTTGTGGGCACGTCGATAATGAAATCCCGTGATATCCAAGGCAAAGTGAGAGAGCTGGTCAACGCTTGAAGAAACACGCCGAGCCGAAGCCACGTCCGAGACCGGGCAAGTTCGGAAAATACGGTGGGCAGTATGTCCCTGAGACCCTAATGGAACCATTGAGAGCGCTTGAGGAGGCTTACAATCGGTTCTCGCACGATCCCTCGTTCAAGAAGGAGTTGGCCAGTTGGCTCGATGGTTTCGCTGGCAGACCTACGCCACTGTACCTTGCTCTCAATCTGACTCGTCATGTCGGAGGAGCTAGAATCTACCTGAAGAGAGAGGATCTCTTGCATGGCGGCGCGCACAAGATCAACAACACCCTCGGCCAAGCTCTCCTTGCCAAGAAGATGGGAAAGCGGCGGATCATCGCAGAGACAGGAGCGGGACAACACGGGGTTGCTACCGCAATGGCATGCGCGGCTCTGGGATTGCATGCGGAGGTCTACATGGGGAGTGAGGACATGGATCGGCAGAGGTTGAACGTCTACCGGATGAGAATGCTGGGTGCCAAAGTGCATCCCGTCGAGTCCGGGTCCAAGACCTTGAAGGACGCGATCAGTGAAGCGTTGAGGGACTGGGTTACGAACGTTCAGGATACTTACTATCTTCTTGGCTCAGTTGTCGGTCCTCATCCCTACCCGACGATGGTCCGGGACTTTCAGAGCGTGATCGGGAAAGAGGCCCGGACGCAGATTCTACGAGAGGAAGGAAAACTTCCGAAAAAAGTTGTTGCGTGTGTAGGAGGGGGAAGCAACTCGATTGGAATCTTCCATTCGTTTTTGCACGATCTTGAGGTTGACCTTTACGGGGTCGAGGCAGGCGGGGAAAGTTTGTCGCCAGGCCAAAATGCCGCGCCGTTGGTTGTTGGACGCGAGGGAGTCCTGCATGGCATGATGACCTATGTTCTGCAGGACGATGTCGGGCAAGTGCAGACGACCCGGAGCATTTCCGCCGGGCTCGACTATCCTGGAGTGGGGCCGGAACATGCTTTCCTGATGACTGCGGGGCGGGCCAAATATGTTACAGTGTCGGATCAGGAGGCCCTGGAGGCGTTCAAAACCCTCTCAGAGCTGGAGGGGATCATGCCTGCCTTGGAATCGGCCCACGCCGCCAGTTTCGCGATGAAGTTAGCGAAGAATCTCGGAAGAAAGGATTCGATCATCGTCAACCTTTCTGGTAGAGGCGACAAGGACGTGGAGATAATTGCCAAACACCTCGCACAATGACGACAGAATTGGGGCAAAGTTCCGAGAGCTCCAGAAAAAAGGAGAGGGAGCATTGGTTGCCTATCTGACAGGTGGGGACCCAGACCCGAAAGCATTCTTGGCTAATTCTACCGCCCTGATAGAAGGTGGAGCGGACATTGTTGAGATCGGGATTCCATTTTCAGATCCAATCGCAGATGGACCAGTGATCCAGGCCTCTAGCATGCGGTCCTTGTCAAATGGGGCTACCCCTCTTGGAATCCTCGGAATGATTCGAGAACTTTCATCCCAGTTTTCAGTCCCGTTTGTCATTTTGAGCTACTACAACCCGATTCTTGCGATGGGCTTGGACAATTTCCTGAAGAAAGCTCGTGAGAGCGGTGTTGATGGGATCGTAGTTCCGGACCTGCCGGTAGAAGAGAGCGACGACATCAGAAACCTAGCCCTGAAACACAACATCGACATTATCTACCTAGCAGCACCGAACACATCGCGGACGCGACTACGAACCGTTCTCGACAAATCGAAGGGCTTCCTCTACCTTGTCTCACTCTACGGCGTTACTGGTCCTCGGGACACGCTCAGCCCACAAGCACTCGAAGCGGTCAAGACTGTGAAGTCCCTGGCTAAGGGCAAGATTCCTGTCTCCGCCGGATTTGGCATCTCCCATCCCGAACACGTTTCCGCGGTCATACAATCCGGAGCCGACGGGGCAATCGTGGGAAGCGCTTTGGCCAGAATCGTTGGCAACCACCTGGATGATCCGAATGAGACGGAGACTCAATTGAAAAAAACGGTTCAATCGTTGAAGAGTGCCACGCGTCTAAGGCCTGGTTAGAGCAAACGAAAATCTTCCTTGACGGTCGTAAGGACGATGTGGGTATTTGTTCGTTCCACGAAGGGCATGGCTAGAAGAGCTTTGGTGAATTTGCTCAGGTCGTCTCGGCTCTTGAACTTGGCTATGACCATCGCATCGGTGAGCCCGGTAACGTCGTATACGGCGAGCACCTGAGGCATCTTAGCAACCTCTTTCTCAAGCTCAAGGAGCTTACCTTTGGCGACGCTTACCTCTGTTATAGCGGTGAGCTGGAAGCCGATCTTGTCATGGTCGAACATGGCAGAGTAACCGCGTATGATTCCCACCTTCTCCAGTTTCGCGGTTCTAGATTGAACGGTGGTTGTGGAGACGCCTAGCTTGTGTGCTAGCTCCCTGTAGGAGAGGCGAGCGTCGATTAGGTACCAATGAAGGATCTTCTTATCGAGATCGTCAAGGGCGAAATCTTCGACCTTCAACTCGTCCTTTGTGCTTGTCACGCTTTGACTTGCTCCAATCGATTCCTAAGCAGCTCGGTGACTTGTCGAGAGTCAGCTCGTCCTCTCACCTCGCCCATTACCAGGTTCATCATTCGGCCGAGCGCTTTGGATCCGTTTTCTTGAACCATTGTCTGATTAGATTCGACAATTTTGCTGATGATGCTCTCTAGGTCCGACTTGGTTAGCATTCGGAGGTTCAGCATTTCGATGGCTTCTTCGGCGGATCCGTCGGGATGGAATGCGAGCCATTTGAGAACGTCAAGAACTGACTCTTTTGCCGTTGCACCCTTCGAAACCAAGTCGAACGCTTGTTTGAGCTGGTCTTCCCGAATGTTCTCCACGGGCACCTGTTCCCTTTGGAGGCTTCTCAGAGATTCGGTAAGCACCGTGGCGACAAAGCTAGCAGCGACACCTTTTGCCCGAGCGACAATTTCTTCGAAAGCAGGAAGATAATCAGAATCCACGAGTTGAGTGGCTTGCTTAGAACTGAGACTGTGCTTCGTCTCAAGTTCTTTAGCGAGCTCTTCTGGCATTCGGGGAAGGCTCTCCCAGAGCCGTTCAAGTCGGTCCTGGCCGATCCGAACCGGTGGGACATCGGTTTCTGGATACATTCTAGCTGCTCCAGGCCTTGGCCGCAAGTAGACAGTGGTCCCATCGGGGTTTGCAGCCCGCGTTTCTTCCGGAACTCGTTCAACTGCCTCCCGAGCACGTTCTACAACTGCTCTCAAGCCGTCTTTCACATTGTCAAGACTATCTGCAACGATAACGAACCCGTCAAGTTCTCCGCATCCAAGGCTCCTCGCGACTCTCTCAACATGACTTGAATCAATTCCATAGGCGGGAAGCTCGTCTGAATGAAAAATTCCTCCGACCCTACCCCAGAAGATGGCCCGCTTAGCCATCTCTGCTCCAAGCCGGAGATTGGGGATGAGTTCGCGCTTCAGCAATCCATTGAAACGGGGCAGTTTGACTGCTAGGGCTACTCCTCCTTGATTGAGGGCGGATTGGACGATCTTCGATTGTGAGCCTGAGAGAATGCTGGTGACATCAATGAATTCCTCTTTGATATCTGAAGCCTTGACGCTCCTCTGTCGGAGTTCGTCTCTGATCTCAAGCAATCCGAGCTGTCTCTGAACCTCATAGCTTACAACTTTGGAAACGAGTTCGAGCTCCTGGACCCCCTTCACTTCGATGAGGGCACCGTCATTGATCGATATGTTGAGGTCCTGCCGTATGCTTCCCAGACCTCGCTTCACTTTCTTGGTTGCTCGGAGAATACGACCGATGGCGAACGCAACTTTTCCCGCTTGTTCTGGATCGTGGATTATGGGTCCAGTTGAGACTTCTATCAATGGGACTCCGAGCCGATCTAGTCGGAAAATTACCGAGGTCTTTGTGTCGCCAGTCTTTCGCCCCGCATCCTCCTCGAGCGTTACTTGTTCTAGCGGGACTTCCACTCCATCCACTGCTATGGACCCGTTGAGTGCTATGACCGCGGTTCGCTGGAATCCTGTTGTGTTAGACCCGTCAATGACTACCTTTCGCATAACGTGAATCTCGTCCATGGGCTTCGCATGAAGAAGCATGCTCATTGTAAGGGCGACATCCAATGCTTCCGGGTTCAACGGATGGGGAGGCTCCTCATCCAGCTCCACGAGGCAAGTGGTTTCCGGGTCTGCCTCGTAGGTGACTGTCTTACCCTTGTGGAACTCGAAGAGTGCGGCGGGATCAATTTGACCTAGCTCGCTTTGCGTAGGCCTAAGCCGCCGTTCGAATGTGACGGTTGGAGGCTTGGCGGACAGAACTGTCGGACAATCGCAGAAGAGCTTGTGCCTAGTATCAAGCTGTCGATGTATCTCAACCCCGACCTTTAGGCCGACAGATCGATGATCTATCGACGACTAGGAAGCCTCCACCAACGTCCTCGGAGTGATGTCGCCTGCGTTGGGCCGAAGCATCATTTCTCGAATCTTACTGGCTGACCTAGTCTGGGCCAAGACCCACATGAGCTTCACAATGGCTGTTTCAGAGATCATGTCTTCGAGAGGGATGACTCCTAGGTTGAGCAGGTCGCGTCCAGTATTGTAGACGTTCATGTCGACTCGTCCCCATATCGTCTGGGAGGTCATGAAGACTGGGACCTCTCGCTTCAAGGCCTTCTTCAAAGAATCGATGAGGGCCCTGGAAACATGACCTAAACCCGTTCCTTCAAGGACGATTCCTCGGACTCCTCTGGACATGGCCGAGTCAATCATACCAGAGTCGAACCCGGGGTAGAATTTGATCAAATACGCATGTTGGTCGAAACGAGATTTTACGACCAGTTTCCTGGATTTGTCTCTCTTCGGAACCCCATTCGTCATTTCGATCTGGCCAGTCTTCAGATCGTAACTAGCCAAGGGCTCGGAGTTGATAGACTTGAACGCATCTCGACGACTCGTGTGGCACTTTCGCACCCTGGTGCCGCGATGAGCGACGACGATGTGGTCGGAGAGATCTTGGTGCATGGCAATACCAACGGCCGCCATGTCGGCTAATGCGGCGAGGGCAACTGCTCCCGTGAGATTCGGGGCCGCGTCCGAGCTAGGGCGATCGGAAGATCGCTGAGCGCCGACAAGTAGGACCGGAACGGGAAGGTTTGCGACCGCGAAACTCAAAGCCGCTCCGGTATAGTGCAAGCTGTCCGTTCCATGACTTATCACGACCCCCTCTGCACCATTGGCTATTCTTTTGGCGACTTCGTCGGCCATGATCTTCCAATGGGTCGGACCTATGTTCTCGCTGTATTCGCTGAAGAGAATGTGAGTGTCGATTTCGGCTATTGATGAGAGTTCAGGGACGACGCTTGCGAGGTCGGCGGCTGTAAGTGCGGGTTGCACGGCGCCGGTGCGATAGTCGACTCTACTCGCGATGGTACCACCTGTGCTCACGATGGCAACCTTAGGTAAGCCGGCATGGTTTGCCGGTGGGGAAGGTTTGGTGAAATGGGGTTTCTCGCCCTCCCCTATAACTTCCAGCTTTTGAGTTCTGTCGAGGGAGATGCCTATGTTGTAGCCGTTTTTCATCTTCAAGACGATGTGAGTATGATCGGAATAGTCCGATCGGGGAATAAGGGTCCCTTCGAATACTTCGTTCGATTTCGAGGTGAGACGGAGGATGCTACCGATCTTGGCCTTGGATTTCTTCAGCTGTTGAAGGACTTGCCCATGGTACCCTTCTAGTTCTTGGACAGCCATTCGTGCAACACGTCTTTAGGAATCTGTGAGCTACGTATCCGGTTAAGGATTCTTACGCTATGTTCTTGGACACGTAAGGTCCGTCATGGGTATAGCCGAAGCGTGAGTAATACCGCTTGGTACCAAGAGCACTAATCACGACCATTTTCTTGCGATCGTATTCTTCGCGAGAGATCCTTTCTGCTTCGCCAAGGAGCTTCGATCCGTAGCCATTGTGCTGGAACGCGCCCGCCAGCCTGTCTCCTACCGGAACTGTCTGCCCGAATACGTGGAGTTCCCGGATGATTGCAGCGTTGTGTCTTGCGACTTCTGGTCTGTGAGCATTCCCGGTAGGAATACGAAGTCGGACGTACCCAACGAGGATGTCATGCTCGGGATCCTCGAATGATACGAAGACGTCAGTTCCCCCGGATCCTTCGTAGTCGATTCGCTTGAGCTGGATTTGTTCCATGTCTGGGGTTTCGCCGTTCCTAATGTAGGAGATCCCGGCCTCTCGACATCTGATGCACTGACACTTCATCCCTCGGCGCTTGAGCTCTTTCTGAACGAGCTGGCGGAGATTTCCATGCTTAACACCGTCAGATATCCCATCGACGGGTATCTCTCTCTGTATCCGCATGATCCTGACCCAGCGTGGAACGTACTGTTTGAGCTCGACGATGAGACGTGCTGATTCTTCTGTGGAATAGGGCTTGTACTCTCCTCTCATCCATTCCCCGTGGAGCTGTGTTCCAGGGGTAACCAGGCATGGATAGATCTTCAGCATGTCAGGTTTGAAATCCGAGTCTGCAAAAATTCTGCGGAACGCCTCTAGATCCCGTTTGGCGTCGCAACCAGGGAGACCAAGCATCATGTGATACCCGACCTTGATTCCTGAATCCTTCAAAATCTGCGTTGTCTCAACAACATCAGCAACAGAATGATCTCGATGTATTTTCTCGTATACATCATCGTAGAGTGTCTGGACTCCGATCTCAACCCGTGTAACACCCATGGAGAGCATGTGATCAACATGTCCAACCCGCGACCAGTCAGGCCGGGTCTCGATAGTTATCCCGACGTTCCTAACCTTCGCTGACTCAGCAAGATTCTTCGCTTCTTCCAAAGAAGGTGAGTCAATACCATTCAAAGCGTCTAGGCATCGTTTGACGAAATCCTCCTGGTATATTCGGGGCAGAAAGGGAAAGGTCCCGCCGACGAGGATCAACTCGACTTTGTCAACTGGGTGCCCCATCGCGCGTAACTGAGCGATTCTGGATTGAACCTGGAGGTAGGGGTCGTATTCATTCTCCAGGGCTCGCATTACTGCCGGCTCCTGTCCTGTGTATGCTCTCGGGACCCCGACTTCCGGCCCGCCTGGGCAGTAGGTGCATTTTCCGTGGGGACAACCGTACGGCTTAGGCATCACAGCAACAGTGGTTACTCCACTTGCGCTACGGACCTGTTTTCCGGTTAGTAGCGGCTTGAGCCTGGCCAGCTCGTAGTTAGGAACGCGCCGGAGAAGATCGGAGTTAGGAGGAACGGTTGGTGAACGGTGCAACCGGCAAACTTCGATCTTTATCCGATTGATATCCTCACGAGAAGGATGGTCAAGACTGACAAGGCGCTCGATTATTTCTGTGGAGACGATTTCGGTCGTTTGGCTCAAGTTACGAACTTTCCGCTCGTTTTTCTCAAGGAACCGTGACTTCAAGCTGGCCAGTTATGGGTTTTCCATATATTCGACCCTTCCATGAAAATCCCATTCCTAGCGCTCCTCTGATGGTCGAGTCGATGCCTATTCCAATGTAGAATAGGATGGCGAACGGGAGCAGTAGGGCATAGAGAGGACTGATCCTTATCGATCGGTCAAGAATGATTATTCCGAGCCATAGGAAGAAGGCCATGAAAGCGCCCGTGAGGAGATAGACGTTCAAGGGTGTTGCTGGCGCAAGGTATACGCCGTATACGAGCACGACAAAGGGCAAGACGAGAAAGGTGAAGAGTAGTGCCAATCGGTATGTGGCCCGAAAGAGTGGATGATTTCCTGAGACTGAATAGAAATTCTTCCTCCATCCACGCCAGATCTCGGGGAGACTGGAATACATTCGAACCCCAAGCGAGTCAGAGGCCGCAACCATTCTGAGTCTAAGACCTTTCGCTTTTATCAGCCTACCCAAGGAGTAATCCTCCGATATTCTATCCCTGACCGCGGAGTGTCCACCGACTCTGTCGTAAGCCTCGCGTCGAAACAGCATGTACTGGCCATTTCCAAGAGCCCAACGTGGCTTGGAATCGTCGTTGACCCACTTGCCCCCGACGAACATCATGATCAGCCAGAATATGGGTGGCTGGAGAAGTTTCTCCCAGAAAGATCGAAGAATCGCCGCAGGAGCAAGAGTTACCAGATCAGCTTTTGTAACTTCCAGATAGTTCACTGTCCTAGCTAGACTATCGCGTGAGTGAGTAGAGTCGCCGTCGGTGAACAGAAGAAGATCACCCCGGGCTTGTTGGTAGCCCATGTGGCAGGCCCAATTCTTTCCTACCCAGCCGTGAGGAAGAGGTTCTTCCTCGACCAGACTGATCTTGCCATCGAAACTCCGAAGAATGTCCAGGGTCCCATCTGTAGAATTGCCATCGACCACAATAATTTCTTTCTCGGGATAATCCAATCCAACCAGTGATGCAACACACTCATCAACCGTTCTTGCTTGATCTCGAACAGGAAGAATAATCGACACTAGAGAACGATTTGAAGTGTGCGTTGCATCTACTGGTAAGGCTGGAAAGTGCATCAGGGTAAGATACTCATATCCTGCAAGAAGAAACACCAGAGTAGATTGAACAACAAGCAAAGCATCAATTGCGAGAGACAATGCATGGGCTCCGAAGCGTTAGCCGGAGCCGTGAACGCGATAGTTCCAGATAAGTGCTTGTCAGTTCAACTATTGGGCTAGTCTCTCCACCAGTCCATTATACCCCTCCGCCCCGCCCACGTAACCCAGACAACTGCTAGAATCGTAAAGGCAATTATCATTGCTACTAGAATCGAGATAATTTTTTGAAGAGTGCTGAAGCTCTCTGTATAGAAGCCCACGTAAATCAGGGAACCTACAAGAAAACCAGCCAGTATCAAGATTGATAGGATAACTCGTAGCATCAGTCCCGAACGCATTTCATGGACTTTTTCCATCAGGTGTCGACTAAAAACACCCGGCCGCCGCTAATAAGCTAAACACCTAAAGAAGCCTAGAGTCCTTTCGTCAACTCTAAAGATTGACCCGACTTGTAAGCCCTTAGGTTCGCATGTAGTTCTGACCTGGTTTTCGGCCGAGAACAAACCTCTTCTCAGAATTGCGCCTAACCCTCTCTCTCGGCGAGAGGCCTGGCTTGTCCATCGCCTGAATCTTAGGAGTCTGCTGCCTGACTTTGCCCGCTCAGACCCGAAGGGACTTTGTGTCGACTCCGATTGGTCAACGAGCCGTGTGTTGGCGTAATTACAACCCTCCCTCTCTTATTGCACTCGAAAAGTCGAGATCATGTTATTTAATGCTTCGTTCTTTCTAGCGATTCCGAACCCAATCGTCTTTTGATATTCCAAGAGGTTTCTCCGACCGAATATGGCGATGCTATCTTCGTAGACGCTGTGTCGGATTCCGATCTTGCCAAGCAGAGTGGAGATCTGCTGCAGACCTTCCCAGTTAACCGAGGTAGCGGTGACTTGTCTTGAAGATCTTTTGGCCTGGTATTTTACGGAGCCATCTGCGTCGAAGAAGCCCCTAAGGCCATATCCCACATCGGTCCGAGACACTTTATCCGATATCAAGCGCCTGAGAGCTTCTTTCCGCAGACCCCACGATCGGGTTCCGAAAGTGGCGTAGCGGTGTATATCATTCCAGATGTCGAGAGACGAAATCGAGGCTTGGATATTGTTGACTCCGACTGTCCTGAGAGTTGGTCGGACCGAGTATTCTTGTTCGAATTCGGAGATCCAGTTCTCCGCGAAGTCTCGGTCCTTTCCAGCAGCGATTCCAATTATGTGAGTTCTTTGTTTCGTCTGGCTCGTGGGCCGAAGACCGTCACCAAACATAGCGAAAATGATGTAGAGTTTGGAGCGGCTGAGTCCAAACCTGACCTTAGGAGACCTTCCGTGGAGATCCATGAACATTTGCTGCGATTTCCGCGAATTGAGATCCCGTGAGAAACGAGTACTTGCCTAAGCTTGCCCCATTCGATATGAAACTTCTTTGCGATCAGAGATTGACTCGAGCCGTTAAGATACTCTCGGATTAAGTCCTTCTCGAAGACAATACCCGGTTTGCCTTCCCAACGTTTCGATGGAGAAGTCCAGCGAGGGCCGAGTAAATCTTGACGACGAGAGCGAACTGCCTCTAGAGTTCTATCAAGGAAGGTGGACAGTTCTCGATCAGTCATCGAGCGCCAGAATTTCCTGAGAACGGAGATTTCAGACTGAGTCCAAACTCGCAATTTCCAACCTGGAATGGCGAGCAGAGGGCAAAGTGAAGAGAGATGACCGAAACTACTTGTGGCATTTCCCCGACGCATCTACAAAAAGTAGCTCGGATGGACGAGCTCTAGACATTGATGTTTGGGCATGTTCAGGGAGGTACTCAGTGACCTGCCCCTAGAGGAACCCTCTTGCCGGAGAGGTCCCGTCGGGTTTTTCCGAACTCAGGCATACCACTGAGCTCTCTATCTGAGAATACCGGTCCGTCGTGGCATACTAGGTATGGACCGATTACGCAGGCAGCGCATATTCCGATTCCGCACTTGAACACTCGTTCGAGACTGACCTGGATGTGGCATCTCTTTTGCATAGCCAGGTCGTAAACCATTTTCATCATGGGTTCTGGTCCGCAAGTGTAGATGGCGTCGAAGTTGCCTTCCTTCAATACGTGTTCGACGACCTTGGGGACCTGGTTCTTTTCTCCGTATGTGCCATCGTCAGTCGCGAACAAGAGCCTGAAGTGGTGGTCCTTGCTTTCGTTGAGCAACCATTCCTTGAACAATAGCTCACTAGACGTTCTCGCCCCTGTGATCAAAGTCACATCTCGACCCCTAAGATGGACTAGGAAAGAGATCAGGGGAACAAGCCCGGTTCCTCCTCCAACAACGAGCAACTTGTGATGGTGTCCTACGCTGAATGGATGACCATACGGGCCTCGGACCCAGAATTTGTCTCCAACTTTCTTTTCCCAAAGCGCGGTGCTAACAGGCCCCCCCTTCTTGATCACAACACCCGCCTCCGATCTCCCGTGAATTGCTAACACGCTCATGGGAACCTCATCAATCCCGGGGACCCAAACCATAGCAAACTGGCCAGGCTTGGCGTTGTGTAGAGTAGAGTCGCTGAACCAGAAAGATCGAATTGAGGGCGTTTCGTCAGCAATGCGGTTGAGTCGGACGGCCCTAGGAGTGTGAAGCTGTTGAGTTACGGACTCCAATTTCGAGGGGTCATGCGGAAAGAGGCGTACTAATGACTTACGAGAGGAAGTTTTTCGTCTTATCTGTTGACCTCAACATTACTTCTATTAGACAAGATGAGATGCTACGACGTAAGCTGGCCGCTCAGGTAGTCGGTCGACCAGTTTCATCATTTCATCGTAGTGGTGCTGTATGATCCCGGCGCCATGGGGACCCATCATTTTCTCGGCGTTCGTTCTGCACTGATTCATAGCTGTCAAGATTCCTTCTTTGGTCGGGTCCGTGTAGTTGGCGCCACAGTTTACGAAAACTGATTCTACAAACTGTTTCACTTGCTGTTTCAGCTGTTCGTCGGTAACTGGTTGGTTGAGCAAGGTGGCGAACTCTCTATTGGCGCTCTCGAAGCAGCTCAACAGCTCATCCCTAACGAATTCGGGCGTGATTCTTTCGCTTGGAACGTCTGGAGCCTTGTAAGTCTGGGTCATAGGGCAAATTTATGACATACGTTATATAAAGCCGTATCCCCAATTGGAAGGATAATGAATGCAAGGGTCCACGGCTCAGCCCCGGGTTGACGAAGCGCTTCTCAAGCGATTCCGGAGCGAGATAAAGAGCAAAGTCCCATCTGTTGTTGAAAAGGATGGAAAGAAGCTTATCGTCAATCCAACTCCTTTGGAGGATCTGACGGTTCCCCTAGTCGAGTGCGCCCGTGTCGAATACGGCCTTCAGATAGCTACAGAGAACATCAAGGTCTTCGGAAAGTTCGATTCGAAAATCGCGGGTGGCTCGGTCAAAGTCCGCCCAGCTGTTGAGATAATCGAGGATGCCATTGCCGCCGGCAAACTAAGAACTGGTCAAACTGTCTTCGAGGCAACCTCTGGCAATTTTGGTATCGCTCTTGGGATGCTGGAAAAGATCGGGATCAACGTCATTTTCCTGGTTTCAAGGAAGCTTCAGAGCGGCGTCTTGGATGAACTGAACAAGAACTCGGCCAAGACCGTGAACCTGGACATTGACATTTGCCCAGCACCCGGCTTAGCAATGGACCAGAACCTAGTTATCGCGAAAGCAACCGCGAACAATGTCCGCGGACAACTGTCGGATCTCGGACTGGACACTGCGAGGTTCGACAAGTCACGCGCGGAGATAGAAGGCCTCCTCGCGAGGCAAGACGTGATCAACCTTGCGAAACTATTGGCAAAGGTCTACGGAGGCTTCTGCCCCGAACAATACGATAACGAGCTAAACGTGAAATCGCACGAGGCAGTCACAGCACCAGAGATAGACCAACAGCTCAAAGACAACGGTCTATCACTCGCCGAGTTCAAGATAATCTCGGCTTTTGGGACAGGAGGCACGTCTGCAGGGATCAGTAGATACCTTCAGACGAAATACGGCAAGAAATCTGTTCACGTAGTATTCCCTCTTAAGAACCAAGACGTTGCAGGAATACGAACCAAAGACAAGGCCTTAGGCCTCAGATTCTACGATCCCGCACTGTATGCGGGACAGCACGAGGTGAACTTCGAACAAGCCAGGCGGGTACTTCGCTTTTTCGTTGGCAGGGGCTACGACATCGGCGAGAGCAGCGCACTGGCACTATATGCTTGTTTACAGATGCTCAACTATGGTGTAGGTGACAAGCTTGTTGTGATGCTAGCCGATGGCATCGACAAGTACCGGAGCACTCTCGGAACAGTGGCACAGTCACCCCCTCTCCTAGAAGTGACTCTTCCACAGGCAAGCACCAGTGTAGCAGATTATGGAGAGGTTCTCTGGACCCACGGCATGTTCGTCCCGAAAGAGGACGGCATCAAACTCCTAGCATCATCTCTTGGATGCGATGAGGGCAAGATCAAAGTCGCAAGAGCCTCAGATGTCCAAACGTTGATCTCGACCGAAAAAATACCCGACAATATCACGAAAGTTCTGCCCAAGGACAACCGAAAGGTCCTCTTGGTGTGTATGGCTGGGGGCACCTCGTTGCGGGTCGCGCAGATATTTGCCACGAATGGCGTGCCAGGTCAGAGTCTCACCGGAGGAATAATGAGCCTCTCCGAGAGCAGCAAGAAGGAACCGTCCGACCTAGTGCAGATAGCCAGAGAATAAACGGGCTCACCATCACCAGATTCGGTGCGACCAGCGCCTGCAACTGATACTACGAAAAGAAGAGTCTCGTCTCTCCCATTGTTCTGACGTCAAGCTGTTCCACGTCGACCATCATTGGCAGGTCCTTGACGACGTTGCCCAAGAGTAGGCACCTCCTGGTGGGGATTCCTCTGACGAGATAGCGTATCGTATCGCTGTCCGCTTTTGCCACTTTGCCAATCGCATCGATATCGTGTTCGTTTGTGAAATTGAAGATGAATACGTTGTCTGCTTGCCTGTAGATCGCTTCCTGAACCGTGTCCGGTTGATTCGTGATGAACGTCGTGAACAAGCCAATGTGCCTCATCCGTGTAACTATGTCATCCCAGTAAGTATCGCGCAAATACAGGTGTGCTTCCTCTGCGAAGAGAAACGCGGCCTTGAGCCAGTTGCTGGAGAGAATCTTGGTTAGTTCTCCGAGAAAGATCTCGACGAGTATTCGTCGGACGATCTGGCTCTGATTTTTCAAATTAACAACCAGAACCCCGCCTCCCTCGATTGTGTGGAGAATTCGTTCCTCGGTAAGAGGGTTCGCCTCGTCAAACAGTCCTGATTCCATCAAGACCTGTAGCCTAGAAGTTAGCGCTTCGCGGACGCTATCATGGCAACTCCACGATTGAACAGTCTGTATTACGGTTGGCAGAGTCAAGTCCCCCCGAGATTCGAGATCCTTCCAGATGGTAGTGAAGACCTTGGACGAGGTCGCGGGCAGATCGAGCGCGTGACTCAAGACCCCTGCCACGGTTCTCAGTCCTAGTTTGGCCATCGAGAAGTTTAGACCGCTTCTCGGCGCTAGAACGGTCAGCCGCGCAGAAGATTGTCGTCCATCTCTCGATTTGTGCAGGTTGATGTATTCTCCGTTAACGTCTAGAACGATGCAGGGAGCACCCCATCCTGCCATTGACAACAGGAGTAGTTTCGCCAGGTGAGACTTCCCTGATCCCTTTCTTCCAGTGATAATATTGAGACCGCCATCGAGTCCGCTGGCGTCTACGCTTACTGGCTCGCCGTCGTTATGTCCGAGCTTGACCGGCATCTTTCCACCGTTCATTATCAGCTTGTTGACTGCATAGGGTCGGATCTTTGATGAGGTGCGTGATGGCAGCCAGGAAGTGCTGGGCGAAAGGCTCCCGTCCTGAGCAATGGTTCCACGAATCTTGCAGACTGCCAACCTCGTGTCCTTCAACGCGTCCACTTGGCTCGAAATGTTCAGCGGGTCCACATCCTCCCCTGAAAGCTCCCCGTCAGTCATCACGTCTCTCAGAATGTCCTCCAAGACCCCAGGGACATTTGCGTATTGGAGATCTATCGCTTGGACGAGGAGTCCTCTCGATTGAGCTGGGTCTTCGATAAGGAAGTAATCGCCCTTGTGAACATGTTCGTCAGGGAAGGCGATAAGCTGGACCTCATCCGCTTCCTTTCGGTAGATCCGCATCTAGGCCACGTACCTGCTTGTTCCGAAGGGTCCGAACAACGAACGCCGTAGATTCGGCCGGGATTGAAGGGTGACGTGATGGTTGCTGGCAACAAATCGTTGAACTGCGAGAATCTCGTTGGCGGTGAAGGTGCTGAAGATGTGAGCTATCCGCAGTGTCTCAGGATAGCCGTGGAAGATCACATCTGTGCCAGCTATTCGGCCAAGGGCAACCAGGGACTGTTGTTCATCAGCGTCACGATCGATATCGGTGCGGAACAGGAACCCGTCTGGCGAAAGTTTCGACACGCACACTCGTCCGAGGAACCTGATCGGATATGCTGGATACTCGTTCTCCACAACCGATGTTATGTCGATGATGTGGGGAATTTTTTCGGCGTCGAAGAAGCCGAGAATATTCTTCCCACCAACTGTAAGCTGCGTTGATTTGGAGAGAGCGATGACGATGCTGTTGTTGTTGCGGGCAGCGGAGAGGATTCTTTGGACCCTGCTGGAAGGATTGTCTGGAGTTCCGGCGGTCAACGATCCATCTAGCAGAACTATACCATCCTTGACGGTGACCGCTAGTTCTTCCTGGACCCAACGTTCCACGTGATTTCTTAGCTTTGTCAGAACTCGGAGGGTCTTGACTGATAGTCCGCCGAAGAGTCGTGACTCGTCGTCTCTGTACTTTTCTTGCCGGCCATCGGAATTTGGAATATGGAACAACAGTGGTCCCCATCGTGTGAAGGCAATCTTGTCGGGCTGTCGCCAGACGGCAACTGCCCGGATTGCGAATATCATTCCGGTATCGGTTTCACCAATCTTGACACTGGATGCGTCGCATGCTGCAATTGGAACCGATTCTCTCAACAGGTTGATTGGGCTGCGTTTCAAGCCCATCCCAATCGAGGAGGCTCCGATTTCCAGCTGCTCGTCAGAGTCCCCATCATCCAATCCCATGTCCACAAGGGACACTGTCCGTGGGTTGAGTGTCGACCCGCGTAGCGATTGCATAGATTTTGTTGAGAGCTGGAGGAGGGCTTCTGGGATCGGATGTTGAAGTTCTTCCGGTATGCTTTTTAATTGTGCGAGAGGTTCAGTTAGTTCCTGGGTGCGGTGGAGCAAGGTTAGATTCCCCCAGTATTGGGCGGGAGATCCCCCTCTCCCGCCTGTCCCCGCACCCTCTCTAGTATCATCCTGGCGCGGTCACCTTTGTTTCATGCTGGGACGCGGCGGCACGTGCCGTGACGCCTCTTGCGATCTCATGCGACTTGCGGATCCCTTGGATTGAGAGCTTGTAGTTTCCTTCACTGGTCCGCTCTACTATGCCGGTCTTTCCCATCATCGCTAGGGTATTGCGGACTGTCTTGACGGATTTTCCAATAGCTTTACTGATATTTTCAGGGCTCATGTCAACGCTCGCCCGGGTGCCCACTGCGTGTGCAACCCGGGTGGCCAGTAGGACAAGTGAGATCGAGTGCTCCGCCGACATTTCCGGCTTCAGAAATACAGCCTCTCCCTCAGGCGTCAGTTTGACTGTCTCCGAGAGATCGTCCACCATGGACGAGTAGTCTGGAGAAAAGGTCAGCTTCGAGGCGAGTGAATAGTTGGGGAGGACCTGTGCTGCGAACCGCATGACCTCTTGCACAACCGTCTCTAGGTCGCCTTCGACGGTGTGCTTGATGTCTCCCCATTCGATCTGAACCTTGATCTTCGGACGCTCTGTGAACTTAGAACCCTCCCTCAAGGTCGGGGCTTTCGACACCTTCTATTCCTGATTCAACATGTGGCTGAATCTCCCAACGATTGAGAGACTGAACTCCACTCTCCACAGGCTTGAGTTCGGGTCGTTCCAACCCTACCCGTTCGAGTCCTCGATTGAGAACTCCAATAGCAGAATTTACATCTCTATC
>Ga0209236_1000015_pt1 | contig 71688 bp, 53 predicted proteins | sample GraSoi013_1_40cm_FD_185819 | JGI IMG/M metagenome (GOLD analysis project Ga0209236, IMG submission 185819) | Grasslands soil microbial communities from the Angelo Coastal Reserve, California, USA - Sample 09_27_2013_1_40cm (SPAdes) (version 2) | ecosystem: Environmental > Terrestrial > Soil >... | reverse complement strand
CTCACCTACGCGAAGAGCCACGCCGACCAGCTCGGCATCCCGGAGGAGGAGGCGTTGGCCGAGACCGACGTGCACATCCACGTCCCGGCCGGCGCCATCCCGAAGGACGGTCCCTCGGCGGGGGTGACGATGGCCACCGCGCTGGTGTCCGCGCTGTCCCGGCGGCCGGCGCGCCACGACCTCGCCATGACCGGCGAGATCACGCTGCGGGGCAGGGTGTTGCCGATCGGTGGCGTCAAGGAGAAGGTGCTCGGCGCGGTACGCGCGGGGATCCGCACCATTGTGCTCCCCAAGGAGAACGCGCGCGACCTGGAAGATCTCCCGGCGGACGTGCGCCAGTCACTCGAGGTGCATCTCGTCGAGGAGCTGGGCGAGGTGCTGAGCCTGGCGCTCCGCGGCGCTCGCTTCGAGGCCGGCCATCTCGTGTTCGAGGGCGAGGTGCCGCTCGAGCCGAGCCTCGTGGCGAAGCCCAGGGGCCCTGTTCGACCGGTCGAACAGGGCCCCTGGGGCGTGTCCCCGGGGGCCTCTGTTTTTTTGACTCCTGCAACCTTTTCGCTGGGGTGAGCGTCTAACTCGCGGTACCCCTCACAAGGGTCGGGTATGCCAGCCGTCCCCCTGCTCGCCGTCATAGTCGTCGTCCAGGCGTACAGCGGCCCCCCCGCGCAGGCCGGCAAGGCTCCGTCGCCCACCGCCACGACGGTCGTGGCCCGGCGAGCCGTCCACGCGGTGGTCATAGACGGGAAGGACGACGACGAGGTGTGGCGCGAGGCGCCGGCGATCACGGCGTTTCGCGAGTTCTCGCCGCGCGAGGACGGGCCCCCCCGATTCCCCACGGAAGCCAAGGTCGCCTACGACGATCGCAACTTCTACGCCTTCATCCGAGCCTTCGATCCCCATCCCGACAGCATTCTAAAGATCCTGGCGCGCCGCGACGTGCGCGCGCCGACGGACCAGCTCAAGATCGTGATCGACTCTTATCACGACCGGCGTACCGGTTTCGAGTTCGCGGTGAACCCTGCCGGGGTGAAGCGCGATTACGCGATCTACAACGACAACAACGAGGATGATGCCTGGGACGGTGTCTGGGAGGTGGCGACCACGGTCGACTCACTCGGCTGGACGGCAGAGTTCCGAATTCCGCTCTCGCAGCTGCGGTACGCGCACGCCGACACCAACACCTTCGGCTTCGCCGTGTGGCGCGACATCCAGCGCTACACCGAACGGGTCAGCTGGCCTGTGTACCGGCAATCGCAATCCGGGTTCGCCTCCCAGCTCGGGGACGTGACCGGTCTGGTGGGGCTCCCGGCACCGCGGCGACTCGAAGTGGCGCCATATATGGTGACCAAAAACGTTTCGGTTCCCGCTGGCCCAGGCTTCGACCGTTCCCAGAAGCTCACCGCGGGCGCCGATTTGAAGTACGGGCTCACGTCCAACCTGACGCTCGACGCCACGGTCAACCCCGACTTCGGTCAGGTGGAGGCGGATCCCGCGGTCTTGAACCTCACGGCCTTCGAGACCTTCTTCCAGGAACGTCGCCCCTTCTTCGTGGCGGGAACCGGGGTCTTCCGCTTCGACGTGAACTGCAGTCAGGTGAACTGCAACGGCGAGCGGTTGTTCTACTCGCGTCGCATCGGGCGGGCGCCGCAGCTCCCTGGGAACGACGCAGGTTCGCCCATCGCCACCACGATCTACAGCGCGGCCAAGTTGACCGGCCGGCTGCCGGGCGGTCAGACCGTTGGCCTGCTCGACGCCATTACGCAGCGCGCCACCGGCAGCGCGGACCGCACCACCGAGCCAGCCACCAACTATGCGGTGCTGCGCGGGCAGCAAGACTTCCGTAAGGGTGAGAGCGGCATCGGCGTGATGGTCACCGCAGTGAACCGCAGCCTCGACCCGTTGACCGACGCCGCGCTGCGCCACAGCGCCTACGTAGGTGCGCTCGACTTTCGGCATCGGTTCCTGGGGAGCCGCTATCAGCTCTCCGGCTCGCTCGACGTGAGCCAGGTGGCTGGCACGGCGCCGGCCATCACGGCCACCCAGCGGGATCCCGTGCACTACTACCAGCGGCCCGACGCGGGGCTTCCGTTGGACTCGACCCGAACGTCGCTGTCGGGCGATGCGGAACAGCTGCTGTTCGGCAAGGTGGGCGGCGGGATCACGCGGTTCGAGACGAGCTACCAGCGCCGCTCGCCGGGCTTCGAGGTGAACGATCTCGGCTTCCTGCTACGCGCCGACCAGCAGAGCTGGAACAACTGGTTCGGGGTGCAGTCACTGCACCCGTCTCGGGTGTATCAAACCGCGTTCTGGAACTTCAACTGGTGGCAGTATTGGACGGTCGGAGGACTGCCGGTCGAGCGCGCCGCCAACACCAACGTGCACGTGCAGCTCAACAACCGCTGGTGGCTCCACGCCGGTACGACGCTGGGCCACCTCGGCACGACGTTCGACGACCGCCGCGCGCGCGGTGGCCCGGCCGTGCGGGTCGATCCCATTCTCTCCTCCTGGGCGGAATGGGATGGCGACAGCCGGCCGGCCGTGGTGCCGGCGGTGTGGACGAACTATTGGCGTGGGGACGGCGGCCGGTCGGAGTCGGTCAACCTGGGCTCGCAGCTGTCGGTCCGGGTCGCATCGCAGGTGAATACCACGATCAGCATCAGCGTCACCCACAACATCGACGACGCGCAGCCGTTCTCCCCCGTCACGGACTCGACCGGCGTCACGCACTACCCCCTGGCGCACCTGGACCAGAAGACGCTGTCGCTGACGGGCCGAGTGGACTACACGATCACTCCGGAGCTCACGCTCCAGGTCTACGCCCAGCCGTTCGTCAGCAAGGGCGGCTATTCAAACCCTCGCGAGCTCGCCAACCCCCGCGCGGCCGCGTACCCGGACCGCTTCCAGCCGTACACCGGCACCACGTTCGGCGGCTTCAACTTCAAGCAGTTCAACTCCAACCTGGTGTTGCGCTGGGAGTACCGCCCCGGGTCGACCCTGTTCGTCGTGTGGACGCAGGGGCGGAACGACTTCCTTGGGGCGACGGGAACGCGGTCCTTCGCCGGTGACTTCCGCGACATGTTCAGCCTCCACCCGAACAACACGTTCCTCGTCAAAGCGTCGTACTGGCTGAACTGGTGACCCGCGGCTAGCGTGCCGCGACGCCCTCGAGCACCAGCTTCACCGCTGAATCCTTCCACCGCTCCCGCAGCGCCGGCTCGTCCGCGCCGAGCGGCGGCGCGCTGGCGGCGATGAGGGACTCGAGATCGAGATACGCCACCATCAGGACGAGCGCTTGCGCCGCGGCGACGTGTGGGTCCAGGTCGTCGCGGACCTGCCCGAGGCCCTGGCCCTCGGCGAGCAGGATGACTAACCGCTTGATCGCGGGCGCGAACGGCCGCGCGTCCGAGCGACCGGCTTGCGTAAGCAGCGTCACGAGGTCCGGATGGTCCGCGAGGAAATCGAACTGTCCGACGAGGGTCTGCTGGATGCGGGCGAGCGGTCCGCCCCCCCCGTGGGCGAGGGAAGCAAGTGCCTGTTCCAGCTCTGCGGCGCCGCGGGTCAGCACGGCGTTGAACAACCCGCGCTTGGAGTGGAAGTAGTAGAACAACAGTTGCTTGTTGACGCCGGCCCGCCGCGCGATCTGGTCCACGCGAGCACCCTCGAACCCACGCCGCGCGAACTCGTCCTGGGCGGCGGCGATGATTCGTAACGCTCTGGTGTTACCTAGTTTGGGCTTCAGAGAGCACTATCTCAACTAGACGGTTGAGGAAATCTAGTGCGCTGCCGTGGCTGCGCCAGTGCGCCAGCCCTGCCCAGCGAGGTTCTCGGGGACGCGGGGCAGGCCGTTGTTGAGGAACTTGAGCAACAGGCGGTTCACTTCATCGGGCACCTCTTCCTGCACCGAATGCCCGGCGTGCGCCACGGTCAGGAAGGCGGAGCGCGCGAGCTCGGCGGCGAGCGCGCGGCCCACGGCCGGCGGCACCCAGCGATCCTCTTCTCCCCACAGCACCAGCGTCGGGGCCTGAATCGCGCCCGTGCGCCCGCGCAGTCCGTCGAACCGGAACTCGCGCAGCACGCCCCGCAGCGCCCGACCGTAATCGGGCTCGGCGACCGGGGCGTAGTACTGATCCACGTCCGCCTCGCGCACTTTCCGAGGGTCGGCGTAGGTGGACTTGAGCAGCCGCTCCACGAGGCTCCGGTTGCGAAACGCGAGCATGACCGGGCCGACTATCGGCCATCGGGCCACCCGGAAGAGGGCCGGCTCGCGCGTGCCGAACCCCGCCGCCCCGAGTAGGACGAGCGCGCGCACGCGCTTCGGGGCAGCGATGGCTACCTCCGCCGCGATCTCACCGCCCATCGAGTGCCCCACCACAACGGCGTCGGGGAGATGCAGTGAGTCGAGCAACGCGACGGCGAGGCGGGCATAGTCCGCGTTCGTGTAGCCGTGCGCGGGTTTGTCGGACGAGCCGAATCCGCGATTGTCGAACGCCACGACCCGAAACCCCGCCGCCAGCACGGGAGCGAGATTGTTCCGCCAGGTGTACATCGACGCCCCGAGGCCGTGGATGAAGACCACGGCCAGTCCTTGCCCGGCATCGATGTAACGGATTCTCGTGCCCTCGATCCGGAGCAGCCGCGCCGTGAATTGGGTGCCTGCGGGAAACCGCTGACTGTCTGGAATCGGCGCCGCGCGGCACGCGGCGGCAAGCGTCACGAGCAACCCGATCGACAGCCGGCGCATCAGGTGAGGTTCCGCAGGGCGGAGCGCGCGAGGGTGGCGATCAGCGGATGGGAGCTCCACAGGGCCGTCACTTGATCGCCGCCGCCGGTCGCGGTCAGCACCTGCGCGTCGTCGATCAGGAGGAGAGTAGGGGTGCCCGGGTCGACCGCTCCCTTCGCGATGCCCTCGGTGTCCGTGGCTTCCCCCGCAAGACGGACATCGACCGCGGCCCGGGTCATGGCTCGCCGCCACGCCGGCAGGGTAGGGCGCCACAGGTCGGCGGCTAGGATGCCCTGCACCGTGTGGTCGGCTCGAGCGACGAGTTGCTGGATCAGGTTGGCCACGGCGCGGGCCCCCGCGATCACCCGGGTCTCGGGTTCCGCGGGGTGGCTCGCATCGCTGAGCGCGTGGCTCAAGCGGTCGAGTGCCTCCCCCTGCTCGGCGGCGAGGCGAGCGAGCAGCGCCTGGGGGTCAGCGGGACGGTATTGAATCGGGCGGCCGCTCGTCCGCTGCGCCGCCCCGCGCGTGACGAGCCCCTCGAGCGCGGCATACGCGTTGGCTCGCGCCAGCCGGGTGGCGCGGCCGATGCCGTAGCCGGTGGACGGGCCCAGCCGCAACAGCGCCGAGTACACTACCGACTCAGTAGGCGTGAAGCGGAAGGGCGTAAGGTCAATTTCAGTCATCCGTAGTAGTATATACTACTACGGAGCTCCGGTCACACCACCTCGATCGGGATTCCCATCAGTCGCGCAATCAACGCCAGCCGGAACGTCACGTCCGTCTGCCGCTGCGCCGGGCTCTTCCCGGGTCCCTCGAGCGGGAAGTAGTGGGCCGTGACAGGATTCGTCGCTTTGGGCATGGCCCGTAGGCTCCGCGGGCTCCAGATCCCCGACTCGTCGCACTCGCTGTAGAGGCGCGCGAGCACCCTGCTAGCGCTGGGAATGTGGCGTGCCAGGCCGAGCCGGGCCAGGAGCTCGAGCCAGTACACGGCGAACGGTATGTCGCTTACGTGACCCTGCGCGTCCGAGCGCAGGGGGTCCCCCAACAGCTCGAAGACCGGCTTGAGCAGCTTCTGGCCGGCCAGGATGGAGAACGCGCGGCGCGGCGCCGGCGCGGAAAAATAGTTCCCCAGCCGTTCGATGAACCCGGCACGCTCACGCTGCACCGGAGGCAGGAAGGCGAGCATCTCGATCGCGAAGACCGTCGGCGGGTAGGCCGCGGGTTCGAGCACCGTCTTGCCGTGCGCCTTCTTGAACGGTTTCGCGGCGAGCTCGCTGCGCAGGTACTGGGAGATGTTGCTCGCGATGGTGTGTGCGGTTCCCCGCACCCGGGGATCATCGATGTGGCCGCCCCGCGCGAGGGCGCACGCAGCCGCCTCGCGTCCCAGACGCCGTGCGTAGCGACCGAGCCCGGGATCGTTCTTGGCCGCTCGATGGAACTCGACGAGCAGCTCCTGGGCTCGCTGGGCGACCACCCGGTCAGGGTCATCGGGCTCGATGCGCGACAGCAGCTGAAACAGCACCCGGTCGGCGAGCCGGAACGGCCGCTCGGTCGGCGGCCAACCCAGCTCGAGCAGGCGCCGGTACTGATAAACGGTCCCCGGCTCGCTCCAGCCATAAGCCTTCGAGGCGACGGGCGCGAGCAGGTTCCCCCCCCAGAGGCCTGTGGCTTTCTGCTTGCGAGCGATCGCCTGAGCGACCTTATACTCGAGCACCGCCTGGCGCAGGGCGGCCAAGCGTTCAGGATCGCGGTCGCTCTCACGGACGACCTCGGCATACGCCCGATACTGGAGCGGAGCACTCGCCGCCTCGAGCAGCCAGGACAGTGGCAACCGATGGGATGTCGGGAGTTCCAGGTGCTTGCTCCGCAGTGAGGAGTGCGGGAGATGCCGCGAGTGTCAAAAAGCGGCGCAAACTTATTCGGCCGCGTCACAATCGGCCAGAGGGACTTCGCGCTGCACCGAGACCAGGCCCTAACTGGTTCTCTGGCAGCACGATAGTCACACTGCAACGAACTGCACTGACGGCGTGAGCGGGCAAATCGTCTTGCTCGGCCCGCGCAGGGGGTTCAATTTTCGCACATGCCGCGGACGTTACAGTCCCGCCGTGTCGAAAGACTTCCCGAGCTGGTGCGGTTGCAGGGGCGCATCCTGTTCCTCGCCGAAGACGCCGCGCTGGTGCGCAGCCAGCTCGAGGGGCAGGACCTGGCCTGGACCCCCGCCATCGGGTTGCGCGACAACATTTCGACCGACGAGATCACGCCTGCCTACATCTGCTACTACTACGACGAAACGCTGGGCGACTTCCCGTACTTGGGCTTGAAGTGCGGTGAAGAGTTTCCGATCACGCGCGCGTCGGTGAAGCGCGGCGGCTTCGTCGCCTCGGTAAGCGGCAAGCGACGCGGCAAGGGCTCGTCGCGCGAGCAGTCCCCCTATGCGGAGATGTGCGCGGGGATCAAGCTGGTCATCGCCGAGAACATCGAGCGCATCTACCGCGAGAACTGTCAGAATCTGGGAGTCCTCACGACCACCGACTTCTCCATCATCGAGCGGGTGCAGCGCGGCGAGGCGATCCCACTCGCGGCCTTCACCCAGGGCGAAGGGGAGATCACGCGCGGCATCATCGAGTACGGGGGCCTGTTCAACTTCAACGTCGCTCGTCTCCAGGGCAAAGTCATCCTCGCGCGGCCGGATACTGCGCCTCGGCCGATGACGCTGGGCGAGAAGATCCTCGCCCGCCACTGGGTGGTGGACCCGGCTCAGGGAAAGGTGGGCGTGCCCGCCGTCAAGCCGGGGGACGAGGGGTTCGTCGTCACCGACATCCGGTTCAGCCACGAGTACGTCACTCCCATGGCGGCGATTTTTTTCGAGCAGCTCGTGGGGAAGGACGAGCAGGTGTCCGATCCGGCCTCGATCCTCATGTTCCGCGATCACCTCACCTTCCTCCCCGAGGCGATGACGCCCGAGCGCGTGAAGGAGGGGTTGCTCGACGTCGCACTCCAGCTCGAGAAGAAGCAGCGCGCGTTCGCCGCCAAGCAGGGGATCAAGCTGTATGGCGAGCTGCGGCTGGGCCACCACGGCTCGGAGGCGATTTGTCACTCGAAGATCCTCGAAGGCCACGCCGAGCCGGGGATGGTGATCATCGGCTCGGATTCCCACACTCCGCACGCCGGCGCGGTCGGGTGCGTGGCATTCGGCGTGGGCACGACGGCGATCTTCAACTCCTGGATCACGAAGGACGTCCGGCTCACCGTGCCCGAGACCGTCAAGGTGGTAGTGCGTGGGAGCAAGCCGGACAACGTGACAGCAAAGGACTTCATGCTCGAGGTGCTGCGCCACCCGTATGTGAAGAGCGGCCAGGCGATCGGCAAGCTGGTGGAATACTGCGGGGACGCCGTCGAGTCTCTCTCGGTGGATGAGCGCGCCACGATGACCAACATGACCGCCGAGGTGGGCGGGTTCACCGGCTACGTGGCCCCGGATGCGAAAACGGTCGAGTATCTGGTGGAATACCGTGGGATGTCGCGCGCCGAGGCGGCGCGGCGCTGCGCCGGGCTCGCCAGCGACCGCGACGCCGAGTACTGCGAAGTGATCGAGCTCGACGCGGGCGCGATCCGGCCGATGATGGCGCTGCCGGGCGATCCGGGCAACGGCCAGGATATCGGTACGGCGGCGCAGCGGATCCGCGTGGATATCGCGTACGCGGGCTCCTGCACGGCGGGGAAGAAGGAAGACATGGACATGTACGCACGGGTGCTCGCGGAGGCGGCGGAGCGGGGGGCGCGGGTCGCGCCGTGGGTGCGGTTCTACATCCAGTGCGGCTCCCAGGACGTGAAGCGCTATTGTGAAGAGCGGGGCTACCTCGAGCTGTTCCAGAAGGTCGGCGCGACCTTCCTCGAGCCATCGTGCGGGGCCTGCATCAACGCGGGCCCCGGGGTATCGAAGACGCGCGACGAAGTGACGATAAGCGCGATCAATCGCAACTTCCCGGGCCGGTCGGGACCGGGGCAGCTGTATCTCGCCAACCCCTACACCGTCGCCGCGTCGGCCATCACGGGCTACATCACCGAATGGCAAGCGGGGATGGCGCTGGCTCCTGCTGAATGAAACGGCGGCCCTAGCGGCCGCCGGTAGTGTTGGAGAGTTCTCGCTCTGCGTGCGGGGTCGCGTCCTTCTTCGGCCGGAGCGCGTCCCGCTGGTACACGCTGCGCGGGTTCCACAAGACCCATGAGGTGATGCCGAGGTCTTCTGCCGCGCGGATTTGGTCGCGGATCTCGGACGCGGTGTAGCGGGGGCGCCGCCGGCCGAGCGTGAACGCCTGCAGGAACGGGCGGATCTCGGCGGCGGCGGGGTGCAGGCGCGAGCGCTCGAGGGCGTCCCGCAGGGCGAAGCGAACCACGCGATAGGGCTCGCCATTCGGCCATGCCAGCCCGAAGGCGCCGCGGTAGTAGTGGCTGGGATACACCATCGGCAGCACGACGTCCGCGATGTTGATGAAGTCCTCCCACACCTGCCCGATGCCGAGGTCCCCCGTCGTGGCCGACGCGGTGAGGCCGAAGATGTCGAAGGTGACCGGGACGCCGAGCGGTCTCAGGCGGTTCCGCAGCAGGGTGATGTGGGCGCGCACCGCCTCGCGCTGCGTTTCCCCGTGGTGGGCCGGGAAAATCGCGGTCGCCATGCGCTCGCGCGGCTCGTCCGGGAAGCGCACGTAGTCGAACTGCACCTCGTTGAACCCCAAGCGTACCGCCTCGGCGGCCAGCTGCGCCGAGTAGATCCACACCGAGTCGTTGTAGGCGTCTACCCAGGCGCTGTTGATCCGGTCGCGCCACAGGCCGCCGGTGTTGCGGTCCTTGACCGACCAGGTGTGCTTGTGCTCGGCGAGCAACGGGTCCTTCGCGACCACGATGCGCGCGATCGTGTAGATCCGGTGCGCCGCCAGCGTGTCGAGCCGCGCCTTGGCGTCCTTCGCGCGGACGCACGCATTCGCGCCGATCTGCTCCGCGGTAGGCACCGCCGAGGGATACAGGAGACAGCCGGTGTCGTCCTTCACGTCGACGACGAAGGCGTTGATCTCGGTCTCGTCGGCGAGTCGCACCAGCTGCCACAGTTTGTGCGAGCCGAACGCCCACGCGTTCACGTACAACCCCTTCACCGCCGAGGTCTGCGGCACGAGCAGCGTCTCCTGCTGCACGTAGCGGAGCTCGGTCGGCCGCAGCGTCACGTGCGCCTGATCGGCAGGCGCGGTCGGAAGCACGTGCTGCGCGTCCGGTGTGGCGGACTCGGTGGGAGCAGGCGGAGCGGGTGGGGGAGGCACGCTATCCTGTGCAAAAAGGCCGCGACTCGTGAAGAGCGCGGCCAGCAAGAGGGCACCTACCTGCCGGACCGGAACCATTGGGGGGCTACACGATAGGAGCGAGGCGAGAATCGGACAAGGCCAAGCATCACCCTATGGTTTGGCCAGTTGTAAGCTGTTGAACAGCAAGGGGTAAGTGGCGATGCTCTGACCGCGGTACTGCGGCCGGAACCCGAACAGCACCACTCGGCCGGCCCCCTGTTTCACTTCGACCAGGGCAGCCCTCCCCGCCACGCGCTCGGGGTGGAGCACCCAACCGGAGAGGAGCACCTTGTCGGCATCGGCGGGGTAGCGGCCAATCACTCGCACGGCGCTCGAGTCGAGCACCTCGAACGCCGGGCCGCTTTCGTACCAGGCGACGCTCTGCGCCGGCATGCCGCGCGCGACCGGATCTGCAGTGTCGAGCTCGAGCCGGAAGATCGAGCCAGGCGCGTAGAACTCGTCGTCGGCCACGCCTTCCAGGACATTGCGCACGGGGAGCAGCAACTGCTCGGCAGCGAACCGCGAGGCGTCGTTGAGCGCGACGAGCGTGCCGCCCTCCTGCACAAACGCCCGCAGCGCCCTGACGCCCTGATCCCCCAGTCCTCCCGGGTACGGCGCCGGATAGTCGCGCGGCAGGCCACTGAGCAGTTCATTGGGCGATTGATCGGGGAGCACGAGCACGTCGAACCGCTCGTTGAGCTTGCCGGCGCGCACCACGGAGTCGACGACCGACACGTACGGCACGTGCCACGTGTCGAATACCCAGCGGGTCCAACCCTCGTCGAGCGGAGCGTCGTACGACCGGTACAGCCCGACACGCCGGGCATCCGGCCCGACGGCTCCTCCGTAGGCGGGGGTCGCGACGGGCGGCTCGACCGGGGCCGAGAGGCCGATCCGCAGCGAGTCGCGCGCGGCCACCGCCGTGACGCCCATGAGGAGGGGCAGCGTGTGCGCCGTCACGTCGTAGGGCGGCAACGGTGGCCCCCCTGGGTAGAGCCGCAGGTCGGGGTAGCGCTGCGGCTCGAGCAGCGCCTTGGCGAAGGCCGCGTACGGCTGCCGCAGGACCACGACGTAGCTCCCCGCGGCGTACCGCTGCCCGCCCAGCGCGATGGGGTGCAAGGCCGTGCGGATCTCGACCTGTCCGCGGTGCAAGATGCCGAGCAGTGTCGCGAGCCCCACGGTGTCCCGTTGCTGGCGGGGCAGGACGTACGCGTACGGCCAACTGTGCCAGCCCCGCACCGCGCGGCCTTCGACTGTGAGGAAGTTGGCAAGCCAGATGTCGCGGTAGCGGGCCGCGTGCTCGAGCAGGGCGTAGGCGGCGTCGGTCTGGTAAGACACGATGTCGCGCAGCGTCCAGCGGCCGCCGGGCCACGGGTTGGTGAAGTTCCAGGAGCGCTCGCGCGGGTTGAAGCCACGCCCGCGGGTCGCAAGGTGATCGAACGGGACATCGATCGGCGAGGCGAGGTTGGCGCTCGCCGCCTCGGAGAGGATGCGCACGCCACCGTGATAGTGCTGGTAGGCGCGCGCCGGGGTCCACGCGTCGTAGATGGCGTTGATGGCGATGCCCGTCTTCCCTTGGCCGGCGAGCGTCCATGCCATCGCGCTGCCCAGCGCGTTCACGCCGTCCACCAGCAGCGGGTCCACGTTCGGCTCGACCGGGTCGAGGTAGGGCGGCAGGAAGAGCCGCGAGCCGTCCGAGTCCTGCTGGTGGATATCGTGCACGATCTCGGGATGCCACACGTTGTACAGCGAATCCACCACGAGCTGTGTCTCGACCTGGGTGAACGCGTACCAGTCGCGGTTGTTGTCGTGCCCGGTGTAGTGGTGGTACAGCTCAGGGGGGTCGGAGCCCTCGGCGGGCGTGCCGAGGGTGCGGTTGTACCAGCGCGTGACGATCGAGACGCCGTCGGGGTTGAGCGACGGGACGAGCAGCAGGATCACGCTGTCGAGAATCGCGCGCGTGGCGGCGCCCGTATCGCTGGCGAGGCGGTACGCGAGGATCGCGGGCGTGAGATGACCACCGACTTCGTTCGAGTGGATGCCCGACGTGATGAGGACGATCGTGCGGCCGCGCTGCAGCGCCTCCTGCGTCTCGCGGGTGGTGCGAGCGGTGCGGGGATCGGCGAGCCTGGCGTTGAGCCGCCGGTAGTAGTCCAGGCGCTTCAGGTTCTGCGGGCTTGACAGCACGAGCGCCACGAGCGGCGCGCCGAGCGTGGTCTTGCCGAGCGCGTGGTAGCGCACGCGGTCGCTGGCCCTGGCGAGGACTTGATAGTAGCGCAGCAGCGCCGGCCACTCCGGGAGGCGACGGTCTTCCCCCGGCTCGAAGCCGAGCACGGACTTGGGGGTCGGGATGCGGGCGAGGGCTGTCGTCGCGCGCGGCGGCCGCGGCGCCGGGCGGCGGCGCTGCTGGGCGCCGAGGGTCGGCGGTGCGGCGAGCAGCCCCCCCCCCGCGACGAGAGCGACGAGGGCGCGCAGCGTCACGGGTTAGTGCAGCGTGCTGGCGGCCGGCGGGGCCTCGCCCGCGCCAAGCCAGTGCGCGAACCAGGTGCGGACGCGCTCCAGTCGGTCAACGAGGAGCCACGGCGGGCCCGTGCGGGAGAGGCCGTGGTAGGATCGCGGATAGCGCACGAATTCCGCGGGCACGCCGCGCTTGCGCAGCATCACGAACAGCTGCTCGCCATCCGTGATCGGGGTGCGCCGGTCGTCCTCGCTGTGCACGATGAGCAAGGGCGTGCGCATGCTCCGAGCGTACGCCATGGGCGACAACACGCGGTACAGCGAGTCCGAGTCCCACGGCGGCCCGTAAAACTCGTAGTCGGTGAGGCCCTGGGCGTCCGAGGAGCCGTACCAGGAGTACCAGTCGTAGATGGACCGGTCAGTCTCGGCGGCCGCGAAGCGGTGTGTGTGCCCTACCACCCAGTTGGTCATGAAGCCGCCATAGGAACCGCCGGCGACGCCCAGACGGGTCGTGTCCACGCCGCCCCGGGCGATCGCGACGTCCACCGCTTTCATCAAGTCCTGGTAGTCCTCCATGCCCCACCGCCCGCGCGTCGCGAACGTGAAGCCGTGCCCGTAGCCGGTCGAGCCACGCGGATTCACGAGCAGCACCCAGTACCCCTGCCCGGCGAGCAGCTGCATCTCCGGGAAGAAGACGTTCCCGTAGTTCCAGTGGGGGCCGCCGTGAATGTACAGGATCAAGGGGTGACTCTTCCCTGCGCGGTAGCCGTAGGGCCGCATCAGGAACGCCTCGATGCGCAGACCCCCGACGCTCGTGAACCACAACGTATCCGCCGGGATCGTCACGACCTGCGCCAGCAGCGAGTCGTTGAATGACGTCAGCCGCTTGTCGGGTGCGGCGCCGGCGCGCCCGAGCGGCGCCACGAACAGCTCTGCCGGATGGGTCGCGTCGCTTGCGGTGTACGTCACCCACTTACCGTCGTGCGTGACGGTGGGGCCGCCGAGCTGACGCTCGCCCGTCGTAATCTGGCGGACGTCCCCCCCCGCTCCCCCCGCCACGGGCGCGGCAAACAGATGGATGTTGCCGCGCGTCTCGGCGCTGAAGTAGACGGTCTTCGAGTCCGGGGACCAGGACGGGCTGGCCGGGTCCAAGTCCCACGTGCTCGTGAGATTCCGAACGGTCCCGCCCGCCGCGGGCATCACGCAGACGTCGTTCTCCTGGCCGCGACCTTTGGAGCAGATGAACGCAATGGTGCCGCCGTCCGGCGACCAGGCGGGCTCGAAGTTCTCGAGGTAGGGCGTCGCCAGCCGGCGCACCGCGCCGTCCGCCACGGTGAGGACGTAGAGCTGCGGCCGGACCTGATCTCGCACCTCGCTCGTATCAGTCGAGTCCTGCACGAAAACGATCGCCCTGCCATCGGGAGACCAGTCCGGCGCACGTTGGCTCAGGGCGCCGCTGGTGAGCTGCTTCGGCTCGCCGCCGCCGACGGGCACGCGATACAGATGACTGGGCCGCCGGGTTTCGCGCGGCGGCACGAGCCCGCGCTCGTCCTCCACGAACGGCAGCGACGTGTACACCCGGCCGTCGAACCGCTTCGGGTCCGGCCCCCGCGTGATCGCGCTCGGCGAGAGCCGCGTGCGCCAGGCGTCCTTCTTGAGGCTATCCGGCTCGGGACCGCGCCAGCCGTACAGCAACCATTTGCCGTCGTCCGAGAAGAGCGGCGCGGCGTGCACGCCGGAGATCTGGAACGCTTCGCCCCCCGGCGGCGTGGTCCGCAGGAACCAGACGTCGTCGTCGAAGCCCTCGCGCTTGCTCGTAAAGGCGAGCAGCGACCCGTCTGGGGACCACGTTGGGCTCGCGGCTTCGCTGGCGGGGCTCGTGTAGCGGAACGCGGGCGTCGAGCCATCGGTCGGCACCATCCAGATCTCGGAGTGGCGCCGGTCCTTGTCCTCGACCACCGTCGTCACCACGAACGCGATGCGCCGCCCGTCCGGGGCGACGCGCGGCTCGCCGACGCTCGTGAGCTTGTAATAGTCGGTTGCCTGGAAGGGATGTGTTGACGTCTGGGCGGAGAGGCGGACAGACAGACCGGCCAGGAGACCGATCGCGACCAGAGGCAGCCAGCGGGCGCTCATGTGGTGCTCAGGCGGTTTCGGGACGGAGAAAACTACGCGCTCGGACCCAGTGACGCGACGGGCGGTCAGCGTTGCCGACCGCCCGTCCGCCAGTTCACCGGGGCACCGCCGTTACGGCAGCTTATGGAGCTCCACACGCCGGTTTTGCGCCCGGCCCGCCGTTGTGGTGTTGGGCGCGATGAAGCCGCTCGCCCCATACCCCTTCGCCACCATCCGTCCCGGCGCCACGCCCTTGCGCGCCAGGTAAGCGCGGACCGAGGCTGCCCGAGCCTGGGACAGGCGGACGTTGAGCGCCGCCGCCCCCGTATTGTCGGTGTAACCCGCGATCTCGATGCGGATCTCCGGGTTGGCGACCAGCGATCCGGCCACCTGGTCGAGCACCGCGTAGGAGCTTCCCGTCAGGGCAGACCGCCCCCACTCGAAGTTGACCCCGCGCAGAATCAGCGTGGGCCGCGGGGCACCCGGTGCGGCGGGCCCGGCCTCCGGCTGGAACAGGATGATGCAGCCGTTCGCGTCCACTTTCGAGCCCGGCGGCGTGTTGGGACACTTGTCGCGGTCGTCCGGCACGCCGTCGCCGTCCGAGTCGCGGATCACCTGCTTGGGCAGCGGGCAGCCGGTGGCGTCGACCGGTGTGCCGGCCGGGGTGTTGGGACACTTGTCAATGCCGTCCGGGACGCCGTCCAGGTCCGAGTCCATCGGGCAACCCTTGGCGTCCACCAGGGCGCCGGCCGGCGTGTTGGGGCATTGGTCGATGCCATCGGGTACGCCGTCCTTGTCGGAGTCCGCGGGGCAACCCATGGCGTCCACCGTCGCGCCGGGCGGCGTGTTGGGGCACTGATCGATGCCGTCCGGCACACCGTCACCATCCGAGTCGACGGGACAGCCCTTCGCGTCCACGTGCACGCCGGCGGGGGTGTTGGGGCATTGATCGATGCCGTCCGGCACGCCGTCCGAGTCGGCGTCGCTGGGACAGCCGTTAGCGTCCACCGTGGCCCCGGCCGGTGTATTGGGACACTTGTCGAGTCCGTCGTACACGCCGTCGTGGTCGGAGTCGGTGGGGCAGCCGTGCGCGTCGACGGTCGCGCCCAGCGGCGTGTTGGGGCAGGCGTCCAGCTTGTCGGGCACCCCGTCCTTGTCGGAGTCCTTGGCGGGCCCCCCGAGGTGGAACACCGAGAGGCCGACAGTTGCGACGGCATGTGTCGCGGTCGTCTTGGTTCCGAAGGCGGACTTCGTGCTGGGCACGTAGATGCCGCGGCCTTCGACGCGCAGGGCGACGCGCTCGGTGAGAAAGATCCGCACGCCGGCGCCGCCGTGCATGCCGTTGTCGGTGAAGTGGTACGGCGCCCGCGAACCGAAGTCGAGCAGCGAGTAGCCGCCGAGCAGGAAGAGCATCAGGCGGCTGCCATGGACGGGGTTGACGACTACGCTGGCGCTGCCGATGAGCGGTTGCAGGGTGGTGGGCGTCCCTGCGCTCGAGACGGTGTACTCGGGCTGGAACACTACGTCCGCCTCGAGCCCGACCAGGTCGCCCAGGAAGTAGCCGAGCCGGCCGCCGCCACCGAGCTTGTTGGCAAGGCCGAAGGCGGCGTCGTACCGCGTATAGGAGCCGAATGCGCCGGCCTCGAACTGGCTGGCGTGTTGGGCTGCGAGCCTTCCTGTCGGCAGCACCACGACGGCCAGCAGCCACCTGAGCTTCGTCATGTCAGCTCCTACGCTGGTTGCGCGTCTGGAGGCGTCTCTCGCGGTCGGCCCTACGGTAATAACTCCGAGCCTCGTTAGAAACCCCAGACGCCCGATTTCCGCAGGCCCGTGCTCAAATCAATACCCCCGATCACCAGGCCGCGCCGTGATCCATCCGACTCGCGCCAGGTGACGCTCGCCGGGCCCACGAGGGTGCCGCCGTTCTGCCCGGCGATCGTGTTGGCGCCGACCGGCCCGGAAAAGAGGCCGAGCGAGTCTCCGATCACCCCCGCCGCGAGCGTTTCCGCGCTGTTCGTCGCGGCGCCGCCGTACATGCCGCCGACCACCAGGACGACGTCGCCCAGGTCGAGTGTGGCGAACTGCGATCGGGGGGCCGGCAGCAGCGCGATCCCCGGGGCCCACGGGCCGGCGAAGAAGCCCGAGACGAGACTCACCGGGGCCGTATCGCTCGAGGCGAGCCGCGTGGTCGCGGCGTCGAGTCCGCCGCCTGGCGGCACGCTGTCGGCCACGCCGCCGAACGCGATCGCGCGATCGTCGAGCACCACGCCGCCGCCGTACGCCCGAGCGGAGGTGAGCAGCGGCTGTCGGTACCAGCCGTCGATGTGGCCGTCGAGGCCGACACGTCCGACGAACACGGAGCGCTGCGGGTGCCCCACGGAGTCCGCGCCGCCCAGCACGTAGATTCGCCCGCGCCGCACCACCGCCGCCGCGCCCGCCACCGGCGCGGGAAGCGGCTCGATCGGCGCGAAAGGCCCGGCGACGCCGTCCGGGGTGACGTCGGCGGCCAGCACCGACGCCTGCGCCCGGCCCGACGGGTCGATGCCGCCGATCACGTAGAGCGCGCTGCCGGTGAAGTGAGAGTTGTACCGAGTGGCCACGGCGACGGCGGCGAACGCCCGCGGCGCCGGCAGGGCCCGGCTCTTGAGCGGGTCAGGGCTGTCGGGCTGGCGGGCCCAAGCAGCGACGGCGCCGCCCGCTTGCGCGCGCGCCACGAACACGCCGCTGTCCGGGACGAGACGCGATCCGACGAGCTCCGAGCCCCCAGCGGCGTACAGCGTGGTGGCGACCAGGTCCCCGGCGGGGACCTCGGCCGCGGCGACCCCGACGCCGACCGGCGCGCTCGGGAACGGGGACCGCGGGGTCCAGCGCAGCGTGTCCCGACTGAACGGGACGCGAGGGATCACGTGCACGGTGGCCGTGAGCCGCAGCCCGGTCGCCGTCATCACGGTAAGCGTTCCCGACACGGCGTTGTCGGGCAGCGTGACGCGGATGGCCAAATCGCTCCACCCGCTGGCGCCGGCCACAGGCGCGGCCACGGTACCGCCGCCCGCAGCGGCGAGCGTGACGCCCCCCGCGCCTTGTGTCGCACCGAACCCGAAGCCCTCGATCACAGCGGCCCGGCCGCGCGCCACAATCGGCTCGACCGCGCCATCGACGTAGTCGATGCGAGGTGATGCCGGCGCGGGCGGTCCGCTCGTCCCGCCGCAAGCGGCGAGCAGGGCCACCAGGACCGGGGCGGGCCTAGCGCCGACCGTTTTCCCCTCGGACGAAGCGCACGGCCTTGGCGAGGTTTTCGGCGAGCTGCGCCAGCTCGGTGGCGCCGTGGGCGAGGTCTTCGATGGCCTTGAGCTGCTCCGCCGCGGCGGCGGCCACGGCATCGGCCTCGGCGGTCGAGGACTGAGCGCCCCCCTTCGCCTGCTCGAGGGACGTGCCGATCCGCCCAGACAGCGCCGCGATGCCGCGCGCCAGTTCCGCGACGCGCTTGCCGGCGCGGGCCGTGCCGGAGGCCGCCTCCGCGATGCGGCTCAAATCCGCCACCCACTCGGCCGACCCCTGCGCGACCTCGGTCAAGTCCGTCCGGATCCGCTCGAGCAACTGCGCCGCGCGATCGAGGGCCCGGCGGGTTTCCTGCGCCGACTTGCCGACGGCTCGGGCTTCGCGGCCGCTCGCTTCGGCGAGCTTATGCACCTCGTCGGCCACGACGGCGAAGCCGCGCCCGTGCACGCCCGCCCGCGCGGCCTCGATGGTGGCGTTGAGAGCGAGGAGGTTGGTCTGATTCGCGATGAACCCGATGGTCTCCGAGAACTTCTCCACCTGCTCGGCCACGTCGCGCAGCCGGCGCACCTCAGACGCGCTCTCCTCGGTGGTGACGCCCAGGTCCTTGAGGCGGCGGACGGCGGTCTCGGTCGCGACGCGCACCTTATCGGTGGTCTGTTCCATCTGCGCGCCTGCCTCGCGGGTCTGGTCGCCGGCGGCGGCGACCTCGCTGGCGTGTTGCTTGAGTTGGTCTGCCTCGCGCGCCACCGCGCTCACGAGGCTCGCGGCCTGCTTCGCGCCGTGGCTGGCGCGCTGCGCCGCCGCCGCCACCTCCTGGCTCGAGGCGTGGATCTCCTCGGTCGTGGCGGTAAGCGTCTCGATGTACGTGGTCGTTCGCTCGGATGCGCCGACGACGGGCTGTACCGACGCCTCGATTGCAAGCAGCAGGGCGAGCTGCGGCGCGAGCAGCGCGAGCATCTCGCCGTCCGTCTCGCGGTACATGAGGGGATCCGAGTGACGCACGCTCCAGAGCCCGACGAGCTGGCCGGCGTGATACAGCGGCACCAGCACCTCCGCGCCGGGTCGCTCCTCTCCCGGGACGACGACCTGGTCGGGCCGCAGGGCGTGTGCCACGACGGGGCGACGCAACCGCACCGCCTCGCCGGTCAGTCCCGCGTTGGCGTCGAAGCGGAACTGCGTCTGCCCGCCCGCGGCGGTGTCGGCGACCAGCTCCATCTCGTTGGTGCGGGAATCGTACCGCGCGAAGCCCATCTGCTCCCACGGCACGAGGCGCCGGGTGAGCTCCTGGATACGGGTGAAGCTGCGCGCCAGCGAGATGTCCGCCGCGATGACCTGGGACAGTCCTTGGACCAGCGCGAGCTCGTCGGCGCGCACGCCCAGCCGGATGACGTGGGCGCTCGTCGCCGTCGCCGCGGCGAGGACCGCACCCACTGCGAGCATTTCGACCGGGCCGAGCCCCGCGTGGACGAGGCGCAGCCAGGCGAGCGCCAGCGCGGCGGAGCAGCCGTACACGATCGTCTCCCACCGCGCCGTGAGCCACGCGTCCACCCAGGCGAGCGTGCGGCCGAGCGAGAGCTCGAGATAGAAGGTGGAGTTGACGACGACGGGCAGGAGCACGAGCAAGACGGCGAGTGCCGGAAGGTTCGCCGCTGTGAGCGCGTCGCCGCCGCCGGCGCCGCCCAACCGCTCGTACGCGGCGCCGACGACCGCCGTACCGGCCGTGAGATGGGCGGCGTTGCCCAGCGCCGCTCGCGCCGGCAATCGCCGCAACACCAGGTCGCCGGCTCCCATCGCCACGGGGGCCACCAGGGCCGCGCACGGCCACCCGCGGTCGAGCACGGCGAAAACCATGACGCCGAGGATGTAGGAGGCGAAGCCGTTCCCCGGGAGCGCGATCCCGTAGCGGCGCGTCAGCGCGCCTACCACGACGAGCGCCACGAACTCGGGTCCGAGGCCCGGGCCGAGGGCGGCCGGGTCGCGCACGTACGCGACGACCGCCGCGACGATGGCAACGATGGCGCCGAGGGAGACGAGCGCCCGCACGAGCACGCCCGGCGGCGTCTTGGAGCGAGGAGGGAGACTCATGCCGGCCGGTCCTGGTCCTCGGGGGGGTAGATGCCGCGCAAGCTCGGGACTGTAGCGTGGCGTGTCAAGCGCGACTATCCTTACGCAACCACTCCATGCCACTCACACCCGCTATGCGCGTCACCATCGAATACTGTGTCGTCTGAAACTATGAGCCTCGGGCCGCCGGTCTGGCGGCCGAGATCCGCAAGGCCTACGCGCACGCGGACGTGAAGCTGATCCAGTCCTCGGGCGGCGTGTTCGAGGTCGAAGTCGACGGCCGGCGCGTGTTCTCCAAGAAGACGCTCGGCCGCCACGCCCAGCCGGGGGAAGTGCTGCGCCTGATTCAGCAGATGGCTCCGCCGGCGCGTTGAGAATCGCCATCTCCACCGGCGGCGGCGACGCCCCGGGGTTGAACGCGGTGATCCGGGGCGCCGTGCTCGCCGCGATCCACCGCGGCTGGGAGTGTGTCGGCATCCGGCGCGGCTACGACGGCCTGCTGGACGAGGACCGCGTCGTGGCGCTCGACGCCGGCGCCGTCCGCGGCATCACCCACCTCGGCGGCACCATCCTCGGCACGACCAACCGCGGCGATCCATTCCGGTGGCGCGAGACGCGCCCCGACGGCAGCGTGATCGAACATGACCGGGCCGACGAGCTCGTCGCGGCCTTTCGAAGAAAGGGCATCGACGCCCTCATCGCGATCGGGGGCGACGGCTCGCTCCGCATCGCGCAGCGGCTGTTCCGCGAGAAGGGGATTCCGGTCGTGGGCGTCCCGAAGACCATCGACAACGACGTCGGCGGGACCCAGCTCACGTTCGGGTTCGATACGGCCGTCCAGACAGCGACCGAGGCGATCGACAAGGTTCACTCCACCGCCGAGAGCCACGAGCGCGTCATGGTCGTGGAGGTGATGGGCCGCCACGCCGGATGGATCGCGCTGCACTCCGGCATCTCCGGCTCCGCCGACGTGATCCTGATTCCCGAGATCCCGTTCGACATGGAAAAGGTGTGCGAGAAGATCCGTCATCGCGAGGCGGAGGGGCGCCATTTCAGCATCGTCGTTGTGGCGGAGGGGGCGGCTCCCCGGGGCGGCAGCGTCTCGCTCATCGACCCCGAGCACGAGCGCCTCGGCGGGATCGGCGATAAGGTCGCGCACTCGATCCAGGAGATGACCGGCAAGGAGACGCGCACGCTGGTGCTCGGCCACTTGCAACGCGGCGGCAGCCCCACGACGTTCGATCGCTTGCTGGGTCTGCGGTTCGGCGCCGCGGCGGTGCGCGTCATCGCCGACGGAAAGTTCGGAACGATGGTGGCGCTGCGTCCCCCCACGATCGCCCCGATCCCGATCGACGAAGCCCTCGCCGCGCCCAAGCTCGTACCGCTCGACTCCGACACGATCGCGACTGCCCGCGACATCGGCATCAGCTTGGGAGACTGAGTACGGTCCGAGCAGGTGACCGCTCGGGGTGACACCGAGTGCCCCGAGGGCGCGCGGCGCCGAGGGCCCTAAGTGCCTTCGACGGCGGCTCTTATCGGATGAGCCTCGGCTGTGGCACGGCGCTTCCACCAGGCTCGCCGCGACGGAGGTGACCTATGAAACAGTGGGTTGTGGCATTCGGACTGTTGCTCGTGCTCACGGCGGTCGCCGCCCCCACCCCCGCACAGACGCGAGTCAGCGTGGCGGTCGGGTTCGGCGTTCCGCGGCCTTACGTGTCGGGAGTCGTCGTCGTGGGACGGCCGTACTTCTATCGCCCGTACTTCTATCGGCGGCCGGTGGTCATCGTCGTACCCCCGCCCAATCCGGCTCACCCGCTGTTCGTGGATCGTGCGGTCGTGGTCCGGACGTGGGGCCGCCGCCATCATCATCACCACCATCACTTCCATTCTGATGACGACGATGAGTGATCGTCGCGCGTGGTTCGCGAGCCGTACCACTCGGAGCGGGAGCGTGCGGATGTGGCCGATGCGGAACCCGCTGCCCTAGGCGGGTCGCACGGTACGGTGGTCAAGCGGGAGGCGTCGCACGCACGCCTCCCGCTTTCTTCATTCCGGCCCCTCTATATTGCGGGCGTGCGAGTTTCGCGCGACCATTTTCTTCCTCCCGATCCCCAGGCCTTCCTCGCCGCCGAGCCCTCCACGGGGCGGGTGGTCGTCATCGCCCCGACCCGCGCGGCCTGCGAGACGATCGAGCTGGCGCTGGGGCTGAACATCGACACGGTGCTCGAGCGCGAGCACGGCGGCGACATCCGCCGTCTGGCGGCCTCGGGACGTGGCTTCGGCGTCGTGGCGGGCACCGGCACGGGAAAGACCCTCGCCATCCGCTCGATCGCGGAGACCATCCTGCGGGCGCCGCTCAAGGTCGGCGTCGTGAACCGCGAGCGCGAAGCGACGCCCGAAACGCCCACTTGGAACGTCGTGATCGTCACGACCGGGATCGCGCGCCGCTGGTTCGAGGATGGCTTGATCACCGAACGCGACACGCTCGTGGTGGACGAGATCCACCAGACGTCGGCTGAGCTCGAGCTCTGCCTCGCGCTGGGCAAGCGGGCGCGCTGCCGCTTCATCTGGCTGTCGGCGACGGTGGATCCCACGTTCTACGCCCACTACCTCGGCTCGGTCGAGGTGCTCGAGACCCGCGCCTTCGATCCGGCGAGGGCGGCGGCGGTGCGCGTGCTGCCCCAGAAACCGCTCGAGTTCCTGAATGAGCGCTTCATCAAACGAGTGATGGCGCAGCGCCGCGGCGTCGCGGTGTTCGTGCCGACGCGGGCGGAGGTCGAACAGATCGCCCGGGAGCTGGGAGATCGCTGGCAGGCCTTGCCCACCGCCTTCTATCACGGGGGCGAGCCGATTCGCGTGATCCGGCCCTTCCTCGACGGAGAGGTGCGACGCCCGTTCCTGCTCGCCATGACCGCCGCCGGCCAGTCCGCCCTGAACATCCGCGGGCTCGACACCGTGGTGATCTACGACGCGCGCTACACCAACGTGGTGGAGCGCGGCCGGAACGTGCTGACACGGCTCTACCTCGGCGCAAACGAGATCCTCCAGATGGCCGGCCGAGTGCACGGCCGGGTCGAAGCAGGCGAGGTGTACATCCTCAGCGACCGGGATCTGGATTTCGCGGGGCTCGAGCCGACGCCCCCGGAGTTCCAGCTCGCGGGCGACGCGGAGCGCGTGGCAATCACTTGCGCCGCGTTGGGCGTCGATGCACGCGACCTCGACCTGCCCGTCCCGCTCGATCGCCGAGCCTATCGCGATGCCATGCAGCTCCTCACGGAGCGGGGTCTCATCGAGCATGGCCGACTCACGCGCTACGGACGCGAGGTCGAGGCGATGCCGGTCGAGCGGCCGTGGGGCGAGCTGTTGTATCACGCCGATGCCGAGTTAATCCCGATAGTCGCGGTCGCGGCCAACATCGAATCGCTGCACCGCATGACCCGTGAGGAGCGGGAGCTGAAGGGGCTCATCGTGTCGGGCAGCGATCACCTCACCGCCTACAACGTGTACGCCGAGGCGGTCAACAAGCACGGCTATCTGGGCGAGGTGTACGGCCTGCCGCGCCACCTGTTCCGCGAAAGGGTCGATCAGTGGGCGGAGGGGCGCGGGGTGCTGGTCAAGGCCATCGAGGACGTGGCCCTCGGTACCGCGTCGGTGTACCGCCAGCTGGAGCTCGCGCTGCCGGACAAGCTGCCCTACGCCGGCGAGAAGACGCTCGCAGCGTTCGCCGAGCTGGTGGCCAGGATCATGCCGTTCGACTTGGTGATCGACGAGGAGACCGCTGACGGACGGGAGGCGCGGGTGAGCCGCGGCTCGGTGTGCGGGAGCTGGGGGGCGATCGCAGGTACGCTCCGCTACTTCGCCGACCGTTTTGGAGTGCCCCGGGCAAGTATCGAGGGGACACAGCTCCCGGAACGGGCGCTGCGGCGCTACGCCCGGCGTGGGGCGCCGACCGTGACGTTCGAGCGGCACCGCCGGCGCGAAGGCCTCATGGCGGTACGGACCGTCGAGTATTTCGGGTTCGTGCTCGAGCGGGACAGCGAGCCGCTGGGAAGCCCGTTCCCACCCGACCTCGCCGCCGCGGCCCGGGCGGCACTCGTCCAGGCCGTGCTCGCGGGGGAGACGCCACACCCCGACCAGGGGCGCGTCCGGCGGGCCCTCGAGCGGTTCGGCTTCTACTGGCGGCGCTCGGGCGGGCAGCTCACGGAGGCTGGGACGGAGCCGCTGACCGCCCGGCTCGCGCAACAGCTTGCAGCAGTGGCCTCGTGGGACGACTTCATCAACACCCGTCTCACGCTCGACGTAGAAGAAGTGATCCCCGCGGAGGTGCGCCACCAGCTCGACGCGCTGCCCGCTTCGATCCATTTGTACGGTGACCGCGTCCCGCTGGACTACGAAGTGGAGCAGGGCGGGGGCGTCATCAGGCTTCGCCTGAGGGAGGGGCAGGCGCGCCGCCTCCAGCCCCGAGACGTGCCGGCGCTGGACCGTCCCGTGCGCTTTACGGTGCTGCGCGGCAAGCGGGAGGCGGTGCGCGCCGCGAGTGTGGAGGAGCTCCACCGGCAGCTCAGCGGCCTCTCGCGCGAGGAGCGCGCCCGCCTGGTTCGTGGAGGACGCCGGCGGCGCCGCTAGGGACCCGCTTCGAATTGTGACGTCGTCATGATCCGGGGGTCCTCTCTATGATGTCCTGTGCGGCTTGAAACTCTTACCCTGTATCCGAGTATCCAATTCGTATGCCTCAGCGAGAGAAGATGCAAACCGCCCCGCCTCCGTCCGGCTTCGCACCGCTCGGCCAGGCAGTTATGGAGTCGTTCGCCGAAGGGATCGTGGTGTTCGACCCCTACGGCAGAGTGATCTACGCCAACCAGCGTGCGCGGAAGGTGCTGGACGGCTTGGGCGACCCGGCGTTCCTACGCGGCGGCGCGCTGCGAGAGCGGTTGGTCGGGTTGGGGGGCCGCGCCCGCGCGTTGAAGCAGGGTTCGCTGGAGCTGGGCGAGGCGGTGTTCCTGCCCGACGGCGACGACGCGAAAACGCTCGCGGAGCGCGAGCGGCGGGCGATCCTCGACACCCTCGAGGCCACCCACGGCAAGCTGGCCGAGACGGCGCGGAGGCTCGGTATCAGCCGCACCACCCTGTGGCGGAGGCTGCGGGCTTACGGCCTTCGGACGGACGGGCGCAGCGCGCACCGGCCGACGGCGCGCACGTAACGGCCTCTACCCGCCCCTTCACCAGACTGCTGGCGTCGTCGTTTCGGGCCGTCTAGCTTCCCGCTCAGGCCACCGCCCGGGAAGCCATGCCCCCCACGCCGTACATCATCGAAGAATACGTCCGCTGGTCCGACGTGGATTTCGCAGGCATCATCTTCTACGGCTCCTACGTCCGATTTTTCGAGATCGCGGAGACCGAGCTGTTCCGCGCCTGCGGCCTCGCCTACGCCAAGATGTTCGATCGGTACGACGTGTTCCTCCCGCGCAAGGCGGTACACAGCGAGTTCTACTCGCCCGCCCGGCTGGACGACCGGCTGCGCGTCGCCACCTACGTCGGGCGGGTCGGCACGACCTCGATGACCCTCAACTTCGATGTGTTCCGGGGCGCCGCTCCGTCGTTCGTGGCGGCGGGCTGGATGGTGCTCGTGTGCGTGGACCGGAAGCGGTTGAAGCCCCGGCCGCTCCCGGCCGGGGTGATCGAGGCACTCGCGCCTCACACGTTGTCGCCCGAGTCGGCGCGCGCGCTGCTCGGCGCCCCCTCTCCCTGAACGCGCAGTCGCTGGCGCTGCTCGCGCTCGGCGTCATGGGGGCAGCGTGCGCGAGCCGGGAAGCGCCAGCGGGGCGGCTGCGCGCCCGGATCGCGCGGCCACCGCACGACACCGTGTCTTTCGAGGCGGCGGCCAGTTCACGCCGCTGCGGCCGCGCTCGGTTCCCCGGCCTGCTCCTCACCGGCACGGAGCGCGGCAACGGCGTGCTCGTCCTGCTCCGCCCGGGCGACTCGCTCGCGAGCGGCGAGTTGCCACTGCTCGCACGCGCCGACAGCACCTCAGAGCGCGGCGCCATCGTCGTGGCGCGCTACATGGTCGGCGAGTCGGCGCACGGCGTGATGCTCGACAGCGGGACGGTTTCGGTGAGCAAGGCCGGGGATGTGCTCACGGCGAGCGCCCGGGGAGCGGGCGCCGAGGTCGCCGGGGCGGGGCGCGTCGTGCTGGAGGCGTCGTTCGAGTCGGTGCGGGTGGGATCGGATACCGTGCCGTGCGAGGCGACGCCGTGACCGACCGGGACTAGGGTACGCGGACGGCGGCGCGCCGTTAGATTGCAACGCGTGGAGCAGACCTACTTCCGCAAAGGCTTCGGTCTCAAGGGGCGCATCGAGGCAGCCCTCACGGCGGACTACCACAGCCACGTCGTGGACCGAATCCGCCAGCAGGGGTTCGTGCTCGCGCTCGGTGATCTCACCTTCAAGCTGGCGGGTGAATTCGGGTTCTGCTACGGCGTGGACCGCGCGGTGGAGTACGCCTACGAAACCCGCAGCAAGTTTCCCGGCAAACGCATCTTCCTCGTGGGCGAGATCATCCATAACCCGCACGTCAACACGAAGCTGCGCGCGATGGGCGTGGAGTTCCTCGCCCGGCTCGAGGGTGGCGATTTCGACGTGGGCGCCGTCACCCCCAACGACGTCGTCATCCTCCCCGCCTTCGGCGTGACGGTGCGGGACTTCGAGCGGCTCCGGGCACTCGGCTGCGTGCTGGTGGACACAACCTGCGGCTCGGTGCTCAACGTGTGGAAGCGAGTCGATTCGTACGCGCGCGATGGTTTCACCGCGATTATTCACGGCAAGCACTACCACGAGGAGACCAAGGCGACCTCGAGCCAGGTGACCAAGTACGCCGGCGGGCACTACCTCGTGGTGCGCGACATGAGCGAGGCGCGCGAGGTCTGCACGTACATCGAGGGACGAGGGAGTCGGGAGCAGTTCTTGCCGCGGTTTGCGCACGAGATGTCGCCCGGATTCGACCCGGACCGGGACCTCGTGCGTGTCGGCGTGGCGAACCAGACAACGATGCTGTCGGGCGAATCGCTCGCGATTGCCGCCGAGGTCGGGAAGAGCATGGCGCAGCGATACGGAACAGCCGCGCTCGCCGAGCACTTCCGCACCTTCGACACGATCTGCTCGGCGACGCAGGACCGGCAGGATGCGGTGCTCAAGCTGATCGCGGAGCCGCTCGATCTCATGGTCGTGATCGGCGGCTACAACTCGAGCAACACGACCCACCTCGCCGCGATCTGCCAACAGAAGGTCCCGACCTACCACGTCGAGGACGCGGCGTGCATCGACGCCGAAGGCGGCACGATCCGGTTCCGCCCCGTGGACGCGCAGCAGGAGCAGCGCCGCAGCGGGTGGCTCCCGCCGGGGCCCCGGACCATCGGGATCACGGCTGGCGCCTCCACGCCCAACAACAAGATCGGGGAAACGATCGAGCGGATCGCCGCGGCGCGCGGCCTGACGCTGGACGGAGTCCTGAGTGGTTGACCCCGGGGCGCCGCCCCGGGGTTAGCCTCGGCATATTTCCGTTATGCCACTCTCCGGCTTCCACCCGGCCGTCGCCCGCTGGTTCGAGGCGCGGTTCCGCGAGCCTACGGAGCCACAGCGCCGCGCCTGGCCGGTCATTCAGGCGGGCCGGAACGCGCTGATCGCCGCGCCTACCGGCTCGGGTAAGACGTTCGCCGCCTTCCTGGCGGCCATCGACTCGCTGCTGCGACAGGGGCTCGACGGTACGCTGCGCGACGAGACGCAGGTGGTATACGTGTCGCCCCTGAAGGCGCTCTCCAACGACGTCCAGAAGAACCTCTCCGAGCCGCTCGCCGAGATCCGCCGCACGCTCGAAGCCATGTGCCTCCCGGACGTGGAGATCCGCCCGCTCGTGCGCACGGGCGACACGCCTGCGGCGGACCGCCAGCGGATGGTGCGGCGGCCGCCCCACATCCTCGTGACGACTCCCGAGTCACTGTACCTGGTCCTCACGTCCGAGCACGCGCGCGACATGCTCCGCAGCGTGCGAACGGTGATCGTGGACGAGATCCACGCGGTGGCGCGTGACAAGCGCGGCAGCCACCTCGCGCTGTCGCTCGAGCGGCTCGAGCACCTCGCGGGCCGGCGGCTGCAGCGCATCGGGCTTTCGGCGACACAAAAGCCCATCGAAGACATCGCTCAGTTCCTGGTCGGCGCCCACCGAGCCCCGGCACCCGAGTCCCGAGCCCCCACCATCATCGACTCGGGGCACGCCCGCGCGCTCGATCTCGCTATCGAGATTCCCTCCTCACCGCTCGAGGCGGTGATGGCGGGGGAGGTGTGGGACGAGCTGTACGACCGGCTGGCGCAGCTGATCGGCGAGCACCGCACCACCCTCGTGTTCGTGAACACCCGCCGTCTCGCGGAGCGGGTCACGCTGCATCTCTCCGAGCGTCTCGGGGCGGAGCACGTGACATCGCACCACGGGAGCCTCTCCAAGGAGAAGCGGCTCGCTGCCGAGACCCGCCTCAAACAGGGCCAGCTCAAGGCGCTCGTCGCGACGGCGTCGCTCGAGCTCGGGATCGACATCGGGACGGTGGACCTGGTGTGCCAGATCGGGTCGACGCGGTCGATCGCGACGTTGCTCCAACGAGTGGGTCGCGCCGGGCATCACCTCCAGGCGATCCCCAAGGGGCGACTGTTCCCGCTGTCGCGCGACGAGCTGGTCGAGTGCGCCGCGCTCGTGCGGGCGACCGCCGCGCGCCAGCTCGACCGGCTGATCATCCCCGACCACCCGCTCGACATCCTGGCCCAGCAAATCGTCGCGGCCGCGGCGGGCGACGAATGGGATGAGGAGGCGCTGTACGAGCTGCTCCACGGCGCCTACCCCTATCGCGAGCTGACGCGCCAGGACTTCGACGCCGTGGTGCAAATGCTGGCCGAAGGGTTCACGACGCGCCGCGGGCGTCGTGGAGCATACCTCCATTACGACGGGGTGAACCGCCGGCTGCGCGCGCGCCGCGGGGCCCGGCTCGCAGCGCTCACGTCGGGAGGCGCGATCCCCGACATCGGCGACTACCGCGTCATCCTCGACCCGACCGAGACGTTCGTCGGCACGGTGAACGAGGACTTCGCCATCGAGAGCATGCCGGGCGACATCTTCCAGCTCGGCAACACCTCCTACCTGATCAGCAAGGTCGAGTCGGGCCAGGTGCGGGTGGTGGACGCACAGGGCCAGCCGCCCAGCATTCCGTTTTGGCTGGGGGAAGCGCCGGCGCGGACGCCGGAGCTGTCGGAGGAGGTGTCCCGGCTGCGCCAGGACGTCGCAGACCGCCTGGGGGATCTGCCCGGCACCATCGCCTGGCTGGTCGGCGCGGTGCCCGGCCTTCCCGAGCCGGCCGCCCGCCAGATGGTGGAGTATCTGGATGCCGGGAAGAAGAGCCTTGGCGTCATCCCCACGCAACACACGCTCGTGCTGGAGCGCTTCTTCGACGAAGCGGGCGGGATGCAGCTGGTGCTGCACGCGCCGTTCGGTAGCCGCATCAACCGGGCGTGGGGCCTCGCCCTCCGCAAACGGTTCTGCCGCAGCTTCAACTTCGAGCTCCAGGCCGCGGCCACCGAAGACGCGATCGTCTTGTCGCTCGGTCCGCAACACAGCTTCCCGCTCGAAGATGTGTTCCACTACCTGAAGCCCGAGACCGCCGAGCACCTACTGGTGCAGGCGATGCTGGACGCGCCAATGTTCGGCTCGCGGTGGCGCTGGAACGCGACGCGCGCGCTCGCGGTGCTGCGCTCGCGCGGCGGCAAGAAGGTCCCGACGCCGCTGCAGCGGATGGAGGCCGAGGACCTGGTGGCGGCGGTGTTCCCGGATCAGCTGGCGTGCCCCGAGAACCTAGTCGGAGATCGTGAGATCCCCGACCATCCGCTGGTGAAGCAGACGATCGCGGACTGTCTACTCGAGGCGATGGACTTCCCGGGATTGAAGCGGGTGCTCGAAGCGATGGAGGCAGGCCGCTGCACCCTGATCGCGCGGGACACGCCCGAGCCGTCACCTTTGTCCCACGAGGTGCTCAACGCCAAGCCCTACGCGTTCCTGGACGACGCCCCGCTGGAAGAGCGCCGCACTCAGGCGGTGATCACGCGCCGCGGCCTCGACGTCAAGACGGCCGACGACCTCGGCAAACTCGACCAAGATGCGATCGATCGCGTGCGGGAAGAAGCGTGGCCGGAGGTCACGAGCGCGGACGAGCTGCATGACGCGTTGCTGGTGATGGGGGCCGTACCGATTGGCGATTGCGGATTGCGGAATGCGGATTGGCAGGGGCATTTCGAGGAGCTGGCAGGGCAACGCCGGGCGGGCCGGCTCCTGACGGAGCGCCCCCTGTGGATCGCGGCCGAGCGCGTACCGATGCTGGAGGCCGTGTTCTCCGGGGTTGCGTGCGAGCCGCCGCTCGCGCCGCCCGAGCGGGAACGGGCGAAGAGCTGGACCCGTGAAGACGCGCTGCGCGAGCTGGTGCGCGGGCGGCTCGAAACAGTGGGCCCCACCACGACCTCCGAGCTGGCGTGTGCCCTCGGCGTCCCCGTGCCGGACGTCGAGTTCGCGCTCGGCGCGCTCGAGCACGAAGGGTTCGTGCTGCGCGGCCGCTTTACCCCCGGCGTGGCCGTGGTGGAGTGGTGCGAGCGACGGCTGCTCGCCCGCATCCACCGCTACACCCTCGACCGCCTGCGCAAAGAGATCGAGCCGGTCACCGCGGCCGACTTCATGCGCTTCCTGTTCCGCTGGCAGCGCCTGGCAGAAGACACGCGAGCCGAGGGGCCTGAGGGGCTCGCTGCGGTGCTCGAGCTGCTCGACGGCTTCGAGCTGCCGGCGGGCGCGTGGGAGACGGATGTCCTGCCCGCCCGAGTCACGCAGTACGATCCCCTCTGGCTGGATGGTCTGTGCTTGTCGGGCGAGATCGCCTGGGGCAGGCTCAGCGCAACGCGGAATGCGGACGTCGGAACGCGGAACAGAAGGTCCGGTCCGATTCGCACGACGCCGGTGGCGCTGTTCCGGCGGGAGCGGGGAGCGGTCTGGCGGTCCCTCAACGCCCAGTCCGATCCCTCGGAGCTGCCACTCTCGCACTCCGGGCGGGCGCTGCTGGAAACGCTCGACGGGCGCGGAGCATCGTTCTTTGGCGATCTCGTCAATGCGACCGGCCTGTTGCGCAGTGAGGTCGAGAAAGGGCTGGGCGAGCTGGTGGCGTGGGGCTTGGTCACGTCGGACAGCTTCGCGGGGCTGCGCGCGCTGCTGATTCCGTCCGACCGCCGACGCCCCATCGGGGGCTTCCCGCGGCGCGGTCGGGTGGCGCCCTTCGGGGTCGAGACGGCAGGCCGCTGGTCGCGGGTGCGGCAGGCGTCGCTCCTGCCCGAAGACCAGCTCGCCGAGGCGGTCGCCTGGCAGCTGCTGCGACGCTACGGCGTCGTGTTCCGCCGGGTCGTGACACGCGAGACGCTGCTCGTTCCGTGGCGCGATCTGCTGCGGGTGTACCGCCGCCTGGAGGCACGGGGCGAGGTGCGCGGCGGCCGCTTCGTCGGGGGGTTCTCAGGGGAGCAGTACGCCCTGCCCGAGGCGGTGGGCCTGCTGCGCGCGGTGCGCCGCCAGGAGACGAGCGGCGCGCTGGTCACGGTGAGCGGCGCGGACCCGCTGAACCTGGTCGGGATCATCACGCCGGGAGACGCGCTGCCCGCGCTCGCGACAAACCGCGTGCTCTACCGCGACGGCATCCCAGTGGCGGTTAAAGAGGGAGAGGGGAGGGGGGAGAAGTTCCTGGCCGAAGTCGGGCCCGATGAAACAGCGTTGCTCCGGACTGCCCTAGTGCGGGGCCGTGCGGCGCCGCTGGTGAGAACGTACCTCGGCAAGACGCGAGCGGGCCGGTAGGCCGGCAGCTGCCGGTCACACCCGCAGTTGCTTGGCGGCGAGCGCGGTACCGGCGACGCGAGCGCGAATCTTCTCGAAGGCCGTTTCGCGCGAGGTCGAGGTGTCGTCGCCGAACGGAGCAAAGCCGCAGTCGTCGGTCGTCCCCAGTTGGTTCAAGGGGATGTATTCGGCGGCTTCCAGGACGCGGTCCCGCACTGCTTCCGGTGTCTCGACTCTCGCATCGATCGGATTGATCACGCCGACGAAGACGCTCTGGTCGGGCTTGACGTGGTCCCTCAGGATTCGTAGCACCTTCCCGCGGTCGCGCTCGCTGGCCAGCTGGATGTAGAAGTTGCCGACCTTCAGCTGGAAGAGGCCCGGCAGCAGCTCACCGTAGTCCACGTCGGCGCTGTGGGTGGAGTCCCGGTCGCCGCCGGGGCAGGTATGAACGCCGATGCGTCTCCGCTCCTCCGCTGAGAACCGGCTCAGGACGCGGTTGTTGAGCTCGATGAAGCTCTCGAGGAGCTGCTGTGACGGGTCGAGCTTAACGCACAGCCGTCCCTCGGTGAAGTCGATCTGAACGTCGTGCGCGCCCAGCTGCAAGCAACGCCGAATATCGGTCTCGGCCTCGCGAACGAGGTCCTCGAGGAACGCGGCTCTCGGATAGCCGTCAATGCCTTCTGGGGGATAGAGAAGGCTGAGGGCCGAGGCCGAGATCACGGCCTGCTTGAGGGGAACGCGGGTGTGCCGCTTCGCCTCCTCGAGATAGGACGACGCGTAGGTCCGGTACCGAAACGGGCCCGCGGTGAGCCGGGGCAACTGCCGGACGTGGCCGTCGGCGAAGGGGATCGTGATCCCGTCGGGAGCCAGGTTCTCGAGCCCATCGATCGGGTAGGTGGCAAACGACGGCTTGGCCTGTTCCCCGTCGGTGATGACCGGCGAGCCGGTCGCCTCGAAGCGTCGAACCGTTTCGCGAATCGCCTGCTCGGAGCGCGCGCGCAGCTGCTCGCGGGAAATCTTACCGGCGGCGAACTCCGTTACTGCCGCCAGGAGCTCAGGCGGCCGCGGAATGCTTCCGATGGGTTCGGTGGGAATCGGCATGGGCGCAACGCTACCCGCCGGAAGGCGTGGGTGCAATGCCCGGCGTTCGTTCAGGCGACAGCCGCCCCCTCACCTCCGACGGCCGTGAGTCGTGCATGGTTGCCCTTTCCGGTCGCGCCGCTCAGAATTCCTCAACCCGTCCGCTCATTCCCCCGCCACGGAGTCCCCCGTGCAACGTCGCGAAGGCCTCGCCAAGCTCACCGGCCGCGAGCGCTACGTCGACGACCTACCGCTTGAGAACTTCCTGTGGGGCATGACGGTCCGGAGTCCGGCCCCCCGGGGTCGCATCACCGCGGTGCGCTTCGGGAACGACGTCGACTGGTCCGAGTTCGTGATCGTCGATCACCGGGATATCCCGGGCCCGAACGAGATCTTGCTCATCGAGCGCGACCAGCCGGTGCTCGCGGCGAGCCACGTGCGGCACGTGCACGAAGCGGTGCTGCTGGTGGCACATCCCTCACGCGAGATGGCGCGGCGCGCGGCTCAGGCGGTCGAGATCGTGGTCGTGCCGGAGCCCGCGGCGCTGGACTTTCGCGTCGCCCCGCGCCCCGAGCAGATCCAGTACGCGGCGGACAACGTGCTCAAGCAGCTCAAGATCGAGAAGGGCGACGTGGAACGGGCGCTCGCCCACGCCCCCGTCGTGGTCGAGGGCGCGTACGAGACCGGCGCGCAGGAGCACGTCTACCTCGAGACCCAGGGGATGATCGCCTGGCTCGAGGAAGACGTGCTGGTGGTCAAAGGCTCGATGCAGTGCCCGTACTACGTACTCAACGCCCTGCAACACGCCCTCCGACGCGACGAGCGGCGGGTGCGCGTGATTCAGGCGCCCACCGGCGGCGGCTTCGGGGGCAAGGAGGAGTACCCCTCCACCATCGCGCTGCACGCGGCGCTACTCGCGCTCAAAGCCCGCCGCCCGGTCAAGCTGGTGTACGACCGCTCGGAGGACATGGCGGCGACGACCAAACGCCATCCGGCGTTGGTGCGCCACCGCACGGGACTCACCGAGGACGGGCGGCTCCTCGCCCAGGATATCGAGGTCATCCTCGACGGCGGTGCCTACGTGACGCTGTCCCCCGTGGTCCTGTCCCGCGGGATCATCCACGCGGCGGGGCCGTACGCCTGCGACCATGTCCGCATCGCCGGGCGCGCCATGTTTAGCAACGCGGTGCCCTTCGGGGCGTTCCGCGGGTTCGGCGCTCCGCAAACGCTGTTCGCGTGCGAGCGCCACATGGACGTGATCGCGCGGACGCTCCGCATGGATCCGGTGGAGCTGCGACGGAAGAACCTGATCCGTGACGGCCAACGCACTGCCACCGGCCAGGTGATCCAGGATGGGACCGACCGTGTGGCTGTGCTCGAGCGGGCCCTCGCGCTCTCCACATTCGAGGAAAAGCGGCGGGCGCACACCGCCTTCAATGCGGCGCAGCGGAGCAAACGGCGCGGCATCGGCCTCGCCACGTTCTACCACGGCGCCGGGTTCACGGGCGGGGGTGAAGTACACCTGAATTCCCGACTCCGCGTCGCGGGGCTGCCGGACGGCCGGATCGAGGTGTTGAGCGCGAACATCGAGATGGGACAGGGCACGCTGACCGTGTTCACACAAATCGCGGCGGAGCGGCTCGGGGTGACACCGGACGACGTCGTCATCGGCGAGCCGGATACCGCGCGCGTCCCGAACAGCGGGCCCACCGTCGCATCGCGCACCACCATGGTGGTCGGGCACCTGATCGAGCGCGCCGTCGACGACCTGCGAACCCGGGTCGGGCTCGACGACCGGGCGCGGGGCTCGGTGGTGAAGGACGCTATCGCGCACTGGTACGCGGCCCATCCCGGCGGTCGACTGGTGGGGGAGGCGGTGTACGAGCCTCCGCCGGGCATTTCCTGGGACGAGCAGCGCTACCAGGGCGACGCCTACGGGGCGTTTGCCTGGGCCGCCTACGTCGCCGAGGTCGAGGTGGATCTCCGAACCTGTGCGACGCGGGTGATCGACTTCGTGGCCGTGCAGGAGGTGGGCAAGGTGATCAACCCGACGTTGGCGCGGGGTCAGGTGCAGGGTGGTGTGGTGCAGGGTGTGGGCTGGGCGTTGATGGAGGAGTGCAAATTCAAGGACGGGGCGATGGTCAACAACCAGCTCACGAATTACTTGATCCCCACGAGCGACGACGTCCCGCCGATCCGCGTGGCGTTCGTCGAGAATCCCTACCCGCACGGGGCGCAGGGGGCGAAAGGACTGGGTGAGCTGCCCATCGACGGCCCCGCGCCCGCGATCCTGAACGCGGTGGCGGCGGCCACGGGGACGGAGCCGCGCGCGATCCCGCTGACGCCGGAACGGCTCATGGACTTGACGCGTTGATGTCGACTGTCCAGGTCGTCTTCACCCTCAACGGTGCCGCCGTCTCGCTCGACCTCGACCCCGCGGAGCGTCTGCTCGACACGCTGCGCTACCGCCTCGGGCTCACCGGCACGAAGGAAGGATGCGGTGAAGGCGAGTGCGGCGCCTGCACGGTATACCTGGACGGACTGCCCGTGAATTCCTGTCTCGTCCCGACCTACCAAGTGCGCGGCGCGCGGGTGGAGAGCGTCGAAGCCATTGCCGCCGAGCGGCTCGGTCCATTCCTCGCGCAGGGCGCGACGCAGTGCGGCGCCTGTACCCCCGGCGTGGTCATGACGGCGCTGTGGATCGGCGCGCATCCCGAGCTCCTCGAGACGCACACGATTCGCGAGCTCATGGCCGGCAACCTGTGCCGCTGCACCGGCTACGACGGGATCGTCGACGCCGTCAGCACCGCCCTCGGCCACGGCGAGCCACCTGTGTGAAGCTGCTCCTTCCCGAGACAGTGCGCGACGCACTCGCGCACATGGCTGGGCGCGACGGCGTGACGACTCCCATCGCCGGGGGCACCGATCTCCTGGTTCACTGGCCGGTGCGGCTGGGCGAGCGCGATCGGACATACGTCGATCTCTGGCAGCTCCAGGAGCTGAAGCCGCTCCGCTGGACGGCGGACGCGCTGATCCTGGGCGGGCTCACCACCTATTGGGACGTGATCCGGGACCGGCGTGCCGGTGACGAGTTCCCTTTGTTGGTCGCGGCCGCTCGGCAGGTCGGGGCGATCCAGATCCAGGCGCGCGGTACGTGGGCCGGGAATATCGTGAACGCCTCGCCCGCAGCGGATGGCGTGCCCGCCCTCATGGCGTATGGTGCCGTCGTCGTCCTCGAATCACAGCGCGGGACAGAGGAAGTCCCGCTGGACGGTTTCTATACGGGGTACAAGGATATGCGGCGCCGGCCTGACCAGCTCATCGTGGCGGTCCGGATCCCGCGGCGCCGGTACTCATACCAGACGTTCGCGAAGGTCGGCTCGCGCCGGGCACAGTCCATCGCCAAGGTGGGGCTCGCCGTCACGCAATCGGACGACGGCTGGCGCGTCGTGGCGGCGAGCATGGCGCCTACGATCCGCCGCTGTCCCGCCATCGAGCGGCTGCTCCAGCAGGGGGCGGTGCTGCGCGACTCGGACGACCTGCTCCCCGCGATCGCGCGGGACGTTTCGCCCATAGACGACGTACGCTCCACGGCGGAGTACCGGCGCCGCGTGATGGCGCGGGTGCTGTACGACGAACTGCGGGAGACGTGCGGCTGGCGGTGAGGTCAGTCAGCGAAGCGGCACTTCGGCCACGAACAGATCGTAGCGCGCAGCGCCGTTCATGTTGGAGTTGAAGATCACCACCTTGCCATCCGGGCTGGGCGTGCCCCAAGGGATGGCCCAGTAGCTGGGCCCCGGATTGAGGGAGTAGTGGTGCAATAACAGACGCTGATCGCTTCCGTCGCTGCGTTGCACCCCGATCGCATGCTGCCAAAGGACCGAATTGGCCCACCGAGGGTCATCGTCATACCCGCTCAGGAACGACCACTGTCGGTTCAGATCTCCGCCCAGCTCGGCATCGGATTGCACCCAATTGCCGGCGTGGTGGACGAGCGTGCCAGCGCTTTGGTTCAGAATCTGCGTTTTGACCACGCTACCCCCGCTCACCGCATAACGGTCTTCGGCGAAAGGGGCGCTCACGTTCACGTCGGCGGTCACCCACCGACTACGGAGGCTCGCGTTGTGCGCGAACCAGAAGTTGATGCCCTCGTTCTGGGTGGGGCCGAACGAATTGTCGGACAGGTCCCAGAGACGAACCTGGCCTCCCCCGTTGGTGAGGACTACGTAGCGCCCGTCGCGCTCCAGACGTCCCTCGTCCAACCAGCTCTCGGAATGCGTGAAGTACTGATTCGTCTGGCCGTTCCACGCGAATGCCGTGGTGGCGTTCACCAACCCGACGAACCACACGTCGTTCCTGTCGTGCTGGAGCCAGGCGAACGCGTTCAAGCTGTGCGGGAAGTTTCCGGTGTTCTCCAGCTGCATCGTCTGCGTGTTGAACCGCAGCAGCACGCCGTTGTGGAGGACGTACGCGATGCGCGGCTGGCTCGCGAGGTTCGAGAACGAGAAGCACAGGTCCCGGTCCGGCTGAGCGCCAGCCGGGAGGACGCGATAGTTGCTGAAGCCCACGCCACGGGTGAAATCCACCAGGTGGTAAGCCATCCCGTCACCGCGGATCAGAATGGTGTGCGAGTTGTTGTCGGGGCCCCAGCCGAGGCTCGCTCGGTTTCCTCCGTCCGCGTAGTCGTGCCCGGCGCTGGTGTTCACCGCGGGGATGGTGCCGCTCGTGACCTTCCAGATCTTCACGTGGGTCACGGGGTCATTGTACGTGAAGCCCGCCGGCTGGTTGACGAGGTTGAGCGCGTCGTACGCGGCGACATTCGGGGCTTGGCCGCTCGCGACCGGCAGCAGGGTCGGGTCCGCCACGGCACCGCTTCCCCCGCTCGCGCCGGTGGCAGTGCTCTCGCAGCCGAGCGACGCGAGGACGCCGGCGAGCGCGACGGCGAGCACTGCGGGGACGCGGGGTCGTTCTGAGACGGGAACGTCCATGGCGAAGGTGTGGTCGGAATCCCGCTCTTCCTCTGTGATGCCCGTCACCCGTCACCCTCGCCTCGGGCCCTACCGGAGCGTTGCCCCGCTGCGGATCCAATTCCCCAGCAGCGCCCGCTCCTGGTCCGTCATCGCCGTCACGTTTCCGAGCGGCATGGTGTGGGTCACAACCGCGACCGCGAGGATCCGCTCGGCCCGGGCGCGAATCTCTTCCGGTGTGTCGAGCGCGATTCCGAGCGGCGCGGTCGCGAGTCCGGCGACGGTGGGCGCGGCCGAGTGGCATGGCGCGCAGCGTCGCGCCACGATCACCCGCACGTCGGCGAACGAGACGGCGGGCTTCCCGGCAGGACCACTCGGGGCCCCATCGCCGTGGGGCGCGGTGATCAGCGCCAGCGCGACCAGCGCGACAGCCGCGCCCGGCAGGAGCCACATGTTGTGGCGACCCTGGTTCCGCAGATTGAACCAGTGTCGCGTCGCCACGCCCACCACCGCCAATCCCGCGAGGATCAGCCAGTTCAGCCGGTGACCGTAAGTCGCCGGATAGTGGCTGCTCACCATGATGAACAACACGGGGAGCGTGAAGTAGTTGTTGTGAAGCGAGCGGAGCGCCGCCTGCCGGCCGCGGGTCGCGTCCGGCAGGCGTCCCTGTGCCAGTGCCGCGACCATCTCCTGCTGGGCCGGGATGATCACCATGAGCACGTTCGCCGCCATGATCGTCCCGATCGCAGCGCCGACGTGGAGATAGGCGGCGCGGGGAGCGAACAGCTGCGTGAGGCCCCAGGCGAGTGCCACGCCGAGGACGAACAGCACGCCCGCGAGCGCGAGCGGTGCCTGGCCGAGACGCGACCGGCACAGCGCGTCGTAGACGAGCCAACTGCCGACGAGTGCTCCCACGCCCACGGCGATCGCGGCTCGCGGGCTGAGCGTCGAGACCTGGGTGTCGACGAGGTAGGCGGCCGCGTCGAGATAGTAGATCAGGACGAGCAGGACGAAGCCACTCAGCCACGTCGCGTACGCCTCCCACTTGAACCAGTGAAGCGTGGAAGGAAGCGCCGCGGGAGCGACCGTGTACTTGACCACGCGGTAGAACCCACCGCCGTGGACCGACCAGAGCTCTCCGGCGACGCCCGGCTCGGCGCGCTCGGCTGGGGGCGGCGCGAGCCGGCCGTTCAGCCAGTTGAAGTAGAACGATGTCCCGATCCACGCGACGCCCGTGATCACGTGGCCCCAGCGAAGCGCCAGATTGAGCCACTGGCTGAGGTGGGCGTCCACCGGGGCAGCGCTCAGCTGCCGCGGTAAGTGGTGTAGCCGAAGGGGCTCACGAGGAGCGGCACGTGGTAGTCCCCTGCGTCTCGGACCTGAAAGACGACCTCTACGTACGGGTAGAACGGCGTGGCCCCCTGGGCTGCGAAGTACGGCTCCACGTCGAACCTCAGACGGTAAGTGCCGGCCGGGTTCTTGACCTGCGCGGGCAGCAGGTTCGCGAGGCGGCCGCCGGCGTCGGTCGGGGCGGCTGCGAGCTCGGTCCAGCCGTCGCCCGTCTGCAGTGCCAACGAGACGGCGACGCCGGCGGCGGGCCGGCCGCGCGCGGTGTCCAGGACGTGGGTCGTGATTCCGCTCATGGGGCCACCAGTTTCTCGAGTCGGAGCCGGGTGATCTTCGCCTGCTCTCCCGCCGCGATCCGCAGCTCCGTGGCCGGATCGTTCCCGAGACGGCGGCGCAGCTCGCCGAGCAGCTCGCCAGCGGTCTTTCCCGTGGCGCACGTCAAGAACAGGTACCCAAAGCGCTCGATGTAGGCGACGTTCTCACGGGCGAGGGCCGCGCGCGTCGCGGCTGCGGCCGTGTCCACGCCAGCCTGTTCGCGGCGGGACCACTCCTCGGCCGTGCGTTCGCCGATGCGCGGGTGGTCCTGAAACGCCTCCAGCCAGTCCTCCCGCCCCAGCGCCCACCAGGCGCGCTCGGCGTGGGCCAGCAGCGCGGCGTCGCTCGTGAACGGGCGGGCGGCGAGTAGCTCGTCCACCCAGCGCTGTGCGCCGCAACACTTGGCGAGCGCCGATCGCGCCTTGTCTTCCGCCAGGCTGTTCAGGTACGCCGCCACCTTATTCACACACTGAACCGTGTGCTTGGCGATCATTGCCCTCAAGGGCAGTGCACTGCCGAGCCCAGGCTTCAGCTCGGGCACAGGGCGGCACCGTCAAGTCACCCGACCCCACAGCCGCAGCCGTGCCACCCCGCCGTCGGGGAAGATGTTGAGTCGCACGTGCGTGACGGACGCTCGCGCCCGCGCGAGCGCGAAGCGGTGCACGGCGTTGGACCGCAGCTCGGTGCGCGCCAGGAGCTCGCGCCACACGGCGGTGTCCGGCGGCAGGGCGGAGCCGGCGAGCCCGGGCGCCTCGCATCCCTCGAGGCTCGCGCTCTCCGGGAAGTTGCCTTTGAAGTGGGTCGTGTCCAGCTCGCAGCGCTCGATCACGCCGCGCCGCCCCAGCCGTAGCACCACCCAGTCGTGTCCCGGACCGCGGCGGCGGCGCGTCTCCCAGCCGTCACCCATGTCGCGCGGACGCCCCGGCATTATGAGGTTCAGCGGCTCGCTGAAAAACTGATCGCTGGTCGCGAGCGGCAGGCCGCCATGCTCCACCGCGACCAGGTCGATCGGACCGGCACCCCGCCGCGCCGCCGTGATCCGCCGCCAGTCGGGCCGGGCCTCGCCCCAGACACGCAGCCGGGCCACCCCGCCGTCCGGGTAGATGTTGAGGCGGACGTGCGTAGCACGGGCGTCACCCCGGATCGAGAAGTCGTTTTCGGTATGCCCCGCGAGCGGCGCACGGGGCAGTCGCTCCAACCAGGCGCCGCCGAGGGCGCGCAGGCGGCGCGCGGTGGGCGCGCCGGCGAGGTCCACCGCGTCGAGCGAGCACTCCGCTGGATGGTTGCCGCGGAAATGATTGGTGTCCACAGTGAGGGCGCGAATCACGCCCGGGGCACCGAGCCGGATGATGCACCAGTCGTATCCCGGCCCGCGGCGGCGCCGGGTTTCCCAACCGTCCATCCACTTGCCGCGCTTCGTGTACCGGCCTTCGATGAACACGCCGCGCCCCGGCTCCAGCAGGTTGCTTTTGGGGGCGAAGAATTCGTCGCTCGCAAGCAGCGCGTTGCCGCCTAGTCGGGCGGCCGCGAGATCGATAAGCCCCTCTCTCAGCGCACCCATTTGCCCACCGCTCCCGCCGGAAACGCTCCTTGATCGAACACGCAGCTTCCGCGCACGAAGGTCTGCCGCACCACGCCGTGCAGCGTCCTCCCCGCGTACGGCGTGATCGGGTGTCGCTGCCGCAAACGTGACGGCTCGACGGTAAACTGTGCGTCGGGATCGAACACCACGAGGTCCGCGTCCCAGCCGGGAGCGATCGCGCCCTTCCGGGAGAAGCGCGCGAGCCGGGCCGGCCGCTCGGCGTGCCAACGCACGAGGTCCTGCAGGCTGCGACCGCGGGCGCGCGCTCCGGTCCAGGTCGCGGCGAGGGCCAGCTCGACCGACGCGACGCCGCCCCACGCCCGAGCGAAGTCGCCCGCTTCGAGACATTTCAGGGCAGGCGGTGCCGGCGAGTGGTCGCTCGCCACGAGATCGATGGTTCCGTCGGCGAGCCCGCCCCACAGGCGCTCGCGGTTTTCCCGCTCGCGGATCGGCGGTGCGCACTTCCACGCGGTGGCGCCGTCCGGGATGTCCTCGGCGGCGAATGTGAGATAATGCGGGCAGGTCTCCACGGTGATCGGAAGACCTTCCCGCCGCGCGTCCCGCAGCCGGTCCAATGCGGCGGCGGCCGCGAGATGCACGATGTGGACGTGACATCCCGTCTTGCGGCACAGCCCGAGGGCCAAGTCGATCGCTTCCAGCTCAGCTTCCGGGGGACGTGCAGCGAGCCAACTGGCGTAGCGCCGTGAGTCGGCGGTGGAGCGGGCGGCTCGGGCGATCGGGCCAGGCAGCTCGGCGTGCACCAGCAGGGGAAGCCCGAGCTCGGCGAGGCGGGTCATGGCCGGGTAGAGGTCTGCTGCCGACACGGATGGGAACTCGTCGATCCCCGAAGCGACCAGGAAACACTTGAAGCCCGCCACGCCGGCCTCGGCGAGCGGCGCAAGCTGTGCGGTGTTACCGGGCACGACGCCGCCCCAGAACGCGTAGTCCACGGTCGCGTGGCCGGCCGCCGCCCGAACCTTCTGCTCCAGGCTTTCGACCGTGGTCGTCACCGGGATGCTGTTCAGCGGCATGTCCACGATCGTGGTGACGCCTCCCGCCGCGGCGGCCCGCGTCGCGGTCTCGAAGCCCTCCCAGTCGGTGCGCCCCGGCTCGTTCACGTGGACGTGTGTGTCCACGGCTCCGGGGAGCACGACCGCTGTTCCCACGTCCAGCTGTCGAGTGGCGTCGCGCGGCTCGCCATAGTCCTGTACGGCCGTGATCACCCCGTCCACGATCATAATCGCGCCCGGCCGCAGCCCCCCCCCCGGGGTGGCGACGCGCTGACCGGCGATGACGAGGTCAGCTGGCGCCACGCGCCTCGATGCGCCCGCGCGCCGCGGCCACGAGCGCGGCGTTGCCGGGGGCCGTCGTGCCGTCCGGCAGAGTGAGCGTGTCCTCGAACCCGACGCGCGTGTCGTAGCCCCGGGCGATCGCCGCGTCGATCAGCGGCCACGCCGTCGGGCCGACTCCATGGAGCAGGCGCGGCAGCCTGATCCCAGCGCCATCGAGCCTCGCCTCCAGCTGGGCCAGCATTCCCAGGGCCGTGTCGACGTCGCCCTCCTGAGGCTCGAACATGACTCGCAGGCAACGCGCGGCCAGACCCGAGTCCACGAGCACCTCGGCGCCGCGGGTGTTTGCCAGACCGGCCTCCACGCCCACGCCGCGCGTGCGCAGCAGCTCGGCCAGCTGTTTCGAGCCCTCTTCGTGGAAATTCACCGACGCAAAGTCCGGCAGGAGCGTCCATCCCGCGATTGCTTTCAGGCGGGATTCGGTGTCCCGAATGATCCAGGCTCCCGTGCTGACGCCGATCGGGATCCCAGGCACGGCGGCGCGGATCGCCGTGAGCGCCGCGGCCACGTCGGTCGCGGTCAGGCTTTCGCTGCCGTCCGGGCCGCGCACATGCAGGTGGATCGCGGCGGCCCCCGCCGAGACCGACTCGGCCGCCACGAGGGCTTGTTGCTCCGGCGTGACGGGAATGCCGGGGTGCTCGGCAAGCGTGCGACCGCCGTTGATCGCGGCCTTGAGGAGACCCGTCACGTCGGGCGCTCAGCCCACCGGTTGCTTCAACTTGTCGAGGTAGAGCTTGCGCACCTTGGCGACCTTGGGCGCGATCACCGCGCGACAGTAGCCTTGGTTCGGATTGCGGCGGTAGTAGTCGCGGTGGTACTCCTCGGCCGGGTAGAACACCTCGAAGGGGACCACCTGGGTGACGATCGGGTCATCCCACACCCGCTCGTCTGCGAGCTCCCGGATCACCTGCTCGACCACGGCCTTCTGCTCCGGAGTGTGGTAGAAGACCGCCGAGCGATACTGCGTGCCGACGTCCCCGCCCTGACGGTTCAGGGTGGTCGGGTCGTGGATCGTGAAGAAGACATGCAGCAGGTCGCGAAACGAGACGACCGCGGGGTCGAAGGTCAACTGCACGACTTCGGCGTGCCCGGTGGACCCTGTGCAGACAGCCTCGTACGACGGGTTGGCGACGCGGCCCCCCGAGTATCCTGACTGAACCTGCTCGACGCCCTTGAGATCTTGGAACGCTGCCTCGAGGCACCAGAAGCAGCCGCCGGCCAAGGTTGCGATTTCGTGTTGAGGCATGTCTTAATCTAGCCCCAGTCCTTCGACTCCGGCGCGACCTGCCGCATGAACTTGATGAAGGCGTACGGCGACTGGGTGCGCGAGTGAACTCGCGGCTCGGCGTCTGCCGGTAAACCGGCCGCTTCAGCGGCAGATGCCGAGTCGCGGCTTGAGCCGCGCTTCAGGCGCAGGCTTTGTACTGCTTCCGCCAGCACGTTCACCGTCCCGTCGTCCTTCGCGAGCTTGCCGCGTACCCACAGCAGCGGCTCGCCGCGGATCGCCGTGCGGTGCTTCAGGTATACGTCGGGCCGCACGATCACGTTCACCATGCCCGCTTCGTCTTCCAGTAGCACGAAGATGAATCCTTTCGCGGTCTCGGGGCGCTGGCGCGCCACCACCAATCCCGCGACCTCTACCCGCGTGCCGTGCTCGTGCAGCGGCAGCGCGTCGCTCTGCACCACGGTGGGCGGCAGCGCGCCGCGCAACAGCTCGAGCGGGTGACCGCTCGCCGCGAACCCCAGCACCGCGTACTCGGCGAGCAGCCGCTCGTCCGCCGCGAGGCCGCCGAACGGCAGGTGCTCGAACGGATGGTCCAGCGCCAGCTCGAGCTGGCGCCGGCCGCGCGCTTCGCCGCCCTGCTCCGCTTCGGGCGGGAGCCACAACCCTACCTGCCACAACAGCTCGCGCCGCGTCAGGCCGAACGCGTCGCATCCGCCCACCCACACCAGGTGCTCGATCGCGTTGCGCTTGAGCCGGGGCGGCGCGCGCCGCACGAAGTCGCCGATGCCCCGGAACGGGCCGCCGCGCGCCCGCTCCGTCACGACGGCACTCGCCGTCTCCTCGCTCCAATCGCGGATGAACCCGAGCCCGACCCGCACCGCGGCGCCTTCGACGTCGCACCACACTTCGCTCTTGTTCACGTCCGGGAGCCGGATCTCGATCCCGTGCCGTTGGGCGTCCCGCCCCAGCGCGTCGAGCGAGTAGAACCCCATCGGCTGGTTGTTGAAGAGCGCGCAGTAATACTCGGCGGCGTAGTAGTGCCGCAGCCACGCCGACTGGTAGGCGAGCAACCCGAACGCCGCCGCGTGCGACTTGGGAAAGCCGAACTCGGAGAACGCGATCACCTGCGTGAACACCCGCTCGGCGACCTGCTCGGGAACGCCGCGCGCCGCCGCGCCGTCGCGGAATTCCTCCCAGAAGCCGGCCATGAGCTCCCGGCTGCGCCGGCGGCTCATGGCACGTCGCAACGCTTCCGCCTGCCCCGGCGTGAACCCGGCGAGCGCCTGGCACACTTGCAGCACCTGATCCTGGTAGAGGATCACCCCCAGCGTCTCCGCGAGCACGTCTCTCAACAGGGGATGATCCACCGGCGGCTCGTAGCGACGGCCGCGGGCCCGGGCGCGGCGCTCGTCCTCGCGCCGCCGCACGTAGGGGTTCACCGCGCCACCCACGATCGGCCCGGGGCGCACGATCGCCACCTCGACGGCCAGGTCCTCGAGGTTCTTCGGGCGGGTGCGACGGATCATCTGGATCTGCGCCCGGCTCTCGATCTGGAACAGCCCCACGGTGTCGCCGCGGCAAATACGGTCGTACACCGCCTGGTCGGCGAAGTCGATGCGCGACAGGTCGGGCGGCCCTCCCCCCGCGCGCATTGCGATCCGTTCGACGCACTCCTCCACGAGCGACAGCATGCCGAGCGCCAGGAAGTCGATCTTGATGAAGCGCGCGTCGTCGCAGGAATCCTTGTCCCACTGGCACACGACGCGGTCTTCCATCGCCGCGCGCTCGAGCGGCACGACCTCGACGAGCGGCCGGCTCGAGATGATCATCCCGCCGACGTGCTGCGACACGTGGCGTGGTAGCCCGGCGATCTCCTCGGCCAGCTCGCACAGCTCCTTCCAGAGCGGCGCTTTGGTCCGGCCGTGGAAACCGGGCAACTGCTCCAGCTCGTCCGCCAGTCCGCCCGACCGCCGGTCCGCCAGCTTCGCCACCTGCTCGAGCTCGCCGGGGGGGAGGTCGAGCGCCTTGCCGATCTCCCGGACCGCGGAGCGGAGGCGATAGGTGGGGAACGCGCAGACGAGCCCCACGTGCTCGTCCCCGTAGCGCTTGTAGACACGCCGGATCAGCTCCTCGCGGATCTCGCGCGGGAAATCGAGGTCGATGTCGGGAACCGACGCGAGGCTCTCGTTCAGAAACCGGCCCAGGAACAGCCGGTTCGCGATCGGATCGATGTGCGACAGGCCGAGCAGGTAGCACACGATGGACGACACCGACGAGCCGCGCCCGCGGCCGGGGAGGAGGTTGGCCCCTGCACGGAGCGATCCGCGGCGCACGTCGGCAGCCACCTCACGCGCCAGGTCGAACAGGTCGTGATACACCAGAAAAAAACCGCTGAGTCGATGGTGCTCGATGAGTGTCAGTTCCTCCGCGAGCCTTCGCACCGCCTCGTCACGCTGCTCGGAACCCTCCGGATAGCGCGCTTCGAGCATCGCCCGACACAGCTCGGCGAGCGCCTGAGGGGCGGGGCTCCGATCCGCCCCGCGGAAGTCCGGGAACCCGTAGCCCAGGTCCCGGGTGATGTCGAACGCCCGGCAGCGCTCCCCCAACGTCCGCGTGTTGGCGACAGCATCTGGACAGTCACCAAACAGCGCAGTGACATCTTCCGGTCGCCGAAGGTAGAACTCGCTGTTCGGCCGCCGCACGCTGTGCGAGCCGTCCAGCGTCGTGCGGTGCCGGATCGCGACCAGCACGTCGTGCAGCCGGTGCCGGGCGCGGGCGTGATAATGCACGTTGCCAGATGCCACGACGCCGAGGTGCGCGTCATCCGCGATGGCCTTCAGCGCCCGGGTCAGGGCGAGATCACCCCGGACGTAGTTGCGCTGCAGCTCGACGAAGAACCGATCGGCCCCGAACACCGCGCGGCAGCGCTCGGCGAAGCGCCGTGCGGCGGTCACGCCTGCTTGCTGCAAGCGCTGCGGCAACAGGCCGGTGCGGCAGCCGGAGAGAATGATCAGCCCTTCGTGCCGTGCTTCGAGCGACGCGAAGTCGAGCCGCGGATCGCGGCGGTCGGCACGGCCCAAGTGGGTCTCGGTGATCAGCCGGCACAGGTTCGCGTACCCTTCCGGCGTCTCAGCGAGCAGGGTCACGTGGGAACCATCGAGTAGTGTCAGCTCCGCACCCGTGATTGCCTGGATGCCGAGTTGCTTCGCCTCATGCGCGAACGCCAGCGATCCGTAGAGGCCGTTGTGGTCGGTGAGCGCTACGGCTGAGTAGCCGAGCTGCGATGCCGTGAGCGCGAGCTGCTCGGGGAGAGATGCACCGTCGAGGAAAGAAAACGCCGAGTGGCAGTGCAGTTCGATATACATCGGCGGTCAGGGCGGTCAAAGAGAAAGGCGGCGGTCACTAAGGCTGCTGAATAAACCACTCTCCGGTATGCAGGTCCTCGAACAGCACGGCTCGCTTCCCGCCGTCGAGCACGATTTCACGGTAGCGACGAGCGATCGGCTGTCTCCACCACTCATCGTCGATTCGCCAATCCTCAAGAATTGCTTCGACCGACTGACCGCCGCCTGTGTCCTTTGACCGCCTGACCGCCGCAGGTTGACCGTTGGCGTCCAGCTCGACTGTCACCGGCTCCGGCGCATTCAGTGCCCGAAGCCGGTCCGCTCTGTTCCGCGTTCCGCCTTCCGCGTTCCGAGTTTGGTCACGGCTCATAATCGATCAACGCATACCGCCGCTCCGGAAGCCGCGACCATGGCTGCACCTCGATGACGTGGTAGAGCAGCGTGCGCTTGAGCCTGAGTTTGATCTCCTGCAGGGCAATGCGGAGCGCGCGCCGCCGTCCCGCCCGCGCGGCGGCGCTCGCGTCGCGGGCGAAGAGCTGCAGTTCGGCGGTGCCAGGCGCGAAGGCGGTGAACTCGACCGCGAGCCGCTCCACTGCCCCGACGGGCGGCGCCTGCTCGAGCCGGGTCCGGAGCGGCGCGGCGATGCGATCCCGGTCGGCGGTCGGGTCCTTGAGCGTCGATTCGACCAACCACGACGCGCCGTGCTCGAGCTCGGCTCGGACGCGCACTACCTGCACCCGCCAGCCGATGCGACGTGGATGCTTGAGTGCGCGCTCGAGCAGCTGGTTCAGCGCATGCGCGAGCAGCTCGCGCTCGGCGACCGGAGAGAAGAACGTGATCGCGGCGGTGATCGGCTCGGGTGCCGCCCGGCCTACGACGCGCTCGACCGTCGCCCCCGCCGCGAGCCGCCACAGGCGCCGGCCGGCGGTGCCGAACTGCGAGACGAGCGCTTCCTCCGGCAACGCCGCGAGCCGGCCGAGGGTCTTGAGACCGAGCTGGCGGAGCCGGCGATGCGTGTCGGGATCGAGCGGCAGCACGGCGAGCGGCTGGGCAGAAAGAAACTTCCCCTCCTCCCCCGGGCGGACGATGATCGCGCCGCCCGGCTTGGCACGAGTCGCGGCGACCCAGGAGACGAATTTGCCGCGGCCCCACCCGACCCGGATTGCGGATTGCGGATTTCGGATTGCGGATTCGACGCCGGTATTTCCAATCCGCAATCCACAATCCACAATCCGCAATTGCATCTCTTCGACGATCCCCTCCGGCGCACCGTACAGTCCTTCCAATCCGTCGGTACCGACGTACGCCCGCCCCAGCTCCGCCGGCTCCACCACCGGACTCACCGCGCTCAGCGCGGCTAGCAGGCGCGCAAACTGCTCGTCGTAATAGACCGGGTCGGGCTCGCACAGCCTGAGCGAAGGACACAGTCCAATCGCCTGGCTCACCGTCATCCCGGGCTTCACCCCCGCGTGGCGGCCGAGCGGTGAGACCTGCCACAGCCGGCGGGCGATGTCCGGCGCGAGCAGGGCAGCGGGCTGGGACGCGAGCTCGGGACGCCGCCCCTCCTCACAGCGCAGTGCGAAGAGGGGAATCCAGCAGCAGGCTGCGGTCGAGCTCGTCAGGGGATGGCGCGGCATCGTGGTATCAAGGGACCCGAATATATCCCGAAGCTAGCCAACGCCGCAAGACTGGTTACTTGATAGATAACCTATTGGTATATTGCGACTTCTATGGCTCAACGACAGCAGCCAGAGTTATTCGACGACGTCGCCGCGCTGCCACCGCTTCCGGCGCAGCTCAGCGAGCTCGGCCGGCGCGTCCCACCCAGCATCAAGTTCGGCACTTCGACCTGGACCTACGACGGTTGGGCGGGCGACGTCTACCACCGCGGCTATCGCGGGGCGCAGCCGGCGCGCCGGCTCGAGGAGTACGCCCGCTACCCGCTGTTCCGGACGGTGGGGATCGACAGCGCGTACTACGAGCCGCCGGACGAGGAGGTGCTCGCGGCGTATGCGCGGGCGCTACCTCCCGGCTTTCCCTGCGTGAGCAAGGTCTGGGACCGGATCACCGCGACGCGGCTCGAGGGCGCGCGCAACCCTGATTTCCTGAACGCGGACCTCTTCAAGGACGCGGTGCTCGGCCCGTACGAGCGCGCGTTCCGCGATCATGCGGCGTGTTTCGTGTTCGAGTTCCAGGCGATGCGCGGGAAGGATCTTCCGGTGCAAGGACGGTGGACGGAAGACCTCGACGCTTTCTTGCACCAGCTGCCCCGCGACTTCCGCTACGCGGTCGAGTTGCGGAACCGCGAGCTGCTCACCGCCGCGCACGGGGCCGTGCTCGCGCGCCACGGCGTGGCGCACGTCTTCAATTCCTGGACCGAAATGCCGACGATTGGGGAGCAGCTTGAGCTGCCGTGGTCGTTCCCGGCGGATTTCACCGTGGCGCGTGCGCTGTTGCGGCCGGGGCGGCGCTACGCGGATGCCGTGAAGCTGTTCGAGCCCTACGATCGCATCCGCGAACCGCAGCCCGAGCTGCGCCAAGACCTGCTGCGCCTAATCGCGGAGGCGATGCGGCGACGCATTGAGGCGCTGATACTCGCCAACAATCGGCTCGAGGGGAACGCGCCCGGGACGATTCGCGCGCTCGCGGCCGCGCTCGGCGGGGAGGACGGCTAAGCCCTCTGCCGCCCGCACGTTGCGTCGGCGCAACAGCACGTGCCGCGGGCACGGGAGCGAGCCGGGACCGCCGGTTGCCCCGTCGGGGGAGTCGTGCTAAGGTATCTGGTTGGGACCTTCGGCAAACGAGACGGGGATTGCACGTCGTGAAAAACGCCGAATGAGCAGTAGCCGTCGCGGCGTCCCGACACTGCCTGTGCCTCTACTGCGCGATGCCATTGCGCGTGAGGCCGCGCGGCTGTCGTTGCGACGCGCCGCGAGAGAAGTCACGGTCAGCCCGAACGGGTTGCGCAACTTCATCAACGGGTCGGCGCCGCGCAGCGCTACGCGCGCGAAACTGGAGCGCTGGCTGGCCGATCGGGATCGAGTCACGCGCCCCCCCAACGTCGGTCAGCTGGTCCGCCTGTTGAACGAGCTGACGGGCGATCTCTCCCCCCACCAGACAACGCAGCTCGGGCGCGACATCGCCGCGCTCCTCTCCAAGGCATACGAATCGCGCAGCCTGTCGCCGCCGCGCTGGGCGCAGGAGCTGCTGCGGCACTATCGCGCCCGCCCCGGCAAGTCCGAGACAGAAGTCGCTTGAGTGGTTTCGTCGGGGCTTGCCGTCCCGGCGCGTAGTCTGTACTATCTCGACGTACGCGTTCAGTTTGTGCAGTTTCTCGCGGGACCAGTGGTTGCTACCGTGCGCGCAGCCCCTCGAGCCAAGCGCAAGATGCCGCGGTCCGCCAAGGCGGCGAGGATCGTGCGCCTCGTGGAAGCCTTGACGACCGGCCTCGGCGTCCGGGATCGTGTGTCGCTCGGTCGCCGCATGACGCAGTCGCTGGTGCGGGCTTATCAGACGGAGCGCCGCCCGGTGCCCGGCTGGGTCAACGATCTCCACGCCTACTTCGACCACGGACGACGGCTGTAGCTCGGGGAACCCCTCAGAGGGCGAGCTCGCCTTGCGTCGGCGAGAGCCGCCGCTCGTAACGATCCTGCATACCGTCGTTCACCGGAAAGCCGTACCTCCGCTGCAGTCGCTTGATGCGCCGGGTGAGCGCGGTGGCGTAGCCCCGGGGCGCGTTGCTGCGGCGTGCGTAGGCGCGGGCATAGCGCTCCTCCAGCTCCGGAAAGTGCTGCCCGAGCACCGGCAGGAAACGCTCGCGCACGGCGCCATAGAGCCGCAGCGGTCCCGCGTGCACGAACCGCGCGCCAGCCCCTCGGGCCGCGCCGAACAGCGCCTCCAGGTGTGACAGGTCGTCCGTGATGCCCGGGAGGACGGGCGCCACGATCAGTCCGGCGTTGATACCCGCAGCCGTGAGGCGCTGTAGCGCCCGCAGCCGGACCGCCGGCAACGGCGAGCGCGCCTCGATCTTCCGAATGAGCGCGCCATCGACCGAGATCAATGAGACGTACACCTCGAGGTCGTTCGAGTCCTGGAGGCGGCGCAGCACGTCGCGGTCGCGAGCCACCAGCGGGCTCTTCGTGATGATGCCGATGTTCAGCCCCTCGCAGCGCGCCAGGCGCTCGAGGATGAGCCGCGTGAGGCGGAAGCGCCGCTCGGCCGGTTGGTAGGGATCGGTCGCGGTGCCGATGACAATCGGGACGGACTGACGGGCAGACGGACCGATGGACCGATAATAGCGGCGCAGGTCGGCCTCCAACGCGCCCAGTAGTTGGTCCTTGACGAAGATCCTGCGCTCGAACGCCTCCCACCCGTGTGGTCCGCGAAATTCCTGGAACTCGCCGTCGGAGAGCGTTCCAGTGTCGTGCGCGCGCTCCACCACGTAGCGATGCGCGTAGCGCGCGTAGCAGTAGCTGCACCCGAACTCGCATCCCACGTAGGGGTTCAGCGACCAGAAATCCACCCCGGTCTGCTGCGGTGAGTTGAGGATGGACTTGGGGGTGAGCGACACGAACTTCGTGCCGCGCAGGCGCTCGTCGAGAACCGGCAGAGACCGGCGGATACGCGGGTGGTCCGATAGGGTGAGCCCGAGCTGATCCCTGCTGCCGGTCATTGCCATCCGTCTACCCGTCTGTCCGTCTAGCCGTTAGCCGCATCGCGCCCACCCGCACTGCACGCATACGAGGCAGGCCGACTGGCGGACCAGCCCGGCACCGCAGTCCGGACAGGGTGACGTCTGGGAGCTTGGCTGCGGTGCGGGAGTGGACGTGCCTGACTCGAGTGGCCCGGGCATGCGTGGCTCCAGACTGCTTCGGTATTTGTTCGGGTACTCGAGCCGAATAATATCCTCCTATCGACTATCGGCAAGGCCACCGATCCATTAGCGTAAGCGAATGCCAAACAAGAGGATAGCATTTCAAGGCGAGCCGGGGGCGTACAGCGAGGAGGCGCTGCTCCTGATACATCCGGATGCCGAGGCGCAGCCTTATCGCGAGTTCCGTGACGTCGCCCAGGCTGTGCTCGCACGGCGCGTAGAGCTCGGCGTGCTCCCGATCGAGAACTCGGTCGTGGGCTCGATCGCGACCAACTTCGACCTGATCGCCGACTCGGGGTTAGCGATCGTAGGCGAAGTGGTGAGCGCGGTACATCACTGTCTGCTCGGCATCCCCGGTGCGCAACGCGGGTCGCTGCGTCGCGTGCTCTCTCACCCCGTCGCGCTGGCGCAGTGCGAGCGATTTCTGGGCGAGCTGGCGGGTGTCGAGGTGGTCGCGTTCTACGACACGGCGGGTGCGGCGGCAGAGGTCGCCCGGCGCAACGATGCGTCGCTCGGCGCCCTGGCCGGCGCGCTCGCGGCGCGCCGTTACGGGCTCGACGTCCTCGCGCAGCGGATCGAAGACGAGCCGCACAACCAAACGCGCTTCCTGGTGGTAGCTCGGGAGCCTGCGTCGCCCCCCGTGGGCGTGCCGGCAAAGACGACCCTGCGGCTCAAGCTACCGCACCGCGCCGGAACGCTGGCGCGGGCGCTCGCCCCATTCGCCGATGCGGGGCTCAACCTCACCAAGCTGGAGAGCCGCCCCGACCGCTCCACGCCGTGGGAGTATCTCTTCTATCTCGACGTGGAGGCGCGGACCGAAGACCCGGCGATGCGCGCCGCACTGGCGGCGCTGGCGGCGCAGGGCGCGGTGATCACGCTGCTCGGCGACTACTCCAGATGGGAGCGGTCGTGAGGGGGGGCGGGCGTTACGCCGTCTGCGCGGTGAAGCGCCGCCACGCGAAGTACACCGGGATGCCCAATGCCACGATGATGAGTCCCAACCCGGCGTAACGCGTCTGCTGGAACAACAGGTTCACGCACAACACGCCCGTCCCGAGCACGTAGAGCGCCGGGAGCCAGGGGTATCCGACGGCACGCACCGGTCGCTCGGCGTCCGGCCGCCTGGCCCGTAGCATGAACAGGCCAACCGCCGTGAGCATGTAGAAGAGGAGGGCTGCGAAGATGACGTAGTTCAAGAGCTCGCTGTAGGTGCCCGAGAGGCACAGCAGGCTCGTCCACACCGCCTGGACGACGAGCGCGACGGCGGGCGTCTTGTGCTCGGGGTGGAGCACGCCGATCGAGCGGAAGAACAGATTGTCCCGCGCCATGGCGTAGTAGACCCGAGCGCCCGACAGGATCAGCCCGTTGTTGCACCCGAACGTGGAGATCATGATCGCGCCGGCCATCAGGTAGAGGCCGGCGTCCCCGAACATCGCCTGCAATGCCGCGGTGCCGACCCGGTCCTGGGGGGCGTGCGCGATCGCGTCCGCCGGCAGGACGTTCAGGTAGGCGACGTTGGCGAGCAGGTACAGCACCGTGACGATGAGCGTGCCGGCCGCCATGGCGATCGGCAGGTCCCGCTTCGCCTCCTTGAGCTCCGAGCCGGCGAAGCCGACGTTGTTCCAGGCGTCCATCGAGAAGAGCGATCCCACCATCGCCGCCCCGATGACGGGCCACAGCGTCGCGCCCAAGCCAGTGGCGGGCCAGAATGCGGGCCCGAAGTTGGCCGCGATCGCCGCCGCGTTGCGGCCCACGGTCACGCCCAGCACGATGAGGGCGGCGAGCGCCGTGGTCTTGATCGCCGTGAGCGAGGTCTGGATGACCGCGGCGGTCCGCACGCCGCGTACGTTGATCCACGTCAACAGGATTACGGAGAGGATCGCGAGGATCCGCTGCGGGGATAGGCCGACCTGGATCGGGCCGCTGCCCAAGTTGACGGTCGTCCCGAGGAAGACGTCGGGGGAGAGGCTCGGGAAGAACACCGCGGTGAAGCGCGCGAACGCCACGGCCACCGCGGCGATCGTCCCCGTCTGGATCACCAGGAACAGGGTCCAGCCGTACAGATAGCCGAACAGCGGCGAGATGCCCTCGCGCAGGTAGACGTACTGGCCGCCGGCGCGGGGGAACATGGCGGCGAGCTCACCGTAGGCGAGGGCGCCCATCAGCGTCACGACACCGGAGAGAGCCCACACGATCAGCAGGACGGCCGGAGCGTGCACCTGCCGCAGGATGTCGGCCGAGACGATGAAGATCCCGGAGCCGATCATCGACCCCACGACCAGGGCGGTGGCGTCGAGCCGGGAGAGCGCCTTGACGAATTCGGTCTGCGGCTGCTGCGCGGTCGCCATGCCTTCGCTCCTCAGGGGCTGGGGGGCTGCAGGGCCGTGGTAACCTAGTGACTCCTGCCGGACGCCGCTATGTTTTCGGCGAATTCAAGGTCTCCCCTGCCGCGAGGACCCCTGTGCGTCTGCTACCGCGTGACGAGGAATTCTTCGACCTGTTCGTCGAAGTCGCCAACCGCAACAAGGAGGCGGCGCACCACCTGCGCGAGCTGTTCGCGGCGGAGCCCGAGCGTCGCACGCCCCACGTCGAGGCGCTCAAGCGACTCGAGCACGAGGCCGACCAGATCACGCACGAGGTCGTGAACCGGCTCGACCGCACCTTCATCACGCCGCTCGACCGGGAAGACATCCACCAGCTCGCCTCGGATCTGGACGACGTGATGGACGCGATGGACGGCACGGCGCGCCGCTCGCAGATCTTCCGGTTGGGACCAGCCCCCCAGGGCGTGAAGCTGCTGACCGAGGTCATCGAGCGCATGGTGGCCGTGCTCGGCGAAGGGGTCGCACGCCTGAAGAAGGGCGACGACGTCATGCGCTACTGCGTCGAGGCGAAGCAGCTCGAGGAGGAAGGCGACGCGATCTACCACGAATCGCTCGGCCAGCTGTTCGAGCGGGAGCGCGACCCCCTCGAGATCATCAAGTGGAAGGAGATCTACGACACCCTCGAGCGAACCCTCGACCAGTCCGAGGACGTCGCCAACGTGCTCGAGTCCATCACGCTCAAGCACGCCTGATGTCGGCGACGGTCTGGTTCGTCCTCGCGATCGTCCTGGTCGCGTTCATCTTCGACTTCATCAACGGGTTCCACGACAGCGCGAACTCGATCGCGACGATCGTGTCGACGCGGGTCTTGAGCCCCGCGACCGCCGTCGTGTGGGCGGCGTTCTTCAACTTCGTCGCCGCGTTCGGCCTCGGGACGGCGGTGGCGAAGACGCTCGGCAAGGGTTTGATCGACCTCTCGATCGTCGACCCCACTGTCATCCTGGGCGGCTTGATCGGGGCGATCGTGTGGGACTTGATTACGTGGTGGGGAGGCTTGCCTACGTCCTCGTCCCACGCGCTGATCGGCGGGTACGCCGGGGCCGCCGTAGCCAAGGCGGGATTGGCCGCGATCCTCACCAGCGGTTGGATCAAGACCCTGGTGTTCATCGTGGTGGCGCCGCTGATGGGCTTAGTGCTCGCGCTGACGCTCACGGTGGCACTGTCATGGGCGCTCCGGCGCTCGCTGCCGCGCAAGGTGGACCGGACGTTCCGCGTGCTGCAGCTCGGGTCGGCCGCGCTCTATTCCCTCGGCCACGGCACCAACGACGCCCAGAAGACGATGGGTATCGTCGTCGGGCTGCTGTTCTCGGCGCAGGCGGCGTTCGTCAACTTCCCGATCCGCGGCCTCCACCTCACGACCGCCGACGTCATCCCGCTCTGGGTCATTCTCAGCGCGCACGCCGCCATCGCCCTCGGCACGATGGCGGGTGGCTGGCGGATCGTGCGGACCATGGGTCAGCGGATCACTAAGCTCACGCCGTTCGGAGGTTTCTGCGCCGAGACGAGCGGGGCGATCACCCTGTTCGTCGCCTCGCATTTCGGCATACCGGTCAGCACCACGCACACCATCACGGGCGCGATCTCAGGCGTGGGCGCGGCGCACCGCCTCTCCGCCGTCCGCTGGGGGGTGGCGGCGCAGATCGTCTGGGCGTGGATCCTCACGATCCCGGCGGCTGCGGGGATCGCTGGGCTGTGCTACGTGCTGCTGCACGCCGTGCCGCGGTGAGGGGGGCGGGGGAGGGCGCTCAGCCCGTCGGCGGAGTTGCGCTCGAGGTTGACCGCCTACGGCTGACCGCGGCGGCTCTTGAGCTGCGCGAGATCGATCATCGGCACCCCTTCCGCGTACTCCGTCACCGGTGCGTGGGTGAGGTCCACCAGCTTGCCGATGCTGTCGCGGATGCGGCGCGTCATCTTGAGGATGTTCTGCAGCGACTCCTGGTCCTCCGGATGGGTCAGCACCGCGTCGTGCTCGAGCAGCTGCCCTTCGGCGAGGATGGTCGCCAGCGCGTTGTTCACCTCGTGGCGCATCGCGACGGCCACCTGACTGATGACCGCGACCCGCTCTCCTTGGATTGCGCGCCCGTAGTAGAGGTGCAACTGCTCCGACAGCCATCCCACGGAAATCGCGATCGCTCCGTACGCCGTGTAGATCGGCACCGTGATACGCCAATCCTCGGGCTCGAAGCTCAGGGCGACGAGGTATTGGATCGTCGTGAAGAGCGTCGTGCCCATCACGAGACCCGCCACGGCACCGCGCAATCCGTAGTGGAGCGAGAGGAGGTAGGCGGGGACGAGGGTGACCAGCCAGACGAGGTCGCGGTACGGCACGTCGCCCGCCGGGACGAGCTGGAGGATGAGGCTGGGTCCGAGATAGGCCGCGGCGCAGTATGCCCACCAACGCTTCGGCAGCGGCGGCCGGTGCGACAGCGGTGTGAAGCCGAGAAAGTCGATGAGGCGGTACCGCATTACAGTCCCAGCACCTCCACGACGACCTGTGCGATGGCCGCGTCCTGCACGCCCACCCCGGTCAGATCCGCGACGGTAATCTCGCTCGCCGTTTCGCGCCCTGCGAGCCGCCCGGCGGCGAGGTCCCCCAGCTCGCCGTAGACCTGCCGCGGCGTGATGGCGCCGGCCGCGAGCGCGTGGTGCAGGTTGCCGTACCGCTCGGTCTGCGAGACGCGATCGGCGATCAGCTTGTCGGCCTTCGACAGGACCTCCGGCTCGAGCTCCACCTTCTCCGGACTGCCGGTGCCGACGGACGTGATGTGCATGCCGGCCGTCACCCAGGCGGCTCGCACGAGGGGCGTAGTGCTGGCGGTAGCGGTCACGATCACGCGGTGGTCGCGCACCGCGTGCTCCAGCGCGGGCGCGACGTGCGTGGCGACGAGGGGTGCGAGCTCCTGCGCCAGCGCGGCGGCCCGTTCGGGGGTGCGGTTCCACAGGGTGAGTCGCTCGAGCGGCATCTCGGCGATCAGCGCGCGGGCCGTGAGGCGGGCGAGCGCGCCCGCGCCCACCAGCAACGCGTCGCGCGCATCCTTGGGGGCGAGGTACTTGAGCGTCAGCGCTACGGCCGCCGCCGTGCGGAAATCGGTGAGGTAGCCGTGCTCCTCGAGCAGCAGGTCGGGCGCGCCGGTCTCGGCGTCGAGCAGGAGGAACAAGCCGTCGCCGGACGGTAGGCCGCGCGCGCGGTTCTTGTAGAAGCCCGTCGCGAGCTTGAGCACGATGTGGCGCGCGCCCCGCAGATAGGCGGCCTTCACGTGCACTTCGGCCTGCCGCGCCGCGAGCTCGACCACCATCGGGTCGGGCAGCGTGGCCTCGCCCAGCGCGAGCGCTCGAAAGCCGCGCTCCACCGCGTGCACGGCGACGGCGAACGAGAGCTTGTCCCGAAACGCCTCGAGCGGGACGACCCGCATCTCAGTCGGCGAGCACGCGCTTCAGGCCGCGCTCCGTCTCCGCCAGCGCCTCCTGAAAATGGTGCAGCTCCTCGCCGTAACCGAACCGGATGTGATTGGGCAGTCCGAAATGATCGCCCGGCACGAGCAGCACGCCGTGCTCGGCGCGCACTCGCTCGACCAGCTCGAGCGCGCTCACCGCCTGGCGGTACTTCACGAGACAGATGGCTCCGGCCAGCGGCGGGTGCCAGCTGAAGCTGTCTCCGAAGCGCTTCAGCCATTGCTCGAGCACGGGATAGTTCGAGTTGAGGATGCGGCGGGTGCGCTCGAGCAGCTTCTCGCGCACCCGCGGCTCGAGCGCCGCGGCGGCGAGGTGGTCGCTGGCGCCGGACGGGCCGATGGTGGTGTAGTCGTGCCGCGCCCACGCGTCCGCCGAGAGCGCGGGTGGTGCCACGATCCAGCCGATCCGCAGGCCGGGCAGTCCGTACGCCTTGGACAGCCCGTTGACCACGATGACGCGCTCGTGGCCGCCCCAGAACGACGGCGTGGGGGGGCCGTTCCGCTCGGCGCCCTGGTAGACTTCGTCCGCCAGCAGCCAGGCCCCGACCTCGGCGCTGCGCGCCACGATCAGGCGGCGCATCTCGTCCGAAAGCACATGGCCCGTCGGATTGTGCGGATTTGTGACGACCACGAGCTTCGTTCCCGGCAAGATCGCCGCGCGGATCTCCTCCGGCGTCGGCTCCCACTGCCGCTCGGGGTGCAGCGGCAAGCCGCGCACTTCGGCGCCGAAGTTCTGCGCCAGCCCCCAGGTCTGCAGGTAGCTCGGCAGCATGATCGCGACCTTGTCGCCCGGCTCGATCAGGCGCCAGCAGACGCAGAAGTTCGCCTCGGCGCTGCCGGTCGTGACGAGGATCTGGTCGGCCGAGGCGCCGGGGTACAGGGCGGCGATGCGGCTGCGGAGCAGGTCGGTGCCGTTCGACTGGCTGTAGCCGAGCCGCACCTCGAGCAGCGGCAGCGCCGAGGCGCCGGCGAGACCCAGGAGCTCCTGGATCGAGAGCGGATGTACGCCCGACTCGGAGAGGTTGAAGCGCACCCGGTTTTCCCAGGTGCTCTGCCACCGCTCCAGCTCGAACGGAACGAAGCGCAAGAGATCCTCCTGTAAGGCGCGGTCGGCCGTCAGCTATCAGCCGTCAGTATACTGAGGTCTTCCGGACGTTCCAGCCAGTAATCGGGCTGCGCATCCGCCAGGTACGCGCGGTCGAAGGGCCCCCACAGCACCGCTGCGGTCTTGACGCCTGCCGCGCGGCCGCATTCGATGTCGTGGCGCGAGTCGCCGATGAACACCGTGTCCGTGGCCGGAGCGCGCAGCCGCTCGAGCGCCTGCAGCACCGGCTCCGGGTGGGGCTTGGGGTGCGTCACTTCGTCCGCGCCCACGATCACGGCGAACGCGTCCTCGAGACCCGCCACTTGCAGCCCTCGCACGGCGCCGCTCCGCATCTTACTGGTCACGAGACCGAGCGTCTTCCCCTTGTGCCGCAGCTCGCGCACGGCGCTGACGACGCCGTCGTACGGCCGAACGAGGGCGTCGTGATGCGCGAGGTTGTAGGCGCGGTAGGTCGCGACCATCGCCTCGATCTCGGCGGGATCGTCCGTCCAGTCGCGGAACTGCACCCACAGCGGGGTGCCGAGGCCCTTCATCCAGACGTCGTCCGGCGGCTCGAGGCCGCGGTGGGTGCGCAGCGTGTGGCGGTAGGAGCGCAGGATCAGCTCGATCGAGTCGATCAGCGTGCCGTCCAAGTCGAACAGGAAGGTGGAGAGCGCCACGCCGGAAGGTAACTTTGGGAGGCACAAGCGCCATGCACAATTTCGAGACCGTCCTCGCGCTGTTGGTCGGCGTCACCTTCCTGGCACTGGTGGCGCGACGGCTCGCTATTCCCACGCCCGCGGTCCTCCTTGCAGGCGGGGTGCTCGTCGCCCTGCTCCCCGGGCTTCCGGCGGTCCAGTTCGACCCGCAACTCGTGTTCCTTGTTTTTATCCCGCCCCTCCTGTTTCGCACGTCCTTGTTGGCGTCGTACCGCGACGTGCGCGCGAACCTGCGGCCCATCCTGCTGCTCGGCGTCGGGCACGTCATGTTCGCTACGCTCGCGGTCGCCTGGGTCGCGCACCGTGTGGTGCCCGGGCTGCCGTGGGCCTCCGCGTTCGCGCTCGGGGCGGTCGTTTCTCCACCCGACGTCGCTGCGGCGACGGCCTTCGTGCGTCGCCTGCCGCTGCCCCGGCGCCTCGTCACGATCCTCGAGGGCGAGAGCATGGTGAACGACGCGGCGGCGATCGTCGCCTACCGCATGGCCGTCGCCGCCGCCGTAACGGGCACGTTTTCGCTCGCCACCGCGGGCGCGCGGTTCTTATTGGTAGGCGCGGGCGGGGTCGCGGTCGGCCTGGCCGTCGGGTGGCTGATCGGTCAAGTGCGCCGCCATATCCACGATCCGGAGGTCGAGAACACGATCTCGCTGTTGACCGGTTACGCCGCGTACCTGCCGGCCGAACACCTCGGCGTCTCCGGCATTCTGGCGGTCGTGGCCACCGGGCTATACCTGGGGCGGGTGGGGCCCCGCATCGTGGCGGCCGACACGCGCGTACAGAACAGCGGCATGTGGGACGTGGTCGTGTTCGCGCTCGAGGGGCTCATCTTCATCATCACCGGCCTGGCATTGCGGCCCATTCTCGGAAGCTTGACCGGTCCATTCGCGCGGTACGTCGCGTGGGGAGCGGTGCTGGTCAGCGTGACCGTCATCGTCGCGCGCGGCGTATGGGTGTTCCCGGCGACCTACCTCCCGCGCTTGCTGAGCCGGCGCGTGCGGGGGCGGGATCCGTCCCCGCCATGGCGGTTCCCGGCGGTCGTTTCGTGGGTGGGCCTGCGCGGCGCGGACTCCCTGGTCCTGGCTGCCGCCATTCCCACCGTGACCGCCGCTGGTACGCCGTTCCCCGGGCGCGACTTGATCATCGCGATCACGTTCGCCGTGATCGTCGTGACGCTGCTGGGCCAGGGCTTTACGCTCGGGCCGTTGCTCCGCTGGCTGGGCGTGCGCGAGACGGGTGAGGAGGAGCGACGCGAGGAAACCGCGGCCCGGCTCCAGGCTTCGAAGGCGGCGCTCGTGCGCCTCGAGCAGCTGGCGACGGCGCAGTGGATGCACCCGGAGACGCTGGCCCACACGCGCGACCGCTACCATCACCGCGCGCGGCGGTACCGCGGCCAGGCGGATGGCGTAGCGGACGGCGGTGAGGAGACCATCTCCGCCGCCGATCGGCGGCTCGTGCAGGAGCTCCTGACCGTGGAGCGGCGGGAGCTGATCCGCTTGCGTGACGAGGGAGCGATCAGCGATGCCGTGATGCGGCGCGTGCAGCGCGACCTCGACCTCGAGGAGCTGCTGCTCGAGCCCTGACTCAAGGCGCCGCCTGAACCACGATCGCCGCCACCAGTTCCGCTGTGGGCGGTTGCGCGCCGCCTTCAGCCATCGACAGCCGCTCATGCCAGGCGAGCACCGCGCTCACGGTCAGGGGCGCCCGCCGCGCCAGCAGCTCATCGAGCAATAGTTCCTCTCCCGCCGTCATCCCCTGCGCCAGGCGCGACACCAGTGCGTCGAGCCGGGACAGGTCGGCCGCCGCCCCGCGCCGGGCGGCCCGGCGCGCGGCACCGAGTATCCAGGGAATCAGCCGCCGACTGAGACGATCGCGGTCCGACGCCCGCCAGCGGGCATCCTCCAGCGCCGCCAGCCGGGCGCGCACCAGTGGGGCGGCGCCGCGAACCGCGCGCTCGAGCCGCGTCCGATCGACGCTGATCGGCTCGCCTCGAACGGCCTGCTCGAGCAGCTTGGTCGCCCCGGCGGGATCCGGCCGGACGGCACCGTCGGTCACGACGAATGCCTCGACCAGTGAGCCGATGCGCACCACCAGCACGACCGCGTTTTCGCGCCCGGTGACAGCGGCGATCGCTCCAGCGATGGGTGCGGCCGCCCGCGACTGCAGTTGCTGCAACCGGTCGCACCAGTCCAGCCTGCCCGGCGCGTCCCCCGCTCCCGCGACCGATTCCAGCTGCGCCGCCCCACCGGCGGCCTGCGTGGCGAGCTTCGCCGCGAGGCGCTGCTCCAGGGCCAGCGCGCTTTCGAGCACGGGGGGCGGAACAAACGCCGCGGTCTCGATCCGGTCGTGCGGCGACCCCAAGCGGTCGATCCGTCCCACCCGCTGCGCCAGTCGGGCGGGGCTCCAAGGGAGGTCGTAATGCACCACCCGCACGGCGTCCTGGAGATTGAGACCCTCGCTCAACAAGTCGGTCGCGATCAGGATGTCCGTCTCGAGCGCGGGAGCGGGTAGCGCGGCTCGCTGCGCGCGCGGTGCGAACGCGGCGAGCACCTCGGCCCGGGTGGCGGGCTCATCTCCGAACAGGCCGGTGTCTCCCACCACGGCGGCCACGCGGCGCCCACGCAGCCGTCGCAGCAGGTATCGGACAGTGGCGCGTGGCTGCGTGAACACGATCGTCTTGCCGCTGCTCCCGGCGAGCAGACGCTCCAGCGCCTCGGCCTTGGGGTCGCGGGAGGGACTCGATAGCTCGCGCAGGCGGCGCACAACCTCTCGGTCCCGGCCGCTCGCCGGCATCGGTCCCGGCGTCAGCAACAGCGGAAATAACGCGAGCTGGAGGTCTTCCCCGTCGCTGTGTGGCCAGCAACGCCGAAACTCCCGCTGCGTGAGCGCGCGACCCTCGGCGGCAGCGGCGCGCGCGAGATCGAGAAACGCTTCGTAGCGCGACAGGCTCGCGCGAAACGCCGGGAGGCTCGACGCAAGGCGCGTCAGGAGCACGAGTCGGAACAACGGCGCCGCCTCGCCCGGCGGCTCGAGCCGGCGCACCTGGGCGATGACGCGGTCCAGCGCTTCGTCCGGCAGCGGCCCGGCGCGAACGATCCCGCCCGTCGCACGGTCCGGAAAGGTCAGCGGGACCGGTCCGTGCGGGTACGCGTCCCTCACGTGGGTGCGGGACCGTGCCACGATCAGGCGGGCGGCGACTGCGGCCAGCAGCTGGGTGTCAACCGCGCCACGCGCGGCGCGCCGCAGCGACGGCACGCCCAGCCCTGTGAGCTCTTGGTCGCGCAGAAAGAGGCGGAACACGTGGAACAGGTCGGCGATGCGGTTGTGTACGGGGGTCGCCGTCACGAGCAGCACGCGCGCGCCGACGACGAGCTGGGCGAGCGCCCTATAGCGGTTGGTAGCGGGGTTTCGGAAGCGGTGGGCTTCGTCGACGATGAACAGGCGGTATGGGGCGGTCGCGCGTGCCAAGGGGCGGCTGGGGGTCGCGCTGAGCGACTCGTGGGTGAGGATCGGCGCCTCGACCGCCAACTGTCGCAGCAGGCCGCGCCATTGCGGCACGAGCACCCCCGGTGCAACGAGCGCGAACGACTCCTGCCTCGCCAGCGCGACCGCGAGCGCGACGTACGACTTGCCGAGCCCGACCGCATCCGCCAGCAAGGCGCCACCATAGCGTCGCTGGATGGCGAGCAGTCGCTCGGCGGCGGGGACCTGATGCGGCGCGAGCCACGACGGCCACGCTTGCGCTGTTTCCTCCAGCGGCGCCAGGTCGAGCAACGCCCGCGCGCTGGCCGCCGCGACGAGCGCGGGGGGCGCTTCCGCCCCCGGCCGGAGCAGACAGGCGAGGGGCTCCGGGAGCGGGACGAGGTGCTCAGAGAGAATCCGCGGCGCCTGCGGCCACGGGGGCCGGGGGGGCAAGGGGGGCCAGGGGAGCCAGGGGGGCCAGCGCACGTCGGTCCGAGGCGTCGAGGTTGTAGAGGTCGGCGACGGCAGCGTCGTCGGTGACGCCGCGCGCGCCAGCGGCGGCGAGCGCGCGCCACGCGGGTGACTCGGCCGCCGGGACCGGAAGCGCGCGCACGACGCGAGCGTTGAAGCGACGGAACCCGCCGCGGGCCGGATCGGCCACGAGGCGCGCCAGCGCCGTGAGCCAGCGCGAGTTGAGGAGTGCCGCGAGGGCGTGCGCGTCGTCGGCCGTCCGGGTGGCGATGCCGTACACCGTGTTGAGCGGTACGAGATCGGGGGCCGGCACCGCGACCGCGAGCCGGCGCGCCACGTCCGGCCAGAGCACGCGGTGCGGCGCGTAGGCGAGCCCGGTGCGAAACACCTGCCATGGCGCGCCCGCGCGGTAATCACTGCGCCGGCGCAGGCGCTCGAGCTGGGGCTCGAGCAAGTAGGCGAGCTCGGGGGGGAGTCGCTCGAGCGGCCGCCCGTCTGCTGAGTGCGTCCAGAGGACGTGGGCGCGCGGCGTGGCGCGCCACGGCGCGAGGTCGCGCCCACGCAGCGCCGGGCGCGTCCACCGCGTCGCAGCCGGGACTAGAAAAACTTGATCGGCCCCGGTCTTCACGCCGAGCTGGGGCGACCAACGCTCCCCCAGCGTCGGGAAGCTATCGCGCAGGCGGCGCGCGACCCGGGTGGCGTGGGGGTTCAGCACCCACGGACCGCTCGCCTGGAGCAGCCGTTGCGGTACGCTAGGCGCCGCGCTCTTCGGCCCGAGAGCGGCTGCGACCTGGTCTGACGGGGCGGGCTCGCCGCGGACCGCTACGAGCGCCATGGGATATACGGCTGCTTCGAACGCTCCCGCCGCACCTTCGACCGCCGCGGCGCGCTCGATCCGCGTCCCGTGCGCGAGCAGCTGCCGCAACGGCTCCGCGTAACCGCTCGAGGCGAGCTTCGCGGGGACGAGCAACGCGGCGACTCCCCCTGGGGCGGCCAGTTCGAGCGCCCGCTCGACGAACGCGACGGCGAGATCAGGCAGATGCGCAAAGCCCTGCCGGCTCGCGGGACGCCAGGCGCTGTAGCGCGTGGTGAGTGCTTCCCGAACCTGCGCCGGTAGCCGCTCGCCCCGGACCCAGGGAGGGTTGCCGACGATAACGTCAAACCCGCCCCGCGCCAGGATGTCGCCGAAGTGGGACTCGAACGCGAAGAACGGCGCGCCGCCTTCGCGGTGCAGGCGGCGGAGCGCGTCGCGTAGCTCGCGCCGGCTCGCGCGCTGGCGCCGGAGCAGGGCCCGCTGCGCGGCGTCGAGGCCGCGACGGCGCCCGAACAGGTCGCGGTCGCGGGCCGCCGCGAGCAGCTCGGCAATTCGGACGTCGAGCGTCCCGATGGAGCACTCGAGCAGGCTGCGTGCGACATCCGCTTCGGCGCGGGCGAGCTCGGCGAGCGCCCGGCTCTTGGCCGGCCCCGCCATGCCGAACAGCGTGCGCCGCGCGCCGCCCAGGTGTTGCAGCCGCCTCGCTCCGCCCGTCAGGGCGGGGCCTCCTCCCCCCAACACGCGTGCCAGCGCGAGCGGGTCGAGCAGCGCGTCGCCCTGGCGCACGTGGCCGTCCAGGTTGGGGAGCGGCGCGATGCGCGTCAGGTCCGTCTCGTCGTCGTCCGCCACGAGCGCCAGCCAGAGCCTGAGCTCCGCCAGCCGCACGGCGGTGAGCTTCACGTCTACGCCGAACAGCGAGTGCGCCAGCACGTTCCGCCGCACGGCGGCGACAGGTCCTTCTCCGGTCGTGCAGCGCAGCGCCGTGAGCTCTTCCAGGGCGCCCAGCAGAAACGCCCCTGAGCCCACGGCGGGGTCGCACACGGTGAGACGTGTGAGGTCGGGAGGGCGCTCGGGGGGCTCGCCCCGATGGACCCAGCGCTCTGCGGCTCCGGGTGCGAGCCCGCAGCGCGCTACCAGCGCCGCCTCGAGGGCCGCCCGCACGAGCTCCCGAACCAGCGCTGCCGGCGTGTAGTAGCTCCCGCTGGCGCGTCGCTCATCGGGGTCCATCACGCCCTCGAACACCCGGCCCAGCATGTCGGGCGCCACGAAGTCAGCGTTCTCGGACTCGCGCACCGAGAAGTGAAACCGCTCGAACAACGAGTCGAACGCATCGCGCCAGTCGAGGTTAGTCCATTCGGCCGTCCCATGGCGGCGCTCCAGCGCGGTGGGCTCGAACAGGCCGCCGTTCAGGAAGGGCAGGTTGCCGAGAGCGCGCGCGTCTCGCGATCGGCCATCCATGGGCTTGTTGAGGGCGCCGAAGCACAGCGGGTCGAACACGTGGTGCTGGAAGCCATGCCGGAGGGCTAGCCCCGCCTCGAAGCGATGGATCAAGTAGCGCCGGTCGCCGTCGAGCCACCCTTTGGCTTGGACGAAATAGAGGAAGAGCACGCGCGTGAGCGCCGTGAGCGCGAGCGCATGCCGCTCGGCGCGACTACGCGGGGCCGCCAGCCGGTCGGCCAACCGCTCGAGCACGGTGCGGAACGCTTTGAAAAAACGTGGCGTGACGGCTTCACTCGCGAGCGCCTCGCCAATCCGGAGGCTCAGGGCGAGCGCGGTTTCTCCCGGCATGGGGCGGAAGCGCTCCAGCGTGCCGAGCGCGCTGCCCGGCGGATGGTCGAGCGGCAGCGCCACCGCGCGCACCGCGCCGGGGGGCCCGCCCGCGCGCCAACTGGCGCAGATCAGCCGCCGCGGCGCAGCCGCGAGCGCGCAGGCAAGCCCACGCTCCGCGTGGCCGGCGAGCCGCTGCGCCGCCGCGCGCACGGCCCGTTCGGGGTCTCGAGCCTCGAGCGCGAAGACGCGGAAGGCGTCGTGGCGCGCCACCAGCAGCACCCGCGACACGCCCGTCGTCTCCACCGGCATCTCTCCGAGCCAGGGCCCGGGTGGCACGGTCTCCCACGCCGCTGTGAAGCCGAGCGCGCCAAACAGGTCGCGAAGATCATCGATCCGCTCGGTGCGGGCGAGCAGTTCCCGCAGCACCACGGGCCCCTTGCCGAAGACGGCCCTACGGTACGCTGCCTTGCTTCCGAAACTGGTACCGAGCTAGCGCGGCGGGGACCGGAATCTTGCAAACCGGAGAACGGCCCGTGAACGGCCCGTAGAAGGCCGGGGAAGGGTGATGCAATGCTGTGATGCGGGTCGCAAGCCACCGATCCGAGGTGCTCCCAGCCTGCCGCGCAGATTAGTCGCTGTGAAAAGATTAGAGTCGCTGGAAGCCTGGAAGGTCGCGCGGCGGCTCGCTGTATCAGCCTATCGACTCACCCTTGAGCCCCCGCTGAGCCGGCATCTTGCGCTCGCAGATCAGATCCGCAGGGCTGCACCATCCGTTCCCGCGAACATCGCGGAGGGTTATGGCCTGGGGACCAGGCCTCAGTTCATCAGATGTCTCCGGATCGCCTTAGGTTCCGCAGCCGAGCTCCGTACTCACCTCGAACTAGTTCAGGAGCTCGAGCTCTCGCCGGCAAGACCGACGCGGGACGCGCTCATGCAATGCGATCGGGTTATCGGCCTGATCGTCGGTCTGATCCGCAGCCTCGTGGGACGCGGGTAGTGCCGTTCCCCTTCCCCGGCCTCTGACGGGCCTCTCACCGGCCTCTAACTGGCCTTACGGAGCCGTATGCTTCCATTGACCGTCGAGAGGGACAGCTGCCGTCCGCCGGCCCCGATCGTGCCGCGCAGGTGACGCGGCCCGAACTTGCCCGTGACCGTGAGGGGAAAGTCGGTCACCAGGTCGCCGTTCACGGTCTCCGCCCGCACCTCCGCGCTGAAATTCGCAGGCAGGTCGAGCGTGATGCCGCCGTTCACGGTGCGGAATGCGACCTCCTCCGACCAGTCCGCCCGGCCCAGCTCGGCCGAGATCGAGCCGTTCACTGTGGTCGCCTCGGCATACCCGGTGGTGGACACGCGGACGCTGCCGTTCACCGTATAGGCCCACACGTCCGCGCCCATATGCTCGGCTTCCACCTCGCCGTTGACGGTGTGCCCGTAGAACTTGACGCCCGCCGGGACGCGGACCTGGAAGTCCACGACTACGTCGTTGTCCTCGGTGTTCGACGACCAGTGGCCTCCCGCCGTGCACTCGTTGTCTCGACGAGCCCGGCGCGGCGTCGGGTAGACGGCGCAGATGGTCACACCGTCTTCCGACTCCACGACCTTGATCTCGACCGACGCGGGATCGCTGCGGCGGGCGTGCTTCGCGGCGGAGACTTCGGCCTGGCTTCCGGCTGCGATGCCCACCGCGTGGACGTCCCCGTTCACGCCTTTGATCTCCAGCCGCTTGCCCGCGGCCAGCCGGCCGCTCCAGTGAAACGGGCTCTGAGCCAGCGTGGGCCGGACTCCGACGGCGAGCCAGGCGAGAGTGGCGAGCGTAATGGCGCGCATGGTCAATTGTCCTCCTGGTCGTCGTGGTGCTTGTCGTGCAGCTGGCCGGGCCGGCACAGCTTGATGTCGCCGTTGAACGTCTCGAGCTCGAGCCGGGCGCTGCCAGACCCGATCGTGAAGCTGAAGCGGTGCTTGGTCGTGGTCGTCACGCTCACGGGGAAGCACGAATCGAAGTCGCCGTTGAAGGTCGCGACCGACACCGTCACGTTGGCGCGCTCCGGCACGGCCAGCGTCACGTCGCCGTTGTGCGTCGCGAAGCGGTAGTGACCGCCGTCCTTGATGGTGCCGTCGTAGTGGACGTCGCCGCTCACGGTGTTGACCTCGACATTCGCGGACTCGATTCCTTGCAACGTGACGTCCCCGCTCACGGTTTCAGCCGAGATGTCCCCATTCACGTTTTCCAGGGTCAGCCCTTCGTTCACCGAGTAGACGTCGATGTGCCCCTTGGCGTTCTGCAGCTTCACCGCTCCCTGCACCGATTTGAGCGACAGCTGGCCGCTCCCGCCGCGCACCTTGAGCTCGCCTTGCACGGTCTCGGCGGTGATCGCGGCTTGCGTGCCGTCCACTTCGATGTCGGTGGAGACGCCGTGCAGGTTCAGCGGCATCCAGGTGGGTGCGGTGATCTGGTACTCCACCATCTGCGCCAAGCCGCGTCGGCTCTCGGCCCTCACGTTCACCGTCGTACGCTCGGCCGAGACGTCGATGCGGTCGCGACTGGAATGCGTCGCCTGCACGCGCACGGAGTTCTGGTTCCAGGCGCGGACCACGATCTCGCCGCCGAAGTTCTCGACGTCGAGCCGCATGCCGGCGCGGACGGGCACGGTCGTATCGGTCTGCTGGGTCACCACCAGCGCGACGACGGCCGCGACATTCATGAGCACGATGTGTATCCCCCTAGGTCCTGGCGGGCGCGAACGCGCTCGCCCGCCGTAGCAGCTCCAACTTACGCCGCATAGTATCGGCCAGGTGTTGATTCAGATAGACGCTCCCGGGATCGGCCGCGAGCGCGCGCCGAGCCTGCACGATCGCGGAGTCGATCGTCACGAGGCTCTGGTCGAGCACGCGCACCGTCGCGCTGTCCAGCCGCCCGCTCTTGCGTCCCTGTTCGAGGGCGCTCTCCAGCTCGGCGACGGCCACATCGTACTTCGCGCGGGTCTTCTCCCACCCCACGAGGGGTGGTCGTCGGCCCCCTTCCCGGCCGGGCTCCAGCGATCGGGGCCGGGGGGGGGGGACCGGCGAGGTCCCTCGTTGCAGCGTCAGGTAGGCGCCGCCCGATCCGAGCAGCAATAACACGGCGGCGGCGGCAGCGAGCTGCGGCACGGTGAACGAGAGGCGCCGGCGCGCGCGTCGGGCCGCGAGGCTCACCACCCCGTGCGGCTCTCCTCCGGAGGACACGCCGATCTGCTGCGCGATCGCGGGCCACAGGTCGGTCGTCGGCGGCAGATCGTGGATCGCCTGGGCGCGCGCCACCACGCGCCGCAGCTCGGCGAGGATGGCCTCACACGCCGGGCAGCTCGCGACGTGGGCCTCGAGCGCCGCCCGCTCGGCGACGCCCAGGTCGCCATCGAGGTACTCTGAAAGCCGATCAGTCCACTGGTCCCGCGTCATCGTTCATCCTCCTTCATTGCCACGCCTTTCACCCTCATCTGTCCAGATGCTTTCGCAGCGTCATGCGCGCGTGATGCAGCTGCGATTTCGACGTCCCGGGCACGATCCCCAGCATGCTCGCGATCTCCTCGTGCTTGTAGCCTTCCAGGTCGTGCAGTACGAACACCTCGCGCGCGCCGTCGGGGAGCCGCCCGATCGCCTCCTGGAAGTCCAGCGACAAGTCGTTCACGACGGGACGACTCGGCACCGCATCCAGCACGTCTGCACCGTCGTGGTAGCGACCGCGCTCGGTGCCGAGCGACGTGCGGCGCGCCAGGATCACGTTGATCGCCAGGCGGTGCAGCCACGTGCCGAACGCCGCCTCGCCCCGGAACGTGCCGAGCTTGGTCCACGCCCGGACGAACACATCCTGTGTGACGTCGTCCGCCACATCGAACCCGATCATCCGTCGGGCGAGGCTGTGGACCCGGGCGACGTGGGCGCGGTACAGCCGCTCGAACGCGCGCCCGTCTCCACTGGCGGCGAGCGCTACGTCGGCCGTTTCCGCGTCCCCCGCGCCCCGCGCCGGCTCGTCCGGATCTCTGCTCAGTGTCGCCACCCCGGGAGTGGTGAGCTCCATGTGCCCGTTCTGATAGGGGCTGGAGGTAAAAGGTTGTAGCACAGCAGGAAACGCAACTACTAGACGCACAGACGCGCAGCGGGGATTCGGGGGGCAGTGAATCGGCTCGAGAGCAAGCCGGGTTCCAGGACTCCTCACATCGGCTAGATTGCTGTCCGCCATGAGTCCCAGCATTCTCGGCCTCGCGGGCCTTGGCCTGCTGCTCGGGTTCCGCCACGCGTTCGAGCCGGACCACTTGGCCGCCGTATCCACACTCGCGACGCGGCAGGGGCGCCTGCTCGACGCCTGCCGCCTGGGGCTGGCGTGGGCGGTGGGACACACGGCGAGCGTCGGTGTGGTGGTGGCCGTGATCATGCTGTTCGGGGTGCACCTGCCCGACCGGCTTTGGCCGGCCGCCGACTTCCTCGTGGGGCTGCTGCTGATCGGGCTCGGCGGCTCGGTGATGCTGCGCTACGCGCGCGGGCGCTGGCACTTGCACATGCACGCCCACGACACGGGACCACACCTGCATCTCCACAGTCATGCGCACGGCGTCGAGCACGCGCACCCACACCCGCGCGGCGACGCGCGACGCTCGCTCGGCTTCGGGCTGTTGCACGGACTCGCCGGGAGCGCGGCGATCCTGGTGCTGCTCGTGGCCGCGGCACCCACCCGCGCCGCCCAGCTCACCTACTTCGCGGCCTTCGCGTGCGGCACGATGGTCGGGATGCTGGCGGTGTCGTTCTCCCTGGCGGGTCTGGTGCGGGTCGCCTCCGGGCAGGGGGCGAAATGGGCGACCGCGCTGCACCTCGGCTCGGCTGTGGCGAGTGTCGTGGTGGGGGTGGTGTTGGCGGGGAGGGTGGCAGGGGGGTTGTGATCGCGTAGCTAACGCGGCCTCGCCCTCTAGAGGAGGCCGTCCGTGTTCCCGCTCGTCCGGGTTGTGCGCTCTGCTGCTTGTCCTGCCGTCGTCGTTGTGAATCAGAAGCGGAGATGGTCAGACTAGTTGGTGATTGGATCGGGTGCGGAACGCACGCTCCGCGCTGAGCACACTCAGCAGCAGCAGTCCGCCCCAAGTGTAGTTGGCGTCGCGGATGAACCATAATGACGCCGGATAAAAACCGAGGGTCAGCACACCGGAGGTGAGGATGCCAGCCAGCATGAGCGTAGCCACTCTGAGTTGCCGTGCCTGACGGGTGTGGGGCGTGGCGCGCGCTAGGACGCTGACCCAGGCTGGCAGAGCGAGAACATAGGAGTACGGCCACGCGATCGGCGAGAGCAGGACCGCGAGGAGCGTAACCAGGGCGACCTCGTAGACCGAGTCCTCCTCTCGGGCCGTCCGTTGGAGCGCGATCCAGACCGCGGACAGACACGCGATCTGAGCTAGCCACACGGCCACCGGAGGCCATCTTAAGAGGACAGTAAACCCCGGGAGCGACTGGCTAACTATCGGCGCGAGCATCAGCTCTTGGGTGCTGAGGCGCAGCCAGTCTACAACGGCGCGGACTGCGCCAACAGGACCGTACGGCAGCATGGCGCCGACGGTGAGCGCGCCCGCTACGGCAATTCCG